>Ga0308165_1001398_pt1 | contig 33937 bp, 38 predicted proteins | sample PhyWR2_FD_201032 | JGI IMG/M metagenome (GOLD analysis project Ga0308165, IMG submission 201032) | Phyllosphere microbial communities from UC Gill Tract Community Farm, Albany, California, United States - DLSLW.R2 | ecosystem: Host-associated > Plants > Phyllosphere > Unclassified | place: USA... | reverse complement strand
GACAAGCACTCCAGAAGTTGTGTATTCCGCTATACCGGAACTTAGTATGTAACAACGGAATAGACAGCAGAAAGTGTGCCACACGCGGTAACAGAAAAATATGACGCATATAAATTTGTTATAAATCAGTCAGATGACTATTCATGAGCAGCAAGGCGTTACGCCAGCATCTGGAATCACGTTGCTACCCAAGGCCCCAAATGCCGGTGACAGGCCACAATCGAGTGCGCCACAACGACTTTGCCGCGCACCGTTGCAGTGCGCATGCAGCCTGGAAAAATCCCCACACTGGACTAGCCTTGGCGCATCTCTGCCGACAAGGACCCCGCCCTGATGAAGCTCCGTCTCACCCTGGTTTTGCTCGCTTTCCTGACGGCCGGCAGTGCCTCGGCCAACAACGACCGTCGCGAATGCAAAGCGGAACTACGCAAGCTCAATGACGCCTTGAGCACCAACTACACCAGTCAGAACCACCATGGCTACCGCCAGGCAAAGGCCTCACGAGACAATCTGGAATACAAGAAATGTGCGAGCCAGGCACGCAAGGCGCGTGAACGGGTGGAGCGTAACGGCGACCTGTGAAGGTTGACAGTAGACCCGAACACCTTCCCGCCTTAGCGTGAGCCATGCCTGGAGGGGAATGTCGATGAACTATGTGAATGCCGTGATTGCGGACAAGGCTGCGTTTGAGCGCGAACTGGAGACGGCGCAGCCCGTTTTTGTGGTGTTTATGTCACATGACTGCACGGCGTGCAGTGACGCACTGCCACGCTTCATGCGCATCAGCGAACACTACAAGGACCACGTCAAAATCTTGATCCTTGATTGCCTCGACACCCCACGACACCCAAGTGTCGACCGCATCCCGATGCTGCTGGTCTACCACAACCAGAGACTGCTCGAAGCCCTTCCCGGCCTTGGCGAGCAAGCGCTGAAAAGTGCCTTCAAGCAGTACACCCAACTACCCGCCGTTACGCCTTAGGCAAAGGCGTCAGGCAAACTTGCGTCACCCGCCGCTCCTCCACCGCCGCGACCGTCAGGCGCCAGCCCTCATGTTCCAGGCTATCGCCCACTACCGGAAGGCGGTCGAGCAGGCTCATGACCAGGCCGGCCAATGTCTGGTAGTCCTCGGTCGCAGTCGCCCTGAAGCCGGTGCGCTCGCGAACCAGGTTAAGGTTCAAGGCGCCATTGGCGCGGAAGCCATCGCCCTCTTCGACGATATCCGGGCCCTCGATTTCGCTGGCATCCGGCAACTCACCCGCGATGGACTCCAGGATATCGGTCATGCTCAACACCCCCATGAAATCACCGAACTCGTTGATCACGAACGCGATATGGGTCGACTCCTGGCGCATTTGCTCCAGGGCATTGAGGATCGAGAAACTGTCCAGCAAATTGATCGCCCGGCGTGCCAGGTGCTCCAGGTTCGGCTCGTTGCCGGCCAGGTATTCCTTGAGCAATTCCTTCTTGTGCACGAAGCCCAGCGGCTCATCGACGGCGCCGTTGCGGATCAATGGCAGCCGTGAGTAGGACGAATGCATCAGCTTCAAGCGAATACTGTCAGGATCGTCCGCCAGATCGATGCAGTCGACCTTGGCCCGCGGGGTCATCAACGTGCGGATCGGGCGTTCGGCCAGCTGCAGCACACCGCTGATCATCACGCGCTCACGTCGGTCAAATAGCGGACCTTGCGCGGCATCCGGCTCGCCCAGCAGGTCAGCGACCTCTTCACCCACTTCTTCCACGGCCAGGCTGCGACCACCCAACAAGCGCATCACGGCATGGGCCGTGCGCTCACGCACCGGCAGCACGCCTTGGGCCGATTTCTTGCGACGTGAACGGGCGATCTGGTTGAACACTTCGATCAGGATCGAGAAACCAATCGCCGCGTACAGGTAGCCCTTTGGAATATGGAAGCCCAGGCCTTCGGCGGTCAGGGCGAAACCGATCATCATCAGGAAGCCCAGGCACAGCATGATCACTGTCGGGTGCGCATTGACGAAGCGGGTCAGCGGCTTGCTTGCCACGATCATGAGGCCGATGGACACGATCACCGCGATCATCATCACCGCCAATTCATCCACCATGCCCACGGCGGTAATCACCGCATCCAGGGAGAACACCGCATCCAGCACCACGATCTGCGCCACGATCGGCCAGAACATCGCGTAGGCGACATTGCCGGTACGCTGGGCCACATGGCCTTCCAGGCGCTCGTGCAATTCCATGGTGGCCTTGAACAGCAGGAACACACCACCAAACAGCATGATCAGGTCACGGCCCGAGAAGCTCTTGTCGAACACCTCGAACAACGGCTGGGTCAAGGTCACTAGCCAGGAAATACTCGCCAACAGGCCCAGACGCATCAGCAGCGCCAGGGACAAGCCGATCAACCGCGCGCGGTCACGCTGCTCCGGTGGCAACTTGTCCGCCAGGATCGCGATAAACACCAGGTTGTCGATGCCCAGCACCAGTTCCAGCACAATCAAGGTCAACAGGCCGAGCCAGGCCGTTGGATCCGCTAACCATTCCATTTATTGAGTCTCTTCAGTCATCGATTTTCAGAATGCCGGGCACGGCAAGGCGCGGTCAGTGGACCGGTACAAGGTTAGCAGTCGGAATACGGGGTGCTTCAGAGGGAACAGCGGCAGCGTAAGTCTTGGGGAAAGACGACTGGGGGGCTCCGAGAGGGTGTTCATGCAAGTCCTGACATAGCAAAAGGACTTGAATCCTACATCTGAAACACAAATTTCCTACAGCGCGAAACTATTACTAAATCTGTACCCCCCTGCAGGCGTCAGGATTTTCGGGTAGCGTCGTCCAACGCCAGAATGGTGTGCGCATTGGTCACCGTCGTGGCCAGCGTATTGATCACCCCCGACCGCAACGCCCCCAGGGTCGCCGCCGCCTTGGTGTTCTCGCTGGCAATCGCCACCACATCCGGGATGCGAAACAACTCCGGCACCGTCAACCCAATCACCCTGCCCTGTATGGCGTTGACCGCAGGCTGGCCGTGAATGTCGATAAAGTCATACCCCATCATGTCGCCGACAGTGCCGGACAAACGCGCCTGGGCGATTTCCTGCGGTGAAAACCACCCCATGCGCACCATATTGCTGTTTTCGCTCATGTCGCCAATACCGATCAACGCAATATCCGCACGCCGCGCCCGATCCAGCGTCGAGCGCACGGTGTCGTTATTGATCAGCACCCCGCGCAATTCCGGGTTCGCCACCAGGGCCGGAGCATACAAGCTTTCACTCTCCCCCCCGAAGCGCAGCGCCAGGCGCCGACAGATATGGTCGGGGTTCATGTATTCGCCGGCCTTGAGCGAACCACCGATGGCGCAGACAAATGTGCAATTGCGTGTCACCGGCAAGAACACGTTGTCGGCCACGGCCCCGACGTTGCGCCCCATGCCCACCGCGACAATCATGCCATCGCTCAACGTCTTGTTCAGGTAGTTGGCCACCAGGCTGGCGACGGCCGAGCGCTGGGTGTCAGGCTCACTGTGGTCGACGGCGATCAATGCGCGATCCAGCTTGAAGCGCTCCACCAACGCGCGCTCCAGCTCATTGTTCATCGCCGGATGCTGCAGCACGCGCACCTCGACAATCCCTTCATCGCGCGCACGCTTAAGCAGGCGGCTGACCTTTGCCCGCGACAGATCGAAGCGCTTGGCGATGGCTTCCTGAGTGACGTTCTCGAGGTAATAGAGCATCGCCACTTCGGTCATCTGATCGATATCGCTGGCAATGCGCTGGGTACTGTCACTCATGGGGACGGGCTTCCGTTTCGGCGTCAAAGGCGCATTCTCCCGACTCTTGCCCCGTTTAGTCCACTACTGATGCCCGTCGCGCTCGATCGCATTGATACGCTCGACCTTGGCGCCGGAACGCGCCGACTCAAACTCCGACTCCAGAAACGATTTGACGATGCTTTTGGCCAGCTCCGCACCGATCACCCGCGCACCGATGGACAGGATTTGCGCATCGTTGCTCTTGCGCGCCCGCTCCGCCGAATAGGTGTCGTGGGCCTGGGCCGCACGAATGCCCAACACCTTGTTGGCGGAAATGGCCATGCCAATCCCGGTGCCACACACCAACACACCCAGCCGCTGCTGCCCGGCATTGATCGCGTTGGCCACGGCCAGAGCGATGTCCGGGTAAAGCACGGGCGCGGTGGAATGGGTGCCGAAGTCGGTCACCGGGTAACCCAGCGCCTCGATATGGCGCTTCAACAGCTCTTTAAGCTCAAAACCCGCTTCATCGCATCCGATAGCCACCGGGAAAGGTGTGTTCATGGCGTCTGGCTCCACTGCTGTGATCGTGTTTATGACCGATCATATGATCAGTCAGTGAAATTATGCTCACACATTTCGCGATCAACCACCCCTCACTGTCAAGCATGATTTAACTGACTCGCCAGTCAATGGCGCCTAAATAGGCGTTATTCACGGATAAGATCAGAATTATGGCTTTTACATGAAAGAGATTGACTGATCAGAATTTCATTTGATACACATATGCTCACAGCGAAACATGACTGTGCGACCTAATAAGAATTCACAGCACGAGGACACGCCAATGGCCAGGCCATTACTGCTCCAGGCTGAACACGTCGCCAAGGCTTACGCCGGGGTCCCAGCCTTGCGTGACGGGCGCCTCTCTCTGCGGGCCGGCAGCGTCCACGCCCTGTGCGGCGGCAATGGCGCGGGCAAATCGACATTTCTGAGCATCCTGATGGGCATCACCCAGCGTGACGCCGGCAGCATTCTGCTCAACGGCGCGCCGGTGCAGTTCAACCGCCCGAGTGAAGCGCTGGCAGCGGGGATCGCGATGATCACCCAGGAGCTGGAACCTATCCCCTACATGACAGTCGCCGAGAACATCTGGCTGGGGCGCGAACCACGCCGCGCCGGTTGCATCGTCGACAATAAGGCCCTTAACCGCCGCACCCGCGAATTGCTCGACAGCCTTGAGTTCGACGTCGATGCCACCAGCCCGATGCACCGCTTGAGCGTCGCGCAGATCCAACTGGTGGAAATCGCCAAGGCCTTCAGCCATGACTGCCAGGTGATGATCATGGACGAACCCACTTCGGCCATCGGCGAACACGAGGCGCAAACCCTGTTCAAGGCCATCCGCCGCCTGACTGCCCAGGGCGCCGGCATCGTCTATGTGTCGCACCGCCTGAGCGAACTGGCGCAGATCGCCGACGACTACAGCATCTTCCGCGACGGCGCCTTTGTTGAAAGCGGGCGCATGGCGGACATTGATCGCGACCATCTGGTACGCGGCATCGTCGGCCAGGAACTGACCCGCATCGACCACAAGGTCGGCCGCGAATGCGCTGCCAACACCTGCCTGCAAGTCGACAACCTGAGCCGCGCCGGGGAGTTCCACGACATCAGCCTGCAACTGCGCCAAGGCGAAATCCTCGGCATCTATGGCTTGATGGGCTCGGGGCGCAGCGAGTTTCTCAACTGCATCTACGGCCTCACGGTCGCGGACTCCGGCAGCGTCACCTTGCAAGGCAAACCCATGCCGATCGGACTGCCTAAGGCGACCATCAATGCCGGCATGTCCCTGGTCACCGAAGACCGCAAGGACAGCGGCCTGGTGCTCACCGGCAGCATTCTTTCCAACATTGCCCTGTCGGCCTACAAGCGCCTGTCGAGTTGGTCGCTGATCAATGCGCGCAAGGAAACCCAGCTGGCCGAGGACATGGTCAAGCGCCTGCAGATCAAGACCACGTCCCTGGAATTACCGGTGGCGTCCATGAGCGGCGGCAACCAGCAGAAAGTGGTACTCGCCAAATGCCTGTCCACCGAGCCGGTCTGCCTGCTGTGCGACGAACCGACCCGCGGCATCGATGAAGGCGCCAAGCAGGAGATCTACCACCTGCTCGACCAATTCGTACGCGGCGGTGGCGCCGCCATTGTGGTGTCTTCGGAAGCCCCGGAGCTGCTGCACCTGAGCGATCGCATCGCCGTATTCAAGGGCGGCCGGCTGGTGACCATCAGCACCGACACCGCCCTTTCCCAGGAAGCCTTGTTGAGACTTGCCTCATGAATGCCAAAACCATCACAGCCCCCGTTACTGCCGCGCCGCGCAATCGCCTGCGTCTGTCCCTCGACCGTTTCGGCCTGCCGCTGGTGTTTATCCTGCTGTGCGTGGTGATGGCGTTCTCCAGCGAGTACTTCATGACCTGGCGCAACTGGATGGACATCCTGCGCCAGACCTCCATCAACGGCATCCTCGCGGTAGGCATGACCTATGTGATCCTGACCAAGGGCATCGACCTGTCGGTGGGTTCGATCCTGGCCTTTGCCGGGTTGTGCAGCGCCATGGTCGCGACCCAGGGTTATGGCCTGCTGGCAGCGGTCAGTGCCGGGATGTTTGCAGGCGCGATGCTTGGCGTGGTGAACGGCTTCATGGTCGCGAACTTATCGATCCCGCCGTTCGTGGCCACCCTGGGCATGCTCAGCATTGCGCGCGGCATGACCTTCATCCTCAACGATGGCAGCCCGATCACCGACCTGCCCGACGCCTACCTGGCGCTGGGCATCGGCAAGATCGGCCCGATCGGCGTGCCGATCATCATCTTTGCCGTGGTCGCACTGATCTTCTGGATGGTGCTGCGTTACACGACTTACGGCCGCTATGTGTACGCGGTGGGCGGCAATGAAAAGAGCGCACGCACCTCAGGCATCGGCGTGCGCAAGGTGATGTTTTCGGTGTACGTGGTCTCGGGCCTGCTCGCCGGACTGGCTGGCGTGGTGCTATCGGCCCGTACCACCTCCGCCCTGCCCCAGGCCGGGGTTTCCTATGAGCTGGACGCGATTGCCGCCGTGGTGATCGGCGGCACCAGCTTGTCGGGCGGCACCGGCAGCATTGTCGGCACGCTGTTCGGCGCACTGTTGATCGGGGTGATCAACAACGGGCTGAACCTGCTCGGCGTGTCCTCTTATTACCAACAGGTCGCCAAGGGCCTGATCATCGTGTTCGCAGTACTGATCGACGTGTGGCGCAAGAAAAAACGCTAGAGAACGACCTACAACAATAACCGGAGTTCTACTCATGAAACTTGGTACCACCCTGGCCGCCACAGCGGCCCTCTCCCTGCTCGCCTGCAGTATCGCCATGGCCGCCGATGGCAAGACCTACAAGGTCGGCGCAGCCGTCTACGGCCTCAAGGGCCAGTTCATGCAGAACTGGGTCCGCGAGCTCAAGGAACACCCGGCGGTCAAGGACGGCACCGTGCAGTTGACCGTGTTCGACGGCAACTACGACGCCCTCACCCAGAACAACCAGATCGAAAACATGGTGACCCAACGCTACGACGCCATCCTGTTCGTACCGATCGACACCAAGGCCGGCGTCGGCACCGTCAAGGCGGCCATGAGCAACGACGTGGTGGTCATCGCCTCCAATACGAAAGTAGCCGATGCCTCCGTGCCGTATGTGGGTAACGATGATGTCGAGGGCGGCCGCCTGCAGGCCCAGGCCATGGTCGACAAGCTCAATGGCAAAGGCAACGTGGTGATCATCCAGGGGCCGATTGGCCAGTCGGCGCAGATCGACCGGGAAAAAGGCGAACTGGAAGTGCTGGGCAAACACCCAGACATCAAGATCATCGAGAAAAAGACCGCCAACTGGGACCGCGCCCAGGCCCTGGCACTGACCGAAGACTGGCTGAACGCCCACCCCAAAGGGATCAACGGCGTGATCGCGCAGAACGATGACATGGCCCTCGGCGCCGTACAGGCCCTGAAGTCCCACGGGCTGACCTCCAAGGATGTGCCCGTCACCTCGATCGATGGGATGCCCGACGCGATCCAGGCGGCGAAAAAAGACGAAGTCACCACCTTCCTGCAAGACGCCCAGGCACAGTCCCAGGGCGCGCTGGACGTGGCGCTGCGCGCACTGGCCGGCAACGACTACAAGCCGCAGTCGGTGATCTGGGAGCGCTATGCCAAGGAGGTGAAATGGGGTGACGGCACGGCCAAGAACTACATCCTGCCGTGGGTGCCGGTCACCAATGCCAACGCCGATGCACTGTACAAACAAGTCAGCGGCGGCAAATAACGGTTTTGACCTGTAAATGCGTGCCAAATGTGGGGGCGCCACCGCCCCCCATATCGGACCGCCACCGTTTTCGAAAATGGAGTTATTCATGTCTGGATTCTGGAACCAAGCCTTCGACCTGACTGGCCGTTGCGCGGTGATTACCGGTGGCGCCGCCGGGATCGGCCTGGCCTGCGCCAGCCTGCTGGTGGAACGCGGCGCGCGCGTGGCCCTGCTGGACCGTGACCCCGCGGTGGTCGAGGTAGCCGCCGGCCTGGGCGCCGGGCATCTGGGCATTGCCGTCGACCTCGGTCAGATCGGCCAGATACAACACACCGTCGACACGGTTTTCGCACACTTCCAACGCCTGGATTACTTGATCAACAGCGCCGGCGTGGTGCTGCTGGACAAGGCAGTCGATGTCAGCGAAAGCGCCTGGGACACCACCCTGGACATCAACCTCAAGGCCAGCTTCTTCGTGGCCCAGGCCTGCGCCCGGCACATGCTCGCCCAAGGCAGCGGGCGCATTGTCAACCTCGCTTCCCAGGCCGCCGTGATTGGCCTGGACCGGCATGTTGCCTACTGCGCAAGCAAGGCCGCCATTGTCGGCATGACCAAGGTACTGGCCATGGAGTGGGCCCCACAGATCAACGTCAACGCCATCTCCCCGACCATCGTCGAGACAGCCCTGGGCAAGAAAGCCTGGGCCGGCGAAGTGGGTGAAAAGGCCAAATTGCAGATCCCGGCGGGCCGCTTTGCCCAGCCGGAAGAAATCGCCGGGCTGGCGCTGTACTTGCTCAGCGATGCCGCACAGATGATCACCGGCGCCAACATGGTGATCGACGGCGGCTACAGCATTCAGTAATTCATCTTCTTGTCGTGAGGTTTTGTCATGTCCACCGTCACCGAACGCACACCTGAACAACTGTCCCCGGTCATCCCGAAAACCATGCAGGCCGTGGTTTGCCATGGCCCGGAAGATTACCGCCTGGAAACCGTCGACGTGCCCGTGCCGGGCCCCGATGAAATCCTCACCAAAGTCGAGTTGTGCGGCATCTGCATGGGCGACATCAAGACCTATCGCGGCGCCCCGTCGTTCTGGGGTGACGCCGAACAACCCCGCTACGTGAAACCGCCCATGATCCCCGGCCATGAATTCGTCTGCCGCGTGGTTGCCTTGGGCCCAGGCGCAGAGAAACGAGGGGTGAAGGTCGGTGACCGGGTGATTTCCGAACAAATCGTGCCGTGCTGGGGCTGCCGCTTCTGCAACCACGGTCAATACTGGATGTGCCAGAAGCACGACTTGTATGGCTTCCAGAACAATGTGCAGGGCGCCATGGCCCAGTACATGATCTTCACCAAGGAAGGCATCATCCACAAAGTGCCGGACTCTATCGCCCCGGACGAAGCAATTCTGATCGAACCACTGGCATGCTCACTGCACGCCGCGGAACGCGCCAATGTGGATTTCGACGACGTGGTGGTGGTCGCCGGCGCTGGCACCCTGGGCCTCGGGATCATCGGCGCGGTGCGCATGCGCAACCCGAAAAAGCTCATTGTCCTGGACATGAAGCCGGAGCGCGCCGCCCTCGCCCTGCGCATGGGCGCCGACGAGGTCTGGAACCCGGCCGAGGAGGACGTGCTGGCGAAAATCCGCGAGATCACCGACGGCTACGGGTGTGATATCTACATCGAGGCCACCGGGCACCACAAGGCGGTGAACCAGGGCCTGGCCATGCTGCGCAAGCTGGGCCGCTTCGTCGAATTCAGCGTGTTCAATGACGAGGCCACCGTGGACTGGTCGATCATTGGCGACCGCAAGGAGTTGGACGTGCTGGGCTCGCACCTGGGACCGTACATGTACCCGCGCGCCATCGATTTCATCGGCAACCGCAAGATCGACATGCGCGACGTCGTGACACACACATTTGCGCTGGCGGATTTCAAGGAAGCGTTCGCTGTCATGGAGCGCGGCGATAAGTCGCTGAAGGTGGTGCTGCAACCCTGACCGCGCACCCACCGCTTCTGCGCCTACCGTTAACAACAAGAACAGGAACCCGCGTTATGAATCGAGTCATCAACGATCCGGACCAGGTGGTCGAGGACATGCTGCGCGGCATTCTGGTCGCGCACCCCGAACTGCGCCAGTACGAGACCAACCCACGCGTCATCGTCAAGGCCAAGCCTTCTGGGCCTGGCCGCGTCGGCATTGTCACCGGGGGCGGGTCGGGCCATGAACCGGCCTTTCTCGGCTATGTCGGCCCGGGACTGGTGGATGCGGTGGCCGTCGGCGAGATCTTCTCCTCGCCCACTGCCAAGAGTTTTTTCGACGCGTTTCGCGCAGCCGACCATGGCGCAGGTGTGGCTTGCCTTTACGGTAACTACGCTGGCGACAACATGAACGTGAAGCTGGCAATGAAAATGGCCGCCAGCAAAGACATGCGTATCCGCACCGTGGTCGCCAACGATGACGTGGCGTCCGCGCCCAAAGCCGAGATTGCCAAGCGCCGTGGCGTGGCCGGGGAAATCTTCATGTGGAAGATCGGTGGCGCCGCTGCCGCCCAGCATTACGACCTGGACGGCGTGATCCGGGTCGCGCAGAAGACCGTCGACCACTGCCGCTCGATTGGTATCGGCCTCACGCCGTGCACCATTGCGGCAGTGGGCAAGCCGAACTTCCAGATTCCCGACGGCCAGATGGAACTCGGCATAGGCCATCATGGCGAACCGGGCATCGACGTAATCCCGATCGAACCGGCCGCCGCCATGGCCGAACGCATGCTCGCGCCGATCCTTGCCGACCGCGACTTCAGCCAGGACAACAGCGTGGTGGTGCTGGTCTCGGGCCTGGGCGCCACGCCGGTCATGGAGCTGTATATTTTCTACGCCGAGGTCGAAAAACAGCTCACGGCCAAAGGTTTGAAGATTCACCGTTGCTATGTGGGCAATTACTTCACGTCCCTGGAAATGATGGGCGTAACCCTGACCTTGCTCGGCCTCGACGCCGAGCTTACAACCCTGATCGATCAACCCTGCCGCTCCATCGGCATGACCCAGGCGGAGTGAACCATGAGCCAGTATTTTTCCACCCGCGACGGCGGCGCCATCGTCAGCGACCTGGTCAGCGTGATCGTCGCCAACCGTGAATACCTCAGTGAAATCGACGGCGCCATCGGCGATGGCGACCACGGCATCAACATGGCCAAGGGCTTCGCCCATTGCGGGCGCACCCTCGAAGGACGCCAACTGACCCTGGCCGAAGCACTCGACGAGCTGACCCTCAGCCTGATGGAGGGCATCGGCGGTTCCATGGGCCCGCTGTATGGCAGCCTGTTTATCGGCATGGCCGATGAAGTGCGCAACAGCGACGACATCGACGCCGCGACTTTTGCTCATTTGCTGCGCGGCGGGTTGACCTCGTTGCAGGACATTACCGAAGCGGGGGTGGGCGACAAGTGCCTGATGGACACCTTGATACCGGCGGTCGAAGCCTTTGAGCAGGCACACGCCACGGGGGCCTCCTTCAGCGAAGCACTGGACGCAATGAAAGCCGCCGCATCACAGGGCCGCGACTCGACCAAGGACCTGGTGGCAAAGATCGGCCGCGCCAGTCGCCTGGGCGAACGCTCCCTCGGCGTGTTGGATGCCGGCGCCGTGTCGTGTTGCCTGATCCTTACGCGCCTGGCCGACTCGGTACAGCCGCGACTGTCTGCTTGATCTGCTGGAGATACCGCGCCACCGCCGGCGCTTGCTCGAAGCGCCGGTGAATCAGCGACAGCCACGACGACGCGTCACTGCCCTGAATGCTGCGGTACACCACGCCAGGCAAACTCACATGCCCCACCATTGACGCCGGCACCACCGCCACACCCTGCCCGAGTGACACCAGCGCCACCACCGCCACCAATCCACCGGGTTGCGGCCCCAGGCGCGGCGCGTAGCCGCCTTGCGCGGCCACCTGCAAGGTGCCACTGATTTGCTCCGGCAAGATGAACGTCTCGTTTTGCAGGTGCTCGCAACCGATGGCCTTGAGGCCCAGCAGCCACGAGTCCTGCGGCAGCGCCAATACAAACCCCTCACTGTCCAGACGCACCGCCTCGACACCCTCAGGCAGGGTCATGGGCGAGCGGATATAACCGATATCGACACGCCCGTCCGCCACCGCGCCAGGCAACGTCGCCATCGCACATTCGCGCACATTCACGCTCACATCCGGAAACGCCTGGGCGAACGCCTGCATTTGCCGCTGCAACAGCCCCGAATACACCGCCGACGCCACGTAGCCCAATTGGATATGACCGATCTCGCCACGCCCAGCGCGCTGGGCATTGCGCTGGGCGAACTCGAACTGGCGCACGGTAGCTTCGGCTTCGATCAGCAAGGCGGCGCCGGCTTCGGTCAAGCTGACCTCGCGCTGCTGGCGGACGAACAAGCGCGTACCCAGCGTCGTTTCCATGTCCTGGATCTGGCGGCTCAACGTCGGTGGCGCAATGCCCAACTGCTCGGCGGCCCGGGTGAAGTTGCGCTGGCGGGCTACAGCCAGGAAGTAGCGAAAATGACGGATGTCCATAACAGGATTAGCTCAAAGGTAATGAAGTGCTTCACGGCGGCTAACAAAGACGTCGCCGGCCGGGATTAAGCTAACGGCACGTGAACACTAGAGAGCCTTTGCAATGTCCGTCAACTGTCTTTTCCGCATTGCCTGCAAGGTAATTCAATCATGAGCCGAGTCAGTCCGCGCCTCACCTTATTGACGGCGTCCGGCGTCTGTTCGCTGATCGTGCTCGACACGAACATCGTCGCCGTCACACTGCCCAGCATCGCCCGTGATCTGGGAGCAAATTTTGCCGACATCGAATGGGTCGTCAGCGCCTACATGCTGGCCTTTGCCGCACTGTTGTTACCCGCCGGCAGCATCGCCGATCGCTTCGGCCGCAAGAAAACCCTGGTCTGGGGGCTGAGCATCTTTATCCTGGCGTCCCTCGGCTGCGGTGCCGCGCCCAACGCGTTGTTTCTGGACATCGCTCGCGCGATCAAAGGCGTCGGCGCAGCCCTGCTGTTGACCTCGGCACTCGCCACCATCGGCCACACCTTCCACGACGATGTGGAACGGGCCAAAGCCTGGGCCTTCTGGGGCGCCTGCATGGGCGTGGCCATGACCGCCGCACCGACCCTGGGCGGCTTGATCACCGAGTACCTGGGCTGGCGCTGGATTTTCTATCTGAACCTGCCAGTGGGCCTGGCCTTGATGGCGCTGGTACTGCGTGCAATCCCGGAATCCCGCGATACCCAGTCGGCACGGCTCGACCCCTGGGGCAGCCTGGCCTTCAGCGCCAGCCTGTTGTGCTTGATGTGGGGCCTGATCGAAGCCAATCGCATTGGCTGGGACAACCCGTTGACCTACGCCCGGCTCATCGGCGGCGCGGCATTACTGGGTGTATTTGTCCTCGTCGAACGTGTGCAACAGCGGCCCATGGTCGACCTGCAACTGTTCCGCCACCCGCGCTTTATCGGAGCCTTGCTGGGGATGTTTGCCTACGCCGGTTGCGCCCAAGTGATGATGACCTTGTTGCCGTTCTACCTGCAGAACAGCCTGGGGTTCTCCGCGATTGACTCGGGCCTGGGCATGCTGCCGTTTGCGCTGACCCTGTTGATCTGCCCACGCATTGGCGCACGCCTGGCGGGGCGATTGACACCCGCTACGATGATGGCTGGTGGCCTGACACTGGTGGGCAGTGGCAACCTCTTGAGTGCCTGGGCGGTAAACGTGGGAGGTTACCTGCCCTTTGCCTTGGCGATTGCAGTTACAGGCGCCGGGGCAGGTCTGCTCAATGGCGACACGCAGAAAAACATCATGGTCTGTGTGCCGCGAGACCGTGCCGGTATGGCTTCGGGCATGAGCACCACCATGCGCTTCAGCGCGATCATGTTGGCGATCGGCGTGTACGGGGCGTTATTGAGCCGTCATAGCGAGCAGTTGTTGAGCGCAAGCATCGGCGCACAATGGCAGGCTCAGGTTAACGGCATTGCTTCACGCGTAGTCGCCGGGGATATGTCGGCAGCGATGGGTTTGTTGCCGGAGTCGGCACGCGCACTGGTGCAGCCGCTGGCGCGACAGGCGTTCGTGGGTGGGTTCAGCGCGGTGTTGTGGGTGGCGGGCGTATTCGGGTTGCTGGGGGCGCTGGTGGTGGGGATGTTGATGCGTAACCCGATACCTTCAGCCCCACCACAACTCCCCCTGCGGGCACTGAACTGAATGTGGGAGCGGGCTTGCTCGCGAATGCGGTGTGTCAGGAACAGATGCACTGACTGAGACATCGCATTCGCGAGCAAGCCCGCTCCCACAGGGGGGGTCGTCTACGTTCTGGAGGTCGGGTTACCAGAAGCGCTGCTGGGTCAACCGGCTCCACCAGGTCAGCAACACGCGGTCCACTGAGCCACTGGCCGCCAGCCCAACTCGCTCCTGCAAGCTCTTGCGCTCGGCATAATGCAGGTGGAACACCTCGGCGGTCTTGGCCTTGGTGGCCAGGTATTCGTCGCTGGTCTGCAGTTCGTCGACCAATTGCTTGTCGAGCGCTGCAACACCCAGCCACACTTCTCCGGTCGCCACGTCATCAATCGCCAACTGCGGGCGGTAGCGCGAGACGAAGTTCTTGAACAGTTGGTGAGTGATGTCCAGGTCTTCCTGGAACTTCTCGCGGCCCTTTTCAGTGTTTTCGCCAAACACCGTGAGGGTGCGCTTGTACTCACCGGCGGTCAGCACTTCGAAGTCGATGTCGTGCTTCTTCAGCAGGCGGTTGACGTTAGGCAACTGCGCCACGACGCCAATGGAGCCGAGGATGGCAAACGGCGCACTGATGATTTTCTCGCCAATGCACGCCATCATGTAGCCGCCGCTGGCTGCGACCTTGTCGATGCACACGGTCAAGGGCACCCCTGCCTGGCGGATACGCGCCAGCTGCGATGAGGCCAGGCCGTAGCTGTGGACCATGCCACCGCCGCTTTCCAGGCGCAGCACCACTTCATCCTTCGGCGTGGCCAGGCTCAGCAAGGCCGTGATCTCATGGCGCAGGCTTTCAGTGGCGGAGGCCTTGATGTCGCCATCAAAATCCAGCACAAACACCCGTGGCTTGGCCTCGGCTTTCTGCTTGCCCTTCTTCTTTTCGGCCTTGCCTTCGGATTTACGCAAGGCCTTGAGCTGGTCCTTGTCGAGCAGGGTCGATTCCAGGCGCTCGCGCAGGCCCTTGTAGAAGTCATTGAGCTTGCTGACCTGCAACTGGCCGGCGGATTTGCGACGCCCTTTGCTGCGCAGGGCCGCGAAACTGATCAGTACCACCAGAATAGCGACCACCAGGGTCACGGTCTTCGCCAGAAAGCTCGCGTATTCGGCCAGAAAATCCATAGTTCTCCTTACAGGTGCGGTGCGCCAGGCGCGGATTGCCCAAGCATACCGACGGGGCTTGCCGGGAGCCAGTGCTCAAACCGCCACCAGGCGCCCTCCAACGAGCTTTTAAAACAAGCGTATGTTTTTTCATTGACAGCTCGCAGGCATCCTCATAACCTCGCCAGACTTTCAACGTACCGGGAAAACGGACGTGGGCAGCATCTATCTGATTCGACATGGCCAGGCCTCCTTCGGTGCAGACGACTATGACGTCCTGTCGCCCGTCGGCGTGGAACAGGCACAAGTGCTCGGCCGCCACTTGGCCGACATGGGCCTGGTGTTCGACCGCTGTGTGGCCGGCGATCTGCGTCGCCAGCAGCACACCGCCACCGCCGCCTTCGATCAGTACAGCGCCCTGGGCCTGCCGGTGCCGGCGCTGGAAATCGACAGCGCCTTCAACGAATTCGACGCCGACGCAATCATCCGCGCCCTGCTCCCCGACCTGCTGACCACCGAACCTGAAGCCCTGGAAATTCTGCGCAATGCCGCGCAGAACCGCAGCGAGTTCCAGCGTATCTTCGCCCTGATCATCGAGCGCTGGCTGGCCGGCACTTATGACCCACCGGGGCTGGAAAGCTGGCTGGGTTTCGTGGAGCGTGTGCAGGGAGGCCTGCAACGGATGCTCGAGGCGGCGGACAACGCGCAGAAGATCGCCGTGTTCACCTCCGGCGGCACCATCACCGCCCTGCTCCACCTGATTACCCGAATGCCTGCCGCCCAGGCCTTCGAACTGAACTGGCAAATTGTTAACACCTCGCTCAACCAGCTGAAATTCCGCGGTCGCGAGGCGCCGCAGCTCATCACGTTCCGATGAACTGCGGCCAACCGTGACCCCAAGGTCACTGGACTCTACCCTAAAGGATCGAAACCATGACTGACGTAGCCAAAGCTGTAGAAGCAATGAAAGCCAAATTCAACCCAGCCGCCGCTGACGGCCTGGACCTGGTGTTCGGTTTCCGTATCGACGACACCCAGAACTTCTCGCTGGTGGTGAAAAACAACACCTGCGAATTGCTGGAAGGCGAAAACCCAGACGCCCAGGTCACCCTGGTGATGGACGCTGAAACCATGAAAGGTATCGTCAGCGGCGAGACCGACGGCATGCAGGCCTTCATGGGCGGCAAGCTGCGCACCGAAGGCGACATGATGCTGGCCATGAAACTGAGCGAGCTGTTCCCGGCGTGATGCACGGGCACGCCTGAAGCCCGATCCCGCCTCTCCAGGCGGGATTTTTTTGCCTGCTACTTTGATTCCATTGTTGGCGCGTTGAGCTTGCCTTTGGGCCTCCCTTGCCCACGCTGGTACAACGCCTCCACCAGCTTTTGCCGCTCGTCCTGCGCCAAGGTGCTGGCAAACTGCGCCAGCGTGCTATCCACCAATGCACGAAGCGCCATGTCGGCTTCGCGGGCCTGGGCCAGTTCGGTCGTCAACGCTCCCCGATCCAGCGTCGGCGCTTCCATCTGCTTGATTACCCCCAGGCGCGCCGCACGCCCGGCCATGATCAGCGGCTGGCTATCGGCGGTGTTATGACGCAACAGTTGGCGCAATTCCCTGCGCCGCTCCGGCGATAACTTGACCATGGCCTGACGCAACCCATGCTGGTTGACCACCACTTCGGCAGGTTGGGTGCTGGCTATCCAGTGGTAAAGACCACCAGCCAGCCCGCCGATCAAGAACACATTGAGCAATACCGAGACCAGCAGCCACGGTTTCAGGGATTGGGCGCTCATTGCTCGGCTTCCTCGGCGTTGACGGTAAAGATGACTTGCGCATCGCCCTGGTCAAACACACTGGGCAACACCTCGGCGGACACCCATGGCAATGGCACGCTCATGGACGCCACCAGCATGCCGGTGACAACACCCGCAATGCCGGCGCCCACCAGCCCTGCCGGTGACAACCAACCGGCGTAGCGCGACCAGAACGACGCGCGACGCGGCACCGACTGACGGATCTGCCGAGCCAGCGCCGGGTCGGTCAATGCCAGTTGATGGCTGTCCAGTTCGGCGTCGAGCCAACCGGCCTGATTCAACGCTTCACGGGCACTGGCGTTAGCGCTGTCGAGCAGCTCCTGGGCGGCGCCGCGTTCAGCCACAGGCCAACGCTGTAGGTCGGCCCCATAGGCGTCGGCCAGATAAGCAAATCGTTCAGGTGTCATGATGTTCCCCTTCCTGGGCGGGCAAGCCCGGATGTATCGGCAAGTTGGCTGCGCAACTGGCGTCGGGCCCGCGACAGCAGGCTCTCCAGTGCCTCGACGCTGATGTTCATCAGGGCCGCGGCGTCGATGTTCGACAGCTCCTGGTAGTACTGCAACACAATCGCCTCGCGCTGGCGCTCGGGCAAAGCGGCCAAGGCGGCGGCCATGCGTGCGCTGCGGTCGGCGCTTTCCAATTGCTCATCCAGAGGCGCTGCGCTGTCCGCCAGCTCCAGCACCTCCTCCTCGGACAAAGGACGTTGCTTGCGCCGACGCAATCGGTCATGGCACAGGTTGAGCGCCACCCGATGCAGCCAGGTGTCGAAACGCGCCTCGCCACTGCGCCAACTCGCCGCCTGGCGCCAGATGCGCAGGAAGCTTTCCTGGGCCACGTCCTTGGCTTCGTCGGCATCCCCCAGGATCCGGCTGGCGAGCGCCAGCAGACGCGGCAGTTTGCGCGTCACCATTTCGTTGACGGCCGCAGGGTCGTTGTTGCCGATACGTGCGAGCAGTTCAACGTCCGGATCAGAGTCTTTCAATCGGGCAATTCTCGGTCAGCGGATCCAATGCCCTTCGCGCCAGTACCAGTTCGGACCATGGGCCTCCCAATGGCCGGGCGCCCAACGCGCATTGCGCATCACCGGCTGCCAGTGGCCTGGCACCCAGCCATAGCCGCGCCCTTCCCAGCGCCAATGGCCACGGTCCCAGGCGTAGCCCGGTCGCTCCACGGGAACCATTTCCACACGCTCCGGTGGCGGCGCCTGGCGGATGATGATTTCGGTCTGGGCAAACACCGAGGTGCTGACAAACGCGGCGAGTGTCAGCGGAGCAAGCAAGGCAAAGCGCACTGTGGCCAGGGGTCTCATGGCAACTCCTTCATGCAACGAGCGAAAGTGCCGGTTGCTGATGGGTTGAACGGGGCAAGTCGAAAAATCCGTCGCAGGACGCGCGGATTATTTACGCAGGCAGTATTGCCCAGGGGATGAAGGGGCTTGATGAAATGTTTGAAAGCTTCGCGACGGATTTACGCAGATGGCGACGTTGAAGGATTAACGCTGATCAACCGAAGAGGAAACACCATGTCCCGCCGACTTTACCTGCTGATTGCCGCATTGCTGATCGTCAGCCTCAGCGGCTGCGTGATCGTGCCGGAACACCGCCATTGCTGCTGGCGCTATTACGGCGCGCTCGATACGCCGACCCACAGCGTCAACGGCTAGCCAACCGCCGCAAAACCACGGCGCCCGGCCTTGATCTCGGTGCGCAACTCGCCAATCAGGTTTGAGATGGAACGGATGCTATCCAAACCGTCAGGGGACACGCCGGTCAGCAGCAAATCAACCCGGCCCGACACTGGCTCGAAGATGCTGATGCGCAACGAGCCGTCGCTGTTCAAGGTGCAATCGCACGCCAGCGGCAGGAAACCCGAAGCCATGATGCGGTTGAATTCAACGAATGAAATCATGACAAGTCCCCATCCCCGGGCCTCACCCGGTCATTGAGATAGAGACAGCGTAGATGAGGTTCTGCAGGGCATGAAAGCATCCATGCAAAAGTGTTAGCCGGGCCTCATTTCGCCCTGAAAACGCCGAATCACTGACGCCAGAAAACCCGTCTTTTCGACCTCTCGTCTGCTGCTCCGGCGAGCGCTTGACTCGGCGCGTCGATCACAAGACGCTGTTGGCCTTTGGCCATCACTTTGAGCAAAACCACCATGAGCATCGACCCGCCGAGCCAGCCCGACAGCGATGTGTACAAGACCTTGCTGGAGTCGACCAAGGCCATTCCCTGGCGCATCGATTGGCAAACCATGACCTTCAACTATATCGGCCCGCAGATCGAAACCCTGCTGGGCTGGCCCCCGCAGAGTTGGGTCAGCGTGGACGACTGGGTCGAGCGCATGCACCCGGATGATCGTGAATACGTGGTGAATTTCTGTGTGTCGCAATCCCGCGCCGGCGTGGACCACGAGGCGGATTATCGCGCGCTGACGGTGAATGGCGACTACGTGTGGATTCGCGATGTGGTGCACGTGGTGCGCAAGGACGGCGAAGTCGAAGCGCTGATCGGGTTCATGTTCGATATCAGCGAACGCAAGAAGACCGAAGAGCACCTGCTGCGCCTGCAAAAACAACTGGAAGAATATTCCTACCAGGACGGCCTGACCGGCATTGGCAATCGGCGCATGTTCGACACCGTGTTGGAGCGCGAATGGACCAGCGCCCAGCGCAGCCAGCTACCGCTGTCGTTAATCATTCTGGATATCGATTTTTTCAAGCAGTACAACGACCACTACGGCCATATCAAAGGCGACGAATGCCTGCGCCAGGTTGCACATACCCTGTCCCAGGCGGCTAACCGGCCACGGGATTTCATTGCGCGTATCGGTGGTGAAGAGTTTGTGTGGCTGCTGCCGGAAACCGATGCGCAATCCGCCCGGCAGGTGGCGCAGCGTTGCTTGCACCTGATTCGCCAGCAGCAGATCGAGCATGGTTTTTCGGCGGTGTCGAACCTGCTGACCCTGAGTCTGGGCGTCGGCACGTGCATCGTGAAACCCGACAGCCCGATGCTGGGATTTGTCGAAGAGGTCGACAAGTTGTTGTACCAGGCCAAACGCAATGGGCGGATGCGCGCGGAGTTCGCTGACAGTGAAGTCTGACGCGAAGGTCAAATTGCAGGCAAAAAAAATCCCAAGTAGCTGATGGAAACTTGGGATTTAAAAATGCATAAACCGTGGGAGGTGAACGCCCGACTATAGTAACGATTGTAAAAAGCCGCAACAAGATTATTTTAATCCTTTCGTCGGATTAAAAACGCTGTAAGTCATTCAATAACCACACATTTTTTAAGGTAGCGAGGTCTATAAGTGCCACTTTTTGGTGCAACTACCCACCCTATTTCCACTTATAAAAAAGGGCTATTCGATTATCACGGCGTGCCATTCAACGACTTGCAAACTTCCTGCGGTTCGGGGCTGCCTGGCATTACCGAACGCCCCACACTTTGCACTTGCCGGCACAGTGCCAAGCGTTCATTGGCCGCTTCCCTTTCGCGGTCAACCTCGGCGTTGAGCCGCACAAAATAGATTCCCAGCAACACCGCGGCGCAGAGCACGCCGAGCACAAAGTAGCGAAAGCTGTTGGACGATGCCGGCTCTGGTGCGTTCATGACGTTACTGCGCCCTGCTCTTCTCATAACGCACATCATCGCCGTCCACTGGGCCGACCACGCTCCAGCCTAACCGCTGATAAAACCCGTTGGCACGGATGCCGTCGCGGCCGTCGGTGATCAGGAACAAGCGGTCGTGGCGTTCAAATAACGCAGCCTCGGCCACCGCCATCAGTTGACGGCCCAGGCCCAGATTCTCGTAAGTCGGGTGCACGAACATTGCGAACACCTCGCCTTCGGCCAGGTCGACCATGGCAAAGGCGGCGGGCTGACCATCCACCTCGGCGATCCAGACGCAGGGCGCCGCGCGGATGCTGTCGGCCAGCACCTGCGGCGTGATACCCAGATCGGCCATTTGCTCGGTACTCAAATGGTTTTGCACCACCGAGGTGCGAATGGTGAAGACCGTGTCGACATCGTCCTGCGTCGCTACGCGGATTAGCGTTTGCATACTGGCCTCCCTAATAGAGGACGCAATTGTAGGCAAATAGAAACGCAGTGAATGTCGTGGATTTGTAAAACGGCCTACAGGGCCTCGCCCTGATGCCAGCTCGCCGCTGTCACATTAAGCCGTCATTTGCGTGCGACTTTGTAGCGCACGCAATCCTGGTAGAAGCCCTGCCGAATCGCTTCGGGCTTAAGCCGTGAACGGCTGTCGTAGGTTTGTTCGGTGATGCCCATGGCCATCATGCGCATCCAGGATTTGTTGAATTTCATGGTCTGGATCTTCTGCCGCGCCGCGTAAAGCGACACGCCCGACAGCTTGAGCTCCTGGGCCCTGGCGGCGGTGCCGGCGCCCCAGCTGCACATGTACTTGTCCCCCTCGCGCAGCTCCCGAGCCTGCACGGCAGCCGCGCCGCCGGCCAGGGAACAGGCGATCAGCATGAATCCAACAGTGCGCATTTGCATCCTCACCTAACCACCTGAAAATAAAAGCGATTCTGGCGAGGATTTTGTTACAAAGGGGCCATTAAATTGCCTTATTGCGCAATGTTTCAGCTAGCTGCCGCAGCGGGCAGCCAGGCCGTTGAACAGCCCTCACTTCACCATTGGTAGGTCGCGCTCGCCTGCACGGTGCGCTGCGAACCATACCAGCACCACGAATAGGAGTAGCAGGACGCGACATACTCTTTATTCGCCAGGTTGGTGGCATTGAGCGCCAGGCGCAGGTTGTCCTTCAGGCGGGCGATGTTCGGAATGTCGTAGTGCACCGCCGCATCGAACAGGGTGTAGCCCGGGACCTTCAGGGTGTTGGCGGTATCCCCCCAGGACGAGCCGACATACCGCGCCCCCGCACCGACGCCGAAGCCCTTGAGTTTGCCATCGTGGACGGTGTAGTCAGCCCACGCCGAGGCAGTGTGACGCGGCACGCCGTAGGTGGTGGTACCTTCGGCGGCGATGGCCGGGCCTACGCCGATGTCGCTGATGGGTGCATACCGCACGGTGTTGTTGGACTTGCTGATGCGGTTATCCAGATAAGCATAGGCCGCGGTGATGTCCAGGTTGTCGTTGAGGCTGGCCTTGCCCTCCAGTTCAAAGCCTCGGGATTGCACTTCGCCGTCCTGGCTCTGGCAGCGTCCGGTGCCACACAGGTGAGTCGGGTCTGGGTCGGTGGTCAGCACATTGGTCTGGCGTAGGTCGAAGATCGCCGCAGTGATAAAGCTGTTGCTGCCTGGTGGTTGGTACTTGATGCCGATTTCATACTGCTTGCCTTCGGTCGGCTTGAACACCGAACCGCCGTAGCCGGTGCCTGACTGCGGGTTGAACGACTCCGCGTAGCTGGCATACGGTGCCAGGCCATTGTCGAAGAGGTAGACCAGGCCGATGCGACCGGTGAAGGCTTTGCTGTCCAGAGAGGATTTGCTCTTTGCCCCGCTGCTGAGGGTCTGGGTGCTGTTATCGGTACTGGCCCAGTCGTAGCGACCGCCCAGCAGCAATACCCATTTGTCCCACTTCATCTGTTCTTGCAGGTACACGCCGGTCTGCTCGCTGCGCGAGGTGCCGTCGGTGGTGTAGGCCGGCACCGGCACGGCCGCGCCATAGACCGGATTGAAAATATCCAGGGTCGGGCCCGCTGTGTATACACCAGAACCGGACAGGGTGTCGGTGCTGGTGTTCTGGTAATCGAGCCCCATCAGCAGGGTGTGCTGCAACGGGCCGGTGTCGAATTTGGCCTGCACCTGGTTGTCGAGGGTATAGGCATCCAGGTCGACATCGCTGGCGATGGTCGAGCGGCGGATGGTGCGGTAATCCGCCATCAGGTAGTTGCTGTAGAGGCTGCGGTACTGGCCTTCGCTGCGCAGGTAACGCGCATTCTGGCGCACGGTCCACACGTCATCGAAGTGATGCTCGAACGCCCAGCCGATGCTGTAGTACTCGCGGTCACTTTTCTCGAAGTTTTTTTCACCGTCGTAGAAATCCACATCGATACTGCGCCCGGTCGGGCTGTGCAGCACCGCCCCCCAGGCCGGCACCGAGCCGTAGGACGCACCTTTGGGATCCTTCTGGAAATGCCCGAGCAGGGTCAACGAGGTTGCGTCGTCCGGGCGCCAGGTGAGGGCGCTGGACAGTGACTGTCGGCGCGTCTCAGTGTGCTCGACCTGACCATCGGCGTCGTCGAAAAGCCCGGCCACGCGGTAGGAGTACACGCCCTGGTCGTCCATTGGGCCACTCAAGTCGAAGGTCGTACGCTTCTTGTTGAAGGTGCCGTACTCCACACCCACTTCATGAAACGGCGTATCCAAAGGACGCTTGCTGACCATGTTGATCACGCCGCTCGGCGTACCCTGCCCGTACAGCACCGACGCCGGGCCGCGCAGCACTTCCACGCGCTCCAGGTCAAAGGCGTCTTTCTGCGGCAAGGCATCACGGCTTGAGGGCATGCGCAGGCCGTCGAGATAGGTCGCCGGCGAGAACCCCCGGATGGTCAACTGGTCCAGGCGCGATGCGGTGGCGCCACGGGTCTCCGGGATAACGGCAGCGCTATAGCGCAGGATCTGGTTGAGGCTCTCGGCGTTTTGCGCGCGCATCTGGTCTTTGGTGACGATGGAGATCGACTGCGGCGTTTCGATCAACGCGGTGTCGGTCTTGGTGCCCGACAAACTGCGCGTGGCCACATAACCGGACACCGGCCCGGTCGGGCTCTCAGCCTGGTACGCGCCGCTGATGGTGGTGGCCTGCAGCTCCATGGCCCCGCCGTTATCCGGGATGGCTTCCAGGCGGTAGCGGTCGGCGGAGAGCTTCAAGGCTTGCAAGCCGCTGCCGGAAAGCAATTGGGTCAGCGCCACGTCGGTGTCGTATTGCCCACTTAGCCCCTGGCTGCGTTTGCCACGCGTCAGGCTTGCATCAAACGCCAGCACCAGGCCCGCCTGCTCGGCCAGGCTATTGAGTGCCTGGCTCAAATCACCGGCTGGAATCGAGAAGCGGCCCACAGCGCTGCTGCTCTCTTCGGCATGGGTGGACTGGACGGTCAGCAACGGCACGGCGGCAAAAGCCATCGCCACTGACAAGGCCAGTGGGTGCAAGGGACGAGCAAGGCGCGACATGGGAAATCCTGCGTAAGGGAGGTTCTATTAACCATGACGGCCAGGTCGGAAAATCGGGCAAGGATGAGAGCGATTTTTATTTGCTCTGCCGCGCTGCAATCAGTTTTGTCGCTTTTTTGTGTAGCCTTTGGGTTGGTTTTTAGTGGTTTTTCCCCGTGTTCAGTCAGCCCTTTCTGAATGTATTAACCGCTCTTCCTAAAGAAAATGGTCCCCGTTTTACATTTTGAAGGAAACAAAAAAATGCTGATTACGTTAACTAAAAGGTTTGCAAAAAAATGAGCCACCTTGACGACGGGACAATTGAAGACTTTAAAAAATCAATACGAAAATCACTGCTTAACAAAAACCAAACATGACCTAATGGTAGAAACAATGAGTCAGAACATACCCTAGCGATCTTTAGTTAGATGCTCACTGCTCCAAATGAAGACAATGCCTAAGACTGGAAGGTCTCGCACAATCCAAATCTACACACTAGAAACTCTTATATCGGAATGTCTGGGCAAGTAGGGAAAGCAACGGAATGCCTCAAGCGATCGTTCGAAACCAAAAAAATGCGTGGGTTATGGTGCCCCAAGAACATTTCGCGGCGAGGCGCTGTCGCCAATGACGTGACCTACGAATTGCATGGCATTCGTTGTTGGGTTTGCCTGTCTGCACCTATGTATCAACTTTGATTAAAGCCCTGGCGATAAGGTCGACGAATTTGACCTTTGGCGATTATATATTGACGCCTGTGAGCTACCGCAAAAAAAACATACCGAAAAGAGTACGTGGCGCATGAATTCGGCGCGTATCTGAAACGAGGAAAAGCCAAGAAAATGCCCGATTCGATGTCCAACTTGTACTTCATTCAACCTTTAATAAGGACTGCCCATCCTGACGAGCAATCAGCCCTTCACCCCCACGCCACCACCAACAACCCTGCCCCCAACACCAAACACAACGGCGAATAAAAATACGTATCCAACCTCGCAAACCGCGACCCACCGACCTTCTTGAAAAACCCCACCAACTCCGAATCCCCAATCGCCCTGGCGAACATCACCACCGCAATTGCGCTGATGCCCCACTGCAACGCCCCATGGGACACCGCCGAGAAGTACAATCCGGCCCGCAGGCACACCAGCAGCGCAATGGCCACCAGCCCCATCGCCACCAGGAACGTCCCCAGCGCCGAGGGCTTGAAGGCCGGTTTTGGGCCGCTGGCGAATTCGCCGGGCAGCTGGGGGATGGCGGCGAGGCTGCCGAGTTTGCCGCCGGCGGCCCAGTACAAGTGGACCATGCTGATGCAGGTAAACACCCCGACAATCCATCGTGCGACAACGAAGCTCATGGCTGGCTCTCCCTGAAAAGGTGCGAAACAGGATAGTCGTCCTGAGATTTTCTGCAGGCATTTCGTCGGCGGCTGATGGTAAAGTGCCGCCCCATGAAAATCGCCCGTGCCGACCGCTCGCTCATTGCCTGGATGCTCTATTGCTGCGTCCTGTTCAATGTGTTCGCCTGCAGTATCGGTCACGGGCAGATGGTCGGGATGCAGCTCAATGGCATCGGCGGTCGGTTTTGTACGGTGGACCCGCGTACTCAGGCGCCCAAGCCGTCCAACTCGACTGAAGAGAACCTGCCGACGCTGTCCAAGGCCTTTGGTTGCCCGCTGTGTTCCACCGGTGGCATGGGCCCGGCGCTGAGTTCCAGCCTGAATGTGGCGGTGTTGCCACAGCCCCATGCACCACCGCCGGCCATTGTCCTGGCTGCTGACATCCCTGCCCGCTTCACCTGGCCTGCGGCTAATCCGCGCGCACCGCCTGCTTTCGCCTGATCCCTTCGCTTTCCAATCTGCACTGACCACCGTTTCCGCAAGGATGTACGGGCGGCTGTGCGTTGTTTTCAAGCCAAGTTTTTCAGGATTCAACCATGAAACATCTACCCCTGTTGGCGGGCCTGTTCGGCTGCCTGCCTGTCTGTGCCTGGGCCCTTGAGTTGGCCCCGACCACCATTGATGGCGAACAAACCGCCGAGCCTGGCCTGGCCTTGGACCAATCCAGTGGCATGGCCTCGCGCTTGGGCTTGAGTGTGCGCGAAACCCCGGCGTCGGTGGCTATCGCCAACCGCAATGACATCGAACGCCACGGCGCCAAGACCTTCCGCGACGCAGCCAACACCTTGCCTGGCGTGAATGCCAGCGCCCCGCCAGGATTTGGCGGTTTTGTCTCCTACCGCGGCTTTACCAGCAGCCAGATCACCCAGATGTTCAACGGAATCAATGTCGCGACCGGCCTGGCCCGGCCAGTGGATGCGTGGATCTACGACCGGGTAGAGCTGGTAGGCGGCCCCTCCTCCTTGATCAACGGTGCCGGTTCCGTGGGCGGTTCGCTCAACTACGTGACCAAACTGGCCACCCGCGAAGAGCAGGCGGCCGAAGGCCAGCTCACCTATGGCAGCTATGACACCGCCGGCATGGCGTTTGGCGTCAATCACGCCCTGACCGAACCCGGCGCCGATGTGCAGCACTACGCGCGCCTGGACGTGAGCCGCAACACTAATCATAGCTACATCGACCGCGACCAACGCGAGGCCTGGAGCCTGGCGTTCTCCCTGCTCAGTGACCTCACGCCCAACCTGTCGCATACCCTGGCGCTGGAATACCAGGATGAGCATGAAGACAGCCCTTACTGGGGCACACCGGTGCTCAACCCCAAAGTGGGCGAGCTGAAGATCGACAAGCACAACCGTTTCAACAACTACAACGTTTCCGACGGTCGCTATGAGCAGCGCACGATCTGGGCGCGTTCGATCATCGACTACCGCCTCAACGACAGCACCACTCTGAAAAACACCCTCTACCACTTGGACAGCCAGCGCGACTACCGCAACCTGGAAACCTACCAGTACAACGCCGACAACAGTGCGGTGAACCGTTCGACGGCCTATCAAGTGCGCCATCAGGGCGAACAGAACGGCAACCAGTTCGAGCTGCGCCACGACAACAGCCTTTTCGGCCTGTCGACCACCTGGTCCGGTGGTTTCGAGTACAAGGTCAATAGCACCACCAACACCCCGCTGAATGTGCCGGGCAACAGCAGCGTGGACCCGAACAACTACAACCCCGGGCACTTCTACGACATCCCGCGAACCCGTGAGAAGTTCGGCAAGGACAAGACCAACGAGGTCACCACCCAGGCGTTATTCGTGGAGAACCGGCTGGGGCTCACGGATAAACTCTCGCTGCTCACCGGCCTGCGTTACGACGCTATCGACCTGGATGTCACCAACCACCGTGCGATCACCGCCACCAATCCCCGCCACTTCAAGCGCAGCTGGGAACCGGTGACCGGTCGCGTCGGCCTGACTTACCAGTTCATCCCATCGGCCAACGTGTATGTGCAATACAGCACGGCCGCCGAGCAGCCGAACACCACCACGCAGGTGTTTGATGTCTCGACGGGCAAACAGTGGGAAGTGGGCAGCAAATTCGACTACCTGGACGGCCGAGGCTCGGCCACCGTGGCCGCTTACACGATCGAGCGTAAGGATTTTGCCGTGACCGACCCGCAGGACCCGACCAACAGTATTCCGGTCGGCGCGCAGTCATCCAAAGGCATCGAGTTGGCCAGTTCGTTACGCATCACGCCAAGGTTGCTGGCGGAGGGTAACTTCGCGTGGGTCGACGCCGAGTACGACGACTTCAACGAGAAAATCGCCAGTGGCGCGGTGGTCTCGCGCAAAGGCAATACGCCAACCAACGTGCCCAAGCGCGTGGGCAACCTGTGGCTGACCTATGATTTTGCCGAAGATTGGCAAGGGGGCGTGGATGCGCGTTATGTGGCCGAGGTGTATGCAGATAATGCCAACACCCAGACAGTGCCGGCCTACACGCTGTTCGGCACGTTCCTGCGCTATAAAGTGGACTCGCACACCTCGGTGACGGGCCGGGTACGCAATTTGACGAATGAGGTGTATGCCGAGTTTGCCCATGTGTCGCCGGCTTACTACCTTGGTGCGCCAAGGACATTCGAGCTGGCAGTACAAACCAGGTTCTAAACACTTGAACGCAGGAGCCCGGCTTGCCGACGATGGCGTCCGATAGAACGCCATCGCCGGCAAGCCGGGCTCCTACAGTACATGCGCAGTGTTATTTCAGGCTGGCTTCAACCTTCTGTGCCACATCTTCTGTCAACCAAGCCTTCCACACCTGCGGATGTTCCTTCAGAAACACCTGGGCCACTTCCCGTGGCGCCGTGTGATTTTCACTCATGGTCGCCAAGGCTTTGTTCAGCGGCTCAATCGGAAACTCGACCTTCTCGAAGAACTGGGCAATCTGCGGGTGTTCCTTCTGGAACGGCGTCGAGACGCCGATGCTCAGCTTGGAGGCCAACGACCGCGTAGGTTTTGGATTCGGGTTATCCGCATCCGTCAGGGTCTTCCACGCCTCGGCATCAAACGGCGGCTCTTCCAACTGGATCAACTTGTAGCGCCCCATCAGCGGCGTCGGCGACCAGTAGTAAAACAACACGGGCTTGCCCCGGCGGATCGATGAGGCGATCTCGGCGTCCAGTGCCGCGCCCGAGCCGCTGCGGAAGTTCACATAGCTGTCGTCCAAACCGTAGGCCTTGAGCTTCTGTTTGTTGACCACTTCCGAGGTCCAGCCGATGGGGCTGTTGAGAAAGCGCCCCTTGCCTGGAGATTCCGGGTCCTTGAACACATCCTTGTAGCGCGCCAAGTCCTTCACGCTCTTGAGCTCCGGCGCGAGGGGCTTGATGCCCTTGGCAGGGTCGCCCTTGACCACGTATTCCGGCACCCACCAGCCTTCGGTTGCGCCTTTGACCGTATCGCCCAGGCCGACCACTTTGCCTTCGGCTTCGGCCTTGACCCACACCGGGCTGCGGCCCGCCCATTCTTCACCGATCACTTGGATGTCGTTCTTCGCCAGGGCGGTTTCCAGGGTGATGGTGGTGCCAGGCAATGTATCGGTGGGCAGGTCGTATCCCTTCTCGACGATCACCCGCAGCACTTCGGTGATCAGGCTGCCGCTTTCCCAGTTCAGGTCGGCAAAATGCACCGGGGCCTCGGCGGCCGACACCGGCAATGCCGCCACTGACAGCCCCAGCGTCGTCAGGGAGGCCGCCAACAGTGTTTTCAATCCTTTCATGCCCTTGCACCTCGCGATATCGCAGCAGACAGCGGACGGCTTTGCTACGTAAGCGCGAAGCCTCTGAATAGTTAAGTCAACTCAACTGTAGTAGAGGTTCCGGGAGATAGCGGGTGTTCGCGGAATTTTATGCTTATTCGCTGGCCTTGAACGTCACCAGTTCACCCTTGCGCCATTTGGCGGCTTTGCCGGTCACGGCTTTGAGGGTCTTGGTCAGGCCTTCTTGCAGCTGCTCGTTGGCGGCAAACACCAGCATCACGCTGTGGCCTTCCTTGAACACGATGCCATGGCCTTCGGCCGACGACACAAAGGCGTAGTCGCCCAGGCCGTAGACGGTCAACTTGATGTCGCGGAACTTCAGTTCGAACTTGCCACCTTCACGGCTGGGCAATACCGCTGCGCGGAAGTGATCGCCCACTTTGAGCTCCAGACGCGGCTTGTCATCCACGACCATCGCTGCCTCGGTATCGATCTCGGCGATGTAGATACCTTCCGGCGTCTGCTCTGTGATGTAAACGAAACGGGATTGAAACTGCTTGACCAACTTTGCGCGCAAATCACCCAGCACGAACAACGCGTGCATATCCAGATTACTGACTGCCAAGGAAACGCCCCCACATCAAAAAGAGCGCCGCCCGCCAGAGCGGGCAGCACAAAAAAACGGCCATTACGGCACGATCCCATCACTCATTCTTTAAAAAACTGAAGAAGAACCCACTGTCGCGCCGCAAGACTAGTACGGACGTACGCGATGGACCTTGCAAGGTCATCAGGCACCACAGGAGATCACAGGTTAAACGGCCCGAGAATACGGGCCGACCAACTTCAGAGAATAACCCAATTAAAAATGCAGTTTTCCGACAAGCAAACACAAATAAACACGCTGTCATGGAACCGGGCGCAGATCGCCGACGACAATACTAAAACAGCAGCACCGATCAAAACCACCCAAAACGTTGCAATCAAGTCAACCGGATCGATCGAAAGGAGCAGGCCATGCAACGATCAACCTACAATGCAATGTCTTCGCACACCCGTCCATCATCTCAGGGCGAGGCTCAATACTACTGCTTGGGCGGCTTCGAGGGGTACTCGGATTCGGTTCTTTTCCAAGTCGTACCTGCCGGCAAAAACTTCTTCCACATCCGTGAAGTGCTCAGCGGCCGAATAAAAGGCTTTCGCAGCGGCCATGTCAAGGCCTGCGAACTGGCCAAGAAACTTGAAGCCCAGTTGCAAGCACCTCATGGAGCGGTCGTTTCGTCCGCCCGATAACTTAACTGCGCCGCCGACCCGCAACAACTGCCATACTGGCCCGTCCACTGAAGTTTGTGCCCTGCGGGCCCAGGTTTCTCCAGTGCAGTTATCTCCAAGGGAAGGCTCTACGTGACGGAATTTGATATCGGCGAATTTTTCATCCATGGCGACGCGAGGGAAGTCGACGGAGAGTTCCAAGCAGTGATCATCATGCGGGCCAAGCCACCGCTGACCACCGTCACCACCCACCAGGTGGAAAAAGACCGTTGGTTCAAAACCGTCGACGCGGCGGCCACCGCCGCAAAAGAATCCGCCAAGGCCCTGAAGGCCGCCGTGGATTCCGGGGCACTCAATTCCTGATAATCCGATAGAACTCTGCTGCACCACAACCCTCCCATGCATAACGACCACCCTGCATGGAGAACGAAATGGACGCGCCAATCCCTACCCTGGAAACCCTGTTTGAACAATTGGGCCTGGACTCAACCCCGGAAGCCATCGACGCCTTTATCGTCGCGCACCCTTTGCCTGAGGACGTGAAACTGATCGATGCACCGTTCTGGTCCGATCAGCAAGCTGCCTTTCTAAAGGAAGAGCTGCGCGACGACGCTGAATGGGCGATTCCCGTGGATGAACTGAATCAACGCCTGCATCAATCACAGTAAGCCGAATCAATGCAGGCTGTCCGACTGCTCCAGGCGCAACAGCGCCTGCCAGGCGGCCCTGCACTCTTCAGCTTCATCACGACTGGCGAAGGCGGTGCCGCGCTGCTCACCGTTGAGCAACACCACCCAGCAAGCCTTCTGGCCCAGCGCACGCAGGGTTTGGGGTACGCCACTGCCAATCATCACGGCGACATCGACTTTGTTTTGCATGGAGCTTCTCCGCAGCATTAGTTAGCTGGCTAACAATGTTGGCCATGCTACGGTTTTCCTCGCGTTGGAAAAAGCTATCCCCGGAATAGCTCCATTGCATAAACAGCAATAATCCCTAGCGCCCGCCTTTCATCTCTTCGGGCTTATAGCCCAGCCGCAAGCCGCCCCAATGCCGACCCTTGACCATGATCGGCACCGACAGGTCGTGCATCAGCTCTCCGGTATCACGGGTATAGGTTTGCAGCAAGACTGCCTGCTGGTGGCTTCCACAACGGATCCCGGTGCGGTCTTCGAATTTGCGCTTGGTGCGATTCTGCACGGCATCCACCTGAACATCGCCGGTCAGCGCGTGGGAAAACGCCTTGTTGTGCGTCGGCACATAGCCCTGCGGCGTGCAGGCAATCGCGAAGACCAAGCCTTCATGCCGTGGCAACAGCGCTTCCTGGATCGCCGGCAACACCTGGTCGGTGTAGCCGTCGAACCGGGTGTGGTATTTGCTCGGGCTGGTATTGGCAATCAGCGTGTAGCTGCGGTCAAACAGATCATCCAGGCTGATGCGGTTCTGCTGCACATCGGCTTCGAACTGCGCGGCAATCTGGCTGGCGCCTTCACGGGCCAGGTCATAGATGCGCTGGTGATAATCATCCAGCCCTACTTCCGCCAGACGCTCGCTGATGGTTTCGGCCTGCCCTTCCATCTGCACGGCGGCATCGGCCAACTGACGGGTTTGCTGGTCGCTGACGGCCAGGTCGCTGCGCATCTGCTCAACAGCATGGAACAAGCTGTCGAGCTGGGTGCGATTGGTGTCAGTGCCCTGGGCGATCTCATTCACCTGGCCTTCCACATCTGCGGACAACCTGGCGATGTTTTGCAGCTGCTCGCCGGCGTGCTCTACCTGTTCAACGCCAGTCTGCAAGTCGGTCGAGAGCTGACGAATCTGCTCCACCACCTGGACGGTGCGTTGCTGGATATCCGCGACCATCACGCCGACTTCATCGGTGGCCGTAGCCGTACGCCCTGCCAACCCGCGCACCTCATCCGCGACGACCGCAAACCCACGCCCATGCTCACCGGCCCGCGCCGCTTCGATCGCGGCGTTAAGCGCCAAAAGGTTGGTCTGGCTGGCGATGGACTGGATCACCAGGGTCACCCGCTGGATTTCCTCGCTGCGCAGGCTCAAGGCTTCGATCAGCTCACGACTGGCGTTGGCACGCTGGCTGAGCTGATGCATGCGGGTGATCGATTGGGTCAGCACTTCGCGGCCTTCAGTGCTGCGTTGATGGGCCTGGCTGGCGGCACCCAGCGCGTCGCGGCTGAGTTGAGAGGTGAGCTTTTCGGTGCCGATCATCACTTCGGCACTGCTGACAATCTGCTTGGCCGCGCCCAATTGGGACTGCAGGCGAGCCGCCAGTTGCTTGACCGAATAGGCTACCGCGGCTGCGGACAGGGCGTTATGGCTGGTGGTGTAGGACAGGTCGCGAGTCAACTCGCCCATCCCATCGCCGACCTCAGAAGGCGCGCTGGCAGGCGCGCGACTTTTCAGGCGAGGCAGCCAGATCACCAGCAGGGCCAGTGGCAGGCAAAGGTAGAGCGGCAGGCTGGCGAGCGCCAAGCCAAGCAGGACCAACACCAGGGCGGCGCTCTGCAACAGTGGCGTCAGCCAGCCGGGCAGCCCGCGCGCCACCGCTTGCGGTGACACTGCTGCGCCCATCAGAGATCCGTCTCCAGCCATCTTCGTTACCCCACTGTTTGTCATTATTGTCGCTGCATTAAACGCCACTATCGGGCCATTATCCATGGGCCTTTAGTGGGGTAGCTTGCAGCAGATCAATAGACGGGGTGTAACGGGTCTTTCCCGGGGAGCCGCAGGACGGCCCCCCGCTTCACCGCATCAGGCTTGGCGCTGATGCTTGTCGATCTGCTCGTGGCGCTCTTGCGCTTCGATGCAGTACTTGGTGGTCGGGCTGATCAGCAGGCGCTTGAGGCCGATAGGCTCGCCGCTGTCATCGCACCAGCCGAAGGAATCTTCCTTGATACGCTCCAGTGCGCGCTCAAGTTGCGGCAGCATGCGCTGGTCGCGGTCGATGGCGTTGACCAGCCAGGTACGCTCTTCTTCCACGGAAGCGGCGTCGGCCGGATCGGCCGGGGTGTCCAGGCTTTCAATGGCGATACGGTTCTGTTCAATGCGCTCGTGGTGTTCCACTTTCATGTCTTGCAGCAACTTCTCGAAAAAAGCGTG
>Ga0308165_1001397_pt1 | contig 33938 bp, 29 predicted proteins | sample PhyWR2_FD_201032 | JGI IMG/M metagenome (GOLD analysis project Ga0308165, IMG submission 201032) | Phyllosphere microbial communities from UC Gill Tract Community Farm, Albany, California, United States - DLSLW.R2 | ecosystem: Host-associated > Plants > Phyllosphere > Unclassified | place: USA... | reverse complement strand
CGAGCTTGCTCGCGATAGCGGTGTGTCAGTGATGTGTGTGCAGGCTGACACACCGCTATCGCGAGCAAGCTCGCTCCTACAGAGGAGGGGGAACTCAGCCCCCGGTTTCCGTCCTGCGACTGCTGACCTCGGCCGGCACATCATCGCCTGCCATGCGTTTGCGGAACAACGCCACCCGTGCCAGCAGCAGGGTGGTGACCGGTACGGTAATGGCCAGCAAAATCGGAATCAGCCAGGCATGCAGCACCGGCCCCGACTTGAGCGCCGAGAAGTAAATGATCGACGCCAGCGCCACGAACCATGCGCCCAGGGTCGAGGCCAGTGCCGGTGGGTGCATGCGCTGGAAGTAATCCTTCATCCGCACCAGCCCGACCGCGCCAAGCAGGGCAAACACGCCGCTGAGGACCAGCAGGATCGCCACCGGGATTTCCACCCATAACGACAGTTCAGCGCTCATTCGATCACCTCGCCACGCAGCAGGAATTTCGCCAGGGCAAACGAGCCGACGAAGCCGAACAGCGCAATCAGCAGCGCCGCCTCAAAATAGGTGTCACTGGCATAACGAATGCCCAGGGTGAGCATCATCAGCATCGCGGTGATGTACAGGTAATCGAGCGCCAGTACCCGGTCCTGGGCCGATGGCCCCTTGAAGAGGCGGGTCAGCGTCAGGATCATCGCCAGTGAAAACAGGAACAGGCAGAGCAGAATAGCGTTGGACAGTAACGCACTCATTCGAAGATCTCCATCAAGGGCTGCTCGTAGGCCGTCTTGAAATGCTCGATGAACAGCGCCTCGTCATCCAGGTCGAAGACGTGCAGCAGCAGGATGCTGCGATCCAGTGCCAGTTCGGACCAGACGGTGCCGGGCACCACGGTGCAGATCATTGCGAGCGCCGCCAGGCCATTGGCGTCGCGCAAATCCAGCGGCACCTTGACGAACCGCGAGCGTGGCGGTCTGCGTCCGGTGTTCATGACGCCCCAGGCCACCGCAAGATTGGACATCAGCACGTCGCGTCCTACGATCAGGAACAAACGCAGAATGACGCCGGGGCGATGGATCCTGATCGGCAGGGGACGCAACTTGCGCATCATCAACGGTGCGCAGAGTCCGAGCGCCGCGCCCAGCAGCAAATTGCCGGGGCTGATCGATAGATTCAGCACCAGCCACAACAGCCACAAGGCCAGCGACAACCAGGGCGCGGGGAACAGGCGCTTCATGGCTGCACCTCCACGACCGCAGCCTGGGCTTCCGGGCTCGGCACCGCGCGGGTACCGAGCACCGCCATTACGTATTGTTGCGGATTGTTCAGTGCCTGTGCAGCGGCCTGTGTGTAGCGCATCAGCGGTTCAGCCTTGAATGTCAGTGCGATGCTCAAGCCCAGCAACGCAATGATAGGGATGCATTCGAACCGACGCAGCAGAGGTGAGGGCCGCTCTTCCGGACTCCAGAAACGCTGCACACCCAGGCGTGAGAAGGCCATGAGCGACGCCATTCCCGAGAGAATCAACAACGCCAGCAACCCCCACGCCGCGTTCGATACTGGCGCATCGGTGGCCTCACCCAGGCCCTGAGGGTTGAGCAGGGCATCGAGCAGGCCGAGCTTGCCAATAAAGCCTGACAACGGCGGCATGCCGATGATCAACAGCGCGCAAGCAATGAAGCTCAAGCCGAGGAAGGCCATGGTCCAGGGAATCACCTGGCCGACCACGGCTTTCTGTTCGTCATCCAGGTTGATGCCCTTGGGCGGCTGCAGTGACTCCATCGGGCGCGGCAAGAGGTCGTCGCCGTCGTCCAGGGGCATCTCGTTGGCCGAACGCGAGCGCTCGATCAACTCCGCCAGCAGGAACAACGCGCTCAACGCCAGGGTTGAGCTGACCAGGTAGAACAGCGCAGCGGCGATCAGGTTCGGTTGCCCAAAACCGATGGCTGACAACAGGATCCCCGCCGACACCAGGATGCTCAGGCTGGCCATGCGCTCCAGGCGTTGCGCGGCGATGATCGCCACTGCGGCGCAGATGATGCTCGCCATGCCGCCGTAGATCAGCCAGTCGCCGCCGAAGTAGGCTGAAGCGCCCGCCTGGCCGGAGAACAGCAGGGTCCACAGCCGCAGCAGCGTATAGACACCGACCTTGGTCATGATCGCGAACATCGCCGCGACCGGTGCGCTGGCGGCGGAATAGGCCGGCACCAGCCAGAAGTTGAGCGGCCACATGCCTGCCTTGGCCAGGAACGCCACGGCGAGAATCCCAGCCCCGGCGTGCAGCAGGCCGCGATCGGCTTCTGGAACCAGGGGGATTTTCAGCGCCAGATCGGCCATGTTCAGGGTGCCGGTGACGCCGTAGATCAGCGCCGCGCCAATCAGGAACAGCGAGGAGGCAAACAGGTTGATCGAGATGTAATGCAACCCCGACGACACCCGCGCCCGGCCCGAGCCATGCAACAGCAGACCGTAGGAGGCCGCCAGCAATACCTCGAAAAATACGAACAGGTTGAACAGGTCGGCGGTCAGGAATGCGCCATACAGGCCCATCAATTGAATCTGGAACAGCGCATGGAAACTCGAACCGGCACGGTCCCAGCGGGCCAGGGCGAATATCAGCGCACTGACGCCGATGATCCCCGTCAGCACCAGCATCAAGGCCGACAGGCGATCGACCACCAGCACGATGCCGAAGGGCGCTTGCCAGTTGCCCGGCAGGTACACGCCAATGGAACCGGGCACGCCGGTGGTCTGCGTCCATTGCAGCAACAGCACGGAAATACCCAGGCCCAGCAGGGAGGAGAACAGGTTGATACGGGCCTTCAATGGCCGGTGTTTTTCCCCCAGCATGAGCATGATCGCGGCCGTCAGCAACGGCAGCAGAATCGGTGCGGCGATCAGGTGCGTCATCACATTCATTCTTTAGGCTCCCGGCCATCCACATGGTCGGTACCGGTCAGGCCGCGCGACGCCAGCAACACCACGAGGAACAGCGCGGTCATGGCGAAGCTGATGACGATGGCGGTGAGCACCAGTGCCTGGGGCAACGGGTCGGTGTAGTTCAACAGGTCCTGGGGCACGCCGTCCTTGATGATCGGTTCCTTGCCGATGAACAGGCTGCCCATGCTGAAGATGAACAGGTTGACCCCGTACGACAGCAGGCACAACCCCATCACCACCTGGAACGTCCGAGGCCGCAGGATCAACCAGACGCCGGACGCGGCCAGGACGCCGATGGCGATTGCGATGACTTCTTCCATCAGACGGCTCCTTTACTGGCGACGGATCTGGGCAGGGCGGCGGTTTTGTGCCCGCGCACCGATTGGTGGGCGAGGGCGGTGAGGATCAACAAGGTTGAACCGACCACCACCGAGTACACGCCAATATCAAAGAACAACGCGCTGGCAACGTGAATGTCCCCCAGCAGCGGCAACGAGAAATGCCAGGTGTGGGTGGTCAGGAACGGATAACCGACCGCCATCGCCCCAAGGCCCGTGACCGTGGCGAACAGCAGGCCGGTGCCCATCCAGCGCAGTGGTCGCAGACTCATCTGTGCTTCGACCCACTGCGTGCCCGCCACCATGTATTGCAGAATGAACGCCACCGACATCACAAGCCCGGCCACAAAACCGCCGCCCGGCTGGTTGTGGCCGCGCATGAACAGGTAGATCGACACCACGAAGGCAATCGGCAGCAGCAGGCGCACCAGCACCGCCGGCACCATCATGAAACCCAGCGCGGTATCGCTGGCCTGACGCGGGTTGACCAGGTCGGTGACCACGTCGGGCGCCAGCAAGCGTTGCTGGGAGGGCAGTTGCAGGCTTTCTTTCGGCGGGCGGAAGCGGCGCAGCAGGGCAAATACGGTCAGCGCCACGGCCACCAGCACGGTGATCTCGCCGAGGGTATCGAAACCACGGAAGTCCACCAGCATGACATTGACCACATTGCTGCCGCCGCCCTCTGGCAGGGCACGACTCAAGTAGAACGAGGAAATGTCGTTAGGCGTCTGGCGAGTCAGCATGGCGTAGGACAGCAGCGCCATGCCGCCGCCGACCAAGATCGATAGCAACAGGTCGCGCAGACGACGAATGCGCGCCCGGCGCAGGCTGCCCGGCAACGGCGAAACTTCTTCTATCCGCCGTGGCAACCAGCGCAGGCCCAGCAGGATCAGCACCGTGGTAACCACTTCAACGACGAGCTGTGTCAGGGCCAGGTCCGGTGCGGAGAACCACACGAACGTAATGCAAGTCATCAGTCCGCAGACGCTGACCATCGTCAGGGCTGCGAGCCGGTGGTACTTGGCCTGCCACGCTGCTCCGAGGGCGCAGGCAATCGCCAGCAGCCACAGGGTCACGAAGACGATAGAGCCGGGAATCTTTGGCCGGTCGCCCCAGCTCAAGTGGCTGTTGAGCATAGGGAGCAACCCCGCCAGCACGGCCACCAGCACCATCAGGAACAGTTGGCTTTGCAGGCGCTTGGTGCTGATCCGTCTTTCCAGGCGACGGGCCAGGCGCATTGTGATCACCAGGCTGCGCTCGAACAGCCGCTTGCCGTTGAATCGTCCAATGATCGGTGGGTATTTGAAGCGACCGTGTCTGAACTGATTGCGCAGCAACAGGTAGAGCACGATACCGCCGGACATGGCGACCAGGCTCATGATCATCGGCGCGTTCAAGCCGTGCCAGATCGCCAGGCTGTACTCGGGCAGGGTGCCGCCGACCACGGGCAGGGCGGCGGCGGCGAGCAGCGAGCCGACGACCTGGGCCGGGAAGATCCCGACGACCAGGCAGGTGAACACCAGCAATTCCACCGGTGCGCGCATCCAGCGTGGAGGTTCGTGCGGGGTGTGCGGCAGGTCGGTGGCGGTGGGACCGAAGAACACGTCGACGGTGAACCGCAGCGAATAGGCCACGCTGAACATCCCGGCGATGGTCGCGACAATGGGCAGTGACAGCTCGACCCAGGCGGTGGCGTTAATGAAGACGGTTTCGGCGAAGAACATTTCTTTCGACAGGAAACCATTGAGCAACGGGACGCCAGCCATCGAGGCGCTGGCGACCATGGCCAGTGTCGCCGTGAACGGGATCAGTCGGAACAGGCCGCTGAGTTTGCGGATGTCGCGGGTGCCGCTTTCGTGGTCGACGATGCCGGCGGCCATGAACAGCGAGGCCTTGAAGGTGGCGTGGTTGAGGATGTGGAATACGGCGGCGACGGCGGCCAGTGGGCTGTTTAGCCCGAGCAGCAGGGTGATCAGGCCGAGGTGGCTGATGGTCGAGTAGGCCAGCAGGCCCTTGAGATCGTTCTGGAACATCGCGCAATACGCGCCGAGCAACAGGGTGGCGGCGCCGGCACCACTGACGATGTAGAACCATTCTTCACTGCCCGACAGCGACGGCCACAACCGCGCCAGCAGGAACACCCCGGCCTTGACCATGGTCGCCGAGTGCAGATAGGCCGAGACCGGTGTCGGTGCCGCCATTGCGTGGGGCAGCCAGAAGTGGAAGGGGAATTGTGCGCTTTTGCTCAGCGCACCAATCAGGATCAGGGGTAACAGGATGGGGTAGAGGGCATGTGCGCGAATCAGTTCACCGGCGGCCAGGACCTTGTCCAGGTCATAGCTGCCGACCACATGGCCGAGCAGCATGGCCCCCGCCAGCAGGCACAAGCCGCCCGCGCCCGTGACCATCAACGCCATATAGGCGCCACGGCGTGCATCGGAGCGATGGTGCCAGTAGCCGATCAACAGGAAAGAGAAGAGGCTGGTCAGCTCCCAGAAAAACACGATCTGAATGAGGTTGCCAGAGATCACCAGGCCGAGCATGGCGCCCATGAACGCCAGGAAGAATGCGAAGAAGCGCGGCACCGGATCGTCCGGCGACATGTAGTAGCGGGCATACAACGACACCAGCGTGCCGATGCCCAGCACCAACATCGAGAACAGCCAGGCGAACCCATCCATGCGCAGGACGAAGTTCAGGCCCAGGCTGGGCAACCAGGAAAATTCTTCACGAATGACCCCGCCATCGGCGATCTGCGGGAACATGAGCGCGACCTGGATCGTGCCGATGAGGGCAACCAGACCCGCCAGCAACGATTCGGTATTACGCGCGTTGTGCGGCAGCACGGCTGCCAGACAACTGCCGACAAAGGGCAGAAGCAGTAGAACTATCAGGGACATAGGCTTCTAATCTGCGGAGATTTGTGAAGCATCATACGTGCCAGTTCCCGGATCGCCAAACGGCAAGCTGTGGCAGAATCCTACAAAGTAGTCGGAAAAGTCAGGGTTCGCCTTGTTTCAGGAGGGGTGTGGGGCAGGTCTGGCGCCATCGCGGGCAAGCCCGCTCCCACAGGGTTTTGTGAACACTGAAGATCCAGTGTGGGAGCGGGCTTGCCCGCGATGACGGACTATCAGGCACTACAGGTCTTGAGGATTACCCTCACGCTCAACCTCATCCACCACCTCAGCCTTACCCTTGGTCTTCAACTCACTAACAATCACCGCCGCCACAATCAACCCAGCCCCCAGCAGTGCAATCGCCGGCAAACGCTCCCCGGCGATGCGCCCGACGATCCCGGCCCACACCGGTTCACCGGCATAGATCAGCGTCGCCCGGGTGGGCGAAACACTCTTCTGAGCCCAGTTCATCGCCACCTGGATCGCCGCGCTCGCCGCTCCCAGGCCCAGTGCACTGCCCAGCAGGAACCAGGAGAAGTCCGGAATCGCCTCGTTGGTCGGCACCACCATCAGGAACGCCAGCACGGAGGTGGTCGCCAGTTGCACCACGGTCACCCGGCGCACATCGACCTGGCCGGCGTAGGTGCTGATCAGGATGATTTCCGCCGCAATGGCGACGGCGCTGATCAGCGTGGCGATTTCGCCAGGGCTGAATTGGAACGAGGCGCCCGCCGGTCCCGACAGCAGCATCAGCCCGGTGAACGCCAGCATGATGCCAATGCTCGGCATCAGCCCCGGTCGGCGGCCCAGTACCAGCCATTGCAGCAGGGGTACGAAAGGCACGTACAAGGCGGTAATGAACGCCGACTGACTGCTGGCAATGGTCTGCAAGCCGACAGTCTGCAAGCCATAGCCGAGCATGATCGCCACGCCGATGAACGCGCCGGCCTTGAGTTCGAACACGGTCAGGTCGCGCAGGTGTCGCCAGGAAAACAGGGCGACGATGGACGCCGCCGCCGCAAAACGAAGTCCGACGAAAAACATCGGGCCGCTGACGGTCATCGCGTGTTGCACCAGCAGGAAAGTGCCGCCCCAGACCATGGTGATCATCACCAGCACGCACTCGGCCTTGCTGAGCCGTAAGAAGCGCGAGGAAGGCGGGGAGGTATTCAACGACGTCATAATCTTGCACGCTATATAAAGTGCGACGCACAATGCGCCGAATGTTGGGCAGTATACTGCCCAACTCCACCGAGTGAGCAATATAGTGCACAAAGATTCTCCGCAGCGGGCTTCGGTCCTGCAGCACGTCAGTTTGAACGTCCGACGTTTGCGCCATGCCGCCGACATGAGCCAGACAGCGCTCGCGGAAAAATCCGGGGTCAGCCGGCGCATGCTGGTGGCGATCGAGGCCGGCGAGAAGAACGTCAGCCTGACCACTCTCGACCGCGTGGCCGAAGCGCTGGATGTGGCCTTCAGCGATCTGATCCAGGCCCCGGACGTGCGCGACCACAGCCGTATCAATGAAGTGGCCTGGGCGGGGGCGATCCCCGGAAGCAAGGCGGTGTTGCTGTCCAAGGCTATCGCGACCCGGGAGGTGGAACAGTGGGAGTGGTGCCTGCAACCGGGGGAAGTCTACCCGTCTCAGCCGGACGCCGATGGCTGGAGCGAACAGATCTACGTCTTCGAAGGCTGCCTGACCCTGATGCTGGGCGACACACCGCAGCAGATCGCGGCCGGCGAGTTCTACATGTTTGCCAGTAACCAGCCCCATACCTACCGTAACGATGGCGACGTGGCTGCACGGTTTGTCCGCAACGTGGTGATCTAACTGTTGGCCAGCCAACAATGAATGGACACTTTGCTGTTTAACTTTGCCCGACGTTTCTCCGGTTTTATCTTTAAGTTATTGAAATAAATCAAAAATAAATTCAGGCACGACTCCTGCAATTGTTCTGGTGCACTCACCGGAACCTGGAGTCGGCCCCATGACAGCCTCTGCCCAACCCCCTCGCACCGCCCATGTGATCCGCTCGGATGCCGAGGCGATTGCCGTCGCTCACAAACTGGCCGCGCGCTTTGCCGTCGAGGCCAGCGTGCGTGATAGTGAACGCCGCCTGCCGGTCGCCGAGCTGGACGAATTTTCCGCCAGCGGCCTGTGGGGTATCACCGTGCCCAAGGCCTATGGCGGTGCCGGCGTTTCCTACGTGACCGTTGCCGAAGTGATCAAGATCATTTCGGCCGCCGATTCCTCTCTTGGCCAGATCCCCCAGAACCACCTTGGCGTGCTCGACATCCTGGTGCAAACCGCCACGCACGAGCAGAAGCGCTACTACTTCGACAAAGTCCTGCGGGGTTACCGCTTCGGCAATGCCTTCTCGGAGTCCAAAAGCAAAAACGCCGGGGCCTTCGAAACCCGTATTCGCTTCGACGCTGACACCGCGCAAATCGACGGCGAGAAGTTCTACTGTACGGGCGCCCTGTTTGCGCACATCGTGCCGGCGGTGGCGGTCAACGAACAGAACCAGGCCTTCATCGCTTTTATCGAGCGTGACAATCCTGGCCTTAGCGTGATCGACAGTTGGGACGGCTTCGGCCAGCGCACCACCGCCAGCGGCGGGGTGACCCTGAGCGCGGTCAAAGTGCCGCTCAGTGCCGTGATCCCGGCGCACAAGGCGTTTGATGAGCCGACGGCCGACGGCCCGATTTCGCAAATCATTCAGGCGGCGGTAGACACCGGCATCGCCGTCGGCGCATTGGAGGACACCAAGCGCTATGCCCGCGAATCCCGTCCGTGGATCGACAGCGGTCAGGACCATGGATGGCAAGACCCGTTCAGCATCGCCGCGATTGGCGACCTTGAGTGGCGCGTCCACGGCACCGAAGCGATCCTGCGCAAGGCCGGCCAGGCCATCGACGCCGCGTTGCTCGACGCCAATGAAGACACCGTGGCCCACGCTTCGGTGGTGGTGGCCCAGGCCAAGGTCCTGTCGGCGGAAATTGCCTTGCTCGCCAGCAGCAAACTGTTCGAATTGGCCGGCACCCGCTCGGTGCTCGGCAAGTACAACCTTGACCGCCACTGGCGCAATGCCCGGACCCACACCCTGCACGATCCGGCGCGCTGGAAATTCCACCTGATCGGCAACCACCTGCTCAATGGCGTGAACCCCGCGCGCCACGCCTGGAACTGAGGAGCCCACCATGAACGCCTTGACTCAACCGGTTGTTGCCAGACTTTCCCTGGCCAGCAGCCAACATGACCTGCATCACGCCCGCAGCCTGTTCGATTCCACTGTGGGCTTTGTTCGCCAACAGGCCAGCGTCTCGAAGGATCCGTTCGTCATCAGCCGGTTCGGCGACGTGCACATTCGCATCGAAGTCGCCGCCGCGCTGCTCGAGCGTGCCGAGGCTCTGCTGGACGCCGAGCAAGATGCCACGGAGATTCGGGTGGCGATTGCCGAGTCCGACCTGGCCAGCGCTGAAGCCCTGGCCACCGCGAGCAACGCCGAATTCGAATTGACCGGGCGCCGCACGGCATTGTCCGGTTCGCTGCATGATCCGCTGCGCTGGAAACGGCACCTGATCGGCAACTTTCGTCTCAACGGCATTCATCCCTCTGCACAGGAAGCCGTTTAATGGCCCGGGAAATTCGTCTCAACGCATTCGACATGAACTGTGTCGGTCATCAGTCCCCCGGTTTGTGGGCCCATCCCCGGGATCGCTCGTGGCAGTACAAGGACCTGGAGTACTGGACTGACCTGGCGAAGATTCTCGAGCGCGGCAAGTTCGACGGCCTGTTCATCGCCGACGTGCTGGGCATTTATGACGTCTATAACGGCAATGGTGACGCGGCGATCCGCCAGGCTGCGCAAGTACCCGTCAACGATCCGCTGCAGTTGATCCCGCCGATGGCGCTGGTCACCGAGCACCTGGGTTTTGGCTTGACTGCCTCGTTGTCGTTCGAGCATCCGTACCCGTTCGCCCGACGGCTGTCGACCCTCGACCATCTGACCAAGGGCCGTGCCGGCTGGAACATTGTCACTTCGTATCTGGAAAGCGGCGCGAAGAACCTCGGCCAGACAGCCCAGACCGAGCACGATGCCCGTTACGACTTTGCCGAGGAATACCTTGAGGTTTGCTACAAACTCTGGGAAGGCAGTTGGGAAGAGGGCGCGATCCTGCGCGATCGTGAGCGCAGGATTTTTAGCGACCCGAGCAAAATCCATGAGATTCGCCACCACGGCAAACACTTCCAGGTGCCGGGCATTCATCTCTGCGAGCCTTCACCGCAACGCACTCCCGTGTTGTATCAGGCCGGTGCGTCCAGTCGCGGCAAACAATTCGCGGCCGAACACGCCGAATGCGTGTTCGTCGCCGCGCCGTCGAAAGTGCTGCTGAAAAAGACCGTCGCTGACATTCGCCGTCGTGCCGCCGAGGCCGGGCGTGATCCGTCGAAGATCCTGATTTTCAATCTGCAGACGGTGATTCTCGGCGAGACCGATGCCAAGGCGAAGGCCAAGTTCGAGGAATACAAAAGCTGGGTCAGCTATGAAGGCGCGATGGCGTTGATCTCTGGTTGGACCGGTATCGACTTCAGCCGGTTCAAGCCCGACGAGCCGCTCAAGCACGTGCACACCAACGCCATTCAGTCGGCAGTGGAGGCGTTCTCCACGGCGGACCCGAACAAGGTCTGGACCCCTCACGAACTGGCCGACTGGGTCGGCATCGGTGGCTTCGGTCCGCTGTTTGTTGGCAGCCCGGAAACCGTGGCCGATCTGCTCCAGGAGTGGGTTGAAGAGACCGACGTGGACGGCTTCAACCTGGCTTATGCGCTGACCCACGAAACCTTCATCGACGCCGTGGAATTGCTCGTGCCGGAATTACAGAAGCGCGGGGTGTACAAGACCGAATACACACCGGGAACCCTGCGCGAAAAACTGTTCAACGAAGGCCCGCGCCTGTCCCCCGAACACCCCGGCGCCAGTTACCGCGACCTCCGCAGGAGCGAGCATGCGCGCGATGGCGTCGACACAATCACCACCGATGTCGCCTGACCCACCGCTCCCTCTGCAGGAGCGAGCTTGCTCGCGATGAGGCCAACACATTCAACATCAATGTCGCTTGACCCACCGCCATCGCGAGCAAGCTCGCTCCCACAGAGATCACTGTTGAACAAAGGATCCACGAACACCGCAAATCCCCTGTAGGAGCGAGCTTGCTCGCGATGAGGCCGGCACATCCAACATTTTTGGTGCCTGACACGCCGACATCGCGGGCAAGCCCGCTCCCACAGTGGTGGGGTGTTGGAATGCAGATATGTGCATGGCACCAAAAACCTGTGGGAGCGGGCTTGCCCGCGATGAGGCGGGCACATTCAACATTTTTGGTGCCTGACACGCCGCCATCGCGGGCAAGCCCGCTCCTACAGTGGTGGGGTGTTGGAATGCAGATGTGTGCATGGCACCAAAAACCTGTAGGAGCGAGCTTGCTCGCGATGAGGCCAGCACCTTCAACACAGATGTCGCCTGACCCATCGCCATCGCGAGCAAGCTCGCTCCTGCAGGGATTGGTGGCAGACGAACAAACCCAGCCCAGCGGACCACCGCACGCTTTTGCCCATGAACAGGAGGTCATCCATGAGCGTGCACGAACTCAAGCGGCCGCCGATTGCGGACACCACGCAATGGCAGGTCGATGCGCCCAAGGCGCTGGAGCAATTGCGTCACTGGGCGCAGGTCAGCCCGTTGCAACCAGCGTTGCGCCACAAGCGCCACGGCCAATGGTTCGCCTGGCGCTGGATCGATGTGCTGCGCGATGTCGAGCGCCTGGCCGATGGCCTGCGCCAGCAAGGTTTCGATGAACAATCTCGCCTGGCCGTCAGCGGCGCCTTCGAGCCGAACCTGTTGCTGCTGACGCTCGCCGCGCAACAGGCGGGCGGGCAGGTGCTGGCCGTCACCGATGACCTAGACGCCCAGGCCCTGCACCCTATCCTCTGGCAAAGCCAACCCACCCACGCCTTCGTACCGCGTCGCCAAACCCGGCAACTGTGGCTCAACCACGGCCATGCCTTGCTCGATTTCGCCGACCTGCTCGGCCCGGGAGACCCGCCGCAGCGCCTGCGCACCAGCCGCACACACGTGCAATGGTGGAGCGAGGAGGGCACGCAATGGCAAGGCGGGCTGACCGTGCTGCTTGAACAGTGGCTGGGCAGCGGCCACTCCCTGGCCTTCCCGGAAAGCCCCGGTAGCGCCAGTCGCGACCGCCGCGAAGTGGCACCCTCGGGCTTGCTGCTGTCAGCCGAGCGCCTGCAACGGCTGGCCGCGGAAATCGACAGCCGCCTCGCCGCCCCAGGCACCTGGCGCCGACGCCTATGCGACTGGGCCATCGCCCAGCCGGAAAAAGGCTTGCAACGCCTGATCAAACAGCGCGTTCGCCGCCTGCTGGGTTTCCACAATCTGCACGACATCTGGCAAGCCCCGCGCACGCCGCCGGCCAACCTCGCCCGGCTCAACGAATTCAAACGGGACATCGCATGACCTCGACCGATTTCATTTTGCAAGTGCGCGACATCTCCCTGTCCTTCAAGGGCGTCAAAGCCATCAACCAACTGTCCTTCGATGTGCGCCGTGGCGAGATCTGCGCATTGATCGGGCCCAATGGCGCGGGCAAGAGTTCGCTGCTCAACATCCTCAATGGCGTGTACCGCTTCGACGCGGGCTCCATCGTCTTCGAACGCCAGCCCTTCAAGCGCATTGACCCGCTCAACGCTGCACGCCAGGGCATTAGCCGCACGTTCCAGAACAACGCGCTGTTCAAGAAAATGAGCGTGATCGACAACCTACTCACCGGCCTGTCGCGCCATCTGCGCAGTGGCTTCCTCGAGCAGGCGCTGAGCTTGCCACGGGCGCGCCGCGAAGCTGCGGATTTTCGCCGGCAGGCCCAGGGCATTCTCGAATTCCTCGAGCTGCAAGCGCACCGCGATGTGCCGGTGGGCAACCTGTCCTATGGCCTGCAGAAACGCGTGGAACTGGGCCGCGCCTTGATCGCAGGTCCGCGCCTGTTGCTGCTGGACGAACCCATGGCTGGGATGAACGCCGAGGAAAAACAGGACATGGCCCGTTTCATCGCCGACATCAACCGCGAACTGGGCACTACGGTGGTGTTGATCGAGCACGACATGAGCGTGGTGATGGGCCTGTCTGACCACGTGGTGGTGCTCGATTACGGACGCAAGGTCGGCGATGGCACACCGGCCGAAGTTCAGGCCAACCCCGAGGTGATCGCAGCGTATCTGGGAGTGGTGCACTGATGACATTTTTCTTCGAAACCCTGCTCGGTGGCTTGCTCGCCGGCACCATGTACTCGCTGGTCGCCATTGGCTTCGTGCTGATCTACAAGGCCAGCGGCGTGTTCAACTTTGCCCAGGGCGCGATGCTGCTGTTCGCCGCGCTGACCTTCGTCAGCCTGCACGACCAGGGCGTGCCTTTTGCCCTGGCGCTGCTGTTGACGGTGCTGGTGATGATCGTCGGCGCCCTGCTGATCGAACGGCTCGTGCTGCGGCCGCTGGTCAACCGTTCGCAGATCACCTTGTTCATGGCCACGCTGGGTCTGTCGTTCATCATCGAAGGGCTGGCCCAGGGCCTGATGGGCTCGCAGGTGCGGGCTCTGGACCTGGGCATCGATGACGTGCCGGTGTTCGTGGGCGGCATGATGGTCAGCCAGTTCGACCTGATCGCCGCCGCAGCCGCCATCGTCCTGGTGACGGTGCTGGCGCTGCTGTTCAACAAGACCCGTATCGGTGTGTCGTTGCGGGCAGTGGCGGACGACACCACGGCCGCGCTGTCGATCGGCATCAACCTCAACCGCATCTGGCAGATCGTCTGGGCCGTGGCCGGCGTCGTCGGATTGGTCGCCGGCTTGCTGTGGGGCGCGCGCCAAGGCGTGCAGTTCTCCCTGTCGCTGGTGGTGCTCAAGGCCTTGCCGGTGTTGATCATCGGCGGCTTCACCTCGATCGGCGGAGCGATTGTCGGCGGGCTGATCGTCGGCGCGGCGGAGAACCTCGCCGAGGTCTACGTCGGTCCTTTGATTGGCGGCGGCATCACGCCGTGGTTCGCCTATGTGCTGGCCCTGGCCTTCCTATACATCCGTCCCGCCGGCCTGTTCGGCGAGCGCGCCATCGAGCGAGTCTGAACCCATGTCGATTTCCCTTACCCGAGAAACCGCACCGGCGCTGCTGGTCCAGCGCCGTGTTCCGTATGCCCTGATAGCCCTCCTGCTGATTGCCTTCGTGATTGTGCCGCTGACGGGCAACGACTATTGGCTCAATGCGATCCTGATCCCGTTCCTGGTGCTGTCGCTGGCGGGGCTGGGCCTCAACCTGCTCACGGGCTACACCGGCCAGACTTCGGTCGGCGCCGCCGGGTTCATGGCGGTCGGCGCATTCGCCACCTACGGCTTCCTGCTGCGCTTGCCGGAACTGGGCTTGCCGGTGGCGCTGCTCGGCGGCGGCCTGATCAGCGCCGTGGTGGGATTTGTCTTCGGCCTGCCCAGTTCGCGGATCAAGGGCTTCTACCTGATGGTCACCACGCTGGCGGCGCAGTTCTTCCTGGAGTGGCTGTTCGTCAAGTTTCCCTGGTTCTACAACTACGGCTCGTCCGGGACCATCTCGGCACCCAAGCTGGCACTGTTCGGCCATGACCTGAACACGCCGCTGGGTCGTTACCTGCTGACCCTGACCACGGTGCTGCTGTTGACCTGGGTGGCATCGAACCTGGTGAAAAGCCAGATCGGCCGCAACTGGATGGCGATCCGCGACATGGACACCGCCGCGGCCGTGACCGGTATCCCGGTGGTGCGCTACAAGCACCTGGCGTTTGCCGTCAGCTCGTTCTACCTCGGCATCGCCGGTGCACTCTGGGCCTTCGCCTACCTGGGCACGGCCAGTGCCAGCAGCTTCGATATCAATCGATCGTTCCAGATCCTGTTCATCATCATTATCGGTGGCATGGGCAGCATCGCCGGCAACTTCGTCGGCGCGGCGTTCATCAGCCTGCTGCCGATCCTGCTCAGCCACGCCGGCCAGGCCCTGTTCGGTGGCGCGGTGGACGCCGGGCAATTGCAGAACCTGCAAAAAATCATCTTTGGCGCGCTGATCATCCTGTTCCTGATCAAGGAACCGGAAGGCCTGATTCGCCTGCTCGGCAACCTCCGCGAACGGCTGAGCCACTGGCCCCTGCGTTTCTGAATCCTTCACTGACTATTAGAGAGATACCATGCGTGCAACCTTGAAACGTTCCTTGCTCGGCGCCGCCCTGACCCTGGCGGTTTTCAGCAGTGCGGTGCCCGTTGTGCAGGCCTCGCCGGACCAGCAGTTCTTTCCACTCGCCACCTACCGCGTCGGCGCCTACGCCTCCAGCGGTGTGCAGGTGTGGGCCGGGATGATCGATTATTTGAACTACATCAACGAAGTGGAAGGCGGGATCAACGGCGTGAAACTGGTCTGGCAGGAATGCGAGACCGAGTGGACGGCGGAGAAGGGCATCGAGTGCTACGAGCGTTTCAAGAAAGGTCTGGATGGTGCGCCGGTGGCGGTCTACCAACCCAACGGCGCCCCGGCAGCCTATGCCCTGAGTGAGCGCGCCGAAGTCGACAAGATTCCGTTGATCACCCTCGGCTATGGCCGCACCGAGGCCACCGACGGCACGGTGTTCCCCTACAACTTCCCGGTGATGCTGACGTTTTACAGCGAGGCATCGAGCCTGATCAATTACATTGCCCAGCGCGAGGGCGGCTTCGACAAGCTCAAGGGCAAGAAAATTGCCACGGTCTACCACGACTCGGCCTACGGTCGGGAAACCCTCGGGCCGCTGAAACTGCTGGCGGAAAAATACGGCTTCGAGAACATCCAGATTCCGGTGGCGGATCCGGGCAACGAACAGTCGGCGCAATGGCGCCAGGTTCGCCAGGCCAACCCGGACTGGGTGTTCCTGCGCACCTGGGGCGTATCCACGCCAGTGGCGGTCAAGACCGCTGCGCGTTTCGGCTTCCCGGTGGACCATATCGTCGGCGACATCTGGGCCAGTTCCAGTGAGGACGTATTGCCCGCGGGCGCTGCCGCCAAGGGTTACCTGGCGCTGACGCCATACCCGGCCGGCACCGATTTCGAGATCCACAAGCGGCTTAAGCAATACATTCTCGACAAGGGAAAGAGCGATCTCAAGGACCTGAAGAACTTCGGCAGCGTCTACTACAACTCCGGGCTGGTGAACGCGGCGGTGGCGGTGGAGGCCATCCGCACGGCACAGGGCAAGTTCGGCAAGCGCCCGCTCAACGGGGAAGAAGGGCGATGGGGCCTGGAGCACCTGAACATCGACGACGCCCGGCTCAAGGACATGGGCTACTTCGGACTGATGCAAAACCTCAAGCTGTCGTGCAAGGACCACGAAGGTGGCGGCTCGGCGCGTGTGCAGCAATGGGACGGCGCCAACTGGACGCTGATCAGCGACTGGATCCCGGCAGACCGTGCCTTGTTGCGGCCGTTGATCGATGAAAAATCTGCCGCGTTCGCCAAGGAAAAAGGCCTCACGCCACGCACCTGCAACGGGGACGAATAGCCCATGAGCCAAACTGCCAGTAACAGGGCCGTCGATGAGCTGCTGCATGTCGACGATATTGAAGTGATCTACGACGGCGCGATCCTGGCCGTCGCCGGGGTCTCGCTGACGGTGCCCAAAGGCGGCATTGTCGCCTTGCTCGGGGCCAACGGCGCGGGCAAAAGCACCACGCTCAAGGCCATATCGGGGCTGGTGCGGGCGGAGCGGGCACAGGTCAGTCGCGGCACCATCCGCTTTCTTGGCCAGGACACGGCGGGCGTCGACCCCAGCAGCCGGGTGCGCCAGGGCATGGTGCACGTGCTGGAAGGGCGCCACGTGTTCCCACAGCTCACTGTCGAGGACAACCTGCGCAGCGGCGGGTTTGTCCGGGGCCTCAGCCGCCAGGACCTGGCCCGCGACCTCGAACGTATCTACGCCTGGTTCCCGCGCCTGAAAACCAAGCGCAAGACTCAGGCCGGGCTGACCTCCGGAGGCGAGCAGCAGATGGTCGCCATCGGTCGCGCGCTGATGACACGTCCTACTTTGGTACTGCTCGACGAACCTTCCATGGGTTTGGCGCCTATTATCGTCCAGGAGATTTTCGAGATCGTTGCCCAACTCAATCGCGAGGCGCAGGTGAGCTTCCTCATCGCCGAGCAGAACATCAATGTCGCGCTCAAGTACGCGTCGCAGGCCTATGTATTGGACACCGGCCGGGTGGTGCTGTCGGGCAGCAGCGAGGCATTATTGGCGAGGGGTGATCTGCATGACTTTTACCTGGGTAAACACTGAGCAAAGAGAGCGCCATGACTGAAATCGACAGCGGACAGGCGACAGACGCCATCCGCCACGCAGACATCCTGATCATCGGCGGTGGCCTGAGCGGGGCGATGCTCGCGGTGCAGTTGCTGCGCCTGCCGGGCAAGCGCTCGTTGCTGGTGATCGAGCCGCGTGCCGAGTTGGGGCGTGGCGAGGCCTACAGCGCGGTCGAACTGGGCCACACGTTGAACGGCAACGCGGCGCGCATGAGCGTCGACCCGGACAACGCCAACGACCTGACCCAATGGTTGACGGACTTCATCGCGGCGGGCGGTTGGCCCGAATCCGATGAGCAACATGTGCCGATCAGCGAGCTGTTTCCACCCAGAGGGATCTTTGGCCTGTACGTGCAGCAGCGCCTGGCGGAGGCGCAGGCGATTGGCGCGACTTATGGTTCGACCGTCGAGCATGTGCGAGCCGAAGTGGTTGACCTGCAAACCTTCGATGACGCGGTGCGCTTGAGCCTGAGCGATGGGCAACGTTTGCAGGGCACCCATGCGGTCCTGGCAACGGGCATGTTCCCGGCGGCGCGCACGCCACAGACCGAGTCCAGCGGCCTGAACGCTGCCGCCCTCGACCCGTGGGACGTGGCGGCCATGCGTCAACTGGAACCGCAATCAACGGTGCTGATCATCGGCTCCGGACTGACCATGGTCGATGCCGTGGTGTCGCTGGAACAGGCCGGCCATCGCGGGCCGATCGAGGTGTTCTCCCGTCACGGGCTGCTGCCCCACGTGCGCAGGCAACCGCCGGCCTGGGTGGACTTTCTGGCCGAGGACCACACCCTCCGCACCCCGCGCCAACTGGTGCGCGAACTGCGTCGGCATTGTCGTGACGCCATCGCCCGGGGCATCGATTGGCAGGCGCCGCTGGACACCGTGCGGGCGCATATCGGTCGCTTGTGGCATCAGGCGACCGACGTACAGCGCCGGCAGTTCGTGCGCCATGTTCGGCCCTGGTGGGAGAGCCATCACCACCGCTCGCCGCCGTTGAGCGCCGAGTTGGTGGCCCGCTTGCACGACGAGGGGCGGCTGCGTATCCAGGCCGCTTCCTACCAGGGGCTGGAACCTGCCGCGGGAGCTGGGGTGGGCATTCGCATCCGCCGTCGGGGCCAGACACAAACCGAGGTGGTGCGGGGGGCCGCGCTGATCAATTCCAGCGGTATCGAATACGACTGGCGCCGAGTGGCTCGACCGTTGCCTCGGCAGTTGCTGGCACGCGGGTTGATCCGCCCGGGGCCGTTGGCGCTGGGCATCGCTGCTGCTGTGGATGGCGCGGTGCTGGATGCCGATGGACAGGCGGCCAGCAGACTGTTCGCCATGGGGCCGCCGCTTCGAGGGATGTGGTGGGAGAGTACGGCGGTGACGGATGTGGCGTTGCAGGCTAAAGCACTGGCGGCGCGGTTGGCCGCCGGAGCCTGAAATAAACAAGACCGCGAGCGAGGTGTCTGCCAGGCGGCTCGAGGTTAAACACGGCGGCCAATTTTCTCCTTGAACCTTCCGAAAGACTGCGGTGACAGAAATGTCGCCGCATTTTTTTTGTTTGTAGTTGTTTAATGATTTCCCGGCTTACCTGTAGGAAATTACTGACATTCCCTTAGTTAAAATCAGGTTAAACGTAGGTGTGATCTGAATGCCAAGTGGGAAATTTCTTCATCCGCTTTTCTGGGGTTGGCAGGGCCAAGTCAATAGTCCATCTTGGCTGCCTGACAAACATTGACACCCATACCGCAGGTCAATTATTTCGAAAAATTTGGTTTCACTTTGAATTGATTCAACTTTATTTGATTGTTGACAGGCTTGTTAACGAGTGGCTGCTGCGTTTGCGCATGGAGGAAATATGGCTTCTAACAGTTTTCAGGGTGAAGTGCCCAAGGCTCGGGTGAATATAAAACTGGATCTGCATACCGGTGGTGCGCAGAAGAAAATCGAATTACCCCTGAAGTTGATGGTGATGGGGGATTACAGCAACGGTGAGGAGCAGCGCTCTTTATCCGAACGCAGCAAAGTGAATATCAATAAAAACAACTTCGACAGTGTGCTGGCAGATTTTTCACCGGCGTTGAAGCTGGCGGTAAGCAACACATTGGCGGATGACGGGAACGAAACCTCGGTGGCGCTGAGCTTTCAGCGCATGAAAGACTTTGAGCCTGAACACGTTGCCCGGCAGATTCCACAACTTCGCGCCTTATTGGCGATGCGCAATCTACTGCGCGACCTCAAATCCAATTTGTTGGATAACGCCACGTTTCGCAATGAACTGGAGCGGATTCTCAAGGACGATTCGCTCAGTGCGGAACTACAAGCGGAGCTGGCTGCATTGGCCCCGCAAGAAGTTGTTTGATTTACCCCGGTTCAACTAAAAAGGAAGTTTTCCATGTCGGTAGAAAGTTCCAGCGTGCAATCGCGCGGCGCTGAAGTATTGCCTGAAGAAAGACAAGGTATCTACAGTGCGTTATTCGGCAAGATCAATTTATGCCCGGTTTCAACCCTGGGCACCCTTGATACATTCCAGGATGCCGAGGCGTTGGCAGATGCGACCGCCGATGAGCGCGTCACAGCGGCTGTCAGTGTCTTCCTGAACTTGCTCAAACAATCGGCGCAGAAAGTCGAACGCCTGGACAAAGTCCTGCTGGATGAACATATCGCCGCACTCGATACACAGATCAGCCGCCAACTGGATGCGGTGATGCACCACCCGGATTTCCAGCGTATTGAATCGACCTGGCGTGGTGTGAAGTCATTGATCGATCAAACCGACTTCCGCCAGAACGTGCGCATCGAGCTGCTCGATATCAGCAAGGATCACCTGGTGCAGGATTTCGAGGATGCGCCGGAAATCGCCCAAAGTGGCTTGTACGCGCATACCTACACCCAGGAGTACGACACGCCAGGCGGCGAACCGATTGCGGCGGCCATTTCCAACTTCGAGTTCGATCGCAGCCCGCAGGATATCGCCCTGTTGCGCAACATTTCCAAGGTGGCCGCTGCCGCGCACATGCCATTCATTGGGGCAGTAGGCCCGGGCTTCTTCGGCAAGCAGTCGATGGAGGAAGTGGCGGCCATCAAGGACATCGCCAACTACTTCGATCGTGCTGAATACATCAAGTGGAAGTCGTTTCGCGACAGCGATGACGCGCGTTATATCGGCCTGTTGATGCCCCGGGTCCTGGGTCGCTTACCGTACGGCCCGGACACCGTTCCGGTGCGCAGCTTCAACTACATGGAAAGCGTCAAGGGCCCGGACCACGAAAAGTACCTGTGGACCAACGCCTCGTACGCCTTCGCCGCCAACATGGTCAAGAGTTTCATCGCCAATGGCTGGTGCGTGCAGATTCGTGGGCCGCAGTCAGGTGGAGCGGTGACCGACCTGCCTATCCACCTGTACGACCTGGGCACCGGCAACCAGGTGAAGATTCCTTCCGAAGTGATGATCCCCGAGACCCGCGAATTCGAGTTCGCCAACCTCGGTTTCATCCCGCTGTCGTACTACAAGAACCGCGACTACGCGTGTTTCTTCTCCGCCAACTCGGCGCAGAAACCGGCGCTTTACGACACCCCCGATGCCACCGCCAACAGCCGCATCAACTCACGCCTGCCCTACATCTTCCTGCTGTCGCGCATCGCTCATTACTTGAAGCTGATCCAGCGCGAGAACATCGGCACGACCAAGGATCGCCGCTTGCTGGAACTGGAACTGAACAGGTGGGTGGGCGGCCTGGTGACCGAGATGACCGACCCGGGTGACGACTTGCAGGCCTCGCACCCGCTGCGTGAAGCCAAGGTGCTGGTGGAAGACATCGAGGACAACCCGGGCTTCTTCCGCGTCAAGTTGTACGCCGTGCCGCATTTCCAGGTGGAAGGCATGGACGTCAACCTGTCGCTGGTCTCGCAGATGCCCAAGGCCAAAGCCTGAGTCCCGGCTGCCTGACCGCCAACCACTTCGTACGGAAACGATGCCATGAAGATCGACCGCCCCTTGTGGGCCTCGGGGGCGCTGCTGTCCCCGCAGCAATTCCAGCAACAGGCTCGGTGGGAAGCCTGGACCAACCAGGGCCTGGCGCATTTGTCGCTGGTTCATCCCTGGGGTGTCCAGTCCGTGTCGTTTGATCTGCAAGCGTTAGGCCTGGGCAAGCTCAAGGCGACGCAGCTGCGCCTGCGTATGCCTGACGGCACCCCGATCGATACCGATCAGGTCGACCGGCTGCCGGCCGGCCTGCAACTGACGGGCCTGTTGCCCGATCACCTGCGGGACGCCACCGTGCTGTTGGCATTGCCGCTGGAGCAAGCCAACGGCAACAACTGCGTGTTCGATACGACCAAGGCCGAGCGCCCGCAACGTTATCGCCAGGACTGGCGCCATGTGCAGGATATCTACGGCGATGACAGCCAGTCGATCGGCGTGCTGGAGCACATGCTGAGCCTGCGTTTTGCCCATGACGACAACGGCGACTACCTGACCTGCCCGATTGCACAACTGGTGCGCGACGGGCAGGGCGCCTGGAGCCTCGATTCTGGCTACGTGCCGCCCCTGCTGAGTTTCGCCGCGCATCCGGGCCTGCTGACGCAACTGGATAACCTGCTGACCCAACTGTCTGCCAAGCGCCAGCGCCTGATGGGCATGCGTCGCGAGAGCCAGCAACGCATGGCTGATTTTGCCGTGGCCGATGTGTCGCTGTTCTGGCTGCTCAATGCCCTGAACACCTATCAGCCCGTGTTGGCCGATCTCAAGGCCGGGCCCGCGCGCCATCCCGAACAGGTCTATCTCGAACTGGTGAGGCTGGCGGGCAGCCTGCTGACCTTCTCCCTGGATCACGAGATCGAGCAGATTCCGCCGTACCGGCATGACCATCTGCAAAGCGTGTTTGCACCGCTGATGGGCCTGGTGTCGACCTTGCTGGAGGTCAGCCTGCCATCGCGGGTCATTGCCCTCGAGCTGGAGGAAGTCTCGGCCCATCGCTGGCAGGTCACGCTCAATGATGCGCGGTTGCGCGAACCCGATGACGTCGATTTCTACCTGTCGGTGCGCTGCCGCCTGCCCGCGGCACAAGTACAGGGCCAGTTCCCGCGACTGTGCAAGATCGGCACGCCCGATGATGTCGATCACCTGGTCAACGCCGCGCTCGATGGCGTGCCGTTGCAACCGCTCAGCCATGTGCCCGCTGCCATTCCGTTGCGCCTGGAAAACCAGTGCTTCGCCCTCGACCTTCGCCATGAAAAAGGGCGCGCCATGCTGGCCGGGGGCACCTGTGCGTTGTACGTCCCCGGCACGTTGGCCGAGGTCAAGCTTGAACTCTTCGCGGTGCTGCGTTCATGAATACAGTGATCAACCCCAACACCTCGCAAAACCATGCGGCAGCGACGATCGACATCGACGTGTTGCTGCAGGACAGCTACCTGCTGGTGGTACAGTTACTGCACGGCGCGTCGCCCGAGAACAGTAAAAAGATTGCGGAAAAATGCAGCCAGCAGATCGAGTCAGTTCGCCGGCAACTCGAGCAGGCGGGAGTCAGCCAGGACAGCATCGATCCGATCATTCATGCCCAATGTGCGTTGTTCGATGAATCCGTGCTCAGTCGGGCCAAGGACGATGACCACGCCGAGTGGGCCCGCGAACCCTTGCAGGCGCGGTATTTCAACCGGCATCAGGCGGGCGTGTCCTTGTATGAGGACATGCGCCGGATGTTGCGCGAGCCTGCTGCGGATCCGATGGTGCTCACGGCTTTCCATCGTGTGCTGATGTTGGGTTTCAAGGGCCGTTATCGCGAGCTGCACGACCCCGAGCGCGAGGCGCTGGTGGCAGTGCTCAACGCCCGCGTGGCACCGCTCAAGCCCAGCCAGACGATCGTGACGCAATCCGCCATGCAGGGACGTCGCGCCCCACGGTTCTGGTCGCGTTATCCGCTGGCCCAGGCGATGGTTGCCGGCATGTTGCTCGTCGCCACCTGGTGGGGCCTGGATCAGGTGCTCGGGCAACTGATCGCCACACTCGTGCCTGGCCAGGAGTGAAGGGCGATGCCGTTCAATCTCAAACGTGCGCTGTGGCTATGGGCTGGCACGCTTGCCATGGCGCTGTTGGTGATCGTGCCTATGACTGGGTTGGTCCGTGCGAGCTTGATGCTGGCCGTGTTGGGTGGCGTCGGTCTGGCCCGGATGCGGATCGGCAAGCGTGCACGGCGCCAGCGTCAAGCGTTGCTCATCGCCGATCAGCAGTCATTGCCGCCACCGTCCTGGCGCTATCCGGTGGTGTTGGTGTGTGGTGACGGTTTGCGCGGCCTGTTCGGGGCGATACCCGCCGACCAGGTGGCCCTGCGCGTCACGGCGCACGGTTGCTACGTGCGTGTCACCTGCCTGGAATCACTGCCGCAGCTGATCGGTACGCTGATCAGTCTGCGCCCGGACTGGGGGCGGCAACTGAGCGTCATGTTCGTCGTCAATGCCCAGCAGCAGGTGGACGGCGAACGGCTCGCCGGCCGGGTGCGGGTGCTGCGTCATCAATTGATGCGGGCGCGCAAGGGTGGCATCGCCTTGCCGCTGATGTTGACCAGTTACCTGCACGCAGGCCCAGGTGTCGGGCCCTGGTTCAGTTGGCAGGCCGGTCAGGCCTTGCCCGACGTACACGATGGCGCAGCGTGTGTCGGCGTGCAGCAATGGCAGGCGCAGGCCGCCGACACGGCGACCCGTGCGACACGCTTGCAGGCCAGCGTGCAATTGAACAGTGCCGCTGCGTGGCTGGCACAAACGGTATTGCCGGAGCTCGCGGGCCCGGTTGCGCTCAGCGCAGTCACCTTCGTTTCAGTCATGCCTCAGGTCATGGCGGGGAACCTGTGGCAACGGTGGTTACACGACAGGGTTGCCGTGGCTGATCAACGTTCGCCGGCTGCGTGCGCGAGTGCGACCTTGCCATTTCCCGATCCTTTGTTGGCCCAACTGCCGAGCGACAACCGTGCCTCGCCAAAACGCCGTGCAGGGCTCATCGCACTGTGGCTGTTGATGGCTGCCGCAGGGCTCGCATTGCTCAGCTCTGCGTGGCAGAACACCTTGCTGGCGCGGCAGGTCAGCGACGACATGCGCCGCTATTTCTCTATCCAGGCAACCGACCATGATCACCGCCAGCAAGCCCTGGACGTACTGCGCGGCGATGCATCCCGATTGGACAGCTACTACCGGCACGGCGCGCCGTTGTCGCTGGGGTTCGGCCTGTACCGCGGCGAAAGTTTGCGTGCGCCGCTGTGGGCGGCCATCGCCGGACACCGACAACCCCAACAACCCGGCAGCACCGTGCGCCTGGACAGCCTGTCGCTGTTCGCCAGCGGCAGCGCCCAGCTCAAACCTGAATCGGCAAAAGTGCTGATCAACGCGTTGGTCGGCATCAAGGCCCAACCCGGTTGGTTGATCGTGATTGCCGGACACACCGATGGCACCGGCAGTGCCGAGCACAACCTCCAGTTGTCTCGCGCTCGGGCCGCCGCCGTACGCCACTGGATGGGCCAGATGGGTGACATCCCCGACAGCTGTTTCGCGGTCCAGGGCTTCGGCGCCAGCCGGCCCGTTGCCAACAACGACAGTGAATCCGGACGCCAGGCCAACCGCCGCGTCGAAATCCGCCTGGTGCCTGATGTGGGGGCTTGCCTGCTGCCCACCGCAGGCGCCGGCAGACAACCCTCGCCGCATAACGCGGCAATCAAGCACTGAAAACGAAAAGGAGCTTCACATGGCAACTCCCATTTACCTCTGGCTGAAGGACGACGGCGGTAACGAGATCAAAGGCTCGGTGGACGTGCAGGACCGGGTCGGCAGCATCGAGGTGCTCGCCTATGAACACATGGTGTACATCCCAACGGATGACAACACGGGCAAGCTGACCGGCACGAGGATCCACGCGCCTGTCGTGCTTACCAAGTATATCGACGCCTGCAGTCCGTACCTGTTCAAGGCGGTCACCTCTGGCCAGACCCTCAAGAGCGCTGAGTTCAAGTGGTACGCCACCAACGACGCCGGCCAGGAAGTCGAGTACTTCAGCACCCTGCTGGAGAACGTCAAGGTGGTGAAGGTCACCCCGAAAATGCACGACATCAAGGACGTGACCAAGGAAAAACTCGGCCACCAGGAACAGGTCGAGTTGCGATATGAGCGCATCACCTGGACTTACAAGGACGGCAACATTTCCCATTCCGACGCCTGGACCGAGCGCCAGACTGGCTGATCAAGGCCTTCCGGCAGGCGCCGCTGCGCCTGCCGGCGGCACTGTTTTCCCCGAATTTTCGCTGGCCCGCCAGCACAAGGACGTAAACCATGGAACACGCCTCCACACGCCTGCTTCGCCGGCTAAACCCGTATTGCGCCCAGGCCTTGAGCGCAGCGGCCAGCCTTTGCCAGAGCCGTGCCCACGGGCAGATCACTATCGAACACTGGCTGCTCAAACTGCTGGAGCAGGGCGAGGGCGACCTGACGGTGATTGCCCGTCGTCAGGAATGGGACATGGATGCGTTATGGCGCGGCTTGCTGGCGCATCTGGACACGCTGCCGCGTACGGTTCACGCCAAGCCTGCGTTGTGCGCAAAGCTGCAGACCCTGATCAAGAATGCCTGGCTGCAAGTGTCCCTTGCCGGCGAGGACCGCCTGCGCTCGGCCAACCTGCTCGGCGCATTGCGGGAAAACCCGGAACTGCTGGCGTGCCAGGCGGCCTGGCCACTGCTCAGCGTGGGCGATGCCCAGTTGCAGCAGGTGCTCACGGTGCTCGACCAGCATTCGCAAGAGCGCCCGGCATTGCAGCAGACGCCGGCATTGGAGTCCGGCGATCCACTGACCCGCGTTGCCACTGGCGATGCCTTGCAGGCGGTGCTGGACCAATTTACCCAGGACCTGACCGCCAGGGCGCGGGAAGGGTGCATCGACCCGGTATTCGGCCGCGACGACGAGATTCGCCAGGTCATCGATATCTTGAGTCGCCGGCGCAAGAACAACCCGATGCTGGTGGGCGAGCCAGGCGTGGGCAAGACCGCGCTGGTTGAAGGCCTGGCGTTGCGTATTGCCCACGGACAGGTTCCCGACAGCCTCAAATCAGTGAGCCTGCGCACCCTGGACCTGGGCTTGTTGCAGGCCGGCGCCGGGGTCAAGGGCGAGTTTGAACAACGCCTGAAAAACGTCATCGCTGCGGTGCAGCAGTCGGCCACGCCGGTGCTGCTGTTCATCGACGAAGCGCACACCCTCATCGGCGCTGGCAACCAGTCCGGCGGCGCGGACGCGGCGAACCTGCTCAAACCGGCACTGGCCCGGGGCGAGTTGCGCACCGTCGCCGCCACCACCTGGGGCGAGTACAAACAGTATTTCGAACGGGACGCCGCACTGGAGCGGCGCTTCCAGCAGGTCAAGGTCGACGAGCCGGATGATGCCATTGCCTGCCTGATGCTGCGTGGCCTCAAGGCGCGTTACGCAAGCCATCACGGCGTGCACATCCAGGACGCGGCCGTCCAGGCGGCCGTGAGCCTGTCGCGACGCTACCTGACCGGTCGGCAATTGCCCGACAAGGCCGTCGACCTGCTCGACACCGCCAGCGCACGGGTGCGCATGGGCCTCGATTGTGAACCGCAGGCGCTGGTGCGACTCAACGCCCGGCAGGCGGCGCTGGCGTTGGAATTGCGGGCGATCGAGCAGGATGCGCAACTGGGGACCGATAGCTGTGCCAAACACCTGGCGTCGATCGAGTTGCAGCAGCGCGAACTGCAACAGCACAAAAGCAGGCTGATCGAGCAATACCGGCAAGAGTTGGCGCTGACCAGGCAACTGCTCGACCTTCGTGACGAACAGCCACTGCCGGTGCAGGATTGCCAGGTGCTGCAACAACGCTTGGATGACATCCAGGGTGACCAGCCGCTGCTGTCCCTGGACGTCAGCGCGCGTAACGTTGCCGAGGTAGTGGCCGACTGGACTGGTGTGCCATTGGGTGTTTTGCTCAAGGACGAACAAGCTGGCCTGCTGACGCTGGAACAGCAACTGGCCGAGCGGGTGATCGGTCAGGATCACGCCCTGGGTGCACTGGCCCGACGCCTGCGCGCAGCGAAAACCGGCCTGACCACCGAGCAGGCACCACTGGGCGTGTTCCTGCTGGTGGGCACCAGTGGCGTGGGCAAGACGGAAACGGCGCTGGCCCTGGCCGACAACCTGTTCGGTGGTGAAAAGTCGCTGATCACCCTCAACCTGTCCGAGTATCAGGAAGCCCACACGGTCAGCCAGCTCAAGGGCGCGCCACCAGGCTACGTCGGTTATGGCCAGGGCGGCGTGCTGACCGAGGCCGTGCGCAAGCGGCCCTACAGCGTGGTATTGCTCGATGAGGTCGAAAAGGCCCATCGCGATGTGCTAAACCTGTTTTACCAGGTGTTCGATCGCGGCTTCATGCGCGATGGCGAAGGGCGGGAAATCGACTTTCGCAACACCGTGATCCTGATGACCTCCAACCTGGGCAGCGATGCCCTGCAAGCCGGCCTGCGCGCTCAACCGGATGCCGCCGACGCCACGCTGGCGCAATGGCTGCAACCGATCCTGCGCGAACACTTCCAGCCGGCCTTGCTCGCACGCTTCGAAACCCTGGTCTACCGCCCGCTGGACGCCGTGGCACTCAAGCGCATCGTTGCGCTCAAGCTGGCCAAGGTCGCCCGACGTTTGCAGCGACATTACGGCCTGAGCTGTGACATCGACGACTCGCTCAGCACGTTGCTGGTCGAGGCCTGCCTGTCGCCGGACAACGGTGCGCGCACGATCGACAGTCTGCTCAATCAGCAGATATTGCCGGTACTCAGCGAACAACTCCTGCAACGCCAGGCCGCCCGGCGGGTGACCAGCGGCGTGCGGCTGGAACACAGCGATGCACACGGCCTGTGCCTGGCGTTCAGCGAAGGTGAGCAGCCGATGCCCGCCATGACGGCGGGGGTGTGAACATGTCAGGTTTAATGCCCACCTTCTTCGACCACAGCCGCCATGAACTCTGGGTGCGCGACCTTGAACCCACCCTCGACGTGCTGGCCTTCCACGGCGAAGAACGCCTGAGCCAACCCTTTTGCTACCACATCGAATTCACCAGCGCCGAGCAGGATCTGGCCGCCCAGCAACTGCTTGGCCAGGACGCCGGGTTCAGCCTGCACGCCATACCGGTGGCGGTGATGCCCTGGGAAACTCTGACCATCGAACCGCTGCGCACCCTGCAAGGAGTGATCACCGGTTTCCAGCGCCTGTCCGCCTCCAAAGACGAAGCGCGCTACGAAATCACCCTGCAACCGCGCCTGCAACTGCTCGGCCTCGGCCGGCAATACCGCATCTACCAACATAAGTCGGTGCCGGAAATCGTCGAGAGCATCCTGCGCAGCCGTCACGACATGCGCGGCCATGAATTCCTGTTCCGCCTCAAGCGCGAATACCCCCGGCGCGAACAGGTCATGCAATACGGCGAGAGCGACCTGGCGTTCATCAACCGCCTGCTGGCCGAGGTCGGCATCTGGTACCGCTTCGTCAGCAACGAGCGCCTGCGCTTCGATGTGGTGGAGTTCTGCGACAACCAGTGCGGTTACCAGTTCGACGTCCATCTGTCGCACCGTCCACCCGCCGGGCTGGGCAGCGACGAGGTCGGTGTGTGGGCCCTGCAAACCCGGCACCGGGTGGTGGAACAACACGTCAACGTGCGCACCTATCAGCACCGTGATGCCAAGGCCCGGCTCGATGCGCAGGTCGATCATACCCGTGGCGCGCCGGGCACTTACGGCGAGGCCTACCACTACGCCGAACCCTACCGAGCGCTGGGCGACCCTTACCAGCGCCACGAAAAACAGCTCGGTGAAAGCGGCTACTTCTACGCGCGCCTGCGTCACGAGCGTTACCTCAACGAGCAGACACACCTCAGTGGCACCAGCAACAGCCCGACCCTGGCGCCAGGCCAGGTGCTGTCCATCAGCGACGGCGCCCCACAAGCCTTCAACCCGAGCTGCGCGGTCATCGCCGTCAGCACCCGCGCCAGCCGCGATGGCGCGTTTGTCTGCCAGTTCGAGGCGATGCCCTACAGCGAAGAGCTGTGTTTCCGACCGCCGCTGTTGCCCAAACCGCAGATCGCCGGCACCGTGCCCGCCCGCGTCACCAGCGGCCTGGCCCACGACCGCTATGCCGAAATCGACAAGGAAGGCCGCTACAAGGTCAACTTCCTGTTCGACCGCGACACCTGGCCACTCGGCCGCGAAAGCGCCTGGCTGCGCCTGGCCCGGCCCTACGCCGGCGACACCCACGGCCTGCACCTGCCGCTGATCTGCGGCACCGAAGTGGCCATCGCCTTCGAACAGGGCGACCCCGACCGCCCCTACATCGCCCACGCCCTGCACGACAGCGAACACCCCGACCACGTCACCCTCAACGCCCGCAATTACAAGCGCAACGTGCTGCGCACCCCGGCCAACAACAAGCTGCGCATGGACGACAGCCGAGGCCAGGAGCACGTCAAGCTGAGCACCGAGTATGGCGGCAAGAGCCAGCTGAATTTGGGGCATCTGGTGGATGCGCAGCAGAAAAAGCGCGGCGAAGGGTTTGAGCTGCGCACGGATGATTGGGGCAGTGTTCGGGCGGGTAAGGGGGTGTTTATCAGTGCTGATGCGCAGGGCAAGGCCAGCGGTCACGTACTGAATATGGCGCCGGCCACCGTGCTCGTCGAAGGCGCGGTAAAGCAAGCATCCAGTTGTCAGGGTATCGCCCACGCGCACCGCAGCCGCCAACCTGCCATTGAGGGCCTGCAACGCCTTCACGCGGCTGCGAAAGATCTCAGCGGCCCAGCCATTCTGCTCAGCGCACCCAAGGGTATCGCCGCCGTCACGCCCGCCAGCCTGCTGCTTGGCAGCGGTGAGGCGATGCACTTGCAAAGCCAGGACGAGATCAACCTGGGCGCCGAAGAGCGGTTATCCATCTACTCGGAGCAAGGCATGTCCATGCTGGCCCGGCAGGAAGGCATGCGTCTGGTATCGGGTAATGGGCCTCTGGAGATCGAGTCCCACGGCAACCTGCTCAACCTGACCGCCCAGCAGGACATCACCGTGCAGTCGGTGCAAGGGCATGTTCAGCTCACGGCGAACAATGGCATCACCTTGGGTAGCGGTGGTGGTTACATCCGTATTACCCCGCAAGGTGAGATTCAGCTGCACGGGCCAGGATTGATCTGCATGAAGGGTAAACACCGGTACAACCCGCCTACGAGCCAGGCGTTTCCTCTGCCGGAACTTCCCACCTCAGTCTGCAAGGAGTGCCTGAAAAAAGCCCGCGCTGCTGCCCAGGGGTTTGCACCCAGGGAGGCCCAGGGATGACGTCGATCATGAGTGATACCTGGCTCGAACAACTGGACTCGTCCTGCGCCGAGGTCTCCATCACCTGCCTGGACATCATCATCGACCAGGCGGGCGGCGCCCCGTTGCTGCCCAGTGTCCTGAGTGTCGAGCCGGCACTGCCCTGGCATTCGTTGTTCAGTGGGCTGCCGGAGGAGGGCGCCGAGGATCTGGCGCCTTTGTTGGTGCGGGTCGATCTTGCGCAGCCGCTTCAGCGGCAATGGTTGAAGGGGGTGATCCAGGCCCTGAACAATCGATCGCAATTGTTGGTGCTGGCGTCCTGCTGGCCGTTTGAAGTGCTGGCCGAATATCTCTGTCAATGCCTGGAAGCCCGCCATGCGGGGCGATTGGGGCTGTTGCGTTACTACGACCCGCGGATATTCCCGTTTCTGTTCAGTCATGTGCTGCAAGCCGATCAGCAACAGGTGTTGTTATGCCCGGCGTGGTTCTGGAGCTGGCTGGATATCGATGGTGAACCTCGGTGGTTGATGGGCAGTCCTGATCGGCCGCAGAGCCCGCTCGACTTCGTTCACATCGAACTCAGTGACATGCAGCTGCAAGCGTTTGGTTGTATTTGCGATGCCCTTCAGGCGATGGAGGATCTTCGTGAAGCGCTGCCGAGCGACTGGAGTGCCCAGCAGCGATTTGATGCGTGCTGCGTGGCCCTGTTCGAGGCACTCCAGAGCGGACTGTTGCTCACCTCTGAGCGTGAAACGTATCTCCTCGACAGGTTGTCGGGGGTCGGGGTTAGTCCCTCCAACGACATAAGGAAATGAACCCCATGCCGACATTTTCAAACGGCGGTTATCGTGCCGTTCTGTTCGGGGCTCTGGTGTCAATTTTGACTCCCCCAAAAGCCTCGGCGGGAACCCTCGAAGCGATCAACCACACTCACTGGGCGATCAATCAATTCGCGGTCAATGGTCGCTCGGGGTTGGACATTATTGGTCCGTATCAGGGTGGCGGTGGAGGGTGTTGTTACATCGCGCCTTCGCGGTGGGTACCGGGGATGACGGTGCGTGTTGAGTGGGAAACCGGAGTAGGTTACTCCTTCGATTATCCAAACTTTGCGGATTGGTCAAAAGTTCTTGAATGGACAAAACAGATCGAAGCGCAAAAACGTCGACTCAGCAAACTAGTGGCAGTTCCCGACTACACCAACCAAAAAGTCTGCGGCCTCACAGTGCACTTCCTGCCTTGCGACGAGCTTCAAGTCACTACCTCCTGCTACGCCTACGGCAGCCCTGAATATCCAATCAAAACCCCATTGAACCTGCCGGAGCCGCAATCATGTCCGCAGTAAATCATGCCAGCGTTTGGTATCCGCCTGCCTTTCCCGAGCAGGGCCGTCTGCCCTGGAGGGAAGGGCAAGTTCGTCAAAACCTGCGGCGTCAGACCGAGTGGGAAGTCGGCTTCCATGATGCCCTCAGCGTAGCTGCGGGGCACAGGGTCTTGCCACCTTGCTGCAAGACGCTGCACGTCAGTCTGTGCTTCGACGGCACTGGCAATAACCTCAATAACGACCTCTACCTGTCGACGCCCCCGAATCCAACCAATATCGCCAGGATGTTCCGCGCCAGCATTGGCACCGGCCATGCGGGCGGCACCGGGCACGCCAGCAGCAAGGCCCGGGGGCTGACCGATATCCCAGGGGCCGGCAATAACCAGTACTTCAAATATTACATGCCCGGTGTCGGCACACCGTTTGCCGAAGTGGGTGACACGGATTACACCCAATTAGGCATGGCTACCGGGTGGTATGGCGAGGAACGCATCAACTGGGCGTTGTTGATGATCATCGATGCGCTCAGGCGCTGCCTGGATCTACCCCAATTGGATAACTCGGCGTTGCTTGGTGCTGTAAAAGCCATGGGCACTTCGCCGGGGATGGAGTCCGGTGGGGAGGCCAATCGAGCCAATGTGTTTGACAAACAGCTGGCAGCCCTTGAACAGCCCTTACGCACAGCGCTGGCAGACAATTTGCCGGCACGCCCGAAACTGTTGGGCCTCAAGCTCTATGTGTATGGTTTTTCCCGCGGTGCAGCGGCGGCCAGGGCGTTCGTCAACTGGCTCAACCAATTGCTGGACAGCAGTGCCACGACGCCCTCGCTGAAGTTCAAGGACCTGAACCTTCCCGTCAGTGTCGCGTACCTGGGGTTGCTGGACACCGTGGCGTCGGTGGGTCTCGCCGATATCGTCCCAAGGGCGGACGGGCATATGGGCTGGGCCGATAGCAGCCAGGAAATACCGGACCGGTTGGTCAAGCGCTGCCTGCATCTGGTGGCCAGTCATGAGCAGCGGTTGTGTTTTCCGTCGGAGTCGATTCGCCGGGCTGGCGGTGGGTATCCACTCAATTCAATGGAGGTGATATATCCGGGAGTGCATTCGGATGTGGGTGGGGGGTATCCGCCGGGAGATCAGGGGAAGGCATTTAGCAAAGATAACTTCGAAGGTGACGGCCTTTTACTTTCGCAAATTGCTTTGAATGATTTGTACGCAGATGCATTTGTTAATGGTGCACCGTTGAAAGTGCCTCAAGAATCTCTACCAATCGATTTACGTACAGATCTTTGGCGGGCAATGGAATTTGAGTTGGTGGAGCAGTTCGATGTTACTCCTAGGGTAATTCAGCGCTTCAACGCCTGGCGCGAAGTAACACTAAATCTGCCTTCAGTTCGCTATCCATTAAGTCCCGAGCAAACAGACTATTACGAACCCCTAACAGCCTCTATCAATCTTGAAGAGACCATGCGCAACCAGCTCGGCTGGATCACCGCTTGGCGCATCGACCGTTACGGTTTTTCCAGCCTCAGACAAACAGCGTTTTACCAACAGGCAAGCGACACGCAAGTCGATCCTTATGTGCAGCAAAAAGCTGAGGCCGCGCGAGAAGGAAAACAGGACGCCATCAAAAATATCCGAAAAGAACAGCTGATCAACGAGCGCGTGCCGGGCGCCGAGAAGAAACCCATGGAGCCCGGCGTCAAGGACTTCGACCCGGACATGGCGCAGACCCAACTGCGT
>Ga0308165_1001396_pt1 | contig 33958 bp, 26 predicted proteins | sample PhyWR2_FD_201032 | JGI IMG/M metagenome (GOLD analysis project Ga0308165, IMG submission 201032) | Phyllosphere microbial communities from UC Gill Tract Community Farm, Albany, California, United States - DLSLW.R2 | ecosystem: Host-associated > Plants > Phyllosphere > Unclassified | place: USA... | reverse complement strand
TTCCGCCGAAATACGACTCGTTGATCGGCAAGCTGATCACCTACGGCGCAACACGTGACGAGGCCATGGCGCGCATGCGCAATGCCCTGGACGAAATCGTGGTCGACGGGATCAAGACCAACATCCCGCTGCACCGTGATCTGGTCCGTGATGAAGGCTTCTGCAAGGGTGGGATCAACATCCACTACCTGGAACACAAGCTGGCTGGCGAAAAGCACTAAGCTTTTAGTCAGTTCACATCAAAGCCGCCCTCGGGGCGGCTTTTTTGTTTTTGCCCATCTGGCCCTGCCCCTGTAGGAGCGGGCTTGCTCCTACAGAAACCACGCCACTCCCACAAACCCCGCGCGCTCGCGTAAACTTGCGCGCTTCTCGCAGGCCGCTAGGCTGCAATCAATATTTTTCAAAGGTGCCCGCCATGCCTTGGCTGCAAGTCCGTCTCGCCATCAGCCCAGAACAAGCCGAAACCTACGAAGACGCGTTCCTCGAAGTGGGCGCCGTGTCGGTGACCTTCATGGACGCCGAAGACCAGCCGATCTTCGAGCCGGAACTCAACACCACGCCACTGTGGTCGCACACGCATTTGCTGGCCCTGTTCGAAGGCGGCACCGAAGCCGCAGCCGTGCTGGCCCACCTCGAACTGCTCACAGGCAGCCCGCTTCCCGAACATCACAGCGAAGTCATTGAAGACCAGGACTGGGAGCGCAGCTGGATGGACGGTTTCCAGCCAATGCGCTTCGGCCAGCGCCTGTGGATCGTGCCCAGCTGGCACGCCGCCCCGGAACCTGACGCTGTGAACCTGCTGCTCGATCCGGGCCTGGCCTTCGGCACCGGCACCCACCCGACCACCGCGCTGTGTCTGGAATGGCTCGACGGCCAGGACCTGAAGGACTGCAGCGTGCTGGACTTTGGTTGCGGTTCGGGGATCCTGGCCATTGCCGCCCTTCTGCTGGGCGCCAAGGAAGCGGTGGGGACCGACATCGACGTGCAGGCGCTGGAAGCATCGCGTGACAACGCCGGGCGCAACAACATCGATGACGCCCTGTTCCCGCTGTACCTGCCAGAAGATCTACCGCAGGTTCAGGCCGACGTGCTGGTCGCCAATATTCTCGCCGGCCCGCTGGTATCCCTGGCTCCGCAACTGTCGAGCCTGGTCAAGCCGGGTGGTCGCCTGGCGCTGTCGGGCATCCTCGCCGAACAAGGCGAAGAAGTCGCCGCCGCCTACACACAGGACTTCGACCTGGATCCGATCGCCAATCGTGATGGCTGGGTGCGCATCACCGGCCGTCGGCGCTAGAATGGACACCTGCATAATCCGGATCGTCGCATGACCGATAGCTTCGTCACCCAGTGCCCGCATTGCCAAACCAGCTTCCGTGTCAGCCATGCTCAATTGAGCGTGGCCCGCGGAGTGGTTCGCTGCGGATCGTGCCTGCAGGTCTTCAACGCCGCCAAGCAGTTGTTGGAGCAGGCCGGCAAGGAAGCGGTGACACCCGTGGCCCCGGCCGTGACCCAGGAGCCAGAACCGCGAGCTGTCAGCCAAAAGCAGTGGAGCGCCGCCGAACTGGATCTGGATACGCTGGACCTGGACGGCGAACTCGCCCGCCTTGAACAACGGGAAATCCAGCCGAGCACCGAATTCGGTCGCCACCGCGAAGACAGCCTGAGTGCCCGCCGCGATAGCGTTGAACCAGACGAAGAACCCTGGTCCGACAGCCTGTTCAGCCAATCGCCCGCCGAACGCGACGAAACCACCAACGAGGCCATGGTCACCCCGGAACCGGACATCGAGCCCGACCTCGAGGCCAGGCCTTCGCGCACCGAACCCTCGCTGTCCCTGGATCCTGAGGACCTGGACGAGGAGCGCGACGAAACGCCGCAACTTGTGCAACTGCGCCTGAACGACCCGCTCGACGCACCTCTGCACCACGAACGGCTGTCAGCAGCCGACGACCCGCTCGACGACAACCTGCCGTCCATCGAACCCCTGCGCAAACGCCGCGAACCGGTGATGCGTGCCGAGGTCCTGCAGGACCTGACCGACGACCCGTTGCAACTCGACTGGCAGAAACGCCGCTCACCCTGGGGCCGACGCCTTCTCTGGCTGCTGCTGATTCTGGTCGGCGCTGGCGCGCTCGTCGGCCAATACATCGCCTACCACTTCGATGAACTGGCCCGCCAGGATCAGTATCGCCCCTGGTTTCAGCAGCTCTGCCCGCAGATCGGCTGCACGGTGCCGTCCAAGGTCGACATCGCAAAAATCAAGAGCAGCAACCTGGTGGTGCGCAGCCATCCGGAATTCAATGGCGCTCTGGTGGTCGATGCGATCATCTACAACCGCGCCCCGTTCTCCCAGCCCTTCCCCCTCCTGGAGCTGCGATTTGCCGACCTTAACGGTCACCTGATCGCCAGTCGTCGCTTCAAGCCCGGCGAATACCTGAGCGGCGACCTCGAAGGGATGGCAGAAATGCCTCCACAGACACCGATCCACATCGCCCTGGACATTCTCGATCCAGGTACAAAAGCCGTTAATTACAGCCTGAGCTTCCACTCGCCCGAGTGAAACGGTGCAGTGCTGCGGGTTTGACGGCACATTTCTGACAGATACCGCTGATACCAAACCGCTGGCGATAACGGAATAACTGTTCAGATTTTGTTCAATTCAGCCTTTATCCGGTCATCGAGAGCGGGTATCATGCCAACCCTTTTTCGAACTCTCATGATCCGGCCCCACAACAGGGAAGTCCTATGTCGGCGGTACGCATCGGTCCATACACATTGCACAACGGCTTGATCCTCGCCCCGATGGCGGGTGTCACAGACCAGCCCTTTCGTCAGCTGTGCAAGCGACTGGGCGCAGGACTAGTAGTCTCGGAAATGGTCACCAGCGACATGAGTTTGTGGAACACCCGCAAGTCGCGCATGCGCATGATCCACGAAGGTGATCCCGAGCCACGCTCGGTACAGATCGCCGGTGGTGATGCACAGATGCTGGCGCAAGCGGCCCGGGCCAACGTGGAGATGGGCGCGCAGATTATTGATATCAACATGGGTTGTCCGGCGAAAAAGGTCTGCAACAAGGCCGCCGGTTCCGCCCTGTTGAAGGATGAGGCATTGGTGACCGAGATCCTGCAGGCCGTGGTGGCCGCAGTCGATGTGCCGGTCACCCTGAAGATCCGCACCGGCTGGGACCGGGACAACAAGAATGGTGTGACGGTGGCGAAGATCGCCGAGCAGGCAGGCATCACGGCGTTGGCGGTCCATGGCCGCACCCGTACCGACCTGTACACCGGCTTTGCCGAATACGACACCATCGCCGCGATCAAGCAGGCGGTGTCGATGCCGGTTTTTGCCAATGGCGATATCGATTCTCCAGAGAAGGCCCGCTACGTGCTGGACGCGACGGGTGCCGATGGATTGCTGGTTGGACGGGCTGCCCAGGGGCGGCCATGGATTTTTCGCGAGATCGACCATTTCCTGCGTACCGGTGAAAAACTTCCGGCGCCGGAGCTGATCGAGGTGGAACGCATTCTGCTAGAGCATCTGGCTGCCCTGCACGCCTTCTATGGAGACGTGATGGGGGTACGGATCGCTCGAAAGCATGTGGGCTGGTATCTCGCAACCCTGCCGGGCGCCAGGGAGTTTCGCGCCCACTTCAATCGTTTGCAGGATACGGAAGCACAATGCGCCAACGTTCAGGCCTTCTTCGCCGAACGTTATAAGAGCCTGACAGGGGACGGAGAAGGGGTGGCCGCATGACGATGATGACTGAGACTTTAGTGAGTGGAACAACGCCCGTGAGCGACAACGTGAATTTGAAACAGCACCTCAATACGCCCAGCGAAGAAGGTCAGACCCTTCGCGGCAATGTCGAGAAGGCGCTGCACAATTATTTCGCCCACCTTGAGGGCGCTGCCGTCACGGATGTGTACAACCTGGTGCTATCCGAAGTCGAGGCCCCCCTGCTCGAGTGCGTGATGAACTACGTCAAGGGCAACCAGACCAAGGCCAGTGAGCTGCTCGGACTCAACCGCGGCACCCTGCGCAAGAAACTCAAGCAGTACGACCTGTTGTAAGCATTCAATCAAACCAGAAAGGCGCCCGCGTAAAACCGGTCGCCTTTTTTGCTGACACTTTTGATGGAAATTGAGATGACCGACCAGACTACCCGCCTGCCGATCCGCCGCGCCTTGATCAGCGTTTCTGACAAGACCGGGATCCTCGAGTTCGCCAAGGAGCTTGAAGCCCTCGGCGTCGAGATCCTCTCCACCGGCGGAACGTTCAAGCTGCTGCGTGACAACGGCGTTGCCGCAGTGGAAGTCGCGGATTACACCGGTTTCGCAGAGATGATGGACGGTCGGGTCAAAACCCTGCACCCGAAAATCCACGGTGGGATCCTCGGTCGTCGCGGTACTGACGACGCCATCATGAACGAGCACGGCATCAAGCCAATCGACCTGGTAGCGGTCAATCTGTACCCGTTCGAAGCCACCATCAACAAGCCAGGCTGCGACCTGCCGACCGCGATCGAGAACATCGACATCGGCGGTCCGACCATGGTCCGTTCCGCCGCCAAGAACCACAAAGACGTGGCCATTGTGGTCAATGCCGGCGACTACGCCAACGTCCTGGAAAACCTCAAGGCCGGCGGCCTGACCTATGCTCAACGTTTCGACCTGATGCTCAAGGCGTTCGAACACACCGCCGCCTATGACGGCATGATCGCCAACTACATGGGCACCGTGAACCAGGCCGCTGACACCCTCTCGACCTCCGGTCGCAGCGAATTCCCGCGCACCTTCAACAGCCAGTTCATCAAGGCCCAGGAAATGCGCTACGGCGAGAACCCGCACCAGAGCGCGGCGTTCTACGTGGAAGCCAAGCCTGCTGAAGTCGGCATCGCCACCGCTACCCAGCTGCAGGGCAAGGAGCTGTCGTACAACAACGTGGCCGACACCGATGCCGCGCTGGAATGCGTGAAAAGCTTCGTCAAGCCGGCCTGCGTCATCGTCAAGCACGCCAACCCGTGCGGCGTGGCGGTCAGCCCGGATGCCGAAGGCGGTATTCGCAAGGCTTACGACCTGGCCTACGCTACCGACACCGAATCGGCCTTCGGCGGCATCATCGCCTTCAACCGCGAACTGGATGCTGAAACCGCCAAGGCCATCGTCGAGCGTCAATTCGTCGAAGTGATCATCGCACCAAGCGTCAGCGAAGAAGCCCGCGCCATTGTGGCCGCCAAAGCCAACGTGCGCCTGCTGGCCTGTGGCGAATGGTCGGCCGACCGCGCCGCTGCCTGGGACTACAAACGCGTCAACGGTGGCTTGCTGGTACAGAGCCGCGATATCGGCATGATCGGCGCCGATGACCTGAAAGTCGTCACCCGGCGTGCACCGACCGAACAGGAAATCAACGACCTGATCTTCGCCTGGAAAGTGGCCAAATACGTCAAGTCCAACGCCATCGTCTATGCCAAGAACCGTCAGACCATCGGTGTCGGCGCCGGCCAGATGAGCCGCGTGAACTCGGCCCGTATCGCGGCCATCAAGGCCGAACACGCCGGCTTGCAGGTCGCCGGCTCGGTCATGGCGTCGGATGCGTTCTTCCCGTTCCGTGATGGCCTGGACAATGCGGCCAAGGCCGGTATTACTGCGGTGATCCAGCCGGGTGGTTCGATGCGTGATGCGGAAGTGATCGCTGCGGCGGACGAAGCGAATATCGCGATGGTGTTCACCGGCATGCGCCATTTCAGGCACTGAGTGCAGCTTCAAGCCCCAAGCTGCAAGCTACAAGTGAAGAGCAGACCTGATTCAGCCCTGCTTGTAGGTGCAGCCCGAACAATTTAAAGCCAAAGCTGCAATTGAAGGTCGCGGGTATCCGCTCTTACTTGCAGCTTGTAGCTTGTAGCTTCTCCAAAGGAGTCTTCTTTTGAACATTTTGATCATTGGCAGCGGTGGCCGTGAACACGCCCTGGCCTGGAAAGTGGCTCAGGATCCGCGCGTGCAGAAGGTTTTCGTGGCCCCGGGCAACGCCGGTACCGCCATTGAAGCCAAGTGCGAGAACGTCGCCATCGACGTCCTGGCCCTGGAACAGCTGGCCGATTTCGCCGAGAAGAATGTTTCCCTGACCATCGTCGGCCCCGAAGTGCCGCTGGTGGCCGGCGTCGTTGACCTGTTCCGTTCCCGTGGCCTGGACTGCTTCGGTCCGACCGCCGGTGCCGCGCAGTTGGAAGGCTCGAAGGCGTTCACCAAGGATTTCCTGGCGCGCCACAAGATCCCGACCGCCGACTACCAGAACTTCACCGAAATCGAGCCGGCCCTGGCTTACCTGCGCGAAAAAGGCGCACCGATCGTGATCAAGGCCGACGGCCTGGCCGCCGGTAAAGGCGTGATCGTGGCCATGACCCTGTCCGAGGCCGAAGACGCCGTTCGCGACATGCTTGCGGGCAATGCCTTCGGCGACGCCGGTTCGCGCGTGGTCATCGAAGAGTTCCTGGATGGCGAGGAAGCCAGCTTCATCGTCATGGTCGACGGTAAAAATGTGCTGCCAATGGCGACCAGCCAGGACCACAAACGCGTCGGTGACGGCGATACCGGTCCGAACACCGGCGGCATGGGCGCCTACTCGCCAGCGCCAGTGGTCACCAGCCAAGTGCACCAGCGCGTCATGGACCAGGTGATCTGGCCGACCGTGCGCGGCATGGCCGATGAAGGCAATGTCTACACCGGTTTCCTGTACGCAGGCTTGATGATCGACAAGGCTGGTAACCCAAAAGTTATCGAATTCAACTGCCGTTTCGGCGACCCTGAGACCCAACCCGTCATGCTGCGCCTGCAGTCGAGCCTGGTGTTGCTGGTCGAAGCTGCATTGGCACAAGCCCTGGACAAGGTCGAAGCTCAATGGGATCCGCGTCCAAGCGTCGGCATCGTGTTGGCGGCAGGCGGCTATCCTGGCGACTACGCTAAAGGCGCGGCCATCAACGGTCTGGATGCTGCGGCCGGCCTGGAAGGCAAAGTTTTCCACGCCGGTACTGCGCTCAAGGACGGTCAAGTAGTGACCGCCGGTGGTCGGGTGCTCTGCGCGACTGCCATGGGCGCCAGCGTCGATGCCGCCCAGCAGCAGGCTTACAAACTGGCAGCGAAGATTGATTGGGAAGGCTGTTTCTATCGCAAGGACATTGGCTACCGTGCCATTGCCCGCGAGCGTGGCGAAAATCAGGAATAAGCGTTTCATTCGGTCGGGCAAGGGTTTCAGGCCCTTGCCGGACTATTCCGGCGCCGCGCATAGTTATATTCTGGCATCAACCTACGAAGGGATTTCGCCGTGCGCTGGCTCAGGATTGCCATAGGTTTCACTGTCACGCTGATGACACTGCTCTTCATGCTGTCGGCCCAGGCCGCGCAAGGCAGTGGCTGGGCAGTATTGCTCGACGAACAGGGCGACCTGCAACTGAGCGACATCCGCTCCACTCGCTATATCAATCAATTCAGCCCTACCGAACTCGATCGCCTTAGCGCAGCCGAACCCGGCGGTGCGCTCTGGCTACGCTTCAGGCTGGCACCCGGCAAACACGAACAGTTGCTGCGGATATTTGCCCCCGACCTGTCGCACCTCAATCTCTACGTGCTCGACGGCGACAAGCTGATCGACCAGTTGAACACCGGCAGCGAACAGCCCCAGACTGAACGTCGGCTGCCCAACAGCGACTTCATGTTGCCGTTGCCGCAAAGCGACAAGCCTCTCGATGTCTACCTGCGCCTGGTGTCCGAACACCAGATGCGACCTTATATCACCCTGCAATCGGCGATACTGACCGCGGCCAATCACAACCAGACGCTGATCTACGGCCTGCTGTTCGGTTGCATTGGCATGCTGATCCTGCACAACCTGATCCGCTACGGTTACAGCCGCTCGCGCAGCAGCCTGTGGCTGGCGGGCTGCGAAGCGCTGCTGATGCTAAGCCTGGGCTTGCTGCTTAACCTTGCCGCTCCTTGGCTACCAGACTGGCACGGCCTGCAGACACCGGGCGCCTACGTTGCCTTGATACTGACAGCTCCCTGCGGATTGATGTTTGCGTACCGCTTCTTTTCACCGCTCGGCCCCCATCCGCTGAACAAGCTGCTGCAGGGTGAAATTCTATTCATCGGCATCTGTGCCCTGCTGCTGTTGTTCGTCAACACACTGCCGCTGAACATCATTACCTACGCCCTCGTTGCTCTCGCCGGCTTGACGATGCTGTTCGTCAGCGCCTGGCACTGGCAAAAAGGCTATCGTCCGGCGCGGCTGTTCGTGGCCGGCATGGTGGTCTTCAACCTCGGCATCCTGATCATCCTCCCGGCCCTGATGGGGCTGACGCTGATCGAGCCGCAGGGTCTGATCACCGCGCTGCTGGCGTTCATCTGCCTTAGCGGGCTGCTGATGAGCATCGCCCTGAGCGAGCGTCAGCGCAGCATCACCGAAGACCGCTTCAGCGTCAGCCGCGACCTCGCCGCCAGCAATGCCGAGATCAACGCCAAGGCCGAATTCCTGGCGAAGATCAGCCACGAGATCCGCACCCCGATGAATGGCGTGCTGGGCATGACCGAGTTGCTGCTGGGCACACCACTGTCGGTCAAGCAACGCGACTATGTGCAAACCATCCACAGTGCCGGCAACGAACTGCTGACACTGATCAACGAAATCCTCGACATCTCCAAACTCGAATCCGGGCAGATCGAGCTCGATGATGTGCAATTCGACCTCAATGCACTGATCGAGGATTGCCTGAGCATCTTCCGCGCCAAGGCCGAACAACAAAACGTGGAGCTGATCAGCTTCATCCAGCCGCAAGTGCCACGGGTCATCAGCGGCGATCCGACGCGCCTGCGCCAGACGCTGCTGAGCCTCGTGGAAAACGCCCTGAAGAAAACCGATGAAGGCGAGATCCTGATCGTCGTCGCCCTCGACGAACGCAGCGCTCGCCCTCGCCTGCGCATTGCCGTGCAGGACAGCGGCGAACCGATGGACGCCGAAGAACGCGACGCGCTGATGCACACCGAACTGCACAGCAAGAACTTCCTGTCCACCACGCGCCTGGGCGGCAACCTCGGGCTGGTGATCGCCCGTCAGTTGATACGTCTGATGCAGGGCGAGTTCGGCATCAAGAGTGGCGCCAACCAGGGCAGTACGCTGTGGCTGACCCTCCCTCTGGACCCCGACCGCCTCGAACATCCGACCTCCGACCTCGATGGTCCGCTGCAGGGTGCTCGAGTGCTGGTGGTGGATGACAACGACACTTGCCGCAAGGTGCTGGTGCAGCAGTGCAGCGCCTGGGGCCTGAACGTCAGCGCCGTGCCTTCGGGCAAGGAAGCCTTGGCGCTGCTGCGCACCAAGGCCCACCTGCGTGACTACTTCGACGTGGTCCTGCTGGACCAGAACATGCCCGGCATGACAGGCATGCAACTGGCTGCCAAGATCAAGGAAGACCCGAGCCTGAACCACGATATCCTGCTGGTCATGCTCACCGGCATCAGCAACGCGCCGAGCAAGATCATCGCGCGCAACTCCGGGATCAAGCGCATCCTCGCCAAACCCGTGGCCGGCTACACCCTCAAAACCACCCTGGCCGATGAGCTGAACCAGCGCAACAAGGGCCAGGCCGTTTCGCCGCAGATGCCCAGCGGCCCGCCGTTGCCAGTCAAGGTACCCAGCGACTTCCGCATTCTGGTGGCCGAAGACAACAGCATTTCGACCAAGGTCATTCGCGGCATGCTCGGCAAGCTCAACCTGCAACCGGACACCGCCAGCAATGGCGAGGAAGCCTTGCAGGCGATGAAGGCGCAGCGCTACGACCTGGTCTTGATGGATTGCGAAATGCCGATTCTCGATGGCTTCTCCGCCACCCAGCAATTGCGCGCCTGGGAAGTGAGCAACCAGCGGGTTCGCACCCCGGTCGTGGCGTTGACCGCGCATATCCTCGCCGAACACAAGGAACGTGCACGCCAGGCCGGCATGGATGGGCACATGGCCAAACCGGTCGAGCTGTCACAGCTGCGCGAACTGATCGAACACTGGGTAGCCCAGCGCGACCAGCAAAATCGAGCAGCCACCCAAACGTCCTGAGCCGACAGACTGCGCGACGCCTGATAGACTCCCCCACGACTTCCCTCGCCAGTGAGCCTGCCCCATGCTCCACGTGTTGTTCAGCGTTTACCTGAAGATGCTGGTGCTCTACAGCCCGTTCTTCGTGCTGTCGTGCTTCATCAGCCTGACCCGCGGTTATTCACGCAAGGAACAACGCCGGCTGGCCTGGAAAGTGGCGATCGCCACGCTGGTATCCAGTGTCCTGCTGTATCTGTTCGGGCGGATAATTTTCAGCGTCTTTGGCATCACCGTGGATGCCTTCCGCATCGGCGCCGGCAGCGTATTGTTCATTTCGGCGCTGGGCATGGCCCAGGGCAAGTCGGCGGTACAGACCGACAACGTGCAGCAAGACGTCACGATCGTCCCGCTGACCATTCCCCTGACCGTCGGCCCCGGCACGATCGGCGCGCTGTTGGTGATGGGCGTCAGCCAGCCTCACTGGGACGACAAGCTCACCGCCATCCTCAGCATTGCCCTGGCCAGCTTCACCGTTGGGGTGGTGCTTTACCTGTCGAACCGTATTGAACGCATTCTCGGTGACCAGGGCTTGCAGATTGTCAGCCGCTTGATGGGACTGTTTGTCTGTGCACTCGCGGCCCAGATTATCTTTACCGGGGTGAAGGGCTATCTGGTGCCCTGACGGCACCGCAGGCCCGGTCCTCGCCCGATAACGCGGGTGCTGGCCTGACGGCCATCAACGCATGCTCCCCGACAAAGGCCACCAACTGTGCTCGACTGCTGGCGAACGCCCTGGCTGCGAGCTCGAATGAGTGGTGCTGGACCGTCACCGCCGAGGTGAAACATTGGGGTGCAAAGGCCTGCGCCAACCAATTCCCTTCTGCACTCTGGGTCGTTTCAAACGACAGATAAAACACTTCGATGCAGGCGTGGCGGGTACTCACGGCAAACCGCAGCCGAACTCGGGTCCGCCGCTCTTCGCCCTGCGCCAGCGCGACGACGGATTCACTGATCAACCCCTGCTGATAAAGCAGGCGTGCGGGCGAATCCATCGCAAGATCAGCCAATGCCGCCAAGGCTTCGCAGGCCACATCGCGCTGTTCAAGAAGCGCTACGTCGTCCATCGCTCGGGTGATCAGATCCTGCGGCGTGACGGCGAGCAGGTGCTCAAACACCGGTTCCACCCACTGCTCCCGCCTCAGCGTCCAGCCGCACCGCTTAATGGCCTGGACAAAGGTGTCATGGGCAAAATCGGAACGGCTCACAGGCGAAGTCCCCGCCATCAATCGCGCAGCGAGCAACGAATACAGGATGTCGCATTTCATCGGGGCGTCCAAACCTGCGGACAACACACCGAGCAAACCGGAACCCACAAAGGACTCCTGACGATGACTCTCCATGTCTCACCTTTAAATTATGCAAAGACAACAACGAAACACTTCACGACCGAAAGTCGTTGTATTTTTAAAGTTGGGTCTTGAAGTATTCAAGACGTTTCTTGTGAACCGCTGACTGGACCAAGTCCTTGACGACATCATAGGCGCGACGATTTAATGTCCGGCGAGTGGCGGCATTGTAAATTTTGACTTGCTCGCGCTTAAACTTGAAGAACAAGACTTTGGTCAGCACATCGCTGGCTTCCAACTGCATGGCACATGCGATCATGGTTGGGCGACCACCCAAAGAAACGCATGGGACAATTTGAAAGTTGGCAGACTTGTTCTTTTTACTCTTATGCTCAACCAGTTTTATGGCGCCGCCATTTTTCTCCAATGAATTAAAGGCCGAAGAAATAAGCGGCAGTATTTTGAGTTTATCCGCGCCGGCCACCAGTGAAATAATCTGCAGCGCCGCTTCATCCATGGTGAAATTCAGTTCCTGACTGACGTACTCCCTGTAAGGGTCATTGACCGTTGGCCAACCGCACATAGTCAGGGCCTTGCTGTATTCGCGATACCATTCACGACGTTGGGTCTCGCGATTGAACGCGTCAGCACGAATTTCCGCATAAAGAATGGTGTCGTCAAATGCCGCTCGCTCTTCCTCCGACAGCGCCTCATCGTAAGCGGCAACGGTCGAACCCAATACGGCAGAGTCATTCTCACCGCCCAAACTTTGGTCAACACTTACATCCCATTTTTTCGGTGTGACTTCCACCGCAAAATAATCACGTTGCGCAGCAAAATCAAAAGCTGCGCCTACTTCTGCTTCAATCATTCTATTTACTATCCTGTTGTTAGTTTGATCTGCCTCTTGCAGACAAAGGAAAACTAACAACCCAACCCACGACAGTCAAAACAACGATGCAACCAAGTTATTTAAATTATTGTCAGAAGTTAATATAAAGCGCCCATTAAAAAGCCGGCGTTGCGCCGGCTTCCAATGAGTTTAAGGTTTGTTGCCATACCAACGTGGCGTATACACCCAGACACCACCGTCGGGTCGGGGAAACAGGCAGGTGGTCGAAGAGCCGACCAAAACCATCGTGCGCATGTCGACCTGATCGGGAGTCAGTTGCCCCAGCGTGGTAACCCGCAAGGTCTGTCCGGGCCGGCCGACATCACGCCCCAGCACGACGGGCGTCTGCGCAACACGATGCTGCGCGACGATCTCCAGTGCACGCCCCAACTGCCAGGGACGCGAGCGGGAGATCGGGTTGTAGAACGCCAGCGCCAGGTCGGCTTGTGCCGCCAGGTCCAGGCGTTTTTCGATGATGGCCCACGGCTTGAGATTGTCCGAAAGCGACATGACGCAGAAGTCATGCCCCAGCGGCGCCCCGGCTTGGGCGGCGGTCGCCAGTGAAGCGGACACCCCCGGCAGGATTTCCAGGTCAACGTTGTGCCAGGCCTCGGAACTGGACTCGTGCAGCGCCTCGAGCACCGCCGCCGCCATGGCGAACACCCCCGGATCGCCCGAAGAAACCACCACCACCGAGCGACCTTGGGCGGCCAGCTCGAAGGCGTGCCGAGCACGCTGCATCTCTTCGCGGTTGTCGGTGCAATGCAGCACCTGATCGTCGCGGAACGGGCCGGCCATGCGTACGTAGGTTTCATAGCCGAGCACATCATTGGCCCGGGCCAACTCAGCCTTGACCGCCGGCACCATCAGCTCGGCAGCCCCTGGCCCCAGCCCGATCACCGCCAGGCGCCCGCGAGGGCGACCGATCAACAGCGCCTGCAGCGGTTGTTCGGCCACCGCAATGGCGATGCGGTCATCACCGAACATCGACACCGGCTGGCCAACGGCGCTGCGGGCGAGTTCGCCCACCGTGGCACTGTCACCGGCAAAACGCAGCGGCACACCCAATTCAAGGGCGGCTTCACGCAACGTCGGGTCGGCCATGTCCCGATCGGCCGCCAGCAGTAGCGCCACCGATTGCACGGCGATCCTCGCCTCATGCAGCGCCTCGCGGATCGCCTGCGACGGGTTGGCCACGCCGGCACTCACCGCCACCAGCACGTTACGCGGATAGATCAGCAGTTCATTGGCCGTGGGTGCGCGCTCGGCATGCCCGACATGAACCGCCAGCCGCGCGTGTGGATCTTCAGGCAGTTGCGCGCTGGCCAACCACGGCGCCGAACCTTCGATGCGCACCGTTTCACCGGCGAGCAGATCGGACACAAAACGCTTGCCCAACTCCAGATCACCCAGCGCAAACCCACTGGGTGGGTTGAGCAGGCAGGTGCCGAAACGCAGTTCGCCGCTGGTGGTGATAGCCGGCGCCACCTCCAACCCCGCGCCGATTTCCCGCGCCATGACGTTCACGCCACTCAGGCCACCCAGCAACGGGACCACGGCGCTGCCGTCCTCGGCGACGGCCAGCACTGGCGGCTCTACGCCTTTCTCCAGCAGCAAGGGCGCCAGGGTGCGAATGACGATGCCGGCCGCGCACAGGGCGATGATTGGCGTGTCCTGCTGATAGAGTTCGCGCAGGGTCGCGCCAAACTCACGATAAGGACGATCTGCGCCTTCGACCCGTTCGGCCAGCCCATGGACCAGGGCGCCGGGGTACAGCCGTTGAATCCTGCGCGCGGTGTCGAGGCTGCCATTGCCCAGGATGACAATTGCCGGTGCTGGACGTGTCATCAGCCTTGCCACCTTTCACCCGGAACGATAATCAGCGAGAAATACGGAGAGGACATCGGCTCGACGTCTGCCAACGGCACGATCTTCTGATTGGCCATGGTCGCGCGCTCGACGTACAACGCACGCTCAGCCAGCCCCAGTTCTTGCAGCACCTCACGTACCTTGGGCAGGTTACGCCCCAGCTTCATGATGACGGCCGCGTCGGCATCGGCCAAACGACGCTTCAGATCGTCGTGGGGCAACACCCCGGAGAGCACCGACAGGCTCTGATTGCGATACACCAGTGGCGCACCGAGCACCGACGCGCCACCGAGCATCGAGCACACGCCCGGCACCACTTCGGCTTCGTAACGCTCGGCCAGGCGATCGTGCAGGTACATGTAGGAGCCGTAGAAGAACGGGTCACCCTCACAGATCACCGCCACGTCGCGGCCGGCGTCCAGGTGCGTCGCCAGCTCTTCGCTGGCCGCATCGTAGAAATCACTGATGACTTGTTCGTACGACAGCGGTGCCGGCAGCGCTTCGGTGGTCACCGGGTAGACCAATGGCAGCAGCGTCTGCGCCGCTTGCAAGTGGGCCTCGATGATGCCAAACGCGTTGCCCTTCTTGCCCTTGGCGACGAAGTACGCCACCACCGGCGACTCACGCAGCAGGCGCAGGGCCTTGACGGTAATCAGTTCCGGATCACCAGGGCCGACGCCCAGGCCGATCAAACGTCCACGTGGCTGCATTATTCGACCTCCGTGGCGAGAGCATTGACCGCTGCAGCCGCCATGGCGCTACCGCCCAGTCGACCTTGCATGATCACAAACGGCACGCCCCGGCTGTCCGCCGCAAGTGCTGCCTTGGATTCGGCAGCTCCGACAAAACCGACCGGGAAGCCCAGGATCAGTGCCGGTTTCGGCGCACCGGCATCAAGCATTTCCAGCAGGTAGAACAACGCGGTGGGCGCATTGCCGATCACCACAACGCTGCCCTCAAGGTGCGGGCGCCACAGCTCCAGGGCGACGGCCGAACGGGTGTTGCCCAGTTCGCGGGCAAGGTCCGGCACGCTTTCATCGCGCAGGGTGCAGATCACCTGATTGTTGGCCGGCAGGCGCGCCCGGGTGACGCCCTCCGACACCATCCGTGCATCACACAGGATCGGTGCGCCGGCCGCCAGCGCATCGCGCCCGGCCTTGCCGGCACCCGCAGAAAACTGCAAACCATCGATGGCATCGACCATGCCGCAGGCGTGAATCACACGGACCGCGAGTTTTTCCAGGTCCGCCGGGATACGCGCGAGGTTGGCCTCGGCACGAATGATCGCGAAGGAGTTGCGATAGATCTCCTGACCGTCGCGAATGTAATCAAGCATCAAGCGGGCTCCGTGAGCGGGCGTCGAGCAAGGCGTCGACCGCGTCAATAGTAAGGTTGCGTGCGTGCAGGGCGCCGAAACCCGGCTGCCCCGCTTCGCGAAAATAAAGGTCGTAGTGACCGGGGGTGACCGCCAGCAATGTGACCGGGGCGATATGCGCGGCGGCGCAGGAGCGCGGGCAACCGCTCAGGTGCACGTTCACCGCATCGCCGTGGCGTTGCAACAGGGCAGCCAGTTGCCGGGCGTCGCCCTTGGTATCGGCCAGGCCTCTGGCGCAACCGGCGGACCCGGTGCAGGCAATCAACTGCGACAGCGCCTGATCGGCGTCGCACAACAAGCCCAACTGATGCATGACGCGCAGGACTTCATCAGCGTGCTCACGGCGCACGTTCGGCAACAGCAAGCTTTGCCACGGGGTAAATCGCAGGGTGGCGTCGCCGTATTGCCGCGCCAGACGCGCTGCACCACGAAGCATGGCGCAATCGAGCCGTCCCAGTGGCGGCACGGCACCGACGTAGACATGATCGGCTTGCGCCTGATCCTGCACGCCCATGTGCAGCCCCGTCGAGTGCGTGGCACGCTTCCAGCCGCAGACGGGCTCAATGCTCAACCGTTCGGCCAGCCGCGCCACGAAGGCCTCGGGCGTCATGTCGGCCAGCAAATGGCGCATCCGCGTCTGCTCGGGCGCTGCCAGCTCAAGGAACAATTCAAGCACCGCCACCATCAAGTCATGGCCATCGCCCAGCGCGACCGAGCCGACCGGAGGATCCGTGGGGCATCCCGCCAAACCAAACGCCAACCGGCACTCGTCATCGTGCCGGTAGGCCGAAAGCCAAAGGTCGTTGGGGTGTTCGAGCATCGCCAGCGCCTCGCCGCCATCGAGTTGCATGGCGAACTTGGGGCTCAGGTCATGGAAGCGTTCGTGACGCTGCACCGTGGCGAGGATTTGCCCGGCCAACGCACGGGTATCGAACAGGCTGTGCCGATCGATCCCGGCGCTGGGGCTGAGCATCAGATTGCGCACGTCATCACCCGCCGCATTGTCAGGGCCCAGGCCGGCCGCCAGCAGGCGCTGGATCAACGCGGCGTGTTCCTCGCCGATCCCGCGTATCTGTAGATTGGCACGGTTGGTCGCTTCAATCGCACCGCTGGCAAAATCTTGCGCGGCGCTGGCCACCGCTTCGGCCTGGGCGCTGGTGATCGATCCGCCCGTGAGCTTGATGCGACAGATGCCGCCGTCCAGCGCCGGGACGATACGGAGTAATCCCGGACAGGCCGAGGGGCGTACTGCGGTGGACATCAGGCGTTCGTTCAAGGGCATGACCCGTACAGGTGGCGAGCACTTCGCGGGCGAAGGGGCCGGTATTATGCCTGCTTTGCAACGGGGGATGAAAAGCCTGTCGGACGACCAGAGCATTGGCGCCACGCGGGAGACTACATTCGCAACAGATACTCGCGGCTGCGCTCGGTGATTTTCGCGCGCATCGCCACGGCCAGGCTGTCGAAACGGCGTCGATCAAGGGTGAAAGTCCCATAGTGCTGAATCAGCGTGGTGTCGTTGTCCTGCCACGTGATGAACAGAAATTGCCCGGGGCTGATCACGCTGACATACCAGGCATGAATCAGCGTGAGCGTCAGGTTGCCCTCTGCATCGTAGGCGCAGGGCATGACTTGAAACTGCCGCCCCTGCCCTCTCGAGCTGATCTTCTCCAGTGAAGCGCTGACTTGCAGGTTGCTTTTGAGCGACTCGAAGGCGTGCACGGCGGCGCTGTACATCGGCCCGCTGGCCCGGGGCCTGAGTGTCTCGAGAATCTGCGTGCTGATCGGCTCGGACAGCAACACCTTGCGACTCTCCAGCATCACCGGACGCTGGTGAATCCAGCCCAGGTGCCAGAGCCCCAGCGTGAAATGCTGAAGCCATTCGTACCACTGGCTTTCACGGTCATAAAGGGTGTCGGTGTACTGCTCCAGATAAAGCGCACAATCCAGCGCGATCTGTTCATCATCTTCCGACACCCTGGGGGCGACCGAAACGATCGTACTGCCGGCCAGAGCTGCACGGCTCCGTTCCCGGGGTGAAAACGTCGCAGGGGGCTCGAACATACAAAATCCTTTTCAATTGTCTGGTCGGTCAACTCCATTGTTAAACCGTCGCTCACACTAATCAGATGTCCATCGGGTCAACAATCCTCGAAGTACCTCAAGATATTTTCTGGTTGCCGGCTAACCCCAACCGGTGTTCAGTCGGCAAACAGGGGAAAAACCGCAGCGGCGCGGTATCATCGCGCCCGAGCCCGGTGGGTGGTTTTTTCAAGGAGCAGGCATGACGTCCTGGCTGACAGTAATTGGCATTGGTGAAGACGGTTTCAAAGGCCTGGGCAAGAACGCCCGGCACGCGCTGCTGCGTGCCACGCGGATTTTTGGCGGCCAGCGCCAGCTTGATCTGTTGCCGCCATGCATCCGTGGCCAGCGCCAGGCCTGGCCGAGCCCGTTTTCCCTGGACCCGGTGCTGGCCCTGCGCGACGAACCGGTGTGTGTACTGGCCAGCGGCGACCCCATGTTCTTTGGCGTGGGCGCCAGCCTCGCTCGGCACCTGCGTCCCGACGAGATGCTGATCCTGCCTGCGCCCTCCTCCTGTTCGCTGGCCGCCGCGCGTATGGGCTGGCCGTTGCAGGACGTCGTCACGCTGTCGCTGGTGGCCCGTCCCATCGCAGCGCTCAATGCGCAACTGTTCAGCGGTGTGCGTCTGCTGGTGCTCAGCAACGACGGCGCAAGCCCCGCCGCCGTTGCCGCGCTGTTGCGCGAGCGCGGCTTCGGCCCCAGCCGTCTGACGGTGCTGGAGCATTTGGGCGGCCCGGCGGAGCGGCGCATCGACGGCCTCGCTCAGGATTGGAACGCGCCGTCGATCGCCGATCTGAATCTGCTCGCCATCGACTGCATCGCCAGCGCCGACGCGCCCCGCTTGTCGCGTGTGGCCGGCCTGCCGGACTCGGCGTTCGAGCACGACGGCCAATTGACCAAGCGCGATGTCCGCGCGATCACCTTGGCGCGCCTGGCACCGGTGCCCGGTGAACTGCTGTGGGATGTCGGGGCGGGCAGCGGCTCGATCGGTATCGAATGGATGCGTGCCCACCCGAGCTGCCGAGCGCTGGCCATCGAAGCCGACGAGGGCCGACAGGCATTGATCGAACACAACCGCGACGCGCTCGGTGTGCCCGGCCTTCAACTGATTCGCGGCAAGGCGCCGCACGCCCTCGCCGGCCTCGAACGCCCGGATGCGATTTTCATCGGTGGCGGCGTCACCCGCGAGGGCGTGCTGGACACTTGTTGGGCGCGGTTGAAGCCCGGTGGCCGGCTGGTCGCCAATGCCGTGACGCTGCAAAGTGAAATGACCCTGATGGCCTGGCGCGAACAGCACGGCGGCGAGCTGACGCACGTTCACATCGCCCAGGCGCAACCGCTGGGCGACTTCGACACCTGGCGCCAGGCCCTGCCGATTACCCTCTTGGACGTGGTCAAGCCTGTCGATGCGTGACGAAACCGCTGAACATCCCGCCCCCCTGCGCAGCGGCCTGACCACCGGTAGCTGCGCCACTGCCACCAGTTTGGCCGCCGCGCGACTGCTGCTGGGCGGCGCGGAGGCGGATGCCGTGGACATCGTTCTGCCCAAGGGCAAGCGCGTGCAGATGCGCCTGGAATTCTGCCGACTGCTGGATGACGGGGCCGAGGCCGGCACGATCAAGGATGCAGGTGACGACCCGGACGTGACCCACGGTGCGTTGCTGTTCTCCCGGGTGCGACTGCGCGCCGAGCCGGGCATCCGCTTCTGCGCCGGCCGAGGCGTCGGCACGGTCACCCGACCCGGCCTGGTGTTGGAGGTCGGCGAGCCGGCAATCAACCCGGTTCCGCGCAAAATGATCACTGAGCACCTCAGCGGATTGGCGCTGGAGCTGGGCTATCACGGTGGTTTCGAGGTCACGATCAACGTCGAGGGCGGCGAGGCCCTGGCGTTGAAAACGATGAACCCACGGCTGGGCATTCTCGGCGGTTTGTCGATACTGGGCACCAGCGGCATCGTCCGGCCGTTCTCCTGCTCGGCGTACATTGCCTCGATCCACCAGGGCATCGACGTGGCAAAAACCAACGGCTACCTGCACATCGCCGCGTGCACCGGCAACGCCAGCGAGGACACCATGCGCAGGGTCTACAACCTGCCGGAAATCGCCCTGATCGAAATGGGCGACTTCGTCGGCGCCGTGCTCAAGCACCTGCGCAAAGTGCCCGTGGATAAACTCAGCCTGTGCGGCGGTTTCGGCAAAATCAGCAAACTGGCCGCCGGGCACATGGATCTGCACAGCCGACACTCAAGCATCGACCTGCCGCAACTGGCCGATTGGGCGGCGGATGTGGGGGCCGACACAGCGTTGCAGCAGGCGATTCGCGAGGCCAACACCAGTCAACAAGCACTGGCAATGGCCAGCGCCGCCGGTATCGCCCTCGGCGACGCGGTGTGCGCACACGCCAGGGCCTTTGCCCGTAGCATGGTGCCAGCGCAGGTACATGTGGAAGTCTTTGCCATCGATCGCCAGGGCGGGATCGTCGGCCAGGCGGGAGTCGTTCAATGAAACGCCTATTGCTGCTCGGCGGTGTCACTGAAGCGTTGGCGATCGCCCGGACGCTGGGGCCAACCCACATTTACAGCCTGGCCGGCATCGGCCGGGTACCCGACGACCTCACCTGCCAGGTGCGTGTGGGCGGCTATGGCGGCGCCGAGGGCCTGGCCCAGTTCATTGCCGATGAAGGCATCGACCTGCTGCTGGACGCGACACATCCCTACGCCGCGCAAATCAGCCACAACGCGGCACGCGCCGCGCAAATCAGCAGTATCGCCTGCTGGGCACTCAGGCGGCCCGCCTGGCAACCCCAGGCGGGGGACGACTGGCGCGAAGTCACCGATTGGGTCGAGTTGATCCAGGCCCTGAAGCCCTTCCGGCGACCGCTGTTCACCCTCGGTCGCGAACCCCTGCAACACCTGGATGAAATTCCGCCGGAGCAATTCTGGACCTTGCGCGCACTGGACGTTTACCCTGCGACCCCGCGCTGCGAAGTGATCGGTGCCCGCGGGCCGTTTTTCATCGAGGATGAGCGGCAACTGTTCGAGCGTCGACAGATCGATGTGCTGATCAGCAAGAACAGCGGCAGTACCGCGACCGAACCGAAGCTGGAAGTCGCCCGCGAACGGGGTGTGCCGGTGCTGGTGTTGAAGCGGCCGACATTGCCGCAGGTGGATCGGGAATTCAGTACGGTTGCCGATGTACTCGAAGCCCTGACCAGTCCTCTGTAGGAGCGAGCACGCTCGCGATGGTCGTCAACGATAACGCTGGCTATCTGGATGCCAGCGGTGCCTGGACGACCATCGCGAGCGTGCTCGCTCCTACAGGTTCAGCGAAGCTTCCACAGTGGCAATCGCTCAATCACAGCTATCATGAAGACTATGAAGTGCTGGCACTGCGACACCAAACCGCACTCGGTGTTTTTACTTATCGGCATTGATCAGGCTAAATAGCCGCGCCTGATCGCTCACTCAACCGGATACGTCCCATGTCCCGACAACGGCTCGCAATTGCCTGGATAGCCTGCTTCGCAGTGCTGTTCAACATGCTCGCCATGCCGGTGACCGGAGCCATGTCGCAGGCGGCCAAAGCCCCTGCCGAGCAGTTGATGTGGGGCAGTTTCTGTTCGTCCAGCGGCACCCGCATGGTCGCGATCGACCTGGGTGACGTGGAACACAAAGCCCCCCAGAGCGACCCACATTCCAATATGCAGCATTGCTGGTGCTGTTCCGGTTCCGCCCCGTTGGTGGCATTGCCCGGACACGCTCCACAGCTGTATTTCGCCCATTTGCAGGACAATCGCGGCCTGCCCGTGGCGACACTCGACACCCCCACGCCTCGCCAGCAATGGCCCAGCCTCAACCCTCGGGCATCCCCTCTCGTGTGATTCCTTATCGCAAATTGACCTGCGTTTTGAATCGTTCGGAGAACTGCCATGTTGAACAAACTTATCGTCCTGGCCGCATTGCTGCTGCCTGCCTGCTTTGCCAATGCCCATGAGTACAAAGTCGGCGAGCTGGAAATCGCTCACCCCTGGTCGCAGGAATTGCCACCCAACGCGCCAACCGTCGCCGCTTACTTCGTGATTCACAACACCGGCAAGACGACAGATACCCTGCTCAGCGTCGACACACCGATTGCCGCCAGCGCCGAGTTGCACGAACACGTGAAGCAGAACGACCTGATGAAAATGCAGCAGGTGCCTCGCGTCGAGATTCCGGCGGGGGGCACGGTGACTTTCGCGCCGATGGCCTATCACGTCATGTTACTGGAGCTCAAGGACCGCAGCCTGCTCAGCGACGGCAAGCGCTTCCCGTTGACCCTGCATTTCGAAAAAGCCGGCGACGTGAACGTCGAAGTCGCGGTGCAGAAAACCGCGCCCGATGGCGCCCAGACCCACGTGCACAAGCCCTAAGCCGCAACGCTGAAGACGCCCATGCGCCCGCCTCGCGCCAGGTCATCCACCTCCCGCCGCCAGTCCACAGGATTGACTCGCGGTAGCTGGATCAGCCTGTTCGCCATGTTGATGATTTTCATCGGCCCACTGATTTCCCAGTCGATGCCGATGGATCAACGCGCCACTGCAATGACCATGAGCATGTCGATGGACATGAGCATGGACATGCCCGCGATGTCGCACGGCGACCATGGGGCCACGCCTGCCGCCGAACACTGCCCGCCCAAGGCCAGCCACCATGCCATGTGGGAAAAGTGCGGTTATTGCAGCCTGCTGTTCAACTGCCCGGCGCTGACGGGCGGCCAGTCATTCGTCGCCTTTGATGCCCCCCTGACCAACACTTTCAGCACCCCCGCGACCCGCCTGGGCCACGCCCGGTCCACCTTCTTCCCGGGCGCCCGCCCCCGTGCGCCCCCCATCGACGCGTAAACACCCCCTGATATCACACGGTCCGAAGACAGCCAGAGCCTCCTGTGGGAGCGAGCCGGCTTGCGAGGGAGCCGACGTCTTTTGACGCCGCCTGCTTGCGAGCATGCCCACAGCAAGTGCGCAGGTTGCCGTCCGTATCGTTTACGACTGTTCGATGGAAATTGTCATGTCCAGGTTTTCTGCTGACCCACGCTTGAGCCCTGCCCAAGCTTCTTTCGCCCTGAACGCCACGCGCGTACGTTTCAGGCACGCGACCGCCATCCTCTGCGGCGCCTTGCTGTCACCCATGGTGCTGGCCGACGACCACGCCGGCCACGAAGAAGAACTGAGCCCGACGGTGATCACCGCCATCGCGCCAAGCTCGCCACTCACCATCGTCACCAACCCCAAGGACCCTCGCCAACCGGTGCCCGCCAGCGACGGTGGCGACTACCTGAAGACCATCCCCGGCTTCGCCCTGGTGCGCAATGGCGGCACCAACGGCGATCCGGTGCTGCGCGGCATGTTCGGCTCGCGGTTGAACATCCTCACCAACGGTGGCGTGATGCTCGGCGCCTGCCCCGGCCGCATGGACGCGCCCACGTCGTACATTTCCCCGGAAACCTACGACAAACTCACCGTCATCAAAGGCCCGCAAACCGTCCTCTGGGGCCCCGGCTCATCGGCTGGCACCATCCTGTTCGACCGTGAGCCGGAGCGCTTCGGCGAACTCGGCACCCGGGTGAACGCCAGTGTCCTGGCCGGCTCCAACGGTCGCTTCGACAAAACCGTGGATGCGGCCGCGGGCGGTCCATTGGGCTACGTGCGGGTAATTGGCAACACGGCCCAGGCCGACGACTATCGCGACGGCAACAACGACACCGTGGCCTCGCGCTACGACAAATGGAACGGTGATGTCGCGGTGGGCTGGACGCCCGACGCCGACACACTGCTGGAACTCACTGCCGGCAAGGGCGATGGCGAGGCACGTTACGCCGGACGCGGCATGGACGGCGCGCAGTTCAAACGCGAAAGCCTGGGCCTGCGGTTCGAAAAATCCAACATCGGCGACGTGCTCGACAAGATCGAGGCACAGGTCTACTACAACTACGCTGACCATGTGATGGACAACTACACCCTGCGCACCCCATCGGGCACCGGGATGATGGCAGGCCCCATGGCTTCCAACGTCGATCGCCGCACCCTGGGCGCTCGGATCAAGGCCACCTGGCGCTGGGCCGATGTGCAGTTGATCAGCGGTATCGACGCGCAGACCAACGAACACCGCCAGCGCAGCAGCATGGGCGTCGACACCTACAAGAACCTGCCGTACACCAAGGACGCCGACTTCCATAACTATGGGGTGTTCAGCGAACTGACCTGGTACGCCGCCGACCGTGATCGCCTGATTACCGGCGCTCGTCTGGACCGTGCTTCGGCCAAGGATTTCCGCCAGACCACCGGCTCCGGGATGATGACCCGGGCCAACCCGACCGCCGATGACACCCGTGCCGACACACTGCCAAGCGGATTCGTGCGTTATGAACACGACCTGGCTGACAGCCCGACCACCCTGTACGCAGGCTTGGGTCATACCCAGCGCTTCCCGGATTACTGGGAGCTGTTTTCGCCCAATTCCGGCCCGACCGGTTCAGTGAACGCCTTCGACTCGATCAAGCCGGAAAAAACCACGCAGTTCGACTTCGGCCTGCAATACAAGACCGACGACCTCGACGCCTGGGCCTCGGGTTATGTCGGGCAAATCCGCGACTACATCCTGTTCAACTACACACCCGGCATGATGGGCACCACCTCACAAGCCTCCAACATCGACGCACGAATCATGGGCGGCGAACTGGGTGCGGCCTACAAGCTGACCTCGAACTGGAAAGCGGATGCGACGCTGGCCTATGCCTGGGGCAAGAACAGCAGCGATGGCAAGGCCCTGCCACAAATGCCACCGCTGGATGCACGGTTCGGCCTGACCTACAGCGAAGACAACTGGAGCGCCGGCGCCTTGTGGCGGGTGGTGGCCGCGCAAAACCGCATCGACCAGAACAAGGGCAACGTGGTCGGCAAGGACTTCACCAAGACCTCGGGTTTTGGCGTGTTCTCGCTTAACGGCGCGTATCGCATCAACAAGAACTGGAAGGTCAGCAGCGGCGTCGACAACCTGTTCGGCAAGGCCTATGCCGAGCACTTGAACCTGGCCGGCAACGCCGGTTTTGGCTACCCGGCCGATGACCCGCAAGCCATCAAGGAACCCGGACGTACGTTCTGGACGAAGGTGGATATGAGTTTCTAAAAAACAGCGCCTCCCTTTAGGAGCGGACTTGTCCGCGATGGACGTCAACGATGACGCTGTCAGCCTGACACCCCTCGGTGTTGCTGAATCCATCGCGGACATGTCCGCTCCTACAGGGGTACCAGACAACTACAACAGATCCACGCCAAGCGGAGCACAACCGATGAAAAAGCCTCAAGTGAATTTTTATAACCTGGCCTGGCGCTGGCATTTCTATGCCGGTCTGTTCGTCGCGCCATTTTTGGTGATGCTGGCCCTGACCGGCACCGTCTACCTGTTCAAGCCGCAGCTTGATCCGTTGATGTATGGCAGCCTCATGAATGTCCCGGCCGGGCATCACACCGTATCGGCCGACGACATGCTCAAGCGCGTCAAAGACGCCTACCCCCAAGGGGCGATCAAACAGTACTTGCCGCCGGTCAATGCCGAGCGCAGCGCGCAATTTGTCGTACTCAACGGCACCACCGAACTCAATGTGTTTGTCGACCCCTACCACGGTGACATCCTCGGCGAGCAAGACGCCAAGTGGAACCTGCAAGCGGTGGCGCGGGCAATCCATGGCGAGTTGATGATTGGCACGGTCGGTGACCGGCTGATCGAAATGGCCGCCGGCTGGGGCGTGGTGCTGGTGGTGTCCGGCCTGTTCCTGTGGTGGCCGCGTGGCCAGGCTGCCGGCATCCTGTGGCCGCGCCTGAACAGTCGCGGGCGCGTGTTGTGGCGTGACCTGCATGCCGTCACCGGATTCTGGGGCGCCAGCCTGCTGCTGGTGATGCTGCTCAGCGGCATGACCTGGACCGGTTTCTGGGGCAAGCAGTACGCCGAGGTGTGGAACAAGTTCCCCGATGCCATGTGGAACGACATGCCCAAATCGGACATCGAGGCCCGCAGCCTCAACACCGCCACCCGCCAGACCGTGCCATGGGCCGTGGAAAACACGCCGATGCCAATGTCCGGCGACCATGCCGAACATATGGCCCATGGCGGCGCACACGCCGGCCCCGCCGCACCGACCGTCAGCCTGCAGGCAGTGCAGAACATCGCCGAACAGCGCAAGGTCGAGCCGGGCTACAGCATCACGCTGCCGACCACCGATACCGGCGTATTCACCATTGCGGTGTTCGCCGACGATCCTCGCAACGACGCCACGTTGCACGTGGACCAATACAGCGGCAAGGTCCTGGCCGATGTGCGTTGGGAGCAATACGGTCCTGTCGCTCGCGCCACGGAACTGGGCGTGATGCTGCATGAAGGCAAGATGTTCGGCACCCTCAACCAGATCATCGTGCTGCTGATTTGCCTGATGATCCTGCTCAGCGCCGTCAGCGGCGTAGTGATCTGGTGGAAGCGCCGGCCACAGGGCAAGTTCGGCGTTCCGCCGCTGCGCCACGACCTGCCGACCTGGAAAACCGGCGTGGCGATCATGCTGGCACTGGCCGTGGTGTTCCCGCTGGTGGGCGCTTCGCTGGTGGTGGTGTGGGTGCTGGATCGGGTGCTGATGACGCGGTTTAACCGGCAGGTGGAGGCGGGTTCGGCCTGATTCGAACCCGCTCCCACAGGGGGAAATCACATGCTTGAAACCGAGCGGCGGTTCATCTCCTGCAACCGCTTCATCGTCACGTGCCCCCGTGGCTGCCAGAATTCGTCAGGCTCGAGGACGTCCAGACGACCGCTGCCGATCAACGTCGCGAGTACCTGCGAAAGCGTTTGCGTCTGGCTCCACCCGTCGCGCAGCACCCGCGATTCAGCATCCAGGTAACTCGGACGATAGACCAGCAACGCGCCATTTCGCGGAGTCAGGTAGTAACGGCTGTCAGCGATGGCCGCCGTTGCCAGTACCGTGATGCAGGCCCGTATTTCGTCGTGGGCGACGAAGTTGCGGTAAAGCGTCTGTTCAGGCTGCGCGGCGGCGTCCACCTTGTAAAGTTGCTGCACACCCATCACTTCGTAGCCGTCTGGATACCTCTTTGAAGCGCCGGGATTTTTGCGTGAGTAGCCGGGAAACAACACCCCGATGAACAGCCGCCGAAAGGCCGGGGCGTAGTCACGCAGGCCGAGTGGCACGGTGGGACCGGCATCCTCCAGAGGTTCGGTGGCGACGAAATTCACCTGACCGTCACGCAGGATCGCACCCAACAGCGCGTTGCCCCGAGCCCGTCGCCACGCCCAGCGCGCCGCGTCGTCCGGATGCGCGCACAAAGGTCCCAACGCCAGGCGTGCATCCTCCCCGGCGGGTGTTGCCTCGACCTTGCCCGGCGACCAAGCCGGTCCCACGCGCCCGACCTTCGCCCAAACAGCACTGCGCACCAACACTTCAAGCTGTCCACCGCGCGCGATCTTGCGAATGTAGTCGGCGGGGTTGCCATCGCCCTGCAACGATTTGACGTACGCCATGATCGCCCCATGGGTTTGCAGGTCAGGGTCCCAGGTGGAGGCCTGGTACTTGAGCAACGCGCCATCGGCGCACGACAGGTACAACGGCTCAAACCCAGCCGGCGCCCCCGCTACCAACCGTTGCGCAGCCGACAATGCCGCTGCGAGCACCGTGGGCGGGATGAAGCTGCGAAAAACCTCGGTGCGCGGCAGCTCATCGGGCTGACGGGCAGGCGCGCACAAATAAATGCCCTGTACCGAATAGCCGCTGGGCAACCGTGCGCCCTGGAACACTCGCGCACGGGGAAACTTCAGGTCATCGGCCATGACCGGCAGGCTCGTCACCGCATGGGCAAGACGCGATGAAACGAGCACCAGGCCAAATCGCCAGTGCTCGCGTCCCCCTCCCTGTTCATGCACATGCCGCACGGCATCGTCGGCGTGGCAGAACGCCGGACTCAAACTGCGATCAGCCGAGGCGAAACGCACTGACTCCGGTGCCTGGTAACCCTGTTTCAACGGTCGCCAGCCTTTGCCCAATTTGAGTGCCGGCCCCCAGAGGTTGCTGCTTTGCACCACCTCCAGGCGGCCCACGCCGACCAACTGATCGACCAGCTCAACGGGCGTGCTCACGCCACTGCGTATCCGCCGTTCGATCTGGTTGCTCCACGGGTCATGGGGGGCGTCGCTGGACGGTGCGAGCTGGCTCTCCAGAGCGGCCAGGCGTGTCGTCCTTTCGCTCTTTTGCGCCACGCTCAGCAAGTCCGCCTCTGGCTCATGCAGACTGAACGACAGAATCGAACCCTGGGCACCGAGCAGGTATTCGTGGGTCCACAAATGCCCCGACGCCAGCGCCGTGGCGAGCACCGGTGTCGAGAAGAAGTCGCTATAGACCTGCCGGTCCTGGCCCTGCAACAGAAATGGAAACGGCGTCGCCACGCGACTGCGATAACGGGCGATGACCTTGCAACCGGGCGCCAACAGCTCCAACGCAACATCTTCGTCCGGCAGAATCCACTTGGGATCAAAATCTTCGCTGACCACCGGCAGCGGCTCGGTCGCGACAAACAAACCGTCGGGGCGCACCAGTACCAACCCGCCTTTAAGCTGATCTCGGTTCGCCCCCAACTGGCGCTTGGCATAACGCACGGCATCGGTCGCGGCGGTGAATGCCGGGGTGAGGTTTCGTCGGATGAACCCTGCGAAAGGCTTCCAGTGCGGCCCCAACCGGGAAGGTCCGGCTTCGCCCCAGCATTCATTGCCTTCCACCACCGTCAACCAGCTCCGAGCGATGACCCGGCTGACAAAATTCCTGGCCGACAACTGCCCGCCCTTGAGTTGCGTGTGCACATCCTCGGCCGTCCCAGAAGGCTGGATCGAGGCATCGAACAAAGTCGTCGCGCTGGGCGACTGAAACTTCAACAGCGCACGGTCGAGGGTCGACAAATAAACAGGCAACCCGGTTTTTTCACCCGAGTCGCGCAAGCGATTGGCCTCGAAATAGGCACTATAGAGATCACTCGATGAAACGAAGTGCCGGCCCAGCCATTGCTCGGTGGGTGCAAGGTTTGGCGGCAGCCACTGCCGCGCGTAAAACAACCCGAATAACGTGAACGACGCAGGGTAGACAAACGTTCCGGCGTCATCGAGCCGGAACAGGCTGGCCTGGGAAAACAGCGGCTGGCGCCGGCTCGCCGGTACCGATTCACTGACCACGTACTCTTCCTTGTGCTCATGCTTTAACACAAACGCAAAACAGGTCTGGTCCGGGCCCTGGCGCCGGATGCGCCGATGCGCGTCAAGCGCCGCAGCCTCAGCGCTGGCGAACACCGAACCGTACGCCACCTGCTCGGGCGTTTCGAAGGGGCGCGGTTGGGCGAACGCTTTCCAGTACTCGACCACCATGCCGCGCGAAGCCCACAACTCATTAGCGAGCAACACACGCAAGCCGCCGGCGGCTGCCAGTTGCTTGACGACGTCCTCGGGTAACTGCGCGCCCGTTGCCAGCGCCTCGGCCATCGGGCTGGTTTTCTCCCCAGGGCTTACATGCGCCACCAGCACCTTCTGCGCGGCCGAGCCGCTGAGGTCATAGGCAACCAGGGCGTCCTCGGCGCAGGACAGATAAGCGACCTGGGCGTACCGGGCGTTCTGCAAGATCGCATGCAGATCGGTATCGCTGAATGACTGCGCGTCGATGCTCGCCTGCTCGCGGCTCCAGCCGTGGCGCTTCATCCGTTGGATGTCGTACATCGACAACGCCAGGCGCGAGGCGTACACACCGCGCAGCACAAGCCGCTCGGGCAGAATCGGTTTGCCCCCGGCATCTGCGGGGTAGACAAAATCCGTGGCGAAGCGACCGGCCTTCCCAACCACCCAGGGCTCAGTCGCCACGAATCGTCCATCCTCGCGCTCCATGACATAGCCGCAGAACTCATAGTCGCGTTGATCGCCGATTTGCTCGTGAACATAACGCGCAGCATCGTCCGCCGTAAGAAACGCCGGGCTCAGGCGATGTTGCGGGTAACGGGCGAACGGGTGCCATGAAGTGCCCACGGCGCCCTCGACATCCCACAGCTTGCCGGTCTGGATGACCGACAGCGCACCCACCGCCGCCACTCGCCAGATAAAGGCCTCGGGGGTCAGCGTGCCGTTTTCCAGTTCGCGCTGTTCATCGCCGTCCGGGCTGGCGCTGTGCAAACGACTCTCCTGCATCGACCCGGAAAATTCATACCGTAACCGCGCACCATCACGGGTGCCCAGGTACAGGGCCAACCCCGCCATCTTGTGCTGGCGCGAACTGCCAATGGCGGCGGAAAAATCGGTGGCCGAGATAAAGCTCTCGTACAGCCACTTTTGTGCAGGTATCAAGTGGGAGTCCGGCACGGACTGGTAACAGATGCCCTGGATGGCATAACCCGCCGGAAGCGCGGGGATGCCCTTTTTGTTACCTGCGAAGGCCAGCAACGCCTGGGCGAACGCTGTTTTGCCGGCGTCGATCACGGTGGGTTCGGTTACCGCAAACTCACCTGTCTGCACGCGTTTGACAATGAACGCGACCTGCCCGAGCACAGGCTTCTCACGCATCAGGTCATGGGCCCATTGCGCGCCCACGTCAACGTCTGGCATGACCCAACTGAGCGCGGGTTGCACAGGACCATCAGCCACGAACGGCTGATAAGCCACCCAGTTGCCCGGCACCCTGCCACGCGAACCTCTCCACACTGCACTTGAGTTGAGCACCGTCAATTCGCCGAGCGCCACGAGTTTCTTCACCAGGGTTTCCGCGGTCGCGTCGAATCCGTCGAGTTGCTCGTCGATCACACCGGTCTTGACCGCGCCATCGAGCAGCACGGCAAAATTGCGCTCCTGCTGCGAACCGACCCTCACGTACTTGACCAGAGACTCATCCGGGCCGGAGTTATACAACGTAGTGATCGCCTCCCGCCCTGACATGATCACCTCCAGGTGCTGAAGGTTAGGCAGGCTGGTGTGCAGCGCGATACGCTCAGCCGACCAGTCGGGCTGCATGGCCTTAAGCCGTGCGCGGATGTCCTCGGTGGCGTTGTAGACGGCTTCGTAGCGATAGCCCGGCAACTCGACCTTGCGCTTGGCGAGCCCGCCTGCGAACGGCAAGCCCCAGTCCTTTTGCCACTGTTCTCCGTCGATCGGGGTAGTGGCGAAAAACTTGCCATCGCGCTCCAGGATGTAGCCCAACTGGTCGATATCACGTCGGTTGTTCATCTGGAAATGCGCGTGACGCGCCGCATCGTCGGCGGTGAGGAACGCCGGGCTCAGCGATTGGCGAATGCGCTCGAAAGGCTCCCAGCCCGGTCCCACCTGTCCGGTCTTGTCCCAGATGTTGCCGTCCTGCACAACCATCAGGCGGCCGGCGGCGGCCACCTGCAAGACAAACTCGAAGGTCGTCAGGGTCCCGGCCTTCAGAGCCTTTTGCAGGGTTTCGCCGTCGCCCTCCATCAGTGCGGTTTCAGCTTCGGAGCCCGAGCAGGTGTAACTCAGCAACGCCTTGGTCGGCGTGCGCTTGTAGAGGGTCAAGCCGCGCTCGGGATCTCGCAGGGGATCAACCTTGCGCGACTGGGCGATGAGGGCAGCCAGCTCTGCGGGGGAAAAAAAGTTCTTGTAGAGCCAGTCCTGCTGGACAGGGAGGTGTGCAGGTTTCGCGTGGGTCACCGCATAGAACCCGTCGATGTGAAAACCTTCCGGCAAGCGCGGCCCCCCGTCCGTATGACGGGGGAATTCATCGAGCACCGCAGCTAGCGAAGTGCGCTCGCGCCAGGGGAACGTGGCAACGTACTCCTCCGTCCCCTGCGCCTTGAGGATGGCGCCCATGAACTCCACATCGGCGTTGGCGCTGTCGGGGCGCACGAACTTGCCGACCAACTCGGCGGGCTGATCGTCTATCGGCGAGCAGAACGGTTGCTGCGTCGGGACGTTCGCTTTGTTCACCGGCTCGGTCGCGATCCAGTTACCGACCACCTGCCCCCTGACGTTGCCCCACAATGGGTTGGGGATCACCACACTCAGCCTGCCGGCTCTCGCCAGTTCGTCGATGATTTCCTCGACGAGATAAAACGTCCCCCTGGGGCGCTCATTCTTGATTTCTTCGGCAAGCAAGTCCTCTTCAGGCGAGCCGCTGGGCTCATATTTGAGCAGGCAGGTCTCGGCACCCGAAAGATAAAAAACCTTGGCAAAACTCCGGTGACGGATCATGAAGGCCTTCTCCACATCGGTGAAAAAGTTCATGGCCAGGTGGGCACCCGCCTCGGGCAGTCCCGGGTATTTCTTCTTCACTAGCGCCAGCACGTTGGGATGGGAGTGATAAAGGCCGTGGCACGTGTAGCCGTCCGGGTGGATGAAATTGCCTTGCGCATCCACGGCCAGCAGCTGCGTGAAATCCACATACAAATTGCCGCCAATGGGCAACGTCGCAAAAAAGCGTCCGCTCTCGCCCTGCAGGATCAGCCCGCCGTATTCCTTGTCGCGTTTGTTGCCAATCGCCTCGTGGGCAAATCGCGCGGCATCGTCGGCGCTGATCATGGGCGGGCTGAGGGCCGGCAGCACGATGTTGCCGGGAGGCTTGCGCCTGGTGTGATCGTTCATGAGGTATTCGTCCGTGAAATGGGAAAGCGTTCCCACACAAGCGGTGGGCAAGTCGCACAACCCATGATCCACCTTGGTCCTTCACGTCAGCGGTACATATGTATTTGCACCGCAAAAATACCGGGCACCACCGCAGCGCATGGCGTGCACCGAGGCGCCGATTCGGCGCCAGCGTGGTGCACGACCCCGCATTCGGGCAGCCAGCAACGTCTCAAGCACGCGATCTCCGGACTTGGGCACAGCCCTTGCTAAAGACCTTCAAGTAGTCCGCATCTGCCACCGGAAAAATTCATTAGTTCATGGAGATCGCACAATGAAGCGTCGCAGTTTGATCAAGGCTTTCACCCTTTCGGCCAGCATCGCCGCGATGGGCATGACGTGGACGGTCCAGGCCGCCGAGACCATCAAGGTGGGGATTCTGCATTCGTTGTCCGGGACCATGGCGATCTCTGAAACATCGCTGAAAGACATGGCGTTGATGACCATCGACGAAATCAACGCCAAGGGCGGCGTCAACGGCAAGATGCTCGAGCCGGTGGTGGTCGACCCGGCGTCGAACTGGCCGCTGTTCGCGGAAAAGGGCCGGCAGTTGCTGACCCAGGACAAGGTGGCGGTGGTGTTCGGTTGCTGGACGTCGGTGTCGCGCAAATCCGTGTTGCCGGTGTTCGAAGAGCTCAACGGCTTGCTGTTCTACCCGGTGCAATACGAAGGCGAAGAGTTGTCGCCAAACGTGTTCTATACCGGCGCCGCGCCGAACCAGCAGGCGATCCCGGCCGTCGAGTACTTGATGAGCGAAGAAGGCGGGGGCGCCAAGCGTTACTTCCTGCTGGGTACCGATTACGTCTACCCGCGCACCACCAACAAGATCCTGCGCTCGTTCCTGCACTCCAAAGGCGTGGCCGACAAGGACATCGAAGAGGTCTACACCCCGTTCGGCCACAGCGACTATCAAACCATCGTCGCCAACATCAAGAAGTTCTCGGCGGGCGGCAAGACCGCGGTTATCTCCACGGTCAACGGCGACTCCAACGTGCCGTTCTACAAGGAACTGGCCAACCAGGGCCTGAAGGCCACCGAGGTTCCGGTGGTGGCATTCTCGGTGGGCGAAGAAGAACTGCGCGGCATCGACACCAAGCCGCTGGTGGGCAACCTCGCGGCGTGGAACTACTTCGAGTCGGTAGAGAACCCGGTGAACAAGAAGTTCGTCGATGACTGGAAGGCCTACGCCAAGAAACACAACCTGCCGGGCGCCGACAAAGCGGTGACCAACGACCCGATGGAAGCCACCTACGTGGGCATCCACATGTGGGCACAAGCGGCCGAGAAAGCCAAATCCACCGACGTCGACAAAGTCCGCGAAGCCCTCGCCGGCCAGACCTTTGCCGCGCCGTCCGGCTACACCCTGACCATGGACAAGACCAATCACCACCTGCACAAGCCAGTGATGATCGGCGAGATCCAGGCGGACGGTCAGTTCAACGTCGTGTGGCAGACCGAAGGCCCGGTACGCGCACAACCCTGGAGCCCGTTCATCCCGGGCAACGACAAGAAGCCGGAGTATGCGGTGAAGAGTAACTGAGTCACCGGATGTGGGGTTGAGCACATCACTCAGCCCCAACACAGTTCCCCCTTGTGGGAGCGGGCTTGCTCGCGAAAGCGGTGTGTCA
>Ga0308165_1001395_pt1 | contig 33973 bp, 24 predicted proteins | sample PhyWR2_FD_201032 | JGI IMG/M metagenome (GOLD analysis project Ga0308165, IMG submission 201032) | Phyllosphere microbial communities from UC Gill Tract Community Farm, Albany, California, United States - DLSLW.R2 | ecosystem: Host-associated > Plants > Phyllosphere > Unclassified | place: USA... | reverse complement strand
GTGAATGCCTCGGTTGGCTCACTGATCGCATCGTTCAAAATCGGAACGGTAATCGTACGTGTTGTTCCTGTTGGCGAGTTTGCAGGGAAAGTTAAAGTTCCAGTTGTTGAAGTATAATCAGATCCGGCAATGGCGGTACCATTTGCAGTAGCAAAATCAACAGTTACCGCATTCTGGACGGCTCCGGTTAAAGTTACCGTAAACACGGCGTTACCACCTGCCACGTTTTCTGCAACGGTTACGTTGTTGATGGCAATGCTCGAAGCTTCATCATCGGTAATTGTTCCAGTTCCGGTAGAAGTTGCAATGGTGGTAGGGCCTGCACTGATGTTTGAAAGTACAACGGTGAATGCCTCGGTTGGCTCACTGATCGCGTCGTTCAAAATCGGAACGGTAATCGTTCTGGTTGTGCCTGTTGGCGAGTTTGCAGGGAAAGTTAAAGTTCCAGTTGTTGAAGTATAATCTGAACCTGCAATGGCAGTACCATTTGCAGTAGCATAGTTTACTGTAAAAGCATTTTGAACAGCCCCGGTCAAGGTTACTGTAAACACGGCGTTTCCGGCGGCTACATTTTCAGCAACGGTTACATTGTTGATGGCTAAACTAGAAGCATCATCATCTGTAATTGTTCCATTTCCGGTAGAAGTCGCAATGGTAGTAGGACCTGCACTAATGTTAGAAAGTACAACAGTAAATGCCTCGGTTGGCTCACTGATCGCGTCGTTCAGAATAGGAACGGTAATTGTACGTGTTGTTCCGGTTGGCGAATTTGCAGGGAAGGTTAAAGTTCCAGTTGTTGAAGTATAATCTGATCCGGCAATGGCGGTACCATTTGCAGTAGCGAAATCAACGGTTACTGCATTCTGGATGGCTCCGGTCAAAGTTACCGTAAATACGGCGTTACCACCGGCCACGTTTTCTGCAACGGTTACGTTATTAATGGCTAAACTAGAAGCGTCGTCATCGGTAATGGTTCCAGTTCCGGTAGAAGTCGCAATAGTAGTAGGACCTGCACTAATGTTAGAAAGTACAACAGTAAATGCCTCGGTTGGCTCGCTGATCGCATCGTTCAGGATCGGAACGGTAATCGTACGTATTGTGCCTGTTGGCGAGTTTGCAGGGAAAGTTAAAGTTCCGCTGGTATTAGTATAATCTGATCCTGCAATGGCAGTACCATTTGCAGTAGCATAGTTTACTGTAAAAGCATTTTGAACAGCTCCGTTCAAGGTTACTGTAAACACGGCGTTTCCAGCGGCTACATTTTCCGCAACGGTTACATTGTTGATTGCAATACTCGAGGCATCATCATCTGTAATGGTACCGGTACCAGTTGCCGTAGCAATGGTGGTTGGGCCTGTACTGATACCAGAAAGCACAACAGTGAATGCTTCTGTTGGTTCACTGATCGCATCGTTCAGAATCGGAACAGTAATTGTCTGAGTAGCGCCTGTTGGCGAGTTTGCAGGGAAAGTTAAAGTTCCGCTGGTATTCGTATAATCTGATCCTGCAATGGCAGTACCATTTGCAGTAGCATAGTTTACTGTAAAAGCATTTTGAACAGCTCCGGTCAAGGTTACTGTAAACACGGCGTTTCCGGTGGCTACATTTTCAGCAACGGTTATATTGTTAATTGCAATGCTTGAAGGATCATTATCGGCAATATTTACGGTAGCAGTAGCATTTGCAGGTGTTGTTGTAATTAAAACACCATTGTCTGCTGATGTTAAGGTTAATATAACATTTTCGGTTCCTTCAGAAATCACATCATCTACAGGAGAGATATTGATTGTGGCTGAAGTACTACCTGCCGGAATTACAACAGATCCTGAAATGGTAGCATAGTCTGTTGTGTTAGTTCCAGATCCCGAAATTGTATAATTAACAGTTACCGGATTTGCGTTTACATTTTGAATACTAACAGTAAAAACTCCAGGTGATGCACTTCCCTCAGCCGTATTTGGTGTGGTTGCCACTATACTTGCATAATTGTTAACCGATACTGCGTTATTGGTTAAAATATTGTTACACGTTCCCCCCACCCCGTTGTTCGCACATTCTGTATCCGGGTTTGTAGGCGTGGTAGTAGTTGCGGGGTCGGTTGCATCCGGGTCGGTAGTATCTGCAGGGCGCAATATAGTTGCTTTTACCGGAACTGTGGTACCTGCTAAAGCTGAGCCTACCGTTCCTATTATCGTATAAGTAACTTTTGAGCCACTTGTCATATCCAACTTAGAATTATAGGAAGTTGATCCAGTTGTTGCCGAACTCTCAGTAACAGTGCCTGCACCAGAATTTACAACTTTAGAAACCGTAATGCCTGTTAATCCTGCAGGGAAGTTAAATGCAAAAGGAGCACCGGTAACAGCACTGACACTATTTAGCGCAGGGTTTGCATTCGGGCTATTTTTATTTTCAACAACAACAGTATAGGTAATCTGATTTCCAGCATTGACCACTGTAGAAGCTGTAGATAGTGTAGTAACCGCTAAATCAGCTACAGCTATGTTAACACTTACAGGCTGCACGGCATCTGCTGAAGGGATATATGCCCAAGTATCTAGTGACTTAGTATCACCAAAACTTGTTGATCCCGTTCCAGCATTACTCGCACCGCTACCGTTTCCTGATGCCAAATAAGTTCCCCATTTATGGCCATTTACTGTATTTGTCGGTGTCGCAGTACTACTCAATCCTGTTAAATTCGTTATCGGTGTAGATGACTCTGTAGAAACTCCAGCATTATCAATTGCCGAATCATCCCAATATACTTTAGAACTGTATACCGTTTCGTTTGTTGAAGCACTATTAATATTATACGTGGTGTTATTATCTGCAAGTTCAATAATGATCCCTTTGGGATTTATCTCCATATCTATAAAAGGAAAGTGAACTTCAGCAGAAAATAGAGTAACCGTAATCGAACTTACGGTGGTACCAGCAGCTAAAACATTACCTGCACCATCTTTCCCATCCCATAATACATTATTTACACCCTGAACAGCAGTTCCAGTAATGACCCTATTTGTTCCCGATGATACTGGTATAGTAATGCGATATGATCCTGCTGTACTAGCAGTAAAACTAATTGTACCACCTTTTTGTCCAGCCTTGTTTGGTGTACCTTCTTTACCCACTAATTGAGTAGATGAAATAGATGGATTAGTAGGTGTGTTTTTTAACCAAGTGGTAGTAACATCCCCAGTAGTTGCTCCACTTACATCATTTAATGCCACATTTGCAGGTGCATCTTGTGGAAGATCCGAAGCCGGAGCTGAGTAAAAAATTTTATGCGTAACATCTGTTCCACTATCCTGGATTCTTGGATCCTGAACAGCTGCAGCAACAGTTGCTGCAGTAGATGAGTTTAAACTTTTAAAAGATGAATTACCATCACTTCTTAAAAAGCCTTTATTATTTGCGAAAAAAGTAAAACCTACGCCATTATTACCATTATTATTAACGCGATAAGCCCTACCGTCTTTTGTCAACACATAGTTAATGCCCTGATATCCCTTGGTACTTACAAAGTTATTACTACTACCGTTCCCAGCAGCTGGAAACAAAAGTAAATTCAATATATTAGCATAGGCTCTTCCTGGTTTAACGACTCCGCCACTTAGAACAGAAACATCCCATGCAGCAATGAAAGCGCTGGTACCATCCACACTTTGCGTCCAGCTTGCATTGGCAAGTACATCAACTGCACCACTAGTGCCTCCATTTGTTGTTGTAGCAATAAAATCTACCCTGTATACGCCATCAGCAGTTGCAGTTAAATTAAAAGGCTCATATCCTGATGATACACCTCCTAGTTCTTGTGCCCTGTTATATATTCTTCCTATTGTACTATTTAAGTTTGATGATATTTGTGTCCCATTAGGTCTGGTAATCACTATTTGTCCAGATCCATAGCCCTGGGCACTCGAACCTGTACTAATAACCTCTCCATTTTTCGCATATACATAGTGAGTTCCTTTGGTTATAAAAGGCCAGCTATTATCCGTTGCAGATCCAAAAGCACCCGATTTACTCAATAAGAACGCTCTATTTCCAGTAATACCATTGGGATATAAATCTCTAGATCCAGAGCCATTATTAACATAGGGCCTGATTGAAATTTTACCATTTGCACCACTACCTCCAAGCCCGAGGGTACCAACAGCACCACCGCCACCACCACCAGGGATTACTGCCGTAGTACCGTTACCATTATTTGTACTACCCGCACCACCATTGCCACCGCCAAATAAAGCTATGCCCCCAGTTGGAACGCCCCCTGCCGCACCGTCTCCGGCCGAACTGGCCGAAGCACCACCACCACCACCATTTCCACCTGCTGCGTTTGTACCATTAGCGCCATTTCCACCTGCAAATAAATAAGTCCCTTTAGCACCGGTAGTTAAGCCTCCCGCACCTCCTGTGTTACTGGCTCCCACACCAGTTCCACCATTAGCCAAAACAGAAGAAGCAACGGCTGTAGTTCCACCAAACCATGTTTGACCACCATTGGCAGTTACAGTATTACCTCCCGCACCAACATTATAGCTAATAGCTGCACCGGACGAAACTGTAATAATACTCATCGAGTAACCACCACCACCACCACCACCAGACGTGTTGTTGGCAGTTATGGTTCCTCCCTTACCACCTGCTCCCCAAACCTCAACAACTACAGAAGTTACACCCGCAGGAACATTATAAGTACCGGCGCCAGCGGTTGTTACTACCGTTTGTGCCTGTGTGCCAATTACAGAAAATAAACTAACTATGAGTATTAAACAAAGTTTGTTAATTTGCTTATGGAAAGAGAAAAAGGAAATTATATCCACAAGGAAATATTTTCCAAAAAAATTCGTTAAATAATTGTTAGTCCTCGAAAAATTTCGTGCAGGGACACACGAAGAGAGTAAATTTTTATTCATACACGGGATGATAGGGACTCGCATCATTTGGGATGATGCGATTGCAATAGTTATTTGTTGGTTCTCAGCATTACCTACGTAATCTCAAAACCTATGGTTTTAAAAAAATAAAAAAAAAACAAACTTTGTTAAAGTCTTGTTCAATCTGTTCATTTATGGCTGCAAAGATATATTATTAAGTATCATCTTTTTTACTCAAAGCCTAAAATACAGCCTTATTAATAATACAAAATATATTTATTTTGACAATTGTCATTAGATATGTGCATTTAAAGCTCACAGATGAAGTTTTTTCAATCCATTCAAATTCAGATATTTTGATTCTGATCAATAATTTTCACACAACTTTTAGCTATAAATTTGGCTCTCGCTTGAACTAATACACAACTATGACAATTGGAAGCCATAATTTGGAGACAATCAACACTTAAATACATAAGATATTAGGATTTATAACGCTTCAGCAGTCCTATTAGTAAGGCATTAAACCATGGCAAAAACGACTTAATTTACCGAACACAGTGTAAACAAATCTGAGCCATTGAGATCAAAATATGTAATGAAATCTCGAACAGATCAAACATCACAACTAATTCATTGCTGTATTTTAAGAGTACATAGAAGAAAAAATTAAAACTTTGGTTATTTTAAAATGTTACGCTATTACTAAAAGTTCATCTTATGAAAACTAAAAACGAAGAAAATACAACAGAAAACAACAGTAAGAGTAAAGGGAGTTCAAAAGAAAAGGCATCTTTTGATCAAAATGGGAAAGGCGCATCGCCCAAGTACGGCCAATCAGGCTCAACCCCGAACGAATCCGGAGAGAGCGGAGTGGGTACTACTAATAAAAACAAAAAAGATTAATGCAAAAAGATAAAAAGAGTGAAAACACCCTTTTTATCTTTCATAGATACTCATCTTTTCTGCGAGTTCTATAATGCTTTTTATTTTGAGTTTTTGAAAAAGTCTCAATTTATAAGTACTTACAGTTCCCATTTGAAGATTAAGCTGGTTGGATATTTCCAATACTCCAATACCTTTTGTTAGTAATTCTGCAACTTCCAACTCACGACCAGAAAGTTTGGTAAAAGGATTATCTGCATCATTACCCAAAATGCTGTTAAACATATTCTCTTTAACATTTCTACTCGAATAACGGCTACCAGCTAAAATTGTAGTAATGGCTGTTACAATCTCCGACTCTTCTGCATTTTTGGTTAAATATCCAGATGCACCTGATTTTAAGTAAGGTACCGCGTAAATATTCTCATTCAAAGAAGAAAATACCAGGATCTTTGCATTGGGTTGAACCAATTTAAGCTGATCAATTACTTTAAGGTTATTTCCGCCTGGCAAATTCACATCGATGATGATTAAACTCGGAGACTTCTCTGTTTCCACGAGCGCCTGCTCCAAAGTAGAGGCATGAATGATTTCGACACCGGGCCAAAAATCTGATATTAAACCTTTTAGGCCACGACGGATGATTTCGTGATCATCAGCAATGAGTACACTAAAAGTACTTACGGCATTTTTTGTTTTCATGATTTTAAGAATATTTTGCAAGTTAATAAAAAGTTACTTTTTTGTACGCAATTGTAGTTAATTTTTCGTCTAATTATGTAAATATTATTATACACAACTTTACAATTCTGTTAAAAACTAATTTAACTTACAATTTATACGCTTGCTTAACCCCTCAATTAATGAAGTAAATTTATTTTATCCCTCCCGCCAGAAACATATAATATGCTTATAATTAAACTATAACCATAAAAAATCCATCACTCCAACTTAAATCTGTATTATAACAGTAGGCGGATTTTTAAGCATAAAACCCTATATAGATAGCATTTATCATACAATTCCAATTCCTTTTGGTTAAATAGGTAACCAGTTTAAATATTTTATCTGCATACCAATAGGTGTTGTTTTACGTATAGGTGCATCACGATTAAAATAAATAAAAATACCATTTGAAATTATTTCCTTAAAGCAGATTAGGATCATTTTAAAGAAGCATTCGAATTGACAAAAATCAACAACAATTTAAAAACACACATAACTTATTACACGTATTTTAACATAAAATGAAAATTTCGGACAATAAAATGTCCGCCAACACATCTTCAGTCTTAAAAGACCATTGATAAAGTGAAAATAAATAGTAATTGAGTGTACTAAATCTTAGCCCTGATTCTGCTCAGCGTTTCTAACCGAATGGCTAAAAATGATGCAATATGCTTTAAAGAAACCCGGTTGATTAAACCAGGAAAGGAAACCAAAAATCGTTTATATCTTTTTTCAGCTGACGAAATTCTGCACAAATAAGCCCGTTCTTCAGCAGATCGATAATACAATTCCATCATCTTTCTGCCTACAATATTGGCTTCCGGAAAATTCTCATATAGATATTCAGACAATACATGAGGTATAGCAATTAAATCAACATCTTCCAATGCTTGCAGATATTCGTCAGAATCGCCTTCTACCCATAAATTGCGTATGGTACCCACCACTTCGTTTTCTTTGGCAATCCAGGTGGTAATTTCGTTGGCCCCATCCTTAATAAAACCTCTCACAACTCCTTTAACAATTAAAAAAAGGAACTTATTTCGATCTACCGGCGAAACTAAAAATTTATTCTTCTTATAAGAAACCGGAAAAGTATGTTGATTAATGCGCTTTTCTATTTCATCATTTAGGGGATGAAATTTCTTGAAAATCGAAACCAGAGGAGAAAAATTATTATATTTCTTCCATCTATCTTCATCAGATAAGTTGACTGCGAGCATAAAAATACATTTGGGGACAGACAAAACCCTGCTAATTTAAGCAGAATCACCATGTAAGTATAAGAAGATAGAATTGAAAAAAAGAATTTTTTTTTGACTTTTCTCAATTTTTTAAATGCTTACAATATCTTTTCTACCCCCAATCCAAACAACGCAAAATCATATTTTACAGGGTCTAAAGGGTCGAATTGTTTTAAATGATCAGTTAATTCAACTGCGGTTAACCAGTCGGTTTGTTTTCTGTTAATCAAGCCCAATAAACGCCCTACCCGATCAACATGTACATCACACGGGCAGATCAAATCTTTTGTCTTAAGCGTATCCCAAATACCAAAGTCAACACCTTTATCGTCCGCCCTAACCATCCACCTTAAAAACATGTTCAAACGTTTGCAGGTCGACTTTTGCTTCGGTGAAGAAATATGTTTCTTAGTGCGGTGGGGGAAATCTTCTAAAGAGAAGAAATATGCCCTGAAGTGATTCAATGCCTGCTCTATCGAGAAATTTAATGTTCCAGAAAGGCATACTTCGGATGCATACGCACTATCCTGCCCTACCAGTGAAACTTCTAAATATTCTGATCGAAAAATATCCTTTTGAGGAACAAATGCCTGCTCTAAACTATCGAAATGCTGATAATGTTGCTTAAAGAAAGAAATAAAATAGAGTAAATCGGTATCGTTAAAGGTACGGTGTTTAAAATTCAGCAAACGTTTTAAATCATCGTCTGTATGGTTAACTACAAAATCATAAGGAGCATTATCCATCCGGTTTAGCAGCTCCTTACATTTATTGATGATCGTTTTCCGCTGCCCCCAGGCTAAAACCGCAGCAAAAAAACCCGCAATTTCAATATCCTGTTTTTTTTCAAAAAGATGCGGAATACATACCGGATCGTTTGCTATAAAATCAGGTCGATTGTACTGATCAACTTTACTATCAAGAAAATTCTTTAACTCCAGAAATTGCATCCTTAGCTTTGTTTTAGACATAAATAGCAGCACAATTGTTGCCATTTAAACCGGATTGAAACGGCATCCTTTTTTGTTTTCACAACTTTTGATGAAGCAAATACCTCAACAAAAAAGATTTAGTGTAAAGCCGGACTACCATTAATAGTAGCAAAACAATGGCTTTACAAAAAAGAAAAACCGGACAGATATTTGAACCTGTCCGATTGAAATATTATGCCAATCCACGTTCCAGATCTTCCAAAAGATCATCGATATCCTCTACCCCTACGCTTAAACGCAAAAGGTTATCGGTAACACCTACTTTTTCTCTTTCTTCTTTCGGAATAGAGCCGTGCGTCATTGTAGCAGGGTGATTAATTAAAGACTCTACCCCACCCAAAGACTCAGCAAGCGTAAATACTTTAAAATTAGATGAAATTCTAAAAGTTTCGGCCAAATCAGCACCTTTTAGGGTAATTGATATCATCCCGCCAAAACCACGCATCTGTTTTTTAGCGATATCATGATTCGGGTGATCTTCAAAACCTGGCCAGTAGATTTTATCCACCTTTGGATGTGTTTTTAAATAATGAGCAATACGCTCTCCATTTTCACAATGCGCTTTCATTCTCAAATGAAGCGTTTTAATACCTCTTAAAACCAAAAAAGCATCTTGCGGACCTGGTGTTGCACCACAGGCATTGTAAATAAACCAAAGATCTTTGTACAGTTGCTCATCATTTGTAACCAATGCACCCATTACCACATCAGAGTGACCTCCGATATATTTGGTTACCGAGTGCATTACAATGTCTGCACCCAAATCGATCGGGTTTTGCAGATAGGGTGAAGCAAATGTATTATCAACTGTAAGGATTAAGTTTTTCTCTTTTGTAATTTTTGCCACACCTTCAATGTCGATAATCTGCATCGTTGGATTGGTTGGTGTTTCAATCCAAACCAATTTCGTTTTGTCATTGATGTAAGGCAACATATTTTCAGGTTTCGAAAGATCCAGAAAATGGAATTTGATGCCGTACTTGGTGTAAATTTTAGTGAAAATCCTGTAAGATCCTCCATAAAGATCGTTTCCGGTAATGACTTCATCGCCAGGTTGCAATAATTTTAATACCGCATCTGTAGCACCCATACCGCTCGAGAAAGCCAAACCATATTTCGCATTTTCTAAAGCAGCCAAACAATCTTCTAACGCTTTACGTGTTGGATTTGTTCCCCTCGAATATTCATAACCTTTATTATCGCCGGGAGATTTTTGCCAATAAGTAGAAGTTTGGTAAATCGGTGTCATTACAGCACCAGTTGTTGGATCAGGCTCTTGACCTGCATGTATAGCTTTGGTTGCGAATTTCATTTTTTTTTGATTTGAGATATGAGAAATGAGATGTGAGACGAGATCTAATCTCAAATCCAACAGCTCATTTCTCACATCTAATTAATACATTAAAATCGTTAGGCAAAAAAATCTGGTCTTCTGGCTAACAATGCTAAACTTATTCTTGAATCGGTTTCAGGGAGACTCTCGCCTCCGAACTCACGACTACAACTTATGTAGGTCGTCTGCAAGGAGACTCAGGACTCCGACCTCACGACTCAGGACTAATTTAATACGCTCTTGCGAACAATACTCTTTGAATAGATGGTTTTCCTGAATAAATACAAACGCCATCTTCCAGTTTATTATCCAAAGGAATACAACGGATAGTCGCTTTTGTTTCTTCTTTTATTTTTTGTTCCGTTTCTGGCGTTCCATCCCAATGTGCAGAAATAAAACCTGCTTTGGTATCCAACAGTTGTTGAAACTCTTCATAACTATTGGCTTCCGTAATGTGTTCATCGCGGTAAGCCAATGCTTTATTAAACATACTCTGCTGAATATCTTCCAATAATTTGATGATGTAAATATCCAATCCTTCCTGAGGCACAGTTTGTTTTACTTTGGTATCTCTACGGGCAATTTCGACTGTTTTATTTTCTAAATCCCTACCACCGATAGCGATACGGATTGGCACCCCCTTTAATTCATAATCAGCGAATTTAAAACCAGGACGCTGTGTATCTCTGTCATCATATTTAACAGAAACGCCCATTCCTTTTAATCGCATGGTTAACTCATTTACATAAGTAGAAATTTTAGCCAGGTCTTCATCACTCTTATAAATTGGAACAATTACAACTTGTATTGGTGCTAATTTTGGTGGAATAATCAATCCGGAGTCATCACTGTGAGCCATAATTAAAGCACCCATCAAACGGGTAGAAACCCCCCACGATGAAGCCCAAACATGATCCAATTTACCATCTTTTCCGGTAAATTTAACATCAAAAGCTTTAGCAAAATTTTGGCCTAAAAAATGAGATGTACCTGCTTGTAAAGCTTTACCATCCTGCATTAATGCTTCAATGCAATAGGTATCCAAAGCTCCTGCAAATCTTTCATTAGCAGATTTACGTCCTCTAATTACCGGAACAGCTAACCAGTTTTCGGCAAAATCGGCATAAATATGCAACATACGTTCGGTTTCCTCAATGGCTTCTTGTGCCGTAGCATGGGCCGTATGCCCCTCTTGCCATAAAAACTCGGCAGTACGTAGAAACAGCCTGGTACGCATTTCCCATCTTACCACATTTGCCCATTGGTTAATCAGAATTGGCAAATCACGGTAAGATTGAATCCAACCTCTATACGTATTCCAAATAATGGTTTCGGAAGTTGGGCGAACGATCAATTCCTCCTCCAATTTGGCAGTTTCGTCAACAACAATATTTCCATTACCGTCATTTTTTAACCGATAATGTGTTACAACCGCACATTCTGTCGCAAAGCCCTCAACATGAGAAGCTTCCTTAGAGAAAAATGACTTTGGTATGAATAAAGGAAAATAGGCATTTTGGTGACCTGTATCTTTAAACATTTTATCTAAAACAGCCTGCATTTTTTCCCATATGGCATAGCCATTGGGCTTTATAACCATGCAACCACGAACAGCAGAATGTTCTGCTAAATCTGCTTTTAATACAATATCATTATACCACTGGGAATAATCTGCTTCTCTACTTGTAATTTCTTTGCTCATATTATGTATTTGGAACGTAATTTGTATGTTAAAAAGTGTAAAATTCGCTGGCAAATTTATAAATTTATGCCTACAAAATATTAAGAAAATAATATCTATTATTTTGATCATTTTTTGACTAAATAAATAGTTAAGAATTAGTTACTTTTGAAACTTGTTTATGCATTCGTGAACACACACAACTAAATATAAACACAATGAAACCAATTAAATTTTTACCCATTGTTATGATCGCTGCCGCTGGGTTGGTGGCATCATGCGCAACATCAAAATTGGCTCAAACTAAGCCGGCAGATGATGTTTATAACTCTGTAGCTAAAGCTAGAGAGGTGGAAGTTGTTCTTCCCTCACAAAACCAGCAAGGCCAACAATATCAAACGCAAGGCCAGCAACAGGAATACGATGAATATTACGGAACCAGTAATCCTTATTATGACATGGATTATTCTTCGAGGATAAACCGCTTTTATAACGGTTATAGCTTCCAGGGTTATTACGACCCTTATTTCGACAATTATTACTATGGTAACAGCTACGGACCATCCAACTATCTTGGTTTTGGCCTGGGTTGGAGCAGTGGTTATGGCTTAGGTGGCTGGGGCGGTGGCTTCGGTTATAGTAACATTTGGAGCAACCCATTTTACTATGGCAACTTTGGTTACGGATGGAACAATCCTTATGGATGGAACTCTTGGGGACCAAATTCTTATTACGACCGTTATGGTTGGGGTGGTGGATACTACGGCGGAGGCTGGGGTATCGGCGGCGGATATTATGGTGGCGGCGGTGTGTATACCAACAGAGGTTACAACAGACCAAGACCGGGAAGTGATGACAGGGGCACACCAAGATATGGAAACGGTAATGGCGGCAACGTAGGCAGACCAAGCAGATCTGGTATAGCTAATCAAAACGGTGGCGTATCTTACGCGCCTAATAATAATGCTGGCCGACCAGTAAGAAACCAGGGTGGTGTATATTCACAAGGTCAAGGTAACCAAAGTGGCAGACCAACCAGAAACGATAACTATTCTCCTCAAGGTACACAAGGCAGCAGACCTACCAGAAACGAAACTTATACACCACAACAACCTGCAAGAACTGAAAGCAGACCTACTTATTCACCTCCACCATCAAATGGCGGCGGCGGAGGCGGTGGTTCTACTGGCGGCGGAGGCGGCGGCGGTTCTAGACCATCAAGAGCTGGAAGAGGTTAATTATAAAATCTAAACACACAAATGAAAAAAATAATCCTGGCTTCTTTAGTAGCTACAGTAGCTGCTATAGGAACAACATATGCCCAAAGTTATGCACCTGATGCATTCCGCTTTTCTCAAACCAATTATGGCAGCTCTTCAAGATTTAAAGGAATGGGCGGCGCACAAATTGGTGTTGGAGGCGATATTGGTTCAATAAACGCTAACCCGGCCGGACTTGGTCTATTTACCAAGTCTGAATTTAGCATTACACCTGAGTTTAATTCGGTATCTAACGGAAGTTCATTTTTGGGAAATAACATTAAAGCAAATAAAAATCAGTTAAACCTGAATAATATCGGTGTTGTTTTTTACAGTCCTGCTGCAAAAATGAAAGGTGCTGAAGTGGATAAGGGTTTGGTAAGTACCGTTTTTGGCTTAAGTTATACCCGTAACAACGACTTCTTGAATAACATCAGTTATAATGGTACCAACAACAACAGTTCAATCAGGGATTCTTATGTAGATCAGGCCAATAATTTTGGGGTAACCAACAGCATAGCTGGCGATGCCTACAACAGTTACCTGATCAATAAAAATACCCCAACTTTTCCAAACCAATATTCTGCAGAACCATATAACAATGCTAATTTTAATCAAAACTGGGATGAATCAAGATTAGGTTCAACTTCGGAGTTTAACGTAGCAGGTGCCCTTAATTTTGGAAATAAGGTATACATTGGTGCAACAGCCAGTTTTGTGAATGTAAAATACATCAGTGACGCAACTTTTACAGAATCTGGTATTGTTAACTCGTATGATGACGGTGCAACTATACCTGCGTACAACGGAAATGAAAATTATAACCTTACCCATTTCAGAAATCAGGAAACTAAAGGTGGAGGTTTTAATTTAAAATTAGGTGCTATTTTTAGACCTGTTAGCGAGTTAAGGATTGGTATAAATTTCCAGACCCCAACCTGGATGAATATTGAAGATAACACCAGTGAAACATTACAAGCAACAACCGCAGGTAATGCTTCTACTGCCCCAACTAAATCAAATAACCCTACTCAATATTATTCATTTACCTATAATCTGCGTACTCCTTTAAAAGCATCAGCAGGTATAAGTTATGTAATTGCGGGTACTGCTTTAATATCAGCAGATGTTGATTATATTGATTATTCTTCAATGCGTTTCTCTGATTCTAACGGATCTGATCTTTCTACGATCAATAGCAACAATGCTTTTATTAAAGAATCGTATAAAGAAGCTGTTAATTACAGAGTTGGTGCAGAGGTAAAAGTAACCAATGAGATTAGCTTACGTGGTGGATATGGGGTAAACGGAAACGGCGTAAAAGGTGGTGATAATAAATTTTACCAAGGTCAGTATTATACTGGCGGTATTGGATACCGCATTGACAACTATTATTTCGATGTAGCCTACCAGAACTACAAAACAAACTTTAGCTCTAGTCCTTACTTACTAGATGATTACAGCGAGCCTGTTGCAGATGTTAAAAGCAACAGAAACAATGTATTCTTAACTTTTGGAGTAAGATTCTAATTTTACAAAATTTTACAGAAAAGGTCCGGTTCTCCCTTAGAGATCGGACCTTTTTTTTATAAGCTTTTTTTGCCCATACCATCCTTAGCGGATTTCGACTGGTTTCTCCACGAGATTATTTTTCAAATCTAACGTTGTAATACTAAAACCGACATAATTGTGCGCTTCTGTCGCATTATAAATGTTACAATGCAATTATGATACATAATCACACTTTACAAACCCATCATTTAATACGATTATTAATTAAAAAATTATACATTCAATTATTTTTAATGATCTGATTTTGTATATTAGTCTATCCTATTTAACAGTGAGCATTCAGCTAACTGAGTAAAAGTCCAATATGTTATGCGCATGAATACTGAAGTGCGGGCATTAAATTGCCGTAACGCAATAACATATAGGAGTTAATGCCTTTTGTTATTGTGTCGTACTGAAGTTTAAACATTTTTTCACTTTAAACTCAGACTTATGAGCTCAAAAAACAGAGTTTCGGCAAAAATTACCGCCGAACAATTGCAGGTAGTCGAAGAAAGTATTACTGCAATTAACAAAGCGTTGGAAAACGTATTAACCATTAATCTGGAACCTGAAGACAGAAAGTATCTGCTCAAGTTGGGTGATAAAACCCTGGCCTTTGTAGCTAAAGCTTTTGAATTTGGAAACCTTAATGATAAGCTTGTACCAACCTTTATTGATTTCGAAGAAGCACAACGTGATTATCAATTATCAAGAGATCTCTATGGAGTGTTACAACAACTAAATCCTTTGGTTAGAGCAGTAGAGGATGTAGGTATGGTATCAGGGAGTGAAGCTTATGAAGTTGCCTTGACTATTTACAGTACTGCAAAAATTGCAGGTGCATCTAATTTCCCAGGGGCACAAGCTGTTATAGCGGATCTGGCCAAACGTTATCCAAATTCTAGAAGAAAACAAACCCCACTGCAACCAGAATAATATCAGAGGCTGTATCCAAGAGTACGATTTAGGATTTTACATAGCGTAAGCTACACCAAACTAAAACAACGTAGCTTCCACCATCTAACTTATGATTTGGTACAGCCTCAATTAATAAACATTAATAAATGCTGCCTGTCGGATCATTCATTTTTATTAAGAAAGATTCAACATGCATACCCCGAAGATCATGAACAGGGAAAATAACGCCATTAACGGGGTTAAATACTTCCACAATGGGATTATTCACTCCTTTAATGGAGCAAAACACATGATCATCGGGGTAAATCACGCCAAAAAAGGGGCATATCACTCCAACGATGGAGTTGCTTACGCCATTAATGGAGTTAAATGAGTCATTAATGGAGTTCAGCACGCCATTAATGGCGTTAAATGCTCCATCAATCAACAGAAGAACGCCATCGTCCAGGTAAAAAACTCCATTTAATAGGAAACTTCACTTATTAATCACTAAAAAGGCTAATTATGTAACTTCCAGAAGATGTTCTTTAATAAATTAGCTAAACTTATCTCCTTTTGTTACTTATTCTTTACCGTAATTTCCTTCTCTCCATAAACTACTCCCCCATCTGTTACACCCTGTACAACAATCTTAAACCGACCAGTTAAATCGCCGGTATTAAATATGAGCGGTGTTTCTCCATTAACCAACACTTGGTAGTTCCAATATACTGTAGCAAAATTAATGGGTTCATTTTTATTGCTGATATCTGATACATAAAACTCTTTAGGAAGGTTGATGCCTTTTAATATGGTAATATTAGGCTTGGCTTGTTGCTCGGTACATCCCTGATAAACAGTTGTACCACCGTGGCCATTCGCGTATGTTTTACCCCTAACCGGACTGGTATTGCCATAATCTCCCCCATGGTTGGGGCAATTTAAAATATTGTACCGGCAAACATAATCGCCACAGTTGTTGGCAAAAGCATTTTTGGCAAAATCTGTTCGGTCATCTTTGGTTTTATTAATTACCACCTCTTTCAGCCTGATACCAGCCAATGAGGTTATACTTTGAGCATTTTCATTTAAAACATCGGCTTTTGTACTTATAGGTTCATAAGTTTGTTGCACCAGGTATTTTTTCAGTTCCCCCTCCGGTTCATTTATTTTAAGATCGTACTGATCATATTTAGCGGTGGCCATGCTCAACCAAACCGGCATTTTTGGCTGCATGATGATTAGGTTTGCAAAAGGAATGTTAAACTGCCCAACACTATCGGTATCGAGAAATTTAAGGTTTTCTCCAGCAATTGTGGTTAATCCCATCGGAGCCTCCAGCAATTTTTTTTTCCTGGTAATGCGCCCTTTATAGTCTAAACTCGAAAGTACTTCATTTTTATCAACCTCACCTACCTCATTTTCGGGCCACTTATACCTGCTCCAGGTTTTAACCAACAAAACATCATCAATATATTCATGGTCTACATATTTTAAACCCATGGGGTGGTTTGGAAGTTTGTTTAAGTACTGCCCTAAGTAAAAATAATCGATAATATTCTGATTATTGCTGCCCGAAATCCGATTGGCCTGAACACAAGCCACCGAAACAATAGCAGCAAGCGGCAATTTATCTTTAAATACATTGAGCTTTAAGCTGACCTGATCTCTTGTACCATATTCATTTTTATCTGTAATCAATGCTGCTCGATTTAGCTGATCGTAATGCGCAAAGAAAATTCTTTCAGCAATTGGCCTATAATTCGCATCTAAAACAGTTACCGTATGCAACCCAATGGGAACAGAATCCAGTTTGAACTTTATATTTTGAATTTTGTGGGCTTCTAAATTTAGTTCAGTTTGAAGTAAAATAGACGAAAAATCATGAACTAAAACATGAACTTTAGCATTCGCATTACTTTCGAGCTGCACTCTAAAATACGCATTGGCGACAGAAGAAACGGTGCTTAATACGACTCCACCCTTAAGTATTGCTGGCAATTGATATTTAATATCAGCTTGATCATCTGCCAAAATTTTTACGAAATAGCTTTTTGCTAGCTTCGGGCAGATTGAAAAAGAACCAATACCTAACGAACCGCTTTGAACAGTATCAATTGCCAAATCATTTTCATATAAAACTGCCCTCGCCTTTATCGCCGTTCCATCAACATCTTTTATTTCGAACCCTACTTTAGATATTAAATTATCCACCAGATACCCCCCTTCAGGGTAAAATTGAATTTGGTAATTGGAACGGTTTCTAATTGGAAGTGCAAATTTCATATACCTTATCGCTGCTCCTTTTTTAACTTTAGCAGTTAGAAGATTATTCTCGGTCGTGATTTTTTGAGCGGGGTAATTAATCATCAATTCGCCAATTACACTGCTTTTGGCAACCCCTGTTTGTAAAAGCTGTTTATCCTTACCAATCTGGTATTTTATCTCAGCCCCCTCAACAAAATGGTTATCGCTTGATAAAACTTTTAACAAAGCTGTTCCATTTTTGGTTTCGTTATCGTAGGCTTTAAAAATAGAAATGTTGGCGGTTAACGGATTTACAGTTGTCGATTTGATAGTGATGGGCTGAATAAATCCACCATCGGGTTTGTTATTGTGCTTAATATTGGTGTTTGCAACAAAACGATAAGATCCACTGGGTATCGAATCGGGCAGCGTTAAGGCACCGAAAGCAAAACCTTTATCAATTAAAAATTTATCCTGAAGAACAATGGAGCTGTCTTTATTATTAATCAGCGATAAGTAGAGTGTATGGTATTGATCTATCCCGGTTATTGCTTTAAGCAGGTATCCTGTAAACCACACCTGATCATTATTGGTATACACATTCTTATCAAAATGCACGAATAAGCTAGATTCTGCATTTTTTGAAGCGTAGCGGTCGAGATTTATCGCGATACTATCTAATTTTTTATCCTGGGCTTTTACCTTTGCCAAAAGCAGCAAAGTAAGCAACAGGATACTATAAAATTTTGAAAGCATATTGGGAATAGTATGCCTAAAAATCAAAAATTTAATTCAGATTTTCAACTAAATTATTCCGTGCAGGCTCCCTCCTTTTTGGGCCAGAACATCCAGTTTTTTTTCAACTTCAGCATCTTTAATCAATTCTGGTGCGTGGTGGGGCTTTTTTCGTGCATCGATAATTAATGAGCCTTTGCATCCCCAGTGCTTATTGATTGTAAAATCATTAATACCATATATATCTGCCGCCGGATTACTCCTTGTAAAAGCTACCCAAACCAGATTATCAATATTCGCAGCAGTAAATTCGGCATCATCAGCCAGTATAATTAAAGGCAAACCTGATAAGTCCTGATCAATCAACGCAATATTAAGCAAGGCAATTTCAGCAGCTGTTTTCTCAGGATTCAAGTATTTGTTGCTTTCTAGAACCAGCACGCCCGGCATGGCAATTTTCGGCTGAAAAAATCCATCACTTAATGTTAGCCCATCAGGAATTTCATTCCAAAGCTCCCGCTTTTTATCCCCAGCAGCGGCTACCACAACCTTTGAACCGCTGTTCAGCCCATCGCCACTATAATCGAGCGTATCAATGGTTGTATTGGTATAAAAATGAACATCCCGGGTTAAATCGATGCGCTCTAATATATGTTTAATAAAATCTTCAATATGATGGGTACTCAAATGTTGATCATCTTCTTTAGCTGCGATAAACAGATATTTAGCTAAACTCAATTGGTTTTTACCCAGGATATGGTTGGCAATAGTTAAAATTTCCTGTGGCCTTCTTTCTTTTAAATATGGTGTATAACGCTCGCTGCCAATGGCAAAAAGTAAAGGGTGAACCCCAGCAGCATCAACCGCATGAACTTCTTTTAAACCATGTATTTCCTGAGGAATTGCCGAACCTGTGATTTCATGTATCAGCGCTCCAAAACTGGTATCTTCCTGAGGAGGACGGCCAACAACGGTAAACGACCAGATGGCATCTTTTTTATGGTACACGTTGTGCACTTTCATTAAAGGAAATGGATGTGTTAAGCTATAATAGCCTAAGTGATCGCCAAAAGGTCCTTCAGGTTTGTTTTCATTTGGGTATACGGTACCCGTGATTATAAAATCGGCATCCGCAGAGATGCAAAAACCTTCATCATCATAAAAATAGCGGAATCTTCTATCGCCCAATGCACCTGCAAAAGTCATTTCAGAAAGGCCTTCGGGTAAAGGCATTACCGCCGCTAAGGGATGTGATGGTGGACCACCAACAAATATGCTCACTTTTAAGGGCAAACCCAATGCATTTGCTTTCGACTGATGTACGCCTATCCCCCGATGGATCTGATAATGCAAGCCAATCTCTTTATCTTGTATATAATCGTTTCCACCCAACTGGATGCGGTACATCCCAAGGTTTGCACTTAAAACACCCGGTTTATCTACATCTTCTGTATATACCTGCGGCATGGTTACAAAAGGCCCGCCATCCATTGGCCAGTTTACAATTTGTGGCAACTGACTGATACTGGTTTTTAAGAATTTGCCTTTTGCAGATGGTGTTTTTAGTGGCAAGGCTGATAAAGCCGACATTGCTGTACCTGCATACTTAAAAGGATTTTTTAAGGCCTTCATCGGATCATTCCGCAGGGCAACCAATTGCTGCACTTTCGGCAAAGTATCTCTAAAAATGAATTTCGATCGCTCTAAAGTTCCAAACAAATTCGATACTGCAGGAAAAGGACTGCCTTTAACTTTCTCGAATAATATGGCTGGTCCTTTATTTTCATAAACCCTTAAATGGATGGCTGCCATTTCTAAATGGGGATCTACTTCTTCTTTTATTCTGATTAAATGACCGTGCTTTTCAAGATCTGATACACATTCTGCTAAACTTTTGTATGCCATGCCCAAAGATAAATAATTAGCCTTTCTATAAAACAAAAAAGCCTCATATAAGCAGATTTTACAATAAAGCTACTTATACGAGGCCATTAATTTAATAAATGGTATTATTTCTTTCCGGCAAAAGAGCGCAACATCCAGGTATTTTTCTCTTTAAATTGCATAAAGCGGTTTACCATATCGTTTGTTCCATCATCGCCGGCAGCATCAGTTGCTTCTAAAAGTTCTCTTTCCAGTTCGATCAATGCAGCCATATCGTCTAAAATTGCATCCACCATATCAAGGTCTTTTAAACCGATGGTATCAATCTCTTTAATTTTAGATTCTTTAATGTAATCGGCAAAACGGCTGTGTGGCGGTTTACCCAGCGTTAATACACGCTCAGCAATCTCATCGATGGTTAACTGCGCATTGGTATATAACTCTTCAAACTTCACATGAAGCGTAAAAAAATTCTGCCCTTTTATATTCCAATGGCAGCCCCTTAGTTTTTGGTAATGGATGTGGTAATTGGCCAGGTAATCATTTAACAGATCAACCACTGGTTTTACTTCTTTTTCGTTTAAGCTTATTTCTTTAGCGTCCATTTTATTGTTATTTATGATGTATTTTTAATGTCTACCTAACAAACCAAATTTATAAAAGTTTCTCCAATTTTGTCTTTTGAACAATACGTTATTTATTAGATCGTTTAATATTCAATATTACAGGGAACAACAATTTTATAAACATTTGTTAATGAATAGCATATCAATATTAGGTTATTAAAGTCATCTTATTTTTACTTAAAAACGAGAAGTACAACATAGGCTGATTAACAATATTATTCGTATAATTGCTCCCTTTGACTTAAAAATTTACATAAAAATAAATGCATAAAATATATTTATCTGCTGTAGTGTTATTTGCTTTAAACATTGCAAATGCCAAAGCTAAGACAGCAAGAGACTCTATCGGTGTAGAAAATAATAAAGGCAAAAAACTGATCGTTCACCAAACCGTAGCAAAAGACACCTATTATTCGATCGGGAGAAGGTATAATGTAGCACCTAAAGACATTATGGCCTTTAACGACAATAAATTCCTTCAGGTTGGTGTAATTATAAAGGTACCAACGAATGTTCCTTTTACCTCAACAGGATCAGCTAACAATACATCAACACAAAGTGTTTCTACAGGCAATGTGATCGAACACACCATTAAGCCAAAGGAAAACTTAAATATGCTGGCTGAAAAATATGGCACAACCATAAATGAGATTAAAGCTTTAAACAACTTAAGCGGAAATAATTTAAGTATCGGTCAGGTTTTAAAAATCCCTGCTAAAAACGGAGAACAAACTGCAACGGCTGCTCCGGTAACTCCACCAGCAAAAAACAGTATTGAAACGCCGGTAGCGAACACCTCTTCTTCTGATCAAACGATGATCGAACATACGGTTGCGCCAAAAGAGTTTTTGGGCAAAATTGCCGAAAAATATGGTACTACGGTTGAAGAAGTAAAAAAAGCCAATAACCTATCGGGAAATAATCTCCGCATCGGACAAAAACTTAAAATTCCGGCAACAAAAAATATCGATGAGAATAAGGTTGTAGCTACAGCTCCTGAAGAAAAACCAGCGCAGGAGAATAAATCTGCGGATGCAGCAGGCTCACATACCGTTTTAAGAAACGAAACCATTTTCACCATCGCCAAACAATATGGTATTACTGCTTATCAGATCAGGAAATTGAACGATTTGCCCGATAACGCGATCACCATTGGTCAGGTTTTAAAAGTGCCTGGAGGAATTGTTGCCGATGTTCAGGTGCCAAAAGAAAAACAGGCTGAGGCAAAAGTTAAAGAAACTCCAGTAGTAAAAGAAGAAAGTTTTATTCATACAGTGGCTACTGGCGAGAATATCTTTTCAATTGCAAAAAAATATAATTTAACAGCATATCAGATCAGAACCGCAAATAAACTGGATGATAATAACATAAAAGTAGATCAGAAACTGATTATCCCAAAACCACCACAACCAAAATCGGTAAACGATGCTTCTAAAGAAGACCAGGAAAATGAACCAGACAGTACTATGGTTAAAGATCCTAAACTCCGCCGCGATCCGAGTGTTTATGGCTTAAGCCAGATCGAAGAAAAAGGTACTGCGGTGTGGATTGCCGATCAGGATCTTGATGGCACCAAAATGTTGGTTTTGCACCGTACAGCGCCTGTGGGCAGGGTAATTAAGATTACCAACCCTATGACCAACCGTACCACTTTCGCCAAAGTTGTTGGTAAATTTACGGAGAACGAATCCACAAAAGATGTTATCATTGTAATGACTAAAGCTGTAGCCGATTCGTTGGGTGCTTTAGACAAACGTTTTTTCTGCAATTTAACTTATAGTGCTCAATGAGTTCGAACAAAAAGCCTTTCATAATTGGTATTGCCGGTGGTAGCGGATCTGGTAAAACATTTTTTTTAAACTGCTTTCTTCATCATTTTAAGCAAGACGAAGTAACGCTGGTATCACAGGATGATTATTACATCCCAGCTGGCGACATGACACAGGAAGAAAATAAATTATACAATTTCGATTTACCATCTACCATCGATAGCGAACAGTTTTTGAGAGACATTAAACAGTTGATGAGCGGCGAGGTTGTATATAAAAAGGAATATAATTTCAATAATCCATTAGCTGTAGTTAAAATCCTTGAAATTAAATCGGCTCCTATCATTATTGTTGAAGGTCTCTTTATCCTTCATTTTAAAGAAATTGCTGCATTGTTGGATCACACCATTTTTGTTGATGCAGATGAACAGGTAGCCTTAGACCGCCGCATCAAACGCGATGGCCTGGAGCGCGGTTATCCAGAAGAAGACGTATTGTACAAATGGCACAATCATGTTGTACCAGCCTATAAAGAATACCTGCTGCCATACCGCGGTGACTGCAACAAGGTAGTGATGAACAACACCAACGAACCTGACGAAATTATTGCCATTACGGAAGACATTTCTAACGATTTAAGAAATAGCATTTTAGTAGATATAGAGTAATTATCATAAATCGTCATTGCGAAGCCAATTTTTCATTGGATGAAGCAATCTTTATAGCAGGAGCCGCAAGCATGAGAGATTGCTTCGTCGTTCCTCCTCGCAATGACGATTTTTTGACCGTGTGCTTTGTGTCCTCACAAACCACCATTTAATCTAGCCTCATCTCTGGGATCTCCCCCTCCACCACCAATCTCCCCGCTGTAGATTGTTGTATAAACTCAATACTCACTCCTGGAGCACGTTCTAAAAGTTTAAAACCCCCTTCTGGTAAAATATCCAAAACAGCCAGTTCAGTTACAATCTTTTTGATGCACCTTACACCCGTTAACGGCAATGTACATTTCGGCAATAATTTACTTTCTCCAGCTTTGTTAATGTGTTGCATCGCAACAATAATATTCTTGGCCGATGCCACCAGATCCATTGCACCTCCCATTCCTTTAACCATTTTACCGGGGATTTTCCAGTTGGCAATATCTCCGTTTTCCGATACCTCCATGGCACCAAGAATGGTTAAATCTACCTTTTGTGCACGGATCATTCCAAAACTCATTGCCGAATCAAAAATAGATGATCCTGGTAAAGTAGTAATGGTTTGTTTGCCTGCATTAATTAAGTCGGCATCTTCTTCCCCTTCGAAAGGAAACGGACCCATGCCTAATAAGCCGTTTTCTGACTGTAATACGACGTTAATTCCTTTGGGAATATAATTGGCAACCAAAGTAGGAATGCCGATACCAAGGTTAACATAGTACCCGTCTTTTATTTCTTTAGCGATACGCTGTGCGATCTCTTCTTTTGAAAACATAAATTTTGAATGAATGAATTTCGAATGATAAAATGATTGAGTTTTGAATGAGCGGATGTTCGAATCTGCTATTCGACTTTAGACTCCGGACTCCGGACTTCGGACTTCCTTACCGTTCGCTGTTCAATTCTTTTCTCATAATCTTTACCCTGAAAAATTCGATGAACATAAATTCCAGGTGTATGGATGTAATCAGGATCCAATTCACCAGCTTCTACCAATTCTTCAACTTCGGCAATTGTTATTTTACCAGCCATGGCCATTACAGGATTAAAATTTCGGCTTGTTGACCTGAAGATCAAATTACCCGCTGTATCGCCTTTCCATGCTTTAACAATTGCAAAATCTGCATCAAATGCATATTCCATTAAATAATCCTTTCCATCAAAATTGCGTACCTCTTTGCCTTCTGCCACTTCAGTACCAACACCTGCAGGTGTAAAAATGGCGGGCATGCCATAGCCGGCAGCCAGGCATCTTGTGGCCAGCGTTCCTTGAGGAATAAGATCTACTTCGAGTTCGCCACTTAGTAATTGTCTTTCAAATTCTGCATTTTCGCCCACATAAGAAGAGATCATTTTTTTTACCTGACGCTGTTTCAGCATCAAACCAATACCAAAATCGTCTACTCCAGCATTATTAGAAATACAGGTTAAATTTTTTACCTGTTTGGTTACCAAAGCATTTATACAATTTTCGGGAATACCACAAAGGCCAAAACCACCCAGCATGATGGTAGCACCGTCTGATATATCTTTAATGGCCTCTTCAGCCCCAGATACCACTTTATTTATCATCTTATGAATTTTTGGTTAGTTCGCTAAATTACAAATTGCCTTCAAAAAAGCAGTAATTATAATTTTTTAAATCAGACAGGAATATTAATCAATTGGAATTAATCTAAATAACTATTACCTTTGTGCTGCAATGATTTACGAGAGAGAAGAAAGCCTATTCATATTACCCACCGATCCTGAGTTTCAGAAAGGAATGGGTTTTATTTTCAGCTGCACTGCTGAACACAAAAAATGTTGTGAGAAATTTAAAAAAGGCAAACGCTGTAAAAAGTGTCCTGGTAATAAAAAGAAATAAACTTATTTCGCAATTTCTACAATTTTATCGTCACTCCCATTACTGGTACAGATGTAAATTTTGCCCTCTTGCGATTGGCAAATGGCCCTTATTCTACCATAAGTATTTACATAAAAATCTTTCGTTCCGGTAATTTTTGTTTGCGCATCATCTAATTTTAGCTGCATTAATTTGGTGCCTTTTAACACGGCTAATAATAATGAATTTTTAAACTGCGGAATATAATCCGAATTGTAATAAGCTAAACCGCTTGGTGCGATGGTTGGTGTCCAAGTGGTTAAAGGTTCTACCACATTGTTTAAACTACAGAAAGATTGTTCGCCACTTTCATTACAAAAACCTTTAATGTTCGGCCATCCATAATTTCTTCCTTTTTCAATGATATTAATCTCATCATCAGAATCCGGTCCATGTTCAGAAGAGAATATTTTACTGCCTACCTGAACTAAACCTTGAGCATTCCGATGGCCTAAACTCCAAACCGGATTATTTGGATAAGGATTATCAGCCGGTATAGTACCATCTAAATTAATCCTTAAGATTTTACCCGCCAATGAATTTACATTTTGAGGGTTTGACGTATCAGAAGCATCGCCAGTACTGATAAACAGTTTACCACCACTAATTAATAAACGCGACCCATTGTGAATAGAAGCTGCCGGAATTTGATCCAATAACGTCTGAGCACTCGTTAAATTTCCTCCAGCATAAGTATAACGTACAACTTTAGCTCTGTAAGTACTTCCATAACCATAAATTACATAAACGAAAGGATTTGAAGAAAAATCAGGATGTAGCGCCATACCCAATAAACCACCTTCGCCATTTATACGCACTTCGCTTATGGTAAGCAATGGAGTAACTTGCCCTGTTGACGGATTTAAACGACTGATTTTGCCTACTTTTTCACTAAACCAGATAAAATTATCAGGTCCATAAACCATTTCCCATGGTAAACTTAATCCAGAAACAACAACTTTTGATTTTAATTCTACATCAGGCAACGTACCTGGATCTTCATTACTATCATCACCATTCTTTTTGCAAGTTGTGGCAACCATTACCACAAAAAGACAGAGTAAGATTTTTTTCATAGTCGTAACGTTTTATAAATAACATAGTTACAAACAGAAATGTTTTGTTTTTCTTACCTGCTGCCGGATGTAAAGTGCTGTCAGATGGTAACATCCGACACCATGATTAGTCACCATAAAGATCAATTCAAATATACATAGGTAATCCCATCACCTCCTCTATCCGCATGTTCATCTTCCATCCTGTTCACCTGACTATATTTACGAAGATACTCCCGGATCATTTTTCGCAAAATCCCATCACCTTTTCCATGAATCAACTTAATGGACGGGAAACCAAGCATAATGGCTTTATCCAGGTACTTTTCAACCTCATGCAAAGCATCTTCAGTACGCTTACCACGAAGATCCAATTCTGCCCTAAAGCCCGAAACAGCATCGTTCATACGCCCGGCAAAAGAATTTGCACTGCTCTGTATAACTTTTTTAGCTTCCTTATTACTTACCTTTTGAACGCGGTTCTTTTTAACTGTTGATCGTAAATCGCCAATGGCTAAAACCAGCTCATTTCGGTTTGTCTCTAAAACTTGACCAATGGTCTCACTATCGGTAAATTTCACTAAATCGCCAATTTCAATTTCACCCCCAATAACCATTTGTACAGGTTTAGGACGTTCTTTTGGTATGGTATTTTTTACCAGCTCCTTTTGCAAATTCTGACGGAGCGCTTTAGTAATCTCTTTATCGGCCTGTTTATCTTTAATTTCGGCTATCGTATTTTCGACGAGCTTATTGGCATTTTTAATGATGTTCTGGGCCTCTTGTTTCGCCTCCTTAATGAGAATCTTTTTGTTCTCTTCTAAAAACGTCTTCAACTTTTCATTTTCTGCAACCAGGTTTTTCGCTTTATTCTGCTGATGGGCTAAACTCACCTTCGCATCGTAAACATTTTTCTTTTCGCGTTCTAAATCCACAAGCATGGTATCTACCCTATTTTGGTTAGATCCTGTTTTTTCTCTGGCCAATTGGATCACCTCTTTAGGCAAACCGATATTCTGGGCAATTTCAAATGCATAAGAACTACCCGGTTTACCCATTTCTAAAATGTAAAGCGGTTTCATTTTCGCATTATCGAAAAGCATTGATGCATTTTCCAAACCTGGTGTATTACCAGCAAAAAGCTTTAGGTTAGAATAGTGGGTGGTAATTACACCTCTCACCTTTTTATTATTCAATACTTCTAAAACAGCCTCAGCCATAGGCCCACCAAACTGGGGGTCGGTACCTGTACCAAATTCATCAATCAGCACCATTGTTTTTGGCGATGCATGCTCAACAAAATAACGCATCTTTTTCAAGTGTGCACTATAAGTACTTAAATCACTTTCTATGGATTGATCATCGCCAATATCGGCAAAGATATTTTCGAAAATTCCAACTTCACTATTGGCATCAACCGGAATCAATAAACCCGTTTGTAACATAATCTGTAATAAGCCAACGGTTTTCATACATACCGATTTACCACCAGCATTTGGTCCTGATACCAATACCACACGGGTTTCAGCATCAATATGAATATTTAGCGGTGTAACACTTTTCTTTTCAGCCGCGAAAGAAATCGATAACAACGGATGCCTCGCGTTGATCAATTTAGTTTTAGGTTCTTTTAATAAACCTGGCATTTCTGCCTCAATATCTAATGCAAATAAAGCCTTCGCGCGTACAAAATCTAATTTTGTAAGGAAACCATGATACGAAAGCAACAATGGAGAGTATGGGCGCAAATCATCAGTAAGTGCAATCAGTATCTTTATAATTTCTCGGCGTTTATCAAACTCTAAATCACGCAGCTTATTATTTAAAGTAAAAACTTCTTCGGGTTCTATATATACAGTTTGCCCCGTTGCAGATTCATCATGCACAAAACCTTTAAGCTTGCGTTTATTTTCTGCCAAAACCGGGATACACATTCTACCATCGCGAATGGTTAAACTGCCATCGGCAACCCAATTATTGGCAATTGCCTGTTTGTAGATCGAATCCATACGCTTGCGAACATCCTGTTCCGCTTTTGAAATGGCCGAAGTAATCTCCTGCAACTCTTTTGATGCGTTTGGTTTAATTTTTCCCTTGGCATCAATTACGGTTTCAATTTTACGAAGGATATTTTTCTCGATCGGTAAATGTTCAAATAAAGCTTCGAGCGTAGGATAAACTTCTGCACGCTCTTCGAAAAAACGAAGTACTGAGAAAACAGTATGCAGCGAAGTATATACCTGAAACCACTCATCTTCTAACAGATAAGTGCCTTCTACCCTGATCTTTTCGACCAGCGATTTAATATCAAAAAAAGTATTGATCTGTAACGGTTCCTGATTTTGCAGGATACTTTTAAATTCGTTTGTTTGGCGTAAAAATTTATCAATTTGATCAAAACGATTCATCACCTGCATCTTTTCCACCATTGTTTGTCCCATAGGGCTCAAACAATGTTTGCTGATCAGTTGTCTGATCTCTACAAAACCTAAACGTTCTAAACAGTTTTCGGGATATAACATATTATTGTACCATTGCCGGAGCTGAGATTGTACTCATTACTTCGGTTTTTTTTATATTTATGAGTGAATCGGTCTGTTTTTTCTTTTTAGCAATTTCTGCCAGCGCCTTTACCTTTGATAAAGAGTCTGGTTTCATTTTTTTTCTGATTGCAAGAGAATCGGCCTTAAATTTCTTTGCAATAACCAGTGAATCAGCCTTAAACTTCTTTTTCCTGATCATTTTATCGGCTATTTCAACCGCTTTTTTCTGTTTGGTCAAAGATTTTTGGATATTCTTATACATGGTTTCAAGCTCTTTGGGATTGTTATTATACCAAATCAGACTTTTATTGTATGCGGCAGAATCTGTTCCAAATTTTTTATAAATCCCCTTATAATAGGCTGCTGCAACGTTTTTTGCTGAATCTACTACATAGATGGTAGAAATATAGCCATCAACCATGTGCATATCATATAAAATCTTCTCCATTTTATCAGGTTTAATAATGTCATCAGATATGCCTGGTTTACAACCAAACCATAATATAGCTGTCATTAAAACCCATATTAATCTCTTCATGCTGAATTAAAATATTATTTTTTGCCCAAATTGCGGCAAGGTTATTAATTTTACCAAAAATAGTTATAAATGAGCATAGCTGATAATCTTAAACAATATAAAAGCGAAGTTGAATCAGACGGGGTTAAACTAATAGCAGTTTCGAAAACACAACCAATAGAATCAATTTTAGAAGCATACAATGCCGGCCAACGCATTTTTGGCGAAAACCATGTTCAGGAAATGGTTGATAAACAGGCGCAACTTCCAAACGATATCGAGTGGCATTTAATTGGTCACCTGCAAAGCAATAAAGTAAAATATATTGCCCCTTTTGTACAACTTATTCATGGGGTAGACAGTTTAAAATTACTTCAGGAGATTAACAAACAGGCGGCAAAAAACAAACGTGTAATTGACTGTTTATTACAGGTTTATATCGCTGATGAAGATACGAAATTCGGACTAGGTTTTGATGAAGTGATCGAACTGTTACGTGACGAAACACTCGCAGAATTAAAAAACATCCGAATTGTAGGGCTAATGGGAATTGCCACCAATACCAAAAATGAAAAGCAGATAACCATAGAGTTTCATGAGCTAAAAGTATTTTTTGACGGCGTTAAAGTGAGTTTTTTCCGCAAGGACGGTGCTTTTAAAGAAATATCAACAGGAATGAGCGCAGATTATAAAATTGCGATCGAAGAAGGAAGTACAATGGTGCGTATTGGCAGCAGTATTTTTGGAAAAAGGATAATTAAACATTTCAAAAAAGATATTTCGGCCAATTAACCTCACCCTATCGAAGGAAGAAGTTTTGCCCTTTCTGTGCATCCCTCTCCAAATGGAGAAGGAAAGTTTAAATACTACTTTAAACCATATTGGAGTAGTTATTAAAAATTAAGAATTAATGAATTTAAATATAAGAACAGCAGTTGCAAATGATTGCTCAAGAATATTGGAACTGATTAATGAGTTGGCGGTTTACGAACGCGCTCCAGAAGAAGTAACCGTTACTTTGGATCACTTTATAGATGCTGGCTTTGGAAAAAACCCGGTATGGAAAGCTTATGTTGCAGAAGTAAATAATACAATTATAGGATTTGCCTTGTATTATACCCGCTATTCTACCTGGAAAGGCTGCAGATTATACCTCGAAGATTTTATTGTAACCGAAGAATTTAGGGGAAAAGGTGTTGGCAAAGAATTATTCGAAAAAGTAATAGAAGAAGCCAAAAATGGCAATTACAGTGGTATGGTTTGGCAGGTATTAGACTGGAATGAACCAGCAATTAACTTCTACAATAAATATAAAGCACATTTAGAAAGCGGATGGTTAAATGCAGCTTTCTCTAAAGAACAAATCAAGGCATTTTAATATGGATATTTTTAAGTTTGGTGGTGCCTCGGTAAAAGATGCAGATGGTGTAAAAAATCTGGCGAATATTGTCCGCAATTATAAAAAAGGAAACTTACTGATCGTGATTTCGGCGATGGGCAAAATCACCGATAAATTAGAAAAGCTTTCTAATGCTTTTTTAGCTCAAAATGATGAGGCACACGCCATTTTTGACGAGATTAAACATTTCCATTTTGATATAATTGATCAACTGTTCCAGGGCAAACACCATCCCGTTTACGATGATGTAGCCAATACCTTTGTAGAAATTGATTGGCTGATTGAGGATGAACCTGACAACAACCCCGATTACATTTACGATCAGATTGTATCCATTGGTGAAGTGGTTTCAACCAAAATTGTTGCCGCTTGGTTAAATGAAACTGGCAGCAAAACGCTTTGGGCAGATGCGAGAAACTATATCCAAACCGATAATACTTATCGCGAAGGGAAAGTAGACTGGGCCAAAACAAATCAGATCATCCAAAAAGATCTATTACCACTTTTAGCCGAAAACATAATTGTAACACAAGGCTTTATAGGTGGAACAAGTGAAAACTATACCACAACTTTAGGTCGCGAAGGTTCAGATTATTCGGCCGCCATATTTGCTTCTTGCTTGGATGCTGCTGCATTAACCATCTGGAAAGATGTTCCTGGAGTATTAAATGCTGATCCGAAATGGTTTGATGAAACCGAAAAAATTGCACAGTTATCGTACCACGATGCAATAGAGCTTACTTATTATGGTGCAACTGTAATTCATCCAAAAACGATAAAACCACTACAAAATAAAGGGATTCCCTTATTTGTACGCTCATTTATCCAGCCTGAGGGCACAGGAACGGCCATTACCAAAGATAATAATCCATTGCCTATCCCCTCTTTTATCTTTAAAGTCAATCAGGCATTAATTTCTATATTCCCAAAAGATTATTCCTTTATAATAGAAGAAAATCTGAGCAATATATTTGAACTTTTCCATAAACATAAGATCAAAATCAATACCATGCTCAATTCTGCCATCAGCTTTTCGGTAAGTGTTGATGATCACCCTGTTCAGATTGAAAAGTTAATCAAAGACCTGTCTGATGAATTTACAGTCAAGTATAATAAAGGGCTAGAGCTGGTTACTATTCGTTATTACAACCAACAAACCATAGATCGTGTAACCGTTGATAAAGATATTTTACTAGAAGTGAAAAGCCGCCATACCTGCCAGATGGTAATGAAGAATAAATAGTCAGAAGTCCATGGTCAGAGGTTGGAAGATATAAGCCCATCCTGATACTCAAAACTTGATACTTGATACTAAAAAATGAACGATAAACTTTTAGCCAAATCAATCCAAGAGTACATCAACGCAAATCTAAATGCAGATGTAAATCAAATTGCTTTAGCTAAAAGTCCGTTTGAAGGCGTTGCCGCTGCAGAATTGGCGACACAGATTACTGCTAAGAAGAAATCAGAAAAGAAATTACCAACCTGGTTTAATACCGAAAACATCTATTATCCTCCAGTATTATCCATAGAACAAACCTCTTCTGAAATTACTGCAAATTATAAATCTAAATTGGTTAAAGGTGACACCCTGATTGATATTACAGGTGGGTTTGGAATTGATGCGTACTATTTTTCGAAAAAGGTAAAAACCGTTACGCATTGCGAAATCAATTCTGAATTATCCGAAATTGCCAAACAAAATGCACAGGCTTTAAAAGCAAGCAATATTACTTTTAAAGCTGAAGATGGAATTGCGTACATTGAAGCCACTAATATTATTTTTGACACCATCTATGTAGATCCTGCACGGAGAGCTGAGAAAGGTAAGGTTTTTATGTTAAAAGACTGTACACCGGATATCGTGAGTAATTTAGATACATTATTAGCCAAATCCAAGAGGATAATTGTTAAAACGGCTCCTTTACTTGATATTTCAGCAGGCTTAAAAGAACTAAAACAGGTATGCGAAGTCCATATTGTGAGTGTGAAAAATGAGTGTAAAGAACTTCTATGGATAATTGATAAAGGTTTTGATCACGATACCAAAGTTGTTGCGGTAACTTTAAACGGTGAACTTGAAAAGAACTTTTCATTTTATAAGTCATCAATTCAGGAATCGGTACAGTTTACTGAAGGTTTGACGGTTGGCGCTTATTTATACGAACCCGATGCCGCTTTATTAAAATCCGGGGCATTCAATTTGATCGGAACAAGCTATAACCTTTTCAAACTACATCCTCAAACACAATTATTTATGTCTGCATTAATCAATAAAGATTTCGCTGGCAGGATATTCAAAATTGAAGAAGTGCTTACAACAGGTACGCTAAAAAAACAAGAAAATTTAAAAGGCAATGTAATAGTTCGGAATTATCCGGCAAAACCTGAAGATCTGGTCAAAAAATATAAAATCAAAGCCGATCAAGATCAGTTTTTGATTTTCACTAAAATTGACAATGGCGAAAATGTCATTATTAAAGCGTCAATCATTCAATATTATTAATTGTCATTCTGAACGCAGCATCCTATTCCTCAAAGTCGTCATTACGAACCGCCCCAATAGTTATCGAGTGCCACGCGGTGGAGAACCATGGAGCGCTTAGAGAAGCTAGACTTAAAGAGAATAGATTTCTCCATTCCTCTTATGCTCAAGTCTAAATGACGATTTTAAGAATTTTGGTGACGTACCGCTAATACAAAAAGCCTCTCAATTGAGAGGCTTTTTGTAGGGATGAAGAAATAATCAAGTATATTATCGCTTAAACTTTCTTAACATTTACTGCTTGTAAACCTTTTCTGCCTTCAGCTACTTCAAATTCTACTGTGTCGTTTTCTTTTAAGCTTTCGATTCCACCTAAAACATCTTTAAAATGTACAAATAAGTCTTTATTGTCTTCTTGCACAATAAATCCAAAGCCTTTTTGAGTGTTAAACCACTTAACTTTTCCGGTTGCCATAAAAAAATAAAAAATTGTATAAAATAAATAAACCTTTTACGCTTTGATCAGCATTTCAGTCAACCGATTGAATAAAAATTAAGTAAAACAACCAGTTTTAGCGTTAATATTGACACAAAACTACCAAATATAACAATTTACACATGGTATACAACTCGATTTTGGCCTTTTAACAATAATGTTGCGTTTAAAAAG
>Ga0308165_1001393_pt1 | contig 34011 bp, 25 predicted proteins | sample PhyWR2_FD_201032 | JGI IMG/M metagenome (GOLD analysis project Ga0308165, IMG submission 201032) | Phyllosphere microbial communities from UC Gill Tract Community Farm, Albany, California, United States - DLSLW.R2 | ecosystem: Host-associated > Plants > Phyllosphere > Unclassified | place: USA... | reverse complement strand
CGGCAGATGCCGCAGGACGCGGTTTATCTGTATTGATGCTGGAAGCCAACGATCTCGCCTGCGCGACATCGTCCGCCAGCTCCAAACTGATCCACGGCGGCCTGCGCTACCTGGAACACTACGAATTTCGTCTGGTCAGCGAAGCGCTGGCCGAGCGTGAAGTTTTACTGAAAATGGCTCCGCATCTGGCGATTCCGATGCGTTTCCGCCTGCCTCATCGCCCGCATTTGCGCCCCGCGTGGATGATTCGTATCGGTCTGTTTATGTACGATCATCTGGGTAAACGCACCAGTCTTCCCGCCTCTACCGGTTTGCGTTTTGGCGCAGATTCGGTGCTGAAACCGGAAATCGTGCGCGGTTTCGAATATTCCGACTGCTGGGTGGACGATGCCCGCCTCGTACTCGCGAATGCGCAGATGGTGGTGAAGAAAGAGGGCGAAGTGAAAACCCGCACGCGTGCGATCGCCGCTCGCCGTGAAAACGGCCTGTGGATTGTCGATGCCGAAGATATTGATACCGGCGAGAAATTCAGCTGGCAGGCGCGCGGTCTGGTCAACGCCACCGGTCCGTGGGTGAAACAGTTCTTTGACGACGGTATGCATCTGCCCTCCCCGTACGGTATTCGCCTGATCAAAGGCAGCCACATCGTCGTTCCACGTGCGCATACCCAGAAACAGGCTTACATCCTGCAAAACGAGGATAAGCGCATCGTGTTTGTTATTCCGTGGATGGATGATTTCTCTATCATTGGTACCACTGATGTGGAGTACAACGGCGATCCGAAAAACGTCGAGATCGACGAGAATGAAATTGGCTATTTGCTGAAGGTGTACAACGCACACTTCAAGAAACAGCTGGGGCGTGATGACGTGGTCTGGACTTACTCTGGCGTGCGTCCACTGTGCGATGATGAGTCAGATTCACCGCAGGCAATCACCCGTGACTACACGCTGGATATTCACGACGTGGATGGCCAGGCACCGCTGCTGTCGGTATTTGGCGGCAAACTGACGACCTACCGTAAGCTGGCTGAACATGCGCTGGAAAAACTGACGCCGTACTACAAAAATATCGGTCCGGCCTGGACGAAAGGCGCAACGCTGCCTGGCGGAGACATCGGCAGCAACCGCGATGATTACGCCGCAAAACTGCGCCGCCGCTATCCGTTCATTACCGAATCGATGGCCCGCCACTTCGCACGCACCTATGGCAGCAATACCGAGCTGATCCTCGGTGAAGCGCAAAGTATTGCCGATCTGGGCGAGCATTTTGGGCACGAGCTTTATGAAGCAGAGTTGCGTTATCTGGTTGAACACGAATGGGTGCGTCGCCTGGACGATGCAATCTGGCGTCGTACCAAAGAAGGGATGTGGCTGGATGCCGAGCAGCAGTCTCGCGTAGCGCAATGGCTGGCGCAAAATGCGGGAAAGGGTGAGCTGTCGTTAGCGTCCTGATTCGGTGCGGTCTGATGCCCTCACCCCAACCCTCTCCAACTGGGAGCGGAAGCAACACTGAGATCGCTTTCCCACTGGGAGCGGAAGCAATACTGAGATCGCTTTCCCACTGGGAGCGGAAGCAATACTGAGATCGCCTTCCCACTGGGAGCGGGAGCAAAGCTGAAATCGCCCACTGGGGAAGGCGCAAACCCAGACCTTCTCCTACTGGCTTTCATCGTGGAGCGGCAGAAAACATTAAAAAAGGCAACTTACGTTGCCTTTTTGCTTTTACTTCGGTGCGGTGTGCCAGCCCTATAAAACAGCGCTGAGCAGCCCTCTCCATGTGGGAGAGGGTAAGCGTTTTATAACCTCACCGGATCAATATGCCAGATCTTCTCGGCATACTCTTTGATGGTCCTGTCAGACGAGAAATAACCCATATTGGCGATATTGTGCATCGCTTTGGCGGCCCATTCCTCTTGATGGCGATAAAGCTCGTCCACCTTTTCCTGACAGTCTACGTAGCTGCGGAAATCCGCCAGCACCTGATAATGATCGCCAAAGTTAATCAGCGAATCGACCAGGTCACGGTAGCGACCAGGCTCTTCGGGGCTGAACACGCCGGTGGCGATTTGCGTTAGCACTTCGCGCAGCTCTTCATCCTGCTCGTAGTAATCACGCGGTTTATAGCCCTGCTTGCGCAGTTCTTCCACTTCTTCCGCCGTGTTACCAAAGATAAAGATGTTATCCGCTCCAACGTGCTCCAGCATCTCCACGTTTGCACCATCCAGCGTGCCGATCGTCAACGCCCCGTTCAGCGCAAACTTCATGTTACTGGTTCCGGACGCTTCCGTACCCGCCAGCGAAATCTGTTCGGAGAGATCCGCCGCCGGAATGATCAGCTGTGCCAGACTCACGCTGTAGTTTGGAATAAACACGACCTTCAGTTTATCGCCAATCTGCGGATCGTTGTTGATCACTTTTGCGACATCATTGATGAGGTGAATAATGTGTTTTGCCATGTAGTACGCCGAGGCGGCTTTTCCGGCAAAAATATTCACGCGCGGCACCCATTCGGCCGTCGGATCGGCCTTAATGCGGTTGTAGCGCGTAATCACATGCAGCACGTTCATCAGCTGACGTTTGTACTCGTGGATACGTTTAATCTGCACGTCGAACAGCGCTTTTGGGTTCGCGACCACGTTCAGATGCTGCGCCATATAAACGGCTAAGCGTTTTTTGTTCAGTAGCTTGGCATCACGCACCGCTTTGTTCACCAGCGGGAAATCCATGTGCTGTTCGAGTTCGCTCAGTTGGCTGAGATCGGTTCGCCACGTGCGACCAATATTTTCGTCCAGCACTTCCGACAACGGCTGGTTCGCCAGCGCCAGCCAGCGGCGCGGTGTGACGCCGTTCGTCACGTTGCAGAAACGCATCGGGAAGATTTTCGCGAAATCGGCAAACAGCGATTGCACCATCAGATTCGAGTGCAGTTCAGACACCCCGTTCACTTTATGACTGACGACCACCGCCAGCCACGCCATGCGCACGCGACGCCCGTTGGATTCATCAATGATCGACGTGCGGCTCAGCAAGCCGGTATCTTCGGGGTACTGTTCCTGCAACGTTTTCAGGAAGTAGTCGTTAATTTCAAAGATGATCTGCAGATGGCGCGGCAGGATTTTGCCGAGCATATCGACAGGCCAGCTTTCCAGCGCTTCGCTCATCAACGTGTGGTTGGTGTAGGAGAAGACCTGGCAGGTGACTTCAAATGCCTCTTCCCAGCTAAATTTATGCTCATCCATCAGCAGGCGCATCAGCTCTGGAATGGACAGCACCGGGTGGGTGTCGTTGAGGTGAATCGCCGTTTTTTCTGCCAGATTGTCGTAGGTTTTGTGCAACTGATAGTGGCGGTTGAGAATATCCTGGATGGTCGCCGACACCAGGAAATACTCCTGACGCAGCCGCAGCTCGCGCCCGGAATAGGTGGAATCATCCGGATAGAGCACGCGCGAGACGTTTTCGGAGTGGTTTTTATCTTCCACCGCCGCGAAGTAATCGCCCTGGTTGAATTTACCGAGGTTGATTTCGCTACTGGCCTGCGCGTTCCACAGACGCAATGTGTTGGTCGCATCGGTGTCGTAGCCAGGGATAATCTGGTCGTAGGCCACCGCCAGGATCTCTTCGGTTTCGAGCCAGCGGCTCTTTTTACCTTCGAGCTGGACACGCCCGCCAAACCGCACTTTATAGCGCGTGTTGTGGCGTTTGAATTCCCACGGGTTGCCGTATTCCAGCCAGTAATCTGGTGACTCTTTCTGACGCCCGTCGACGATATTTTGCTTGAACATACCGTAATCGTAGCGAATGCCGTACCCGCGCCCAGGCAGCGCCAACGTGGCCAGCGAGTCAAGAAAACAGGCCGCCAGACGCCCCAAACCGCCGTTGCCTAAACCGGGGTCGTTCTCTTCGTCGATCAACTCTTCTAAATCTAACCCCATCTCTTCCAGTGCGTTTTTGACATCGTCATAAATACCGAGCGATAACAGCGCGTTGGAAAGGGTGCGACCAATCAAAAACTCCATCGACAGGTAATACACCTGACGCGTTTCCTGTGACAGCTGGGCGCGGTTAGAGCGCAGCCAGCGTTCCACCAGACGGTCACGCACCGCAAACAGTGTGGCGTTGAGCCACTCGTGTTTGTTGGCGATCACGGGATCTTTCCCGATCGTAAACATCAGCTTGTAGGCGATGGAATGTTTTAATGCCTCGATGCTGAGCGTCGGGGATGCATAACTAAATGGTGCATTCATATCAGTAACTCCGCCTTACGACTTCAAGCGTTGATAAAGATCGCGGTAGGACTGCGCCGCAACGTGCCAACTAAAATCCATCGCCATCGCCTGGCGTTGCACGAAACGCCACAAAGAGGGACGCGACCATAATACAAATGCCCGCCGAATCGCCCGTAGCAGCGACCAGGCATTGCTGTCTTCAAATGCAAATCCGGTGGCGATGCCGTCCGCCAGATTCTCAAGCGAGGTGTCGGACACCGTATCCGCCAGCCCACCCGTGCGTCGTACTAACGGCAGCGTGCCGTATTTCAATCCGTAGAGCTGCGTTAAGCCACACGGTTCAAAGCGGCTCGGCACAAGGATCACGTCGGAACCGCCCATAATGCGATGGGAGAACGCTTCGTGATAACCAATCTGCACACCGACTTGCCCCGGGTGTTCCGCGGCAGCAGCAAGGAAACCTTCCTGCAATACCGGATCGCCCGCGCCAAGAAGCGCCAGTTGGCCGCCCTGCTCCAGCAATCCAGGGAGTGCTTCGAGCACCAAATCCAGCCCTTTCTGGCTAGTGAGACGGCTCACCACCGCAAACAGCGGGACTTTGTCGTTCACTTTAAGTCCCATCGCCACTTGCAGTTGCCGTTTGTTCTCGGCCTTGTCTTCAACCGAATCACGGTTAAAGCGCGATGCCAGCAAAAGATCGGTTTCCGGGTTCCAGATATTTTCGTCCACACCGTTCAGAATGCCCGTCAGGCGTCCTTCACGCTGGCGTTGACGCAGCAACCCTTCCATCCCATATCCAAACTCCGGCTCGGTGATTTCGCGGGCATACGTTGGGCTGACCGCCGTAATATGATCGGCGTAATACAGTCCGGCCTTCAGGAACGAAATCTGCCCGTTAAACTCCAGGCCGTGCATGTTATAGAACGACCATGGCAGATCGATTTCATTCATGTGATGGGCATAATACATGCCCTGATACGCCAGGTTGTGTACCGTGAAGACCGACTTTGCCGGATGGCCACGCGCCGCGAGGTAAGCGGGTGCAAGACCGGCGTGCCAGTCGTGCGCATGGACAATATCCGGACGCCAGAACGGATCCAGACCGGTCGCCATTTCCGCCCCGACCCAACCGAGCAGCGCAAAACGCAGCACGTTGTCGGTATAAGCGAATAAGTTCGTGTCGTGGTACGGACTCCCTGGACGATCGTAAAGGTGCGGCGCGTCAATCAGGTAAATACCGACGCCATTGTAATGTCCAAACAGCAGGGTGATGCGCCCGGCGAACGTGTCGCGACGGCTCACCACCTGCGCGTCGGGAATGCCACGACGAATATCAGGGAAAGCGGGCAACAACACGCGCGTGTCGATGCCCTCTGCAATTTGTGCCGCTGGTAATGCGCCGAGCACATCCGCCAACCCGCCCGTTTTCAGCAGCGGGAACATCTCTGAACAGACATGTAAAACCTGCATCATCGCTCCTGTTTGATCTGCAGTTTGCGCAGCATTTCACGCGTGACCAGTACAATGCCCTCTTCTGAGCGGTAGAAACGACGCGCGTCTTCTTCCGCATTTTCGCCAATCACCATGCCTTCCGGGATAATACAGGCGCGGTCAATGACGCAGCGACGCAATCGGCACGAACGCCCGATCCACACATCCGGCAGCAATACTGACGAATCAATATTGCAGAAGGAATTGATCCGCACACGCGGGAACAGCACTGATTGCACAACGACTGAACCGGAAATAATACAGCCCCCCGACACCAGCGAGTTCAGGGTCATGCCGTGGCTTCCGGAACGGTCCTGCACGAATTTCGCGGGCGGGAGCGATTCCATATGCGTGCGAATCGGCCAGTTCTGGTCATACATATCCAGCTCAGGCGTCACAGACGCTAAATCCAGGTTCGCTTTCCAGTACGCTTCAAGCGTGCCGACGTCGCGCCAGTACGGTTCTGCTGTTGGGTCAGACTGCACACAGGACAACGGGAAGGGATGTGCATAAGCCATGCCAGCTTTGGTAATTTTCGGGATGATGTCTTTGCCAAAGTCGTGACTGGAGTTCTCGTCTTTGTCGTCCTCTTCCAGCAGGTCGTAAAGGTATTCTGCATCAAAGATATAGATACCCATGCTGGCGAGCGATTTGGTCGGATCTGACGGCATGGTCGGCGGATTCGCCGGTTTTTCGACGAAATCAATAATGAGATCGTTTTCGTCCACGTCCATCACGCCAAACGCCGTCGCCTCAGCAACGGGCACCGGCAGACACGCGACGGTGCAACGCGCCCCTTTTTCGACGTGGTCGATCAGCATGTGCGAGTAGTCCTGCTTATAAATATGGTCACCCGCAAGGATAACGATGTATTCCGCACCGTAGCGACGAATGATGTCGAGGTTTTGCGTGACCGCATCCGCCGTGCCGCGATACCAGTTTTCACCGTGAACGCGCTGCTGGGCCGGAAGCAGATCGACAAATTCGTTCATCTCTTCGCTGAAGAATGACCAGCCGCGCTGGATGTGCTGCACCAGCGTGTGCGACTGATACTGAGTGATGACACCGATACGGCGAATACCGGAGTTAAGGCAGTTCGACAATGCAAAATCAATAATGCGGAACTTACCACCAAAGTGAACGGCAGGCTTAGCACGCTTGATGGTCAAATCTTTTAGACGGGTACCACGTCCACCGGCAAGAATCAGCGCAACCGTTTTTAGGGGTAACTGGCGCGCTAACATCAAGGGATCGTTCTTCTCTAATCTAACCATGACTAACTCCTTTTTTATCATCTTTGGAATACACACACTCCGTGCGCAGGCCCGTGCCAGACAGCCGCCACTACCGGATTATCCTCTCCAGCAAAAGGAGGAATGGCGCGCCACTCCCCGTCAGGTAAAACAATTTCAACGACATCTTGCGTCGCGTTAAACGTGATGAGCCAGTTATCCGAAAGCAGGATTTGCAGGCACGGGATACCGTTCTGCCATTCTGGCGCGCTCAACGGCTGCGCATCTTTATTTAACCAGCGGACGTTACCGTCACCCTCTTCCCACCACGTATCCGCAGTGAGTGCGGGAATGCGCTGGCGAAGCTGAATCAGCGCCGCCGTGAAATGCGTAAGTCCGCTATTCGCCTGTTCCCAGTCGAGCCAGGTTAAGGGGTTATCCTGACAATACGCATTGTTGTTGCCGTGCTGACTGTGACCCTGTTCATCACCGGCCAACAACATCGGCGTCCCCTGTGAAAGCAGCAATGTTGTCAGAAGCGCATGGACGCTGGCGCGTCGCCGCTCGATGACATCCTGACTGCCGCCTAATCCTTCTATACCATGATTGAAACTGTGGTTATTGTTAGTGCCATCGCGATTTTCCTCACCGTTCGCCTCATTGTGTTTCTGATTGAAACAAACGCAGTCGCGAAGGGTAAATCCGTCGTGCGCCGTCACCAGATTGACCGTGGAGAACGGTTTTCGCCCCTGACGCTTAAACACATCGCTGGAGGCGGAAAATCGTCCGGCAAACTCACCCAGCGACAAACTTCTTTCGAGCCAAAAACGGCGCGTCGCATCGCGGAAATGATCGTTCCACTCCGCAAATGGCGGCGGGAAATTCCCCACCTGATAGCCGCCTTCACCGATGTCCCACGGTTCAGCGATCAGCTTCACGCGCGAAAGTACCGGACAGTTTTTAATCGCCTCCAGCAACGGCGCCTGCTGGCTGAACGACGGCGTTCTGCCCATCACCGAAGCCAGATCGAAGCGGAAACCGTCGATATGGAAAGTCTCAACCCAGTATTTCAGGCACGCGTGTGCATACTCCGCCACTGCCGGATGACTGAGATTGAGGGTGTTACCGCAGCCGGTCCAGTTGTGATAATCGCCATCTTCCCTGATCCAATAATAGCTACGGTTATCGATTCCGCGCAGGGAGAGCGTCGGTCCGTCGAGATCCAGCTCCGCACTGTGGTTCAAAACCACGTCCAGAATCACTTCAATACCCGCCTGATGCAGCGCTTTTACGGCATCGCGAAACTCGTCGCGCGCTCTCTCGGGATGCGAGGCGTAGCGCGGATCAAGGGCAAACATCGCCAGCGGGTTATAGCCCCAGTAATTGGTCAGCCCAAGCCGCTGCAAACGCGGCTCGCTGGCAAAATGCCAGATCGGCAAGAGTTCAAGCGAGGTGATGCCGAGGTGTTGAAGATAGGCAATCATCACCGGATGGCCGAGCGCCTTGTAGGTGCCGCGAATCTCTTTCGGGATCGCCGGGTGCAGATACGTCAGCCCTTTAACGTGGGCCTCGTAAATCACCGTGTTGCCCCACGGAATGTCGGGTGAGCTGTCGCCTTCCCAGTCATACACATCGCTCACGACCACGCTTCTGGGCGCAATGGCTGCGCTATCGCGGGGATCGGGCTGCTGTTCGCCATCCAGGAAAAGGGGATCGTCTTTGACATCGCCTTCCACGCGCAGCGCGCAGGGGTCGAGCAGTAATTTAGCCGGATTGAAGCGCAGCCCGTGCTCAGGCTGCCAGGGGCCATGGACGCGAAAACCGTAACGCAACCCTGGCTTGCCGTCTTCAAGATAGCCGTGCCAGATATCCCCTTCCCGCGCAGGCAGATCGTAGCGATACTCGTTGCCTTCGCGGTCAAACACACAGAGTTCTACCCGCTCCGCATGGGCGGAAAAGAGGGTGAAATTCACCCCTTTGCCGTCAAAACTGGCGCCGAGCGGTGCGGGTTTTCCTGCCGTGAGTTGGGTCATTCACCCTCCCGGACGAGCCAGATGGTGGACAGCGGTGGCAGCGTGAGGCTTAACGAGTTAGGTCGGCCATGACTTTCATATTCATCGCTGTGAACCGCACCCGCATTGCCCGCGTTGCTACCGTGATAATGGCTGGAGTCGGTATTGAGGATTTCGCGCCATTTACCTGGCTGATTAATACCAAAGCGATAATGCGGGCGCGGCACAGGCGTAAAGTTACTGGCCACAATGATTTCATTGCCCGCACTGTCGCGACGCACAAAAATAAACACCGAGCGCTCGTGGTCATCCACCACCAGCCATTCAAACCCGTACGAATCAAAATCCAGCTCGTGCAGGGCTTTGTGATGGCGATAGGTTAGGTTGAGATCGCGCACCAGACGTTGCACGCCGTGGTGCCAGTTGTCGCCGCCTTCCAGCAGATGCCAGTCGAGGCTGGAGTCATGATTCCACTCCCGTCCCTGAGCAAATTCATTGCCCATAAACAGCAGTTTTTTACCCGGGAAGGCAAACATCCAGCCGTAGTAGGCGCGCATATTGGCAAATTTTTGCCACGCGTCGCCCGGCATGCGGTCGAGAATCGATTTCTTACCGTGGACCACTTCATCGTGCGACAGCGGCAGCACAAAGTTTTCGGTGTTGTTGTAGAGCATCCCGAAAGTGAGTTTGTCATGGTGATACTTACGGAACACGGGGTCGAGCTTGAAATAATCCAGCGTGTCGTGCATCCAGCCAAGATTCCACTTGTACCAGAAGCCCAGCCCGCCCATTGACGGCGGGCGCGACACGCCAGGAAAATCGGTCGACTCTTCCGCCATCGTCACCGCACCCGGCACCTGCTCGCCGAGAATACGGTTCGTGTTGCGCAGGAATTCAATGGCTTCGAGGTTTTCACGGCCGCCGTACTCATTCGGGATCCACTCGCCCTCTTTGCGGCTGTAATCGCGATAAATCATCGACGCCACCGCATCCACGCGCAAGGCGTCGATACCAAAACGTTCAATCCAGTACAGCGCATTGCCGACCAGATAGTTCGCCACTTCGCGACGCCCGTAGTTATAAATCAGGGTATTCCAGTCCTGATGATAGCCTTCGCGCGGATCGCTATGTTCGTACAAATCGGTGCCGTCAAATTCCGAAAGACCAAAATCATCGGACGGGAAATGACCCGGCACCCAGTCGAGAATGACGCTCAATCCGGCAGCGTGGGCGGCGTTGATGAAATAGCGGAAATCATCGCGCGTCCCGAAACGGCGCGTTGGCGCGTAAAGCCCCGTGGGCTGATAGCCCCAGCTACCGTCGAACGGGTGTTCATTAATCGGCAGCAGTTCCAGATGGGTAAAGCCCATCCATTTGGCGTACGGCACCAGCTGATCGGCCAGTTCCCGATAGCTCAGCCAGAAATTATTGTCGGTATGACGACGCCATGAGCCCAGATGCACTTCGTAAATCGAAATCGGCGCATCAAAATTATTCGCCTGTTTGCGCTCTTCGCTCTGAACGACTTTCTCCGGCAGCCCGCAAATCAGCGAGGCGGTGGCCGGGCGCATTTGCGCTTCAAAGGCATACGGATCGGCTTTGACGCGCAGCTTGCCGTGGGCATCGATCATCTCGAACTTATACAGCTGGCCATTGTGCGCGCCGGGGATGAACAGCTCCCAGATGCCGGACTCACGACGCAAGCGCATCGGGTGGCGGCGACCGTCCCAGTAGTTGAACTGCCCCACAACCGAGACGCGCTGCGCGTTGGGTGCCCAAACGGAAAAACGCGTTCCGGTGATGCCGTCCATCGTATCAGCATGTGCGCCCAGCGTTTCGTAGGGGCGTAAATGGGTGCCTTCGGACAGCAGCCAGGCGTCCATTTCTTGGATCAGGGGGCCAAAGCTGTAGGGATCGTCAATCAGGTTTTCTTGCCCATGCCAGAGCACGGCAAGCTGATAACGGAAGATATTTTTACGGCGGGGGATCACGCCAGAAAAGAAACCGCGCGAGTCGAGGCACTCAAGCTTGCCCACTTTTCGGCCAGTTTTGGGTTCAATGACCCACACCTCAGTGGCATCAGGTAACAACGCACGGACTTCCAGCCCCACCTCTGTTGGGTGCATACCCAGCACAGAAAATGGGTCGGAAAAATGACCCGCAATTAGCGCATTTATCACGTCTCTATCAATACGATCGGACATGGTATTCATCCTGTTTTTTTAATGTCGTCCTATTTAAGCGCTCCGGAACGACTTTTAATGTGACCTGAACGATGCAGCAAAATTGTCCAATCTGCTCCGTCCCACCCTCAGGTAAGAATTCAATCTCCCTTAAAGCATAGCCAACGCTCTACATCACTCCCGATAAAAAATGTGACATCTGCGTTTTTACTCCATGTAGTACGCAAAAAAAAGGGGTGAAAATCACCCCTGTGTTGAAAAATTTATTACGCCAGCTGGCGTAGCATGCGGCGTAGCGGCTCGGCGGCGCCCCACAGGAGCTGGTCGCCGACGGTGAAGGCCGATAAGTACTCCGGCCCCATGTTGAGCTTACGCAGACGGCCCACCGGCGTGGTCAGCGTGCCGGTAACAGCTGCAGGCGTCAGTTCGCGCATGGTGATGTCGCGGTCGTTTGGCACCACTTTCGCCCATGGATTGTGCGCTGCCAGCAGCGCTTCCACGGTCGGAATCGACACATCTTTTTTCAGTTTGAGAGTGAATGCCTGGCTATGGCAGCGCAGCGCGCCGACGCGAACGCACAGACCATCAACCGGGATCGCCGTAGAGGTATTGAGAATTTTGTTGGTCTCTGCCTGGCCTTTCCACTCTTCACGGCTCTGACCGTTATCAAGCTGTTTGTCGATCCACGGGATCAGGCTGCCCGCCAGCGACACGCCAAAGTTATCGACCGGCAACTCGCCGCTGCGGCTCAGTTGAGTCACTTTACGTTCGATATCCAGAATGGCTGAAGCCGGGTTCGCCAGCTCATCGGCCACGTGATGATGCAGCTGGCCCATCTGCGCCAACAGTTCACGCATGTGACGCGCACCGCCACCGGAAGCCGCCTGGTAGGTCGCCACAGAGACCCACTCAACCAGATCCTGTGCGAACAAGCCGCCCAGCGACATCAGCATCAGGCTGACGGTACAGTTGCCGCCCACAAAGGTTTTTACGCCGTTGTTCAGGCCGTCGGTGATGACGCCCTGGTTAACCGGGTCGAGAATAATGATGGCATCGTCCTTCATGCGCAGGGAAGACGCCGCGTCAATCCAGTAGCCCTGCCAGCCGCTTTCACGCAGCTTTGGATAAATTTCGTTGGTATAATCGCCGCCCTGGCACGTCACGATAATGTCGAGCGCCTTCAGCGCTTCCAGATTAAAGGCGTCCTGAAGCGTGCCCGTAGACGCGCCGCCGAACGCGGGCGCAGCTTGCCCGAACTGGGAAGTGGAGAAGAAGACCGGGCGGATGGCGTCAAAATCGCGCTCTTCAACCATGCGTTGCATGAGAACAGAGCCGACCATACCGCGCCAGCCGATAAAACCAACGTTTTTCATATCTATTATTTCCTGCAGAGGTGTGTGCTGTTTGTGCAAACCAGTATTCAACTGGGATATGCTTCACATTACAAAATGCTGCCAAAGTCGCAAGCGAAATTAATCGATGATGGCGCTGCGATCAGTAATACCACTAATTACACCAGAAACCACAGGCTTTATCAGGGATAAAAATAATGACAGAAATCATTTCCGCCGCAGTGCTATTGATCCTGATTATGGATCCACTCGGCAACCTGCCCATCTTTATGTCGGTGCTGAAACACACTGAACCCAAGCGCCGTCGGGCGATCATGATCCGCGAGTTGCTTATCGCGCTGCTGGTGATGTTTATCTTCCTGTTCGCCGGTGAAAAAATCCTCGCGTTCCTGAACCTGCGCGCTGAAACGGTTTCAATATCCGGCGGTATTATTCTGTTCCTGATCGCCATTAAGATGATTTTCCCCAGTGCCGAAGGCAGCAGCAGCGGCCTGCCCGCGGGCGAAGAACCGTTTATCGTGCCGCTGGCGATCCCACTGGTCGCCGGTCCGACGATTCTCGCCACGCTGATGCTGCTGTCGCATCAGTATCCCAATCAGATGAGCCATCTGGTGATCGCCCTGCTGATCGCCTGGGGCGGAACGTTCATTATTTTGCTGCAATCGTCGCTGTTCTTGCGCCTGCTGGGCGAGAAAGGGGTGAATGCGCTGGAGCGCCTGATGGGGTTGATTCTGGTGATGATGGCGACGCAGATGTTCCTGGATGGGATCCGGGCGTGGATGAAGGGATGATGTTTTCCCTTTCTCTGTGGGAGAGGGCTGGGATGAGTCCGAGGTAAAAGCAAAAGGCAACGTCAGTTGCCTTTTTAGTGTTTTCTCCCTCTTCCCGTGGGAGAGGGTCGGGCTAGGGTGAGGGCATCAGGCCGCATCCGCTCAATGCAAAAGGCAACGCACGTTGCTTTTTTTAATGTTTTCTCCCTCTCACCGTGGGAGAGGGTCGGGCTAGGGTGAGGGCATCAGACCGCACAATCAGTTGGCCTGCGGGTTTGGTGAGGTCAACATGCGGCTCTGCGGTCTATTCCGTTCACCTCCAGATCCGTGTTTCTCTGGAATGACGGAACCGGTGAACGTGTTAAGGGGGCTATCGTGTATGAACCGGTCAGATCTGTAACCCATGTGACCGGTTCATACATCGCCGCCCCCCTAACAATCCCGGCTCCCGGCAAGAAAATCGCCGCTTCGCGATACCTTCGTCTTATTCCCTTCGGCTTCGGGTCAGGCGCGCTCCTGCATCCATGCAGGTCACGCCCTCTCGGCGCATCCATGCGCCTCGCCCCGGCCTTTGGTCAACGACTCAGCGATTTACAGCCGGACCCAGGCCATCGCTGAAAGTCTGTCGTCCCCCAGGGCTTTTGTATCGCTAAGGTTTAATTTCAGGTTCTGCGAGCGTGCTTCCAGCGCCTCTCTTGCCAGCCAATCAGCAAAGCAGTATCTTCTCGCCACGCCTGCAAAATCAGGCGTCGGGATTAGCCTCCTGAACTACTTCTTCGGTGACACAAGTACTTTTGTGTCGCACGCTTAGCTACACTCCAATGGTGGGCCGAGCGGGGGCGTCGTAAGACGCGCCGGTATCCGAAGAGGCCGGTAAGGCTAACCCTGTTCGGTTCCGCCACCAGTGAGATTAGCCTCTCCAGTGGTGGATAAAAACTACTCTTTGGAGGCTGTCATATGACGACTACCCTTAGCTTTTCTCATTCTTTATTTACCGTCCCATTCGATAGCAACACCGATTTCACCGCGCTGGCAGACAACTGCGAAAGGTTTGCTGAAGTGATAGTGGAATGCGAAGACCCGGCACAAAAAATGGCGCTGTGCGGACGGCTTTCGGCCTGTCTTGCCCTGCTTCAGCCAACGCTGCTGGAACCGGTGCCTGAACATTTAAAAGCAAGCCTGACGGTGGATGACCTGCCGCTGGACGTGCCCGTTTTTGAGCCTGAAAGCGATCAACTGGGACGTTATTGCCAGCTCTTAACCCAGCTGCTGTTAACGCGTTCGCTATCAGAGCGTGACGAAAGGGTGGCGGGCGATTTGCTGCAGGATTTGGTGGGATTTTACAGCGATACGCTGAAAGCACCGCGCTGGTTAAACACGCTTGAGGGTACAGTAACGCTTTAATTTTTAGGATGATATAGCAGCATAACTATAACTCCGGGGCCGTTTTCATGATCCCGGAGGCTGCTCAACAAGCGCGATTTTGCTAGCTGATTAACTTCAAATCACCTTTCCGATGCTGTTTCTGCTGATCGTAAAAGTTTTCGTGAGAACCCACATGAAGCAAATAGAGTTCTAACTTATCCTCAATCCAGGTATAGGCTAATAGCGTAAGCTGGCCATTGAGGCGGAACTTATGTACCCGCAAGTGAGACAAATCGCCCTTCTTAAGCTCTCCTATTTCCGGGTTAGCAATAATCTGGTCGATTTGATCCTCTACCTCCTCCTGTTGAGATTCAGGCAGTTTATCAAGTGCCTTTTCAAATCTGCGGGTCTGGTAAACATCAATCCGTGACTGATTTTCTTCTTGTCCTGCGCTCATATCGAGAAACCTTATTGTTATCGACCTCTGCTTGAGCAATTAAGATTTCGTTGATGAAGCTATACGGCAGATCCGGATTATCCTCAGCCATCCGGCCAATTTTGGCCCAATGTTCAATCTGCTTCGGAATACTGCGGCTCGCTGCATCAGCGTAGACCTTAACGTCGCTCACAAAGTCATCATCGAGACGGATGCTTGTGGCCATCGTTATTTATCCTTTATACCTTTAGTTGTATTTATAGTGACTTCTTACTCATTTATTAACGGAACAACAGAACAAAATCGCATTCATTGTACGGCCAGAAAAACATGTCGGCTGCATTCCTGACCACCGAAATTATGCGACAATTTGTCGCAACAAGCAACCTTTAGGCGCATCAAATAAAACAGGGCTTCCTTACGGAAGCCCTGTTTTATTACTCAACGCTAAGGGTCATTAGCTCAACAACGTAAACGCAATCATCCCGACAATCGCACCTGTCGTCCCGAGGATAGTCTCCATCAGCGTCCAGGTTTTCAGGGTTTGCGCTTCGGTCGCGCCGGTAAATTTACCGAACAACCAGAAGCCTGCGTCATTCACGTGAGAGACCACAATCGAACCGCCCGCGATACAGATGGACAGTGCCGCCATCTGCGCGCCGGAATAGTTCAGTTGTTCAATCACCGGCATCACCAGGCCCACGGCCGTCAGACACGCCACGGTGGCGGAACCCTGGATGATGCGCACCGCGGCCGCCAGCACGAAGCAGGTCACGGCAATCGGCAAGCCCATCCCGGTCAGCGCTTCGCCCAGTGCAGGACCCACGCCGGAATCCACCAGCACCTGCTTGAACACGCCGCCCGCACCAATCACCAGCAGGATAATGCCCGCCGGTTGCAGCGCCGCGCCGCAGATTTCCATGACTCTGTCTTTCGGCATGCCCTGACGGATCGCCAGGCCATAAATCGCCACCAGACAGGCAACCAGAATCGCGGTGAACGGATGGCCAATAAACTCGAACCATTCGTAGGTACTGGAACCGACCGGCACAAAGCGCGCAGCGATAGTTTTCAGCCCGACCAATACCAGCGGCAGCAGGATCAGCGCCAGGCTAAAACCGAAGGACGGCATTTTGCCTTCGCCAAGATGCGGCTCGGTAATATCGTCAGGGATGTGCAGCTCAACGTAGCGGCTGATGAAATTGCCCCACAGCGGACCAGCGATAATCATCCCCGGGATTGCGGCACACAGGCCAATCAGGATCATCCAGCCAAAGTCGGCGTGCATCTGAGACGCCAGCAGCATCGGCGCAGGCCCAGGCAGCAGGAACGCCGCCGCGGCCGCCACGCCCGCAAACAGCGGGATCACCAGCTTCACGAGGTTGGTTCCGGTATGACGCGCCATCGAGAACGCCACGCTAATCAGCAGCACTACGGCCACTTCAAAGAACAGCGGCAGCGCGCAAATCAGACCGGCCAGACCAATCGCATAATGCGCGCGGCTGTGGCCAAAGGACTTGAGCATTTTGACGGCAATCTGATCGACCGCGCCCGTTTCATGCAAAATCTTGCCAAACATCGCGCCCAGCGCGACCACAATCGCCAGGAAACCCAGCGTGCCTCCCATCCCTTTTTCCATGGTCGCTGCGATTTTGTCGAGCGGCATGCCGGAAAAGAGACCTGCACCAATAGAAACCACCATCAAAGCAACGAAGGCGTGCATACGCGCTTTCATCACTAAAAACAGCAGCAGCAAAACGGAGCCAACTGCTGTCAAAACTAACGTTAATGTACTCAAAACTTACTGCCTTTTATTAATGACCTCGATGGTGCTGGCAACAACACCGTCCAGCGGCTGATCGATATCCACGATCAAGACATCGCTTTCATCCGCGCCCGGTTCCTGCAACGCGTCAAACTGAGTAACCAGCATCTGAGTTTTAAAGAAGTGGCCTTTACGCGCTTTCAGACGGCTTTCAATCACCTCGAAATCGCCTTTCAGATAGATGAAAGAGAGATTCGGATTACCGTCACGCAGCAGATCGCGGTAGGTCTTTTTCAGCGCGGAGCAGACAATCAGCGACACTTTATTGGTGCGCTGCATGGCGAACGCGGCATCATTCAACGCCTGCAACCACGGCTTGCGATCGTCATCATTCAGCGGCTCGCCAGCGGCCATTTTGGTGATGTTGCTGCGCGGATGAAGGAAGTCGCCATCAAGAAATGCGGCCTGAAGTTGATGCGCCACTTCACTGGCAACGGCGGATTTACCGCTACCGGAAACGCCCATCAGGACATAAACGTGGTGATCGAGATTCGTCGTGCTCAAAGGGAGTCCCTCAGTCAATTGTTACGGGTAACAGTTATCGGTAACATTGTCCTGCTGGGGCAAAAGAGAAGCAATATCCAAACGTGCGTGAAGTGAATAAGTGTGAGCCAGGTCAAACTTGTCAGACTAAATTGATCCACCTGGTGACAAGGTGAAACCTAAATCTAACATTTTCGGCGTCACCACCTCACCCCGAATGCGCGCCAGCAGGCGTTCCGCACCAATGCGGCCCATGCGTTCACGCGGTGTCAGGACGCTCGCCAGTCGGGGCTCCATCACCTGGCCGATATCGTGGCCATGGAAACCGGCTATCGCGATGTCATCAGGGATTTTGAGCCCCAAACGCTGGCATTCAAACGCAGCGCCAACCGCCAGGTCATCGTTGGTACAGAAGATGCCATCGAGCTGCGGATACTCACGACGCGCCTGACGCATCAGCTCAATACCGGACGAATAGGAAGACGATTGCTCCACCATCACGCTGTACGGCGTTAAATGCGCGTCGAGCATGGCCTGCTCGTAGCCCTTCTGTTTGATGATAGTACGTTCATCCAGACGTGCGCCAAGATAGGCGACGTGGCGATGCCCACGCGCAAGAATGGCGGCGGTCATCTGGCGGGCGGCCTCAAAATTGTCGAATCCGACGGCGATATCCAGACACGGAGACTGGCTGTCCATCAGCTCGACGACCGGAATCCCGGCGACTTCAATCATTTTGAGCGTGCGAGGAGTGTGAGTACGTTCCGTTAAAATCAGACCGTCGATGTTCCAGGAAAGCATGGACTCAAGACGTTCCTCTTCCAGTTCCGGTTTGTACCCATAGTGCGCAAGCATGGTCTGATAACCGTAAGCATCGGTGACGCTTTCGATACCGCGCAGCACTTCGGCGAAAACCTGGTTGGTCAGGGAAGGAAGCAGGACACCGACCGCGCGGCTGGTTGAATTGGAGAGAATATCGGGGGCGCGGTTGGGGATATAACCCAGTTCATCGAGAGCAGCGGCAATCTTGCCACGCAACGCCAGGGAAACCTGTTCCGGGTTACGCAAAAAGCGGCTGACCGTCATTTTGGTCACACCGACGCGATCGGCTACATCCTGAAGTACGGGTCTTTTCTTTTTCATCGTCCTGAGAAATCTTGAGTGAGAGATTTTCTCAGTTTATCACGGACAAAGGCCAACCTTCCCCTGTCAAATGGTGAGGGTTAGCCTTTTATCAAAAAAATACACGTAATCATTCGAGTTGCATCGAGACGGCGACGCAGTGAAACCCCGATCGTGTACATATCAACGCGATCGGGATTACGAGTTAAGCCAACCACGATGCGGCTTAACGGATGACGCGTCTTCAGACCGGTGGCAGATCGAAAAGCAATATTTCACTTTCACTGTCGGCATGAATGGATAGCGCCTGCTCATCCCAAATCGCCAGACCATCGGCAGTGGTGGCTTTGGTGCCGTTAATGCTCACCTCGCCTTTCACGACCTGGATCCACACGCGGCGTTCCGCAGCAATCTGGTGCACAGATTGTTCGTTTTTCGCCAGCGCCCAGCGATAGAGTTCCATATCCTGATGCACTTTCAGCGAGCCATCGCGGGCATCGGGAGAGAGCACCAGCTGTTTGCCCTGCTCTGCATCAAAGCGACGCTGCTCGTAACGCGGCGTAATACCGGTTTCTTCTGGAATGATCCAGATTTGATACAGGTGCAGTTTTTCCGTTTTGCTCGGGTTGTATTCCGAGTGACGTACACCGGTCCCTGCGCTCATGATCTGGAATTCACCCGCCGGAACCTGCTCTTCGTTACCCATGCTGTCTTTGTGTGCCACGGCACCTTCGAGCACATAGGTCAAAATTTCCATGTCTTTGTGCGGGTGAGTGCCGAAGCCCTGGCCTGCATCAATCACGTCATCGTTAATCACGCGCAGTGCCGAGAAGCCCATGAAATTCGGGTCGTAATAGTCAGCAAACGAGAAGGTATGCCATGAGTCCAGCCAGCCATGATTTGCGTGACCACGTTCGTTAGCTTTGCGTAAGAAGATCATTGTTTTTCACCCCAGTTCGTTTCGATGGAGTAAGTGTGGACGTATTCGCTCTGGGATGATAGTGGGTGAAAATTGACTCCTCTGTTCAAAAATTATGAACAAGTCCAGAGGAGCCACTTTTGCTTATTTCGCGAGGGTTACCGTAGCAGGAGAGGCCTGCTCAAACGCCCGTTCAAGGATTTCCAGATTAGTCAGAACGTCAGATTCCTTGACGTAATTTGGCGTGCCGTGGGTGATGGTTTCAAAGAGCGCATCATAGACGCGGCCATAGTCGCCAATTTCCGGGGCAATCTCTTCTTTGACCGTCACACCGTCGGCGTTGACGTACTCCATCACGCCGAGGGAGTCATCCGCGGCAAAACCCGTTTCGCCGGGCATAATATTGGCTTTCAGGCTGGTTTCCTGCTGGTCAATGCCGTATTTGATAAACGAGCCTCTGGTGCCGTGAACGATAAATTTTGGGTAATCGATTTTCACCAGATGACTGGTTTTGACGATCGCTTTTACATCGCCGTAAAACAGCTGCGCTTCGAAAGTGTCGTCGGGGTTGGCTTTATTACGCAGGCTGCGGATGTCGTAAGCCACGTGATCCGGGCGGCCGAACAGGGATATAATCTGGTCCATGGTATGCACGCCAAGGCCGTAAAACGACCCGTCCTGCGGCAGACCAGGCTTGGTTTCAGCAATCGGGCGGAAGTAATCAAAATGGCTTTCGACTTCAACAATCTCCCCCAGCTTGCCGCTCTCGATGGCTTTTTTCGCCGTCAGGAAGCAAGAGTCAAAGCGGCGATTCTGGTACGGCGTTACGGTCAGCCCTTTGCTTTTTGCCAGTGCGAAAAGCGCTTTAGCTTCAGCCATTGTCGGTGTAAACGGTTTTTCCACCAGCACGTTTTTGCCCGCTTCCAGCGCGCGTTTCGCGTAATCAAAGTGGCTGTCGGCGTGCGTGCAGACGATAACCAGCTTGACCTGCGGATCGCCCAGCACTTCATCCAGATCGCTGGTGAAATGGATATGTGAATACTGCGGAGCCTGCTCTTCCGGCTTCGCGCTGCGGCGGTAAATATGCGCCACATGCCAGCTGTTTTTACGGTTGAGAACATACGGAAGGTGATAGCGGGTGGTGCTTTTACCAAATCCAATAAATGCGCAATGTAACGTCATGGCTCAGTCCTTTTTAAGGTTGCTGTTCCTACCATAGCGCAACTTTTCCCTTCACCCCAGCGTTGACTTAGCCCATCCCTCGGGCGTGAGTGGCGCAGTCAGATTATTCACAGTAAGCGCGCAGCAACCGGAGCGTATACACAGTACGTGAGGATTGCGAGCACTTCCCGGCGGCAAAATGGCACGTATGCCAGGCTGAAAAATAGACAAAAAAAAGCCAGCGAGAAGCTGGCTAAAGTAATACTGGAAGCAATGTGAGCAATGTCGTGCTTTCAGGTTTCCGTAGAGGTCTTCCTGAACGCGAGACAATAATAATCATTCTCATTCGCAGTTGTCCAATACTTTTTGCAAAAAAGTGAGTTGACTCAAATTTCAAACTCAATGATGTTAAAAGGGAGATCAACCTAACGAGGACGAAGGAATGAGTGAGATAGTGATACGCCACGCTGAACCGAATGATGCCGCGGCCATACGCCAGAATTACATGCATCCAGGGGTGTATCATGACACGCTACAGCTACCTCATCCTTCTCTCGAAATGTGGCAAGAGCGCCTGAATGTTAAGCCCGGGCAAAGACGTCTGGTGGCCTGCATTGATGAGAAAATCGTCGGCGACCTGTCTTTACAGGTAGAAGCCAGTCCACGGCGCAGCCATGTGGCAACCTTTGGCATCAGCGTAGCAGCGCATGCGCAAGGGCGCGGCGTAGGCAGTGCGTTAATGCGTGAGATGATCAATCTTTGCGACAACTGGATGCGCATCGAACGTATTGAATTGACGGTATTTTCAGATAACCCAGCCGCACTGGCGCTGTACCGCAAATATGGCTTTGAAATTGAAGGCACCGGCAAGAAGTTTGCGCTGCGTAACGGCGAGTATGTCGATGCGTATTATATGGCGCGAATGAAGTAGTTTGTTGCCCTCACCCTCTCCCTCTCCCATAGGGAGAGGGGATTGCCCGACATGCACTTCCCCCCGCCCCTGTGGCGAGAGGGGAAGACATCAGTACCCAGCCGTCAAATCATCGACGGTGCGTGGATCGGATGCGCCAAACAGCGTACCGTCCGGCCCAACCATAATGCTCTGGGTGCTGCCCATCGCCTCTTTCACCGCAATTTTCTGCCCGCGCTGCTCCAGCAGTTTTAAGGTATCCGGGCTAAAGCCCTTCTCCACGCGCAGTTCGTCCGGCAGCCACTGATGATGGAAACGCGGTGCGTTAGTCGCCTCCGCCACGTTCATACCAAAATCAATGCTGTTCACCACCATTTGCAGCACAGTGGTGATAATACGGCTGCCGCCAGGGCTACCGGTTACCAGCCAGGTTTTACCGTCTTTCACCACAATTGTCGGGGACATCGACGATAGTGGACGCTTCTTCGGCCCGACCGCATTGGCGTCGCCGCCCACCAGTCCGTAAACGTTCGGTACACCCGGTTTAGCCGAGAAATCATCCATTTCGTTGTTCAGTAAAATGCCGCTATTACCCGCCACAATCCCGGTGCCAAAAATGGTATTGAGCGTATAGGTCACCGCCACCGCGTTACCGTCTTTATCCACCACCGAGAAATGGGTGGTCTGGTTACTTTCGTATGGCGCCAGTTTGCCGGGACGAATTTGGCTCGACGGTTTTGCCTTGTTGATATCAATCTGATCCGCCAGCGATTTGGCATACGCTTTGTTAGTCAGCGCCTGCCACGGCACTTTAACGAAATCCGGATCGCCGAGATATTCCGAGCGATCCGCGTAAGCAAATTTCTCCGCTTCGGCCATCACCTGCATCGTATCGGCACTACCAAAACCGAATTTGTGCATATCGAAGTTTTCAAGAATATTGAGGATCTGCACAATGTGGATCCCACCAGAAGACGGCGGTGGCATTGAGTACACCTGATACCCGCGATAGTCACCGCTGATCGGCTCGCGCTCGATAGCTTTATATTCCGCCAGATCGGCTTTGGTGATCAGTCCGCCGTTCTTTTGCATCTCTTCCGCGATTTGGTCGGCAATAGCCCCTTTGTAGAACGCATCCGGGCCGTTTTCAGCAATCAGCTCCAGGCTTTTCGCCAGATTCTTCTGCACCAGCTTGTCGCCCTTTTTCAGCGGCTCGCCGTCTTTCCAGAAAATCGCTTTGCTGTTTTCATGGTTGGGAATGACTTCACTGCCATAGGTTTTGAGGTCGTCCGCCAGGGCGTCGTTCACCACAAAACCGTCGCGCGCGAGCTTGATAGCAGGCTGCACCACTTTGTTCAGCGGCAGCGTGCCGTATTTTTCCAGCGCCAGCGAGAAGCCTGCCACCGTGCCCGGCGTGCCGGTTGCCAGATGTGACGTCAGCGATTTTTTACTGTCCGGGTTGCCCTGATCGTCGAGGAACATATCGCGGGAAGCCTGATTCGGCGCCATTTCGCGGAAATCGATCGCCGTCGTTTTCCCGTCTTTGGTGCGCAGCATCATAAACCCGCCGCCGCCCAGATTCCCCGCCTGCGGATGGGTCACCGCCAGCGCATAACCCACGGCAACCGCAGCATCCACGGCATTACCGCCCTGCTTGAGAATATCCACACCCACTTCGGTCGCCATCGCGTCAACCGACGCCACCATGCCCTGCTTCGCGCGAACGGGATGAAATACATCTTCTTCGACGCCATACGAGACAGGCGGTGCGGCAGGCGGATTTGCCGCCACGGTGAACGTGCCGCCCGCCATCAGCGCAGCGATAGCGACCCAGCGCAAAAACGTTGGTTTTATCATTGTTATTCTCCAGGTGATGGGATCCATATTCCCGTTTAAGCCTGGTTCACAACTCCTAAAAAATCATCGTGGTGTCAGAATCGAGATAAACTTAAGAGAAGCCTCAGAGGGAGGAAAGGATAATGAAACGACTTTTGCTTATTACGGCGCTGCTCCCGTTTGCTGCGTTGGCACAACCACAGCCACTGAATACGATGAACAACCCCAATCAACCGGGGTATGTCATTCCGAGTCAGCAGCGGATGCAGACGGAGATGATGAACCAACAACAGCAGCAAAAAGGGATGCTCAATCAACAGTTGAGAACCCAAACACAGCTTCAGCAGCAGCATCTGCAAACGCAGATGAACACCAATACCCAGCGGATCCAGCAGGGTCAGATGCGTGAGCAGCCATTGCCGAACGCCAACGGCGGCATGCTCAACAGCACGCCACGACCGAGTTCCGGAACGCTTCTGGGGGGTGATAGCGGAGGGGGTGCGCCGCAGCAACAGCATATGCTGCCGCAGCGCCAAAACGGCGAATTACTCAGTCCGCCGCTGAATTAAAGTCTGGACCAATCACGTCGATGGCATCGGTACAGATGCAGTCGACGCCCCAGCGCAGCAGCTCTGCCGCGCGCTGGGGTTTGTTAACGGTATAAACCAGAATGTGTAATCCGGCGTCTTTCAGCATTTTTACGCGCGCTTCATCCAGCAGCCTGTGATTCAGATGAATCGACACGCAGGCTAAGCGCGTGGTCAGCGCCTGCCAGTCGTCACGCCATTCATCCAGCAGTAAACCGCGCGGCAGTTCCGGTGCGGCCGCAAGTGCGGCTTCCAGCGCGTCGATTTCAAACGACGACAGCAGCGGCGCCGTCATCCCGTCCCACATTTCACGCGCCGCCAGCGCAATCACTTTTCCTGTGAGCGGCCCGCTGCCGGTGGTCGGTTTGATTTCAATGTTGGCCATCATGCCGTGCTGACGACAGCGATCCGCCACTTCCGCCAGCAGCGGCAGCGGTTCGCCTTTGAATTCACTGCTGTACCAGCTCCCTGCGTCCACTTTCAGCAGATCGCGCCACGGCAGCGCTCCCGCCACGCCCCAGCCATTACTGGTACGCTCCAGATTGTCGTCATGCAGCAGGAAGATTTCACCGTCTTGCGACAGCTTAGCGTCAAACTCGATCATCCGATGACCGTAATGCGCACCCACGTCAATCGCTGCCAGCGTGTTTTCCGGTGCCAGTTTACCGCCGCCGCGATGGGCGACGATGTGAGGATAAGGCCAGTGACTCATACGCGTTGTCCTGTTTCGCCATCAAATAAGTGCAGATGATTTTCGGGCAGATGCAGCCAGAGCGTGCTGCCGGCTTTAGGGCGTTCCTGATGGGCCAGACGCACCACCATTTTTTGATCGCCCCAGCGCCCGTGCGCCAGGTTATCCGCTCCCAGCATCTCCAGCGTGTCCATGACTAACGGCACGCCGCCGTCCGCCTGCGAGCTTAACGCAATATGTTCCGGGCGGATACCCAGCGTCATTTTACGCCCGGCATAACCGCGATAAAACCAGTTGATCGGCAGCGCCATACCGCTCTCAAGCTCGAAATGGGTGCCCGCGTGGCTGATGCGCCCTTCCAGCAAATTCATCGCCGGACTGCCAATAAAGCTCGCCACAAAGCGGCTGGCCGGTTTTTCATACACTTCAACCGGCGTACCGATTTGCTCCGCAATCCCTTTATTCATCACCATCACGCGTTGTGCCAGCGTCATGGCTTCGACCTGATCGTGGGTGACGTACAGCGAGGTGGTTTTCAGGCGACGATGCAAATGCTGTAACTCAAGGCGCATTTGCACGCGCAGTTTGGCGTCGAGGTTAGAGAGCGGTTCATCGAACAGGAAGACCGCCGGATCGCGCACGATAGCGCGCCCCATCGCCACGCGCTGACGCTGCCCACCGGACAACTCGCGCGGACGGCGTTTCAGCAAGCCGTCGAGTTCCAGAATGCGCGCCGCCTCTTTGACACGCTCTTCGATGTGGCCCTTGCCCATCCCACGAATTTTCAGCCCCCAGGCCATGTTCTCTTCCACGCTCATGTGTGGATACAGCGCGTAGTTCTGGAACACCATCGCGATACCGCGATCTTTCGGCTCCATTTCCGTTACGCGCTGCCTGTCAATCCAGATATCGCCGCTGGTCACGCGCTCAAGCCCGGCGACCATGCGCAGCAGCGTGGATTTTCCGCAGCCGGACGGGCCAACCATCACAATAAATTCGCCATCCGCCACGTCGAGCGTCAGCGGCTGAATGACCTGAGTTTTGCTGTCCCAGCTTTTGGTGACTGCCTGAAGTTTTAAACCTGCCATTTTATTTCTCACTGTCCACTAAACCACGCACAAACGCGCGCTGCATGGCTAAAACGATAACGACCGGAGGGATGAGGGTGAGCAGCATCGCCGCCATCACCTGATTCCAGAGCGTGGTGCCTTCGCCCGTGGCGATCATGCCTTTGATGCCCGCTACGGCGGTGCCGAGATTGACGTCCTGCACAATCAGCAGCGGCCACAGATACTGGTTCCAGCCGTAGATAAAGGTGATCACGAACAGCGCCGCAAGGTTGGTTTTGGAGAGCGGCAGCACGATGTCACGGAAAAAGCGCATCGGTGACGCACCGTCGATTCGCGCCGCTTCAATCAGCTCGTCCGGCAACGTCATAAAGAACTGGCGGAACAAAAACGTCGCCGTTGCTGACGCCATCAGCGGCAGCGTTAGACCCGCGTAGCTGTCGAGCATTTTCAGATTGGCGATCACTTCAACCGTCGGGAAAATACGCACTTCAACCGGCAGCATCAGGGTGATAAAAATCATCCAGAAGAACAGGTTGCGCAGCGGAAACCGGAACCAAACGATGGCGAACGCAGAGAGCATCGACACCACAATTTTGCCGACCGTGATGCCGAACGCCATGATGAAGCTGTTCAGCATCATCAGCCAGAACGGCGCGCTATTTGCGCCCACGCCCTGCGTCCAGATGGTCGCCATGTTTTCAAAAAGATGACCACCGGGGATCAGCGTCATCGGCGTTTCAAACACGGCTTTAGTGTCCAACGTAGCGGCCACAAAGGCGATGTAGAGCGGGAAGAGGATGACGATGATCCCCAGAATCAGCATGGTGTGGCTGAAAATCGTCAGCCCTGGACGGTTCTCAATCATTGGTAGCGCACCTTACTTTCGACATAGCGGAACTGAACCACCGTCAGCACAATCACCAGCAGCATCAGCACTACCGACTGGGCAGCAGACGCAGAGAGATCGAGACCTGCGAACCCTTCGCGGTAAATTTTATAAATCAACGTCGTCGTGGCCTGCACCGGCCCACCGGCGGTGGCGGCGTCGATCACCGGGAAGGTATCGAAGAAGGCGTAGACCAGGTTGACCACCAGCAGGAAAAAACTCACCGGGGCGATCAGCGGCAGTGCCAGCTTAAAGAAGCGACGGATCGGGCCTGCGCCGTCAATCGCGGCGGCTTCAACCAGCGATCGCGGAATGGATTGCAGCGCGGCAAAGAAGAATAAGAAGTTGTAGCTGATCTGCTTCCAGACCGAGGCGAAAACCACCAGAAACATCGCCTGGCCGCTGTTTTGCGCATGGTTCCAGTCGTATCCCATCTCACCGAGGAAATGGGTTATTAATCCGCGTCCTGGGTTAAACAGGAAAATCCACAGCACGGCGGCAACGGCAGGCGCAACGGCGTACGGCAGCAGCATTAGCGTTTGATAAATACGACTGCCGCGCACCACGTAATCCACCAGGGCGGCGAAGAACAGCGAGGCCAGGAGACCACTGACGGTCACCATGGTGCTGAATTTTATCGTCGTCCAGAAGGAGTCGATGTAGTAGCTGTCGTGCCACAGCGCAGCGAAGTTATCCAGACCCACGAACTGGCTGGACAAACCGAAAGGATCGACGCTTTGTACCGAGTACCACAGCGCTTCGCCCGCAGGCCAGATAAAGAAGATAACGGTGATAATCAGCTGCGGGGCGACCAGCAGATACGGCAGCCAGCGCGAACGGAACACCGGACGGGATGATGACATAGAGGGACTCTTTTCCAGAAAACGCCAGGTGGCAGTGTCGCCTTACCCGGCCTACAAGGTGCATTTTCTCCCTCTCCCAGTGGGAGAGGGTTGGAGTGAGGGCATCAGCCCGCACTAAACCTGTAGACCGGATAAGCGCAGCGCCATCCGGCAAAAGCATTAAGACTTCGTTGACTGCTCAAAGCGACGCAGCAGCAGATTTCCGCGCTCTACCGCAGAATCCAGCGCCTGCTGAGGGGTTTTCTTACCGGTCCACACGCTTTCCAGCTCTTCATCCACGATGGTACGAATCTGCGGCATATTGCCCAGACGCAGGCCTTTCGTGAATGGCAACGGCGGCTTGTTCATCATCTGACGCGTGGCAATATCAGCGCCTGGGTTTTTCTCATAGAAACCCTGCTCGCGAGTCAGATCGTACGCGGCTTTGGTAATAGGCAGATAACCGGTTTTCTGGTGCCATTCAGCCGCGTTTTCAGGTTTTGCCAGGAAGTCGAGGAACTCCGCGACGCCTTTGTAGGTGCCCTTGTCTTTGCCCTGCATCACCCACAGGCTCGCCCCGCCGATGATGGCGTTCTGCGGCGCGCCTTTCACGTCTGCGTCGTACGGCATCATGCCCACGCCGTAGTTGAATTTAGCGTAGTGACGGATGTCCGCCAGCGAGCCGGAAGAGGCGGTCGTGATCGCACAGTCGCCGTTGTAAAACTTCTCGGTTGATTCGTCTTTACGCCCGAAATAGCTGAAATCGCCCTTCTTATTCAGGGCTTCCAGCAGCGCGATATGTTTGACCTGCTCTGGCTTATTGAACTCCAGAACCGCATCAGTGCCGTCGAAGCCGTTATTTTTGGTCGCCACGGGCAGACCATGCCAGGCGCTGAAGTTCTCAATCTGGATCCAGCCCTGCCAGCCGCTCGCGTAGCCACACTTCATGCCTGCTGCTTTCAGCTTCGCGGTGTAGTCCGCCAGGTCCTGCCAGGTTTTCGGCGGCTGATCCGGGTTTAAACCGGCTTTCTTGAAGGCGTCTTTGTTGTAATACAGCACCGGCGTGGAGCTGTTAAACGGCTGAGACAGCAGGTGGCCGGTTTTGGAATCGGTGTAGTAGCCGGAAACCGTCGGCACGAACTGGGATTCGTCAAAGTTAATGCCCGCATCTTTGAACACTTCGTACACCGGTTTAATGGCTTTGGACGCCATCATGGTCGCGGTGCCGACTTCGTAAACCTGGAGCAACGCCGGAGCATTGCCGGTACGGAACGCCGCGATACCTGCGCTCAGGCTCTGCTCGTAGTTGCCTTTGTACACCGGCACAATTTTGTAATCCGGGTGGGTGTCGTTGAAACGCTGCGCCAGGGAGTCAACTTCTTTACCCAGTTCCCCTTCCATGGAATGCCAGAACGGAATGGACGTGACAGCCATTGCGTTCGTCGCAAAAGCCAGACCGATTGCCAGACCCAAAGCTGTGTGTCGTAACGATGTCATTGTCATCTCTCTTTTTTGTGCCGGATGCGCGATATCACGCGTTTTATGCTCGCGAGGTAACATGACATGTTCGAATGACAGAAAAATAACTGTTTAATTACAAATAAGTGACAACCAGGCGGCAGCGGGATGATGGTACGGTGAAGGTAATATGGCGGGAATAATAATGTTGTGCGGCCAGATGCCCTCACCCCGGCCCTCTCCCACGGGAGAGGGAGAAAACATTAAAAAAGGCAACGTGCGTTGCCTTTTGCTTTTACCTAGCCACCCAGATAAGCGCTGCGCACCGCTTCGTTCGCGAGCAACGCATCGCCTGTGTCTTCCAGCACCACGCGGCCGTTTTCCAGCACGTAGCCGCGATCGGCGAGCTTCAGCGCCTGGTTGGCGTTTTGCTCGACGAGGAAGATGGTCATGCCCTCTTTTCGCAGCTGTTCAATGGTGTCGAAAATCTGCTGGATGATGATCGGTGCAAGTCCGAGCGACGGCTCATCGAGCAGCAGCAAACGCGGCTGGCTCATCAGCGCACGACCGATCGCCAGCATCTGCTGTTCCCCGCCGGACATGGTGCCCGCACGCTGAATACGACGTTCATACAGGCGCGGGAAGAGTTCATACACCCACTTCATACGGGACTGGTATTGGTCGCGCTCAACAAAGAAGCCACCCATTGCCAGGTTCTCTTCCACCGTCATTCGCGAGAAGACACGACGCCCTTCCGGCACAATCGCTACCGCTTCGCGCATGATTTTCGCGGTCTGCCAGTCGGTAATGTCTTTTCCATCAAAGACGATACGCCCGCTGGTGGCGCGCGGATCGCCGCACAATGTGCCGAGCAGCGTGGTTTTACCCGCCCCGTTCGCGCCAATCAGAGTGACGATTTCGCCCTGATTAATGTGCAGGCTCACGTCATGCAGCGCCTGAATTTTGCCGTAGTGGGCACTGACTTTGTCAAAAGATAACATCGCTTTTTCCATCTTATGCCTCACCCAAATAGGCGCGGATCACGTCCGGGTTGTGTCGAATTTCATCCGGCGTACCGTTCGCCAGCGGCGTACCCTGGTTGACCACGTAGATACGATCGGAGATCCCCATCACCAGCTTCATATCGTGCTCAATCAGCAGGATAGTGGTGTTGTGATGGTTACGCAGCTCAACGATCAGTTCGTCCAGCTCTTTGGTCTCTTTCGGGTTCAAGCCTGCGGCGGGTTCATCCAGCATCAGAATTTCTGGCTGCGTCACCATGCAGCGGATAATCTCCAGACGACGCTGATCGCCATAGGCGAGGTTGCTCGCCTGACGGTTAGCGTGCTGAAGCAAGCCGATACGGTCGAGCCAGGTCGCCGCACGATCCAGGGCTTCGGCCTGCGCACGGCGGAAGGCCGGGGTTTTCAGTAAGCCCGAGAAAACACCGGTTTTAAGCTGCTGATGCTGTGCCACCAGCAGGTTTTCAATCACCGTCATCTCACGGAACAGACGCACGTGCTGGAAGGTTCGCACCACGCCCATCCGCGCGATTTGCTGTCCCGGTAAGCCTTCGAGGTGCTTGTCGCCCAGCATGATGGTCCCGCCCGTTGGCTTATAAAACCCGGTCAGGCAGTTGAAAACGGTGGTTTTCCCTGCGCCGTTCGGGCCAATCAGGGAGACGATCTCTTTTGGATGCAAATCCAGCGACACGTTGTTGACCGCCAGCAGGCCGCCAAAACGCATCATCAGGCCGTTCACGGTTAATAATGGCTGACTCATGCCTGTTCTCCTTTCGCCTGAGCGTTTTTCAGCTTCAGCTGTGGACGGGTCATCGGCAGCAAGCCTTGCGGACGCCAGATCATCATCAGCACCATCAAACCACCCAGCATTAACATGCTGTATTCATTAAAGTCGCGCATCAGTTCGCGGGAAACGACCAGCAAAATCGCCGCGAGGATAACCGCAAACTGCGAGCCCATACCGCCCAGCACGACGATCGCCAGCACGAAAGCCGACTCGGCAAAGGTGAACGATTCCGGGCTGACGAAGCCCTGGCGCGCGGCAAACAGCGTTCCGGCAAAACCCGCAAACGCGGCGCTGATGGTGAACGCCGTCAGCTTGATGCGGGTCGGGTTCAGACCCAGTGAACGGCAGGCGATTTCGTCTTCTCGCAAGGCTTCCCACGCACGGCCCAGCGGCATCCGCAGCAGGCGGTTAATCACGAACAGCGTCATCACTACCAGCAGCAGCGCCACCAGATAGAGCCAAATCACGCGGTCCGACGGGTCATATTTAATGCCGAAGAAGTTGCTGAACGTATCCCACCCGCCTTCGCGCGCGGTACGGCTGAACTCCAGACCGAAGAACGTCGGTTTAGGGATCTGGCTGACGCCATTCGGACCGCCGGTGATTTCGGTGTTATTCAGCAGCAGGATACGGACGATCTCCCCGAAGCCCAGCGTCACGATTGCCAGATAGTCTCCGCGCAGGCGCAGCACCGGGAAGCCCAGCAGGAAACCTGCGGCAGCGGACACCAGCCCTGCCAGCGGCAGACAGGTCCAGAAGCCGAGACCGTAATAGTGGTTCAGCAGCGCAAAGGTGTACGCGCCGATAGCGTAAAAACCGCCGTAGCCGAGCACCAGCAGGCCAGACAACCCCACCACCACGTTCAGGCCAAGACCCAAAATCACATAGATCATGGTCAGCGTGGCGATATCCACCGTGCCGCGCGACACCATAAACGGCCACGCCACCGCCGCAACCAGCAGCGCGACCAGGAACAGTTTCTGCTTAACGGACGAGCCATCAATAGCCGGTAAAACAAATTTTGGTCCGGAGACGTTTTTCAACGTTTTCTGGAATACCGGGCGCAGCAGCTGGAACAAAAAGACCACCGCGGTGCCAACAAACACCCACTGCCAGCGGATATCAGACGCGACATCCACCACCAGTTTGGTGCCGTTAAGTTCTAACTGCACGCCCATGAAGACGCCCGCGAGAACAAAGAACATGGCGGCGGAGAGCAACGCCATCGCAAAATGCATTGGTTTCATACTTTTTCGACCTCCGGACGGCCCAGAATCCCGGTAGGCATCACCAGCAGCACGCCAATCAGCAGCGCAAACGACACCACATCTTTATATTCCGTACTCAGATACGCCGAGGAGAGCGCTTCGGCCACGCCCAGAATCAGGCCGCCAATCATCGCGCCAGGAATGCTGCCGATCCCGCCCAGCACCGCTGCGGTGAAGGCTTTCATCCCGGCCATAAAGCCGATGTACGGGTTAATCACGCCGTAGAACTGGCCGAGCAGAACGCCCGCCACCGCCGCCATCGCCGCGCCAATCACAAAGGTCAGCGCAATCACGCGGTCAGTGTTGATACCGAGCAGGCTCGCCATTTTCAGGTCTTCTGCACAGGCACGACAGGCGCGTCCCATGCGGGAATAACGGATAAAAATGGTCAGCGCCAGCATCGCCAGGAAGGTCACAATCCAGATAACCAGCTGCATGGTGGTGATAGAGGCAGAGAAGTTTTCACTTGCGCCGACAATCCACTGGCCGTTAAACAGGCTTGGCAGCGCCACGTCGCGGGAGCCTTCGGTCAGGCTGACGTAGTTTTGCAGGAATATCGACATCCCGATGGCGGAGATCAGCGCGATCAGGCGTTTGGAGCTGCGCACAGGCCGATAGGCCACGCGTTCGATGCTCCAGCCGTAGGCGCTGGCAATCACAATCGCACCCACAAATCCGGCGGCGACCAGCAGCCAGCTGCTGTCGATACCCATCATCATCAGCGCGGCAATGATCATAAAGGAGACATAACTGCCGATCATGTAGACCTCGCCGTGGGCGAAGTTGATCATGCCGATAATGCCGTACACCATCGTATAACCGATGGCGATCAGCGCGTAGGTGCTTCCCAGCGTGACGCCGTTAAACATCTGCTGCAAGAAATAGAGAAACTGCTCTGACATAAGGAAACCTTTTTAAATCCGCCCGCTGAATGCGGGCGGCGGGATAACTTGTCTTCAGGCGTTATTTCGCGACGGTTGACGAACCGTCGGCATGCCACTGGAAGACACCAAATTCAAATCCCTTCAGATCGCCTTTCTCATCCCAGTTCAGCGGCCCAATCACGGTATTCGCACCGTGAGCTTTTAAATCTTTAATTAAATCCAGCGGCGCTTTGCTGCCGGTGCGTTCCAGGGCGGTAGCCAGAGACTGCACGGCGGCATAGGTGATCCACACATACGGACCACTCGGATCTTTTTTCTGCGCATTGAGCGCGTCTACGATAGCTTTATTCGACGGTTCCTGGTCATAGCGTTTTGGCATCGTCACCAGCATGCCTTCGCCTGCATTGCCCGCAATATTAGACAGCGAGGCGTTACCCACCCCTTCCGGCCCCATAAACTGCGTTTTCAGACCGGTTGCCCGCGCCTGGCGCAGCATCTGGCCCATCTCCGGGTAATAACCGCCGTAGTAAACGAAGTCGATATTCTCTTTTTGCAGACGGGCCAGCAGCGCTGAGAAATCTTTCTCGCCCGCAGTGATACCGTCGAAGAAGACCACGTTAGCGCCGCCTTTTTTCAGGTTCTCTTGTACGGAACGCGCCAGGCCTTCGCCATATTGCTGTTTATCGTGAATGATCGCGATGCGCTGCGGTTTCACTTTTTCCAGAATGTATTTAGCCGCTGTCGGTCCCTGTGAAGAGTCCAGACCTGCGGTACGCATGATGTGCTGATAGCCACGCTGAGTCAGTTCCGGGTTGGTCGCACCAGGCGTTATCATCAGAATGCCTTCGTCTTCGTAGATGTCGGAAGCGGGCTGTGTGGAGGATGAGCAGAGGTGACCAATCACATACTGAATGCCATCGTTAACGATTTTGTTGGCCACGGCGACGGCTTGTTTAGGGTCACAGGCGTCGTCATATTCCACGCCGACCAGTTTGTCGCCTTTGATGCCGCCCTTGGCGTTGATGTCTTTGATTGCCTGACGCGCGCCGTTAAATTCCATATCACCCCACTGGGCAACCGGACCGGACATCGCACCCACCACGGCAATTTTAATCTCTTCCGCCATAGCTGCCTGCGAAATCGCCAGTGCAACCATTCCCGCGATAAATGCTTTCGCGTTCCTTTTCATCT
>Ga0308165_1001392_pt1 | contig 34033 bp, 32 predicted proteins | sample PhyWR2_FD_201032 | JGI IMG/M metagenome (GOLD analysis project Ga0308165, IMG submission 201032) | Phyllosphere microbial communities from UC Gill Tract Community Farm, Albany, California, United States - DLSLW.R2 | ecosystem: Host-associated > Plants > Phyllosphere > Unclassified | place: USA... | reverse complement strand
GGCTGGCGATCGTTACATTTCTGCTGCTGTTGCTTTTAACACGCGCACTCATCTGGCTTGGGCGATCTATTTCAACGATGATACACCGCCTCGTGCCGCGCAGGGTGGCAAATGTGGTCGGCATTGCACTAACGATTGTTTTGATATGGACAATTGCGAACGGCCTTCTGATCCAGTCTACATTCCAAGTGCTAGATCGCTCATTTCGCGAGTATGATGCGCTGATTGAACCAGACCGCCCTCAGCCAATAGAAAGTGGCAAGACAGGAAGTGCGGCATCCCTTTTAGCATGGAATGCGCTCGGGCGCGCCGGACGTGAGTTTGTTTCGTCTGGTCCTGCGGCTGAAGAGATATCATCGTTTACTGGACGCGATGCTCTTGATCCAATCCGTGTCTATGCCGGCTTGAATGTTGCTGACGCGCCCAAACAACGTGCCGAGCGCGCTTTAGAAGAGCTAAAGCGACAAAATGGATTTGAACGTTCAATTCTCGTCATCATCACTCCTACGGGCACCGGCTGGGTTGACCCTGCGGCAATGGACGGCCTCGAATTTTTGCATGATGGCAATGTCGCAAGCATCGCTATGCAATATTCTTATCTCAACAGCCCGCTATCACTGCTCTTTCAGCCAGAATATGGTGCAGAAGCATCACGAGCTTTGTTCACGACCGTTTATAATTATTGGAAGACGCTGCCAAAAGACCAGCGACCAAAGCTTTATCTCTACGGTCTTAGTTTAGGCGCGATGAATTCCGAGAAATCGGTCGCTTTGTTTGAAATGCTAGAAGACCCAATAAACGGTGCTTTATGGGCCGGACCGCCTTTTCCAAGTCGCGACTGGAAACAGATCACGCGAGACCGAAATGAAGGCACGCCGGAATGGCTTCCTGTGTTTCGCGATGGCGCCTTTGCCCGTTTCATGAACCAAAAAGGTGAAGCACCCGGCAATGGGGATCGATGGGGGCCGCTTCGGATCGTTTATCTTCAATATGCCAGCGACGCTGTGACTTTTTTCGACAGCCGAGCGCTCTATCGGCAACCCGACTGGATGGATAGCCCGCGTGGTTTTGATGTCTCACCAAAATTGCGGTGGTATCCTGTTGTGACCATGCTTCAACTCGCGCTTGATATGGCTTTTGCAACCACCACCCCGATGGGTTACGGCCATGTCTATTCGCCAGAGGATTATATCAATGCCTGGATTGATGTTGCAGATGTTGATGGATGGAACGAAGTTCAGATCAATCGGCTCAAGCAATACCTCCGTCATAAACTCACCGGCGAAAACGTCGAAGGCTACGAGCAACGTGGCGGATAAAGAGCCGCAACAAACAAAACAGCCGCCCTTTTGAGGCGGCTGCTCATCTCATAATTCAACTCAGACTATCAGTAAGGCGAATAGCACTGCTGACGTGGGCCGTTATAAGGCTGGAACGTATTGTCCGACGCACGATAAGACTTGTAGCGGTTGTAGCACCACTGAACATGGTTGTTACCCTGACGGTAAACCGGCTGCGGGGCTGGCTGTGAAGCGATGGCACCACCGATGATCGCACCGGCACCGAACGCTGCAAGCGGATACCACCAGCCATCATTGTGACGGCGATAGCCATGGCGATAATTGTTGTAACCACGATGGCCATTCCAGTAACCAGGGCGCGGGCGATGGTTACCATTCCAGCCTGGGCGATGTCCCGGACGATTACCGTTCCAACCTGGGCGATTGCCGTTCCAAGCTGGACGATTTCCATTCCAATTGCCGTTGCCATGGCGACGCCAACGATCATCACGGACATTAAGCACGTTATCGCTACCAGCAATCTGTGCGGTTGGCATGACCGGAGCGGCAGAGACCGGCGCCATAGCCCCAATCATAAAAGTCGCGCCAATCAGGCCAACCATCATTTTCTTCAAGGTTTTGATCATCTTGTTCTCCAGTTCAACTGCACACATCATGCTCAATGCCAGATGAACATGCGCTGAATGATAGGGATAAATATATAGCACCCTCAATGTCTGACAAGTGAGCCAGATAAACTCGTGTCAAACATGATGAATTATCGGCTTAACGTCCAAAAATTCTGATGATACAAAGGTATGGCTATGTTTTTATTAGAATCTGCTATTAGTGCCAGACAAATTGAACCCATGATAAATTGGGTCATAGTGACATAGCGGGGAAAGCCGTGCAGGCGGAAACAGAGACTGCCAGAATGAATTCTAAAGGCTTGTTTTCGGGGACTTCAAACCCGTTTCTGGCAGCTGTTGAGCATACCCCTACCCCAATGCTCATTACTGATCCACGTCTTCCTGACAATCCAATTGTCTATGCAAACGAAGCCTTCCTGCATCTGACTGGACATTCCGCAGAAGAAATTATCGGCCAAAATTGCAGGTTTTTGCAGGGCGAAGGAACGAGTTCAGATCATATCAATGCCATTCGCAGTGCATTAAATGCTGAGGTAGCGATTGATATTGACGTTCTCAACTATAGGAAATCTGGCGAAGCATTTTGGAACCGGCTGCATATCGCCCCCGTCAAAAACGCTGACGGTCAGGTAGAGCATTTCGTTTCAACCCAGCTTGATGTGACGCTGGAACTCAAACAACTTGTTGAACTTCAACAAGAACGCGATCTGCTTTCCACAAAGACAGAACGTCACCAAAAATACCTCGATTATATCGTCGATGCAGCAAATATCGGTTACTGGACGCGTGATTTGAACAGCGGTGTTGTGACCGGGTCAGCTGAGTGTCGTCGAATATTTGGCTTTGCTGATGATGAGCATATCAACTTCGATCAGATCGTTGAATTGATCGCCCTTGAGGATCGAATGGCAGTGGTCCAGCAAACCGAGGCCGCGTTCATCACCGGCGAGCCTTATTCTATGGAATATCGCATCAACAACAGGGCCGGACAGACAATATGGGTCGAAACTCGCGCGAAGGCCTTGCTCGGTGAAAACCCTGCATTAGTCGGCGTCATGCTGGACGTGACGGAACGCAAGCGAAACGAAGCTGACAAAGCACTTGTAACACGCGAAATTTCACATCGGTTCAAGAACTCGATGGCGATGGTTCAATCAATTGCCAACCAGACATTGCGCAATGCCAATAATTCCGATGAAGCAAGCCAATTGTTTAACGAGCGCCTGCACGCACTTGCACAAGCGCATGATATGTTGCTTCAGGACAATTGGGGCGGCGCGACAATCAGGCAAATAGCCGATACGGCGCTGGAGCCTTTCAACAGAACCTTCGGCAACCGCATCCGCATGAGTGGCCCCTCGCTCTTTGTGAGCGACCGAATTACCGTTTCGCTTTCGCTTGGCCTTTACGAACTTGCCACAAACGCTGTCAAATACGGCGCACTTTCCGATGAGCACGGTAGCATCGATTTCACTTGGAACGTTATCATTGATAAAGGCGAAAAGAAGTTTCATATGCAGTGGATCGAAAGCGGTGGACCGAGCGTTACACGTCCGTCGCGTCGCGGTTTCGGGCAGCGACTGATACGTCTGGTGTTGGCGGAAGAACTCAAAGCGCGATGCGATATCGATTTTGCCGCAACTGGCCTCAAGATTGATGTTGTGGCTCCCATCACCTCCGACGTCTTCCCCGGTTTCGATCATATTGCGCAATCTACCAGCATCCCCGTTTGACCAAATGCGTATAAAAGCAGAGGCATTTTGCCATCTGGTGCCCGGCATGAAAAAGCGCCATATGCTGCTAACATGAACGACAGCTCCGCTTCCTCCATTTTTGTTACTGATGATAAACCGCGCCATATCGCACGCGATACGTCACCAGTAGCACCCCGTTTTCTCCCGCAGTCGAGCGACCAACCGCCAGTGGAGTGGCTCGTCGCGGATGGATTAACGGATTACGAAGCAGCGCTCACGTTCATGGAACAGCGCGTGCAAGCTATTCGCGAGGGGACAGCCAACGAGCTTGTCTGGCTTGTCGAACATCCGCCGCTTTATACTGCGGGCACCAGCGCTCACACGGAAGATCTTCTGACGCCAGATCGCTTCCCGGTTTTCAACACCGGACGCGGCGGCGAATACACCTATCATGGCCCAGGCCAGCGTGTGGCCTACGTCATGCTGGACTTGAAACGTCGCCGTGAAGACGTCCGGGCATTTGTAACCGCACTTGAGCAATGGATCGTCGAGACATTGGCACAGTTCAACGTCAAAGGCGAACGCCGCGCAGATCGTGTGGGGGTATGGGTTTCACGCCCAGAAAAGCCGCTGCTTACCAATGGTGGAATGTGTGAAGATAAGATCGCCGCTATCGGCATTCGCCTGCGCCGCTGGGTGAGCTTCCACGGCATTGCCATCAATGTCGAGCCAGAGCTCGAACATTTTGGCGGCATCGTCCCTTGCGGCATTGCGGAATATGGGGTGACCAGTCTTGTCGATCTTGGCTTGCCGATCACCATGGGCGACGTCGATGTCGCGCTGGGAATAGCTTTTGAAAGCGTCTTCGGCCCTCGTCAGACGAAATAATCAGACGACTTTTATTCGCCTCTCGCGCATGAAGACGTAAAATCCAGATCCCACGATAATGAAGATACCGAACCATTTGGAAGGTGTCGGAAAATCACCGAATACGATCAGCCCAACCAGAACCGCGTTGACGATTTCCAGATACTGAAACGGTGCCAACATGGATGCTGGGGCAAGCTTAAATGCCTGCACAACCAACAAATGGCTGACTGTGCCAATTGCGCCGAGCAGAAACAGCAACAACCAAGGCTGTAGGCTATGAGGCAGCGCGAAGCTCAAATCTCCAATGCCAGCAGCCGTGCCAAAAATCATAAACAGACCTGCGATCAGCGATCCACCGACGCCTGCGTAAAACTGCATGACGACAGGGCCTTCTTTGGCCCCATATTTGCGGTTCAAAATCAGATAGATCGCGAAAGTAACGGCAGTTGCCAATGGCAACAGCGATACCGCACCAAAAATCTCAAAGCTCGGCTGAATAACGATCATCGTACCAATCAACCCGATACCGACCGCGCTGAACCGGCGCCAACCGACCTTTTCTTTAAGAAATATAGCAGATAGCAATGTGAGGATCAGGGGCTCTGCAAAAAACACTGCCATGGCGTCTGCGAGCGGCATATATTTGACGGCCGTGAAAAAACACGTTCCGCCAAAACCCATTAATGCACCGCGCACAAGATTGCCCGTAAGATGTTTTGTATGCAGCGCGCTCAGACCGCCCATAGCAATCAGAACTGCAAACATCAGTCCGGACTGAATAAAAAAGCGCATGAAGGTAACGGTCGCCGGAGGCATGTTATCCATCATGGCAAGCCACTTGCCGATGGCATCCATTAGCGGCAGTAGCAGCACCGAAAGCACCATGATCGCCATGCCCTTTACGTGCGCTTCTGTACCGCCTGTCGCCGTGCCGTGCATTTTATTACTCACAATTTCATCACTGCAATTGCGCTTACGCGAATGATCGGCTGGTTTCCATCTTAATTCGTTTAACAGAGCATGCAGTTTGACTTTAGCCATGCTTATGGTGCAAATCGGTCTCGCTTCAGGCAAAACCACTTGATAACTTGGGGCTAAAGCGGAACGTAAGGCGAACTTTATTCGCAATGCGGGTATTACAGTGGCATTATATATGTGATTCGCAGATATAGGTTGGTCGCCGTTCGCAATGGGCGGTTCTTCAGGTTTCATACAGAAAGCATTTCGGACAAAGATGGACGATAACGATCTCTTTTCCAGAGTAGTCAGCAATGCCCGTGAACGGCAGATGGACCGGCAGCCTGAAAAGGCTACTGAACCACAGCCTGTTGCACAAACGGTCACGCCGCCATCAGCAACGAAACCTGCTCCTATGACAACAAAAGCCCCACCTGTTTCGTCGAGTGGCGATGATTACAACGCATCTTCCATCCGCGTTCTTGAAGGCCTTGAGCCTGTGCGCCTGCGCCCCGGCATGTATATCGGCGGCACCGACGAGAAGGCGCTGCATCATCTATTCGCAGAAGTCATCGATAACTCGATGGACGAAGCGGTTGCAGGCCACGCCAATTTTATTGAAGTCAGCCTCGATACGGAAGGCTTCCTGACTGTCAGCGACAATGGCCGCGGCATTCCGGTTGATGAGCATCCACAGGTGCCGGGAAAATCAACGCTTGAAGTCATCATGACCAAACTGCACGCAGGCGGTAAGTTTGACGGCAAAGCCTATGAAACCTCCGGCGGTCTGCACGGTGTTGGTGTATCGGTGGTCAACGCGCTTTCTGATGTTCTGGAAGTAGAGGTTGCGCGCAATCGCCGCCTCTATCGTCAGCGCTTTTCGCGCGGCATTCCACAGGGTGGTCTCGAAGACGTAGGCGAAGTGCACAACCGTCGTGGCACGCGCGTTCGCTTCCATCCGGACCCCGATATTTTCGGCAAGAGTGCCCATTTTGATCCGCACCGGCTTTATCGCATGGCGCGTTCAAAAGCATATCTGTTTGGTGGCGTCGAAATTCGTTGGAGCTGCGATCCGTCGCTTCTCGACCCAAAGAAAGAAACACCTGAAAAGGCTGTTTTCCATTTCCCCGGTGGTCTGAAAGATTATCTCTCGGCGTCGCTTGGCAAAGAGCATCAGGTTACGCGTGAGATTTTCTCTGGCCGAACCGAAAAGCAAGGCGGCCATGGTGCCGTTGAGTGGGCGATCTCATGGTATGGCGGCGACGGCTTCGTCAATTCCTACTGTAATACGATCCCGACCGCTGATGGCGGCACGCATGAAGCGGGTCTGCGTATTGCCCTCACACGTGGCCTCAAAGCCTATGCGGAACTGACCAACAACAAACGCGCTTCGATCATCACCACCGATGACGTGATGATATCTGCCGCTGCTATGATGTCCGTCTTTATTCGCGAGCCTGAATTTGTCGGCCAGACCAAGGACAAGCTTGCAACCGTCGAAGCGCAGCGCATTGTAGAAAATGTAATCCGCGATCCATTCGATCATTGGCTTACCGCGTCGCCGCAAGAGGCATCACGCCTTCTCGATTGGGTTGTTGACCGTGCAGAGGAACGTCTGCGTCGTCGTCAGGAAAAGGAAACCGTTCGCAAAAGCGCAACGCGTAAGCTGCGTCTTCCGGGTAAGCTTGCTGACTGCACGCAAAATGCGGCTGCGGGTGCTGAATTGTTCATCGTGGAAGGTGATTCCGCTGGCGGCTCTGCCAAGCAAGCGCGCAATCGCTCCAATCAGGCGATCCTGCCGCTACGTGGTAAAATCCTGAACGTTGCCAGTGCTGGCCGCGAAAAGCTAACAGCAAACCAGCAGATTGCCGATCTCGTGCAGGCCTTGGGTGCTGGCACACGTAAAAACTATCGCGAAGAAGATTTGCGTTATGATCGCATTATCATCATGACAGATGCCGACGTGGATGGCGCACATATCGCATCGCTGTTGATCACGTTCTTCTATCAGGAAATGCCCGACCTTATCCGTAATGGGCATCTTTATCTGGCCGTTCCACCGCTTTATCGTATTAGTCAAGGCGGGAAAGTCGCCTATGCACGCGACGATGCGCACAAAGATGAATTGATGCGCACGATGTTTACAGGTCGCGGCAAGGTAGAGCTTGGCCGCTTCAAAGGCTTGGGCGAAATGCGCGCCGAACAGCTCAAAGAAACGACAATGGACCCTAAGAAGCGTACGCTTCTGCGCGTCCATGTTGATGAAGATTACATTGAAGAAACACGCGTCACTGTTGATGATCTGATGGGCACAAAGCCGGAAGCTCGCTTCCGCTTCATTCAGGATCGCGCTGCATTTGTGGAAGAGCTTGATATTTAGAGCGCATCTTATCCGAAAGCCGTTTCACACTTTTCGGGATGCGCTCTTAGCTCTGAAGTTCTCACAGTAGCAAAAACACCATTAAAACGGCAGTTCATTATTTGACCTGCCGTTTTTTTTTAACATTCAAATCTTCACATCAATGCCGAGCTTGGTTTGAATATCATCAATCGATTCTTTGACAAAGAATGTAAGATCAGTGCTCAGCGTCACAATACGCGTTCCTGTACCATAGGCATTATATGACAAAACGTGGTTGAAATTGACCGCGACTCGCTCGCCGCTGACGTCCGTAAGCATAATCCACATATAAGCCCCTCCTCTGAAAAACGATTCCTTATAAGAGGATAGGCGCATGTCTCAAAATGGCAATGACGCTTTATAAGTCAGCGCGCATTCGGACTTTTTCAAGATTGCGCTCAAAGCTTGCCGACCATTCTTCGCTACGCTGATAAATGCGAAAGCCTAATTTCTCATACAGCCCAATTGCCGGGAGATTATCGGCATGTGTGCCGATTTCGGCATCTGAAAAGCCATTGAGAACAATCTGGGCCATCAACGCATCAAGCAATGCGCCGCCCAGTCCCTGACCGTGATGGGCGGGATCAATCCAGAGGTCGGAAATATAATTTGATTTCGGGACACGAGCGCCCCAGCCGCAAATCTCTCCGCTTCGTTCCGCGAGCAGAACACCATCGGCATTCTCATACAAATCACGAAGGAATTTGGCCTGAAGCCCTGCCCGGCTTTCATCCGTCAGCACAATGTTGCGTGCTGCGGTTCGCCATGCCCGAACTGCTAGCTCACCCATCAAAAAAAATTCGCCGGACATTTCTGCCCGGCGAATAAGAAGTTCAGATTTTACCACCATTTCTTCGGGGTAAAGCGTCCGGCTGCCTGCTCAATTGCGCTGGCTGCCTGGAACAAAGTTTCTTCTTCAAATGGACGACCGATCAACTGCAAACCAAGCGGCAAGCCCTGATCGTTAAGGCCCGCAGGAACAGCAATCCCCGGCAGGCCTGCCATGTTCAGCGTGATTGTGAAGATGTCGTTGAGATACATCTTGACCGGATCGTTTGCCAGCTCCTTGTCGCCAATGCTGAACGCAGCAGAAGGCGTAATCGGCGTCAGAATTGCATCAACACCACTTGCAAAGACATTTTCAAAGTCTTTCTTGATCAGTGTACGAACCTTCTGCGCGCGCAGATAATAAGCATCGTAATAGCCCGCCGACAGAACATAGGTTCCAGTCAGGATACGACGTTTTACTTCCCTGCCAAAACCTGCGGCGCGGCTCTGTTCGTACATATCGGCAATGTCCTTGCCCGGCACGCGCAGACCATAACGCACACCGTCATAACGCGCGAGGTTGGAAGACGCTTCCGCAGGTGCCACGATGTAATAAGCAGCAAGCGCATATTTGGTATGAGGCAGCGAAACATCGACGATTTCCGCACCAGCATCTTTAAGATACTGGATGCCCTTCTGCCAAAGTGCTTCAATTTCTTCAGGCATACCGTCGATACGATATTCGTTCGGAATACCGATCTTGAGGCCTTTCAGCGACTTGCCGATGGCTGCTTCATAATCTGGAACAGGCAGATCAACAGAAGTTGTATCTTTCAAATCGACCGATGCCATTGATTTGAGCAAGATTGCAGCATCGCGCACATCACGCGCAATCGGACCAGCCTGATCAAGCGACGACGCATAAGCCACAACACCCCAGCGCGAAACGCGGCCATAGGTCGGTTTAATGCCAACTGTGCCGGTGAACGCAGCTGGCTGACGGATCGAGCCGCCCGTATCAGATGCCGTAGCGCCTGCGCAAAGATGCGCTGCAACAGCTGCTGAAGAACCGCCCGACGAGCCGCCCGGCACCAGATCAACATCCGAACCGTTTGCGCGCCAAGGATTCTTCACCGGACCGTAATAGGAGCTTTCATTGGACGAACCCATCGCGAATTCATCCATGTTGAGCTTGCCCAACATGACCGCGCCGTCGGCCCAGAGGTTTGAAGTGACGGTTGATTCATATTCGGGCTTGAAGCCGTCAAGAACGTGCGAACAGGCCTGCGTGTGAACACCCTTGGTCGCGAACAGATCTTTTACGCCAAGCGGGATACCTTCAAGCGCACCGGCTTTGCCTTCAGCAATACGGGCATCGGAAGCTTTTGCCATTTCGCGTGCCTTTTCAGGCGTCACAGCGACATAGGCATTGATCTTGTCATTGGCGGAATCAATAGCCGCAATATAGGCGTCGGTCAGTTCGGTCGCGGTGAAGGCTTTGGCCTTCAGCTTATCGCGCGCTTCGGCAATGGTCAGTGCGGTCAGTTCGCTCATCATCTAATCCTGTAAAGTCATGCCTCAGCAAGGCGCTTTTCAAAAAAGGCGCTGTATTCGGAATCGGGATAATCTAAAACCACTCCGCAGCGCACAAAACCCGAATTTTCATAAAGCCGCCAGGCACCCCCGAAGCCGGGACCAGTACCCGTTTCAAGGACCAGACACGAAGCACCCTTGGCTTTTGCCCGCTCGACAATCGCATCGACAAGATGGGAGCCGATACGCTTGCCTCGAACTTCAGGGCGCGTGAACATGCGCTTAAGTTCACCCACACCGTTATCGTGCATCTTCAATGCACCACAGCCGACAGCCTTGCCGTCTTCATCTCGTGCAACGAAAACTGTCGTATCCGGCTCCGCCATCTGTTCAACAGTCATCTTGAACTGGAACTCGATAGGCGAAAGCGGCAGCATATGCGCGTTCAATGCTTCAACAAGATCACGCACATCATCCTGCAATGGGGTCTCGATGGAAACCCGGATAGCCATCGGCTTACTCCACGACCTTTGGCACCACGAAGAAATTGTCTTCGGTCACAGGCGCATTGGCAACAACGGCATTAGCAATATTGCCGTCGGTAACCGCATCTTCACGCAGACGCATTTTCATAGGCGAAACTGACGTCATCGGTTCCACGCCTTCAACATCGACTTCGTTCAATTGCTCAACAAAGCCCAGAATTGCATTGAGTTCGCCAGTCATGCGCTCGGCTTCGTCTTCTGTGACGGCGATACGTGCAAGATGCGCGACGCGCTTGACGGTTGAAATATCGACGGACATCCTGTTCTCCGCAAATGCATGTTTAGGGCGGCGGACCGCCACCCCGAAAAGGTTCTTTTACCGGCTATAACGGTGTGGGTGCGGAAGCGCAACATTTCTTGCGCTTCCATCCATAGTTAGAAGCTATGAACTGTGCCTGCCGGAGCAACCAGAACTTTGGTGTTCGACTGGCCTTCCATACCAGCGACAAATTTTTCGGCGTTCTGATCGATGATCGGGAACGAACCATAATGGCATGGCAGAACGGTTTTGAAGTTAAAATAACGCTGGCAGGCAAGCGCTGCCACAGCACCGCCCATTGTGAAACGATCACCAATCGGCACAATGCCGATTTCCGGCTGATGCAACTCATTGATCAGCGCCATGTCGGAGAAAATATCTGTATCGCCCATATGATAAAGCGTCGGCGCGTCACTAAAATGGAAAACCAGCCCATTTGGATTGCCAAGCGCCTGGCTAACGCCATTTTCGGTCAACATTGCCGATGAATGCAGGGCATTGACGAAAGTCACGGTAAAGCCTTCATGCGCAAGCGTGCCGCCAGTGTTTCCGGCATCAAGCTTTTCAACGCCTTGGCTACCGAGCCATGTGGCCAGATCGGCATTGGCGATAACTGTCGCGCCATGTTCTTTTGCAATTGCAACCGTGTCACCGATATGATCGCCATGACCATGGGTCAGCGCGATATGTGTGGTGCCTTTTGTGGCTTCGTTAAAATCGATGCCCTTGGCACCCGGATTTCCATTAATAAACGGATCAATGAGAATGACCGCTTGTTCCGTTTCAACGCGATAGGCTGCATGGCCCAACCAGGTGATTTTCATTGTGTTTCTCCGTGTGGCTCGATTTTCAACTCTAAAACAGATATTACGTCGCAATTCCATCAGGCAATATGAAGCCCGATCAAAATACTATGAGGACACATGGCCGTCGTTGAAATCGAAGACGTTTTGGAAATTTTGCAACCCGGCCAGACTGTCGCCGGGCTTGATCTTGGCACCAAAACTATCGGCCTTGCGGTTTCCGATCTCGGCCTTTCATTTTCGCATCCACGTCCAGTGGTTAAACGCACCAAGTTCACAATCGATGCACAAGTGCTGCTGAAAGCACTAGAAGCTGACAAAGTTGGCGTCATTATTATTGGCTTGCCGATGAATATGGACGGTTCAGCTGGACCACGCGTTCAGGCAACGCGGGCTTTCGTGCGCACCATGCAGCCGCTAACCGATCTGCCTTTCGTCTACTGGGACGAACGGCTTTCAACAGTCGCAGCTGAACGCGCACTGATCGGCATGGATGTTTCCCGCGGTAAGCGGGCCGAACGCATCGATTCGGCCGCAGCTTCTTTCATTTTGCAAGGCGCACTGGATCGCCTGCACATGCTGCGCTCATCGCACTCCGACGACAGCGATTACGACGCAGGATAAAGCTGGTCCAATATCCGGTTGGCATTGTGGCGTGCATCCAGCATGCCATATGTCGAACGCCACTGGCCACCAAGACGCGTTTCGATGAAGGCATCCGCCACATCATCCGCACCAAGATTGCGTAACTCTGCAGCAGCGGCAGCATAAGCAAGCTGCTCCGTCAGTAAACGTGCAACGCCCTGATCGGTTTCGGTCAGCTGCAAGGCTGCCTGCAACACATCAATGGTGCCCTGACCACGCACGCCCAATTGTCCGCTGATCCAGTCGAGAACTTCATCGAACAGTGCCGGTGCACGCGAAAGCACCCGCGCTACATCAAGCGCCATGACATTGCCCGAGCCTTCCCAGATCGCATTAACCGGCGCTTCGCGATAGGCGCGTGCGAGATTGCCGTCCTCAATATAACCATTGCCGCCAAGGCATTCCATCGCCTCATAGAGCAATGCCGGTGCTATCTTACAGACCCAGTATTTCACAACCGGCGTCATGCAGCGTGCGAAAGCTGCTTCAGCACGATCACTTGCAGCCATATCAAAAGCGCGTGCGAGACGCATGGAAAGTGCGGTCGCACCCGCCACATCCAGCGCCATATCCGCAAGAACACGGCTCATCAGCGGCTGTTCAATCAGCTTTTGCCCACCCACCTCGCGATGACGTGCATGATGCACAGCTTCGGCGAGCCCCGACCGCATCAGACCAGCGGACGCAACCGCGCAATCAAGCCGCGTCAGGGTCACCATATCCATGATAGTTTTGACACCCTCGCCCGGGTTGCCGACCAGATGGCCAATCGCGCCATCGAACTCAACTTCTGCGGAAGCGTTGGATTTATTGCCGAGCTTGTCTTTCAGGCGCTGGAAGAAGAAGCCGTTGCCAGCCGCTTCATTGGTCAGGCGCGGCAGCAGGAAGCACGAAAGCCCCTCTTCTGCCTGCGCCAGCACCAGAAAAGCATCCGACATTGGAGCCGACATAAACCACTTATGACCACTGATTGTATAGGTGCCGTCTTCGTTGCGTTCGGCGCTGGTTGTATTGGCGCGCACATCCGTGCCGCCCTGCTTCTCGGTCATGCCCATGCCAAGCGTTATGCCATGCTTTTGCAAGGCAGGCTTTTGCGAGGAATCATATTTGCGCGACAAAATCTGCGGCGACCATTCCTTGTAAAGATCAGGCGACGCCATGACGGCAGCAAGCGACGCATTGGTCATCGTCAGCGGGCAGAGATGACCGGCCTCAAGCTGAGCGGTAAGGAAGAAACGAGCAGCACGCGCCTGATGGCGACGTCCAGCTTCAGCTGGATTGGCCTCCCAGATTGAGCAATGCAGACCTTGCGCAATCGAACGACGCATCAGTGCATGATAGGCGGGGTGATATTCCACCAGATCAGATCGCCGACCCTGACGATCATGGGTGCGCAGCTTTGGAAGCTCTGTATTGGCAAGACGCGCCAGATCCTGCGCTTCTGCCGACATGACAAAACGTCCTGTATTTTCCAGATCAGAATGCAGTTCTTTGGGAAAGCGTGCTGCGATCTGTATCAGAAGCGGATCGCCCAGATATGCATTTGTGCCCGTCATGGACGGTGTCTGGTTGGTGACTTCGTGCGTTTTCACAGGCTCATCCGTTTGGTTCTGGTCAATTCAAAATCAGCTCGCGAGCCTTTTGAAGCTCAGCGATTTAACATTCTATGCTTTCTTGCATCGTAATTTCCTAACATTTTCACACAGCCCACCGCTTTATGCCCAAAGAATACAGGTTTTTCTTTGTGAATCGGCCAAAGCCATTATAAGGGCGGTTGCGGTCCAGTTCTTGCGGCTCTATACGGGTGACTTGCCATGACAAATCAAACGGTCTCACCGATTTATCCTCATCGCCACCTGCTTGGCATCAAGGGGCTATCGCCCCTGGACATTAATTGTCTTCTCGATCTTGCAGATCAGGAAGTGGCTGTCTCCCGACAGTCCGAGAAGAAAAAGTCCGTGCTGCGCGGTCGCACCCAGATCAACCTCTTCTTTGAAGCATCAACGCGAACGCAATCATCGTTTGAACTCGCCGGAAAACGGCTGGGCGCGGACGTGATGAACATGTCGGTCGGCAATTCGTCGGTCAAGAAGGGCGAAACACTCATCGACACCGCGATGACGCTAAACGCCATGCAGCCAGATATCCTGGTTATACGCCATGCGTCTGCCGGTGCGGCGGCACTTCTCGCGCAAAAAGTCGGTTGTGCAGTCGTCAATGCTGGCGATGGTGCACATGAACACCCAACACAGGCGCTGCTCGACGCGCTGACCATCCGCCGCGCCAAGGGCGACATCGGAAACCTGATCGTTGCCATTTGCGGCGATGTGCTTCACTCGCGCGTTGCGCGCTCCAACATTCTGCTTCTCAATGCACTTGGCGCACGGGTTCGTGTCGTCGCCCCTTCGACCCTGCTGCCCTCCGGCATCGCCGATATGAGTGTTGAAGTTTACAACACCATGGAAGAAGGCCTGAAAGACGCCGACGTGGTCATGATGCTGCGCCTTCAACGCGAGCGTATGGCTGGTTCCTTCGTACCTTCAGTGCGTGAATATTTCCGCTTCTACGGTCTCGACAAAGAAAAGCTGAAACTCGCACGGCCTGACGCACTGGTTATGCATCCCGGCCCGATGAATCGCGGTGTCGAGATTGCATCCGACGTCGCAGACGGTCCGCAGAGTATGATCCAGCAGCAGGTGGAAATGGGTGTGGCGGTGCGTATGGCGGTTATGGAAGCCCTGCTCGATCCGCGCCGCGCAGAAATTGCAGGAGAACGCTCATGAGTGCGATCCTTTTTGAAAATGCCCGCATCATTGATCCGTCACGCGGGCTTGATGAAATCGGAAGCCTGCTGATCAAAGACGATAAAATCGTCGCCAGCGGTGCTGACGCCCGCAATCAGGGCGTACCTGAAGGTGCTGAAGTCATTAACCTGAATGGCATGGCGATTTTGCCGGGTCTCGTTGATTCCCGCGTCTTTGTCGGCGAACCGGGTGCGGAACACCGCGAAACCATTGCATCGGCCAGTCAGGCCGCAGCGGCGGGCGGTGTAACCTCGATTATCATGATGCCAGATACCGATCCGGTAATTGATGATGTGGCACTGGTTGAGTTTGTCAAGCGCACGGCGCGCGACACCGCCATCGTCAATGTGCACCCCGCAGCAGCCATTACTAAGGGCTTGCACGGCGAAGAAATGACCGAAATCGGCCTGCTTCGAGATGCAGGAGCCGTTGCCTTCACCGAAGGTCGCCATACGATTGCCAACACGCAGTTGATGCGTCGCGCACTCACCTATGCGCGCGACTTCGATGCCGTCATTGCCTGTGAAACCCGCGATCCATATCTCGGTGCCAATGGCGTTATGAATGAAGGCCTGTTTGCGAGCTGGCTTGGTCTTTCGGGAAGTCCACGTGAAGCAGAAGTGATTCCACTGGAACGTGATCTGCGTCTGGCTGCGCTCACCCGCAGCAAATATCACGCGGCACAGATTTCCTGCGCCATGTCTGCTGATGCGCTCAAGCGGTCAAAAGACCTTGGCGCAAATGTCACCGCTGGCATTTCCATCAATCATCTCTCACTCAACGAGAATGACATTGGTGAGTTCCGCACCTTCTTCCGTCTGTCGCCGCCCTTGCGTAGTGAGCAGGATCGTCTGGCAATGGTTGAAGCCGTCAAAAACGGCACCATCGACATTGTTGTATCAGCCCATGACCCGCAGGATGTGGACACGAAACGCTTACCTTTTGCGGATGCAGAAGCTGGCGCAATTGGTCTGGAAACACTGCTGGCAGCGGCTCTTCGCCTTCACCACAATGACAGCATTCCGTTGCTTCGTCTGGTGGAAGTGCTTTCAACCGCTCCTGCCCGTATCTTCGGTCTGGACGCTGGCACACTGAAGCCTGGCGCAAAAGCTGATCTCGCAATTGTCGATCTGGATGAGCCATGGGTGGTTCGTGAAGAAGACCTGCATTCGCGCTCGAAAAACAGCTGTTTTGAAGGTGCCCGTTTCCAGGGCCGTGTCAACCGCACAATCGTTGGCGGGAAAACCGTTTATACGGCTTAGCGTTCACTAAATAAGCATCAAGAATAATGCCTTAGGCTTTTCTTGCCGCTTGCACGAATTTTGAAAAGCCGTCTTGATTTTAGACGGCTTTTCTTCTCAACTGAATTCATAAAGAAGATATGGGGAGTTTCATGGCCGAAGCAGGTCTGATCAATTTGGTGACACTCGGCACGCTGATATTCGGCTATATCCTTGGTTCCATTCCCTTCGGGCTTGTCCTGACACGGCTTGCAGGACTGGGCGATGTACGTTCAATCGGCTCGGGCAACATTGGCGCAACCAATGTTTTGCGCACCGGCAACAAGAAGCTCGCCGCAGCAACTCTCATTCTTGATGCACTGAAAGGCACAGCAGCTGTTCTTATTGCATCAAAATTCGGTCAGGACGCCGCTATTGCTGCCGGATTTGGTGCCTTTATCGGCCATTTGTTTCCGGTCTGGATCGGCTTCAAAGGAGGCAAAGGCGTCGCGACCTATCTCGGTATTTTGCTTGGCCTTGCATGGCCCAGCGCACTGATTTTCATCGCAGCATGGATTGTAACCGCCCTTCTCACTCGCTATTCGTCACTGTCTGCACTTGTGGCCAGCCTGATTGTTCCAATCGCGCTTTATGTGCGCGGTGATCTGGCGATTGCAACACTGTTTGCAATTCTGACGATTATCATCTTCATCAAACATCATGCCAATATTTCACGCCTTCTCAGCGGCACAGAAAGCAAAATTGGTAAAAAGGGATGAAGCAGAGCGCGAATTCAAAAAACGGAATTCGCCTCTCAGATAATCAGCGGCTCAATTGGCTGCGACTCATTCGCACTGAAAATATTGGACCCGTCGCGTTCCGCGATCTCATCATGTTCTGTGGCTCTGCGGCCAGCGCCATAGAACGGCTTCCTGACCTTAATATACGTGGTGGCGGTTCAAAGCCCGTCCGAGTTACACCGCTTGAAGATGCCGAACGCGAGATTGAAGCGATTGAGCGCATGGGTGCGCGGCTTGTTGGCATGGGCGAGCCGGACTATCCGCAACAGCTTAAAAACTGCGAAGCACCACCGCCGCTTGTCATCATCAAAGGCAATCCAAATGTCTTTCGCAAACCACCCGTTGCCATTGTGGGATCGCGCAATGCATCCGTTGTCGGCGCTCGCTTCACGGAAAGATTAGCACGGGATCTGGGAGATGCTGGCTTTGCAATTGTTTCAGGCCTAGCACGCGGCATTGACGCAGCGGCACACAAGGCGAGTTTGACAAGTGGAACAGTCGCTGTGCTGGCAGGTGGTCTAGATCGACCCTATCCACCGGAAAACCTGCCCATCTATCGCGCAATACCAGAACATGAGAGCGCATTAATCACCGAAATGCCGATGGGTGCAGAACCACGCTCACGCGATTTCCCACGCCGTAACCGTATTATTGCTGGGCTATCACTCGGACTGATTGTGGTTGAAGCAGCAGAACGCTCAGGCTCACTTATCAGCGCACGTATGGCAGGTGAAATGGGCCGCACGGTGTTTGCCGTACCCGGCTCTCCGCTTGATCCACGCGCTCGCGGAACCAATTCATTGCTGAAACAAGGCGCCACACTCGTCACAAGTGCCGATGATGTCATTGAAGCCTTGAACCCACTGATAGGTCGAGAAACAATTCACAGTGACGAAGATCAACCTGACCTGCTCAAACAATTTGACGAGCCGCCAGAACCGCCTCATGCAATCACTACTGACGAACAACGCGACATTCTGCTTGATGCATTGAGTGTTGTCCCGATTGATGTGGATAGTCTTGTGCGACACACCAGCCTTGATGCCAGCAGCGCGCAACTCATTTTGTTAGAACTTGATCTTGCCGGGCGGCTTTTACGCTATCCCGGCAATCAGGTGGCATTGGTGCCTCAATAGAAAATATATTTGAATATTATTTTGCAGATTTGCGTTTGCGGCTGCCTTCTTTCGCCTCCTGCAACGCCATATCCATCATGTAAACAAGCAAAGGCTGATTTGTTTCTTTAGCCATGACAATCAATTCCTCAAGCATTTGCTCAATATACATCAACAACTCCCGGCGTGTCGCCACCCGTTGAACCATACTTGCCCCCAAGATCGTTCGTTTATCTCCATCCTAAAATCATCCATTTGATATCTGCATTTGGATATACCCCACGGCAATACTACCATCTGGTTTATAATTAACAACATCAATCTTAGGTTGTATTTGACGATTTTTCGCATGTCGCTCTTGACCAAACGCAAACCGCTGTTCATGTGAATGGCAACAATTTGAACGCGATGAATTGGCATTTTGCCTGTGAAGATCGCGAATCTGGGCTGCTTTAATGAATGTTGTCGTCGTAGAATCGCCTGCAAAGGCAAAAACAATCAATAAATATCTTGGCTCGAACTATACGGTTCTGGCCTCATTCGGTCATGTGCGCGATCTGCCAGCGAAGGATGGCTCAGTTCGCCCGGATGAAGACTTTGCTATGTCATGGGAAGTGGATAGCAATTCTTCCAAACGACTTGCCGATATTATCAAGGCGCTCAAAGATAGCGACGCATTGTTTCTCGCAACCGATCCGGATCGCGAAGGCGAAGCTATTTCGTGGCATGTGCTTGAAGTTCTGAACCAGAAAAAAGCGCTTAAGGGTAAAACCGTCAAGCGTGTAGCGTTCAACGCGATCACCAAGAAATCGGTTCTCGACGCTATCGCCAATCCGCGTGACCTCGACGTGCCATTGGTCGACGCCTATCTGGCGCGCCGCGCGCTGGATTATCTGGTGGGTTTCAATCTATCGCCGGTTCTGTGGCGCAAGCTGCCGGGTGCGCGTTCCGCTGGACGTGTTCAGTCGGTAGCTCTGCGTCTGGTTTGTGATCGCGAATCTGAGATCGAACGCTTTATCTGTGAAGAATATTGGAATATTGCCGCCTCGCTAAAAACGCCGCGCAATGATGCCTTTATCGCACGCCTCACGGCAGTTGATGGCAAGAAGCTCGGCAAGCTCGACATTAAAAATGAAGAGCAGGCAACGGCAATTCGCACAATGCTGGAAGGCGCAAGCTTTAAGGCCGTTTCTGTCGAAGCAAAGCCGACCAAGCGCAACCCCGGCCCTCCATTCACCACCTCAACGCTTCAGCAGGCCGCATCTGGCCAGCTTGGTTTTTCGGCCTCGCGTACCATGCAGGTTGCGCAGCGTCTCTATGAAGGTGTCGACATTGGCGGCGAAACAGCTGGTTTGATCACCTATATGCGTACTGACGGTGTGCAGATTGCGCCGGAGGCGATTACCGCTGCGCGTGAAACGATTGGCAAAAACTTCGGGCCGAATTACGTGCCGGAAAAGCCGCGCTATTATTCCAGCAAGGCTAAGAATGCGCAGGAAGCGCACGAAGCAATCCGCCCAACGGATTTCTCGCGTCATCCAAAAGAAATGCGCCGTTTCCTTGATGAAGATCAGGCCCGCCTCTATGAACTGATCTGGAAGCGTACGATCGCAAGCCAGATGCAGGCAGCAGACATTGAACGCACGACCGCAGACATCGAAGCCACCAATGGCTCGAAAACAGCCATGCTGCGCGCCAACGGTTCGGTAACAAAGTTTGACGGCTTCCTCGCCGCCTATACCGACCACCGTGAGGAAGAAGACGAGGATGAAGACAGCGCAAAGCTGCCTGAAATCCGTTCTGGTGAAGCGATTGCACGCGAAAAAATCGATGCCACACAGCATTCGACAGAACCACCGCCGCGTTATTCTGAAGCTTCGCTTATCAAGAAGATGGAAGAACTGGGCATTGGTCGTCCATCGACTTATGCCGCGACACTCGCAACGCTTCGTGACCGCGAATATATCACCATCGACAAGCGCAAACTGACACCCGACCCGAAAGGTCGTCTGGTAACGTCGTTCCTCGAAAGTTTCTTCAAACGCTACGTGGAATATGATTTCACCGCTGATCTGGAAGAAAAGCTCGATCTGATTTCTGACGGCAAGCTGCTTTGGAAAGACGTGCTGCGCGATTTCTGGCGCGATTTCTCTGGTTCAATCGATGATATCAAAGAGCTGCGTGTCACCAATGTTCTTGACGCACTGAATGAAGAACTTGCCCCCCTCGCGTTCCCCGATCGTGGCGATGGCAGCGATCCGCGCTCGTGCCCAACCTGCGGCACCGGACAGCTATCACTGAAGCTTGGCAAGTATGGTGCATTCGTTGGATGCTCTAACTATCCTGAGTGCAAGTTCACCCGTCAGCTGAATGGCGAAGGCAATGGTGACGCCGCAGCTTCCGATGAGCCAAAATCACTTGGCAAAGACCCGTTTACCAACGAAGAGATCACGGCACGCAGTGGGCGCTTTGGTCCGTATATCCAGCGTGGCGAAGGCAAAGAAGCCAAGCGCGCCAGTCTGCCAAAGGGTTGGTCACTGGATACGGTCGATCATGAAAAGGCAATTGCTCTTCTGTCACTGCCTCGCGATGTTGGACAGCATCCTGAAACCGGCAAAATGATCTCGGCAGGCATTGGCCGCTACGGCCCTTATGTCAGCCATGATGGAACTTTCGCGAACCTCGAAAACGCAGAAGAAGTCTTCTCGGTAGGCCTGAACCGCGCTGTTGCTGTACTTGCGGACAAGAAGTCCAACGGTGGAGGTCGTGGCCGCGCAACACCTGCCGCACTTGCAACACTTGGCGATCACCCGGATGGCGGTTCAATCACAGTTCGCGACGGTCGCTACGGTCCATATGTGAACTGGGGCAAGGTCAATGCGACGCTTCCAAAGGGTCAAGACCCGGCGAGTGTGACAATGGAAGAAGCGTTGGTTCTGATCGCTGCCAAGGCTGGCAGCACCAAGACCAAGAAGGCTCCGGCTCGTAAATCAGCCGCTAAATCGGCAGATGGTGAGAAGAAAGCCGCGCCGAAAAAAGCTGCCGCTAAAAAGCCAGCAGCGAAGAAAACAGCCGCTTCCAAAGCAAAAACGAAGCCGGCAGAGGAGTAAGAATTGGCACGTCGTTTCCCCAAACCCGATACCGGACGATCCGCAAGGACCGAACGGCGTGCAGCAACAGCGAAATTGAACGAGGCAAAATCCGCCGACCCTATTGCTTATCTGCCAACGCGTCAGGAAATTCTCAAATTCATTGAAGAAAATCCTGACCGTGCGGGCAAGCGCGAGCTCGCTAAAGCGTTCAACATAAAAGGTGATGCACGGGTTTATCTCAAAGACCTGTTGCGTGAACTAAGCGATGAAGGCTTGGTCGAAAAGCGCGACCGTCGCCTGTCACGTCCGGGTTCCTTGCCGCCGATTGCCAGTTTGAATATCACTGGTCGCGATAAAGAAGGTGGCCTCGTCGCTAGCCCGGTCGATTGGGACGAGGCGGAATATGGCAAACCACCCGTCGTTCTGATCCGTCGCACGCGTTTGAACAAAACATCAGATGGTCCCGTTGTGGGCGTCGGTGATCGCGTCTTGGCAAAAATTTTCCGCAGCAAAGAGCATGACGGTCCGGAATACTCGGCGCGAGTCATCAAGGTTCTTGAGCAAAACAACAATGCTGTGCTCGGCGTTTTACGCAAACTGAGCAATGGCGAATGGCGGCTTGAGCCCGTCAATCGCAAGCAGCCGGAAGTGCAACTCGATCCGCAATCACTGCAAGATGCCAAGAGTGGTGATCTTGTCGAAGTGGAACTTCTGTCATCGCGCCGCTATGGTCTGCCATCTGGCAAAGTGCGTCAGGTCGTTGGTTCCGTTGACAGTGAAAAAGCGCTGTCGATGATTGCCATTCATGAGCATGAAATCCCGCATATCTTCCCTGAGGAAGTTCTGCGTGAAGCAGCGGCTGCAAAGCCCGCAACGCTTGATGGTCGAGAAGACTGGCGCGAAATGCCTCTGCTCACCATCGATCCAGCAGATGCAAAAGACCACGATGATGCGGTTTACGCAGAACCGGATACCGACCCGAATAATCTCGGTGGCTTTGTCGCTGTTGTAGCGATTGCCGATGTTGCGGCTTACATTCGCCCCAACTCGGCTCTTGATCGCGAGGCATTGAAGCGCGGCAATTCGGTTTATTTCCCGGATCGGGTGGTGCCGATGCTGCCTGAACGCATTTCAAACGATCTGTGTTCGTTGCGTGAACTGGAAGACCGCCCAGCACTTGCTGTGCGGATGGTGTTTGACGCAAACGGTCATAAGAAGTCGCATAAGTTCCATCGCATCCTGATGCGTTCACACGCAAAGCTTTCTTATCAGCAGGCACAGGCAGCGATTGACGGTGCAGCGGACGAGAAGACCGCACCGATCCTCGACACCATCCTCAAGCCACTTTGGGCTGCCTACGCAGCACTTAAACGCGGACGTGATGCGCGCGAGCCGCTTGAGCTGGATCTACCGGAAAAGAAAATTATTCTTGCGCCTGATGGCAAAGTCGAAAAGGTCATCGTGCCGGAACGTCTGGACGCGCATAAGCTCATTGAAGAGTTTATGATTCAGGCCAATGTGGCTGCGGCAGAAATTCTGGAAACAAAGCGCCAGCCGCTGATCTTCCGTATCCATGATGCCCCAGCGCTTGCCAAACAGGAATCGCTGCGCGAATTTCTTCGTACGCTTGATCTGAGCCTTGCCAAGGGCGCAGAACTCAAGCCCGGTCAGTTTAATCGTATTCTTGAAGCCGTTGACGGCACCGATCATCAGGATCTGGTCAATCAGGTTGTTCTGCGCACGCAGAGCCAAGCGATTTATAGCCCTGATAATATTGGGCATTTCGGTTTGCATTTGCAAAAATATGCGCATTTCACATCGCCAATCCGCCGCTATGCCGACTTGATCGTGCATCGCGCATTGGTGAAGGCGCTCGGACTTGGTTATGACGGCCTGACGACCGCTGAAGAAGCGCAGCTTGTAGAAACAGCGGCACTGATTTCCTCAACTGAACGCCGTGCAATGTTGGCCGAACGCGAAACCGTTGACCGCCTGATTGCGCATTTCCTCGCAGCGCATCTCGGCGACGAGTACGAGGGCCGTGTTACCGGCGTTACGAGAGCCGGACTTTTCGTGTCTCTTGCGACATATGGCGCAGACGGACTTGTGCCCATTTCAACTTTGGGCAATGAATACTATCTGTATGATGAAGCAAACCACGCACTCGCTGGTGAAAGAAGCGGAAAAGGCTTCCGTCTCGGCGATACAGTGACGGTGAAGCTAGTGGAAGCGCTCCCTGTTGCGGGTGCGCTTCGTTTTGAGATGGTTTCGGAACCGCACTCCCTGCCGATGTCGACGCGTTCGCATCACAAGGCAACCAAGGGAATGCGCGGGCGCACAGGAAAGCCAGCAGGCGTTTCGCGCTCAAAAAGAAAAGGTCGCAAATGAGTACGTTAGAGGCCAGTTCAACAGATAATCCAATCCACGTTTTCGGTGGCGATAGCCAGAAAACAGCCCGGCCAACACGCAATGTGGGCCAGGCAATGTGGCGCGGGTTTAAATCCCGCTGCCCGCATTGCGGTGAAGGCAAACTGTTTCGCTCTTTTGTAAAGCCAGTTGATCATTGCTCGGTCTGCGATGAAGATTATACAGAGCAGCGCGCCGATGATCTTCCTGCCTACCTGACAATTTTGATTGTCGGTCATATCGTCGTCGGTGCCTTCATGGGCGTTGAAGCAACAACAAACCTTTCGCTTGTAGCGCATATGGCCATCTGGGGACCGATGATCGTTCTCATGTCGCTGGCGCTTCTGCAACCGATCAAGGGTGCTACCATTGGACTGCAATGGGCCTTGTTCATGCATGGTTTTGGCGGAAAAGGCGAAGGTGAATACGGCGACGTAACCTGACAGGGTTTTCCCCGTGACATCCGCCTCACACACCACAAATGATAAATTAAAACCGCTGCTTCGCCCTCGTGATGCAGCGTCGCTTCTTCTTGTTGATCGCACAGAGCGAATCCCGCGTATTTTAATGGGACGTCGCCATCCATCTCTTGCTTTCATGCCCGGAAAATACGTGTTTCCGGGGGGGCGAGCCGACCCCGGTGATGGCAACATGGCTTCTGCATCCGAATTAACCGCTGAGGACACAGTTAAGCTCGTCACTGGCATGGGATCACGTGCCTCACAACGCCGAGCACGAGCGCTCGGACTTTGCGCCATTCGCGAAACATTTGAGGAAACTGGGCTTCGTTTTGCCCGACGAAATCACCACGAAGCCATGTCATCAAACGGTGGCAATTCTCCTGCAAACAAGGACTGGTTATCATTTCTGGAAGGTGGTGCGCTGCCTGCGCTGGGTGATCTGCGCTATTTCGCACGCGCAATCACGCCGCCCGGCAATGTCCGCCGATTTGATGCGCGTTTTTTCATTGCTTTTCGTGACAGCCTGCCAGAACTGCCGAACCAGCAACTTGTTCCCGGTGGAGAACTACAGGATTTGAATTGGGTTTCTATCGATGAGGTTGATAAACTGGATGTTGCCCGTATTACTCAGGCCATTCTGAAAGAGGCGCAGACGCTGCTGACAGAAACCCGGCACGAATTGCCAGCCACCCTTCCGGTGGTACAATACAGCAAGCGGCATGGCCGCTTTGTGCGTGAAGTGATCTAACCTTATGAACAAAGAAATTCATCCTGCCGATCTCGCAGCGCGGCAACCTGGCAACGGGCCTAATGAAGGCGAATTGCATTGGCGTTCGCTTGCGGCAGCAATTGCGACGATCAGCGCTATGGGTGCCGCTATCGGTCTTGGCATTCCACTTCTAAGCGTTTTGCTCGAAAGTCGCGGTCACTCGGCCAGTCTGATTGGTGCCAATACTGCTGTCGCTGGCCTTGCGTCCATTGTTGCAGCACCACTCGCAGCACCGATTGCAGCACGTCTCGGCGTGGCCAAAGCAATTGTTCTTATGCTGCTTATCGGCAGTTTCGCATTTCTTGGATTTCATTTTTTTCAGCCACTTTGGGCATGGTTCGCGCTGCGAATCGTACTGCACTTCGCACTGACCGTGCTTTTCGTTCTTTCAGAATATTGGATCAACGCTTCCGCTCCGCCAGAAAAACGAGGCTTGGTGCTTGGCATCTATGCGACATCCCTATCAATGGGCTTTGCCCTTGGACCTTGGCTATTCTCAAAGATCGGCAGTGCTGGTGGCATGCCTTTCTATGTCGGTTTCGCAATTATTCTGATTGCCATCATTCCGGTATTGATCGCATGGCGCGATAGTCCAGATTTCGAAGAAGGCGAGCATGTTCCCTTCTTGCCGTTCATCTTTGCAGTTCCAACCGCGACGATGGCTGTGTTTGTTTTCGGTGCGGTTGAAACTGGTGGCTTCGCACTGTTCCCGGTTTTCGGCGCACGCGTCGGCTTCAGCGAAGGCGATGCCGCATTGCTGCTGACCATGATTGGCCTTGGCAATGTGTTGATGCAGATTCCATTGGGAATCATCAGCGATAAGATTTCGGACCGACGCAAACTGCTGCTGTTTTGCGCTGTCACAGGCCTTATCGGAATGATCGCGCTGCCCTACCTTATGCATAGCTGGTATCTTATGGCTGCAGTGCTATTTTTATGGGGCGGCGTGGTCGCCGGTCTCTATACCGTGGGCCTTGCCCATCTTGGTTCTGAGCTGACAGGACGCGAACTTGCATCCGCCAATGCTGCATTCATCTTCTGCTATGCAATCGGAATGCTGGCAGGCCCGCAAGCGGTTGGAGTCGGCATGGATGCGATGGGACCAAAGGGATTCCCGCTCACACTCGGCATCTTTTTTGCGGCTTTTGCACTCTTTGCTGCGATTAGGCTCGTTCAAAAGAAGAAGCGGGGTTGACTTTTCGCCGCTAAACCGTAGTGTCGCGCCGAATTTCCGCTTCTTACCAATAGGTGAGACTCGTAGCGGTTTAATCATAAAAGAGCAGGTATTTCGATATGGCCAAGGCTACGACCATCAAGATTAAGCTTTTGTCGACCGCTGACACCGGCTTCTTCTACGTAACGAAGAAGAACAGCCGCACGATGACGGATAAGATGACAAAGACTAAGTACGACCCGATCGCGCGCAAGCACGTCGACTTCAAGGAAACGAAGATTAAGTAATTCGTTTCCGCCGCCAGACTAACTGGCAGGAATCAAAAAGCCGTCTCTTATGAGACGGCTTTTTTGTTAGGCGCTGTTTAAGGCATTCAGGCCGCCGAAAGAACGATCCGGTTCCGACCCTTTTTCTTTGCTTCATAAAGGGCCGCATCTGTGCGCGCAAAAAGCGCTTCGACTGTATCGCCCCCCATTAAGCGAAGCGATGCAATGCCGATGCTGATTGTCATAGCAATCTGATGTTTGCCGCCAGCAAGTAAGAATGGCTCTTCTGATACTGCATCACGAATCCGCTCTGCAACGGCCGCAGCAGAAGCCAAATCGGTGTCAGGCAGCACGATGGCAAATTCTTCGCCGCCGTAGCGGCACATTACATCCATACCGCGAATTTTAGTACGCAACCGCGTAGCAAACTCTCGCAACACATCATCGCCGCCATCATGACCATATTGGTCGTTGACGCGCTTGAAGTGGTCGAAGTCGATCATGATGACCGTTAATGGCCTCTCGCGGCCTGTAGCGCGCGATAGAAGCACCGGCAGGTGCGTATCAAGGTAACGGCGGTTATGCAGCCCTGTGAGGCTGTCTGTAACCGCCATAGTTATGGTGCGGTGCAAACTCTGGCGCAAAAGATCATTGTAGCACTTGCGTTTGATCTGTGTGCGCAAGCGCGCATAAAGCTCAAGCTTCTCCAATGGGCGCATGACATAATCATTCACACCCAATTCGAGGGCACGAACAACCAGCGAGCCTTCATCCTCATTGACGATCAGAATGATCGGCACAAGTCTCGTACGTTCAATTGTTCGTATCTGCGAACAAAGGCGCAGCGGATCATAATAGGTAAAATCGGCTGAAATGACGATGCTGTCATAGTCGTTCTCAATCGCCTTGATGAGCGCATCATTGGCATCATTGGCCACATCGACGAAATAGTCTTCGCCCAGAATCACGCGCAGTCGTGCAGCCGCAATTTCGTTCTCATCAACGATCAGAATGCGCGCTGCGTCTTCTCCACCACCGAAGCGGCCGGAAAGCTTGGTGACGAGCAGAGCTTCAACTTCTGTGTCGGCAACCGTGCCGGTTCGTTGAAACAATTCATCCGAAACCATCTTCAAACGGGCAAGACTTTTGACGCGTGAAAGCAGTTGCTGATCATTCACTGGCTTCGTCATGAAATCGTCTGCGCCAGCTTCAAGACCTGTGATCTTGTCTTGCGCGCTATTAAGCGCCGTCAGCATTACAACGGGTATATTGGTCGTGCGCGGATCGTCTTTCAAACGACGACATACTTCAAAACCATCGATACCCGGCATCAAAACATCAAGAATGACGACATCGATCTGCCCACCCAGACAGATTTCGATCGCCTCCGCGCCATTATAAGCGGACACGACTTCGTAATATTCGCGCAAAAGCAGAGCTTCGAGCAGCTTTACGCTCGATTCTACATCGTCCACGACGAGAATTCGTGCTGTCATGATCCCCTGCCCCCCTAAAATCTTATATCGCGAACGCGCCCTTATTCAAAATGATCAGGCATCGCCGAGATAAGACTTTATTGTCTCAATAAAACGCGGAACAGAAATCGGCTTGGATATGTAAGCCTCGCAACCGCCCTGTCGAATGCGTTCCTCATCACCCTTCATCGCAAATGCGGTGACGGCGATCACCGGAATATGCTTGAGTTCCTCATCATCCTTGAGCCATTTGGTAACTTCCAGACCGGAAACTTCTGGCAACTGAATATCCATCAAAATGAGATCAGGGCGATGTTCACGGGCAAGATCAAGCGCCTCAAGACCACTTCTGGTCCTGATGGTCTCATATCCACTGGCTTCGATTAGATCGCGAAACAACTTCATATTTAGTTCGTTGTCCTCGACGATCATCACAGTTTTGGTCATCGAATATTCCCTGGCCTTATTCTTGTCCGCCACACGACAGGTTTGTTGTGCCCATTACGCCCACATGGATTCTATGTAGTTTAAGACTATTTGATTGACGAATAGCAAATATTCTCCCAAATCCGACATTGCAGTGATTTCACCCAACAACTGAAAACGCATTTCATTTTAGCGTATAGTGCAAATCAGCGTGAATCGAATTTTCAGCGATTTACGGCAGAATGACTGAGCTTAAAGCGGAGAGAATTAATATGAAAACTGTCATGAGTGAGACAGAGGCAGAAGCTCTTGCGGTGGAAGCACTCGTGTGGATGGCACAAGATAATGATCTGATGCCGCGTTTTCTCGCTTTGACGGGCATCGAAGTCTCTTCAATTCGCTCTGCTGCACAAGAGCCTGGTTTTCTTGCAGGCGTACTACAATTCTACCTAAGCCACGAGCCAACGCTGCTTCGCTTTTGCCAGGAAACAGGCCGCGATCCCTCAACAATTGAAAAAGCAGCGACACTTTTGCCGGGCGGCATGACTATTCAGTTTTAAGAATATTGTGAAGCAACAGCCGGACGGGGCAAGAACTCGTCTGCCATTTCGTTGGCCACAAAAAGAAACCGAAAAAATCTTTGTGTTTTCTATGCCGTCATGTTCGGTTGACACGACCATCACTTCCATCGGAAAAACGGTTAAGATACAAAACAGTTCCCTCACCTTTCACATGACGCTTAAAAGCTTGCGATTTAAACTTGATTATGAAATGCAAGTTTAAATTAATTATGAGTGGATCATGCAGAGGGCTTCTATGTTTCAGATTCTTATTCGGGCAATTTTTCTCTGTTTTAGTTTAGCGTTTATCAGTGGCTGCGTGACGACAGAGGCAGAGAAAGATGCTCAATATTCCACGCCCAAAATCCCATTAAGCGACGGCACATTTTTCACGCAACGCGTGACACCAGCCTCAACATGCCGGCAGAAATTCGCAGAAGTTAAGCGTGTCGACCGTATTCTGGATCAAAAAGATTTTTTTAAGCGAGGCAGAGGAGAGTTATTGGTGTTCATGTATCATGTGAACGTGTTCAGTGATTTCGTCGATAAATGTTTGCCAAAAAAACGACCATCAAAAGTCAAAACAACCAAAACTATTTAATAAAAGCCCCGTAAACGGGGCTTTTAGTATTTCATGTAAATCCGATCACGCGCTCGCAGGTGCAGCCTGAGAAACACTCAGAACGCTGAGCTCATGTGCCTTCCCATCCCGTGCAATCCACGACATCGACTGACCTGGCGTCAAGCCGATAAGCGCTGTTCCGATCGGCGTAAGAATTGAAATCTTACCCTGCGCAATATCTGCCTCACCCGGATAAACGAGCGTTACTTTCCGCTCGTGACCGTCATTGGAGCGAAACTCCACCGTCGAGCCCATGCAAACAACATCAAGCGGCAGCTTTTTTTGCGGAACGACTTTTGCGCGATCCAGTTCCTGTAACAGTTCCTCAGCAACTTCCTCCAGTTTCTCGGAGACGTTACCAGCCAGAATTGTCAGGCGTTCATTGTCGATGTCGCTTACGACGATCTTTGGCTTTTTGCGGTTCTTTACGCTCATGACGTTCGCTCACTGCTGTCTAGTGATGATTGCTCTCCGTGACGATTCTCGTCCGGAATAACTGATTATTTTTTAAGAAAGCGCTTTTAACAATTCCGCTTACTGACAAGCGGCAAACCGTCCCCCGGAATCCTCTGCGCTGAGCAGGACTCGAGGGTTGCTATCCCATGATCGGTTGGAACCGATGGAGTATGGATGCGAAACGGTTGTTCATTATGCTAAACTTGGTGATATCCTTGCCAATGTCAAGTGCACAACTGACAGTGCGTTTGAGTAACGATGGCATTCTTGTGCTTTAATGCTATAAAACGATGTTCCTTTTATGTTCACGAAGCAGCATCCAGATATGACTCATTCACATGCCGCAAATAATTCGGAGCAAGGTTTTTGCCGCGATTGCCTGTCGCCGCAGAAACTCGCAACGACGCGACGTTGCAGTGCATGTGGCAGTCCGCGGCTTGTGCGCCATGCGGAGCTTTACAAACTTTCGCTGGCCCATGTCGATTGTGATGCTTTTTATGCTTCTGTAGAAAAACGCGACAATCCAGATATTCGCGACAAGCCGGTCATTATTGGCGGCGGCACGCGCGGGGTCGTCTCTACCGCTTGTTATATTGCGCGCATTCATGGCGTGCGCTCCGCCATGCCGATGTTTAAAGCGCTGGAAGCTTGTCCAGAAGCCGTGGTTGTTAAACCCAACATGGAAAAATACGCACGTGTAGGCCGTGAGGTTCGACAACTGATGCATGAACTCACGCCGCTCGTCGAACCGATCTCCATTGATGAAGCATTCCTTGATCTCGAAGGCACGGAACGCTTACACCGCGCACCTGCAGCTTTGGTTCTTGCTCGCTTTGCCAAACGTGTCGAAGACGAAATTGGTATCACTATTTCGGTCGGACTTTCCTATTGCAAACACCTCGCGAAGGTCGCTTCAGACCTCCAAAAACCACGTGGATTCTCTGTCATAGGTGAAGCCGAGGCACTGGATTTTCTGCGCGATAAGCCGGTGAGTATGATCTGGGGTGTTGGAAAGTCGTTTAATGCGAAACTGGAAAGCGATGGCATACGTACAATCGGCCAGTTGCAGCTAATGGATGAAGGCTCGCTTATGAAAGCCTATGGCACGATGGGCCAGCGCCTTTTTAGGCTTTCGCGCGGACAAGACAGCCGTAAGGTAGAGCCAGAACACGATATGAAAAGCGTTTCCGCAGAAACTACCTTCAACAAAGATCTCTCGCAAGCAAGCGATCTCGTACCTGTTCTTCGCGCTTTATCGGAAAAGGTTTCGCAGCGCCTTAAAACGGCTGACATTGCAGGCCGTACCGTCATACTCAAACTCAAGACGCAGGATTTTAAGCTACGCACCCGTAATCGCCAACTCGCAGACCCCACACAGCTGGCCGATCGCATTTTCCGCACGGGCCTTCAGCTTTTAGAAAAAGAACTGGATGGAACCAAGTTCAGGCTGCTGGGGATTGGTGTAGGAGAATTATCAGCCGATGATCGCGCCGATCCGCCTGATCTGGTCGATACCGCAGCCACAAAGCGTGCGGTAGCGGAAGGCGCGATTGACAGCTTACGCAACAAATTTGGGCGTAATGCAGTTGAAACCGGCTACACCTTTTCCAAAGGCAATCTCGCAAGGCCACAAACACCGTCGGATCGGGAACCCGACGAATAATTGCAATTAAGACATTTAGTTAGAAAGCCTTGGAGAAATGTTGCACAATCGCCGGTAACGGCTTGACGAAGCGCGTCTGGATCAATATTGGAACTCATCAAGAGTGGACTGACTGATTTGACAGCGCTCTTCGGAAGGCCTCATGGCGGAGTGGTTACGCAGAGGACTGCAAATCCTTGCACCCCGGTTCGATTCCGGGTGAGGCCTCCAACAGTTTTCAAAAATCAACATAACTAATTGAAATCACTTTGATATTTTCTAAGGTGTGGCAATCGGTTCTCAACGTGTTCCGCCACACCTGAGTCGGGTGTGGCAATCTGTTCACCTTGCACCCCTTCACTCAAAATAAATTTCTTCTGCACATGAGGCGTATTGACTCTTTACATTAGCATGAACAAAATAAGAACATCGATGGCGGTCGTGACAAACACAGATATACGGATGGCGTGTGTATCTGCTTTTTAATGGAGCAGTACAATGAATGCGGTTACGCAAGAAAATGAATATGACAATGAAATCGAGCTGGTACTTGCCTATCACAAGGGCGATGTGCGAGCTGCCATTGAAGCGCTGTTGAAAGACCGCGACTTCCTCGTCAAAGAGATTGAGTATGCGAGCCTCGCCATGTCGATGGGCTTTACGCGTGGCTGGAAGCCAACGGTTTTTACAAAATGACATATGTAGCCGTGGGGGACATATATTCAGAAAGGAGACGCCACCCCTTCACATAGAGGGGCCGACAGCTGAGACGCGCATCAAGAACATAATGTAGTAATATGAATTGCGCGGATACTACTATCTCTGCGGCCATATTGGACCATTTCAGCACAAATCCATTCTACGCAAGCTCCTCACACAAACTTGTCACCGTGCGTCTCATGGATCGTATTCATCATGCACGCCGACTCATCGTACATAGTTGCGAGCACATAGGCCATTTGATTGCGCAATATTCCATATTCTGGAAAAGCCGCAATCAAGAGGCTGTTATCGTCGGGATGCATATTCTCAATGTTTCCTTTCCATGAAAGAGCACATCCCGCGCTTGCAGGCTTTGGTTATTTTCTATTTTGAATAATTAGCTGCAAGCTGCGGCTTTAACTCTTTAAAATAGAGCTAAGGTTTCACTAATTTATGAACCAAAAAAGGAACTAATCCACTGACAAATAATCTGATATAGGCCCTTCGTACGCACCTGATTTCATATATGCCAATCTACAACCATAAATAAAATGAATATTCACATAATAAATTATCATTAATTAAAATTTCTAAATTACACCCCCAAATAATGTCTAATATAGATTTTACTTTACGTTCTCGTTCGTTTAATAGCGCTTACTAAATTGCGGGTTAAGGGGCGTATGCGTGGAATTTCAAAAAATCGATAAATCGAAGATCAATAGAGATCAGGCTATTGATTGCATTAAAGGGTGCCTCATTCTTATGGTGCTAATTACGCATATTAAACAATCTGCGTTAAGTCCAATAATCTCACAGACGAACATTAACTATCTTATGCCTTGGAAAATGGGATTGTTTTTTATAATTAGTGGCTTACTATACAAGCACAACCCGTCATTCACAAACTTTGCAAAATGGAAATTTAATCGTATAATACGCCCCACCCTTATTCTTGCTGCTGCTGCTGTTGTTTTAAATCCAAATAGCACAGGGGGAAGTTTTACTAGGTTCCTATGGGAATATTCTTTTGGTGTAGTCAAATCCAGCTTAGTTCCGACATGGTTTACGCTTTCCTTATTCATAACCCTTATTACATTTAATATACTGATATCTTTAGGAAAAAACAGAAAAGCTCCTGTAGCTTTTTTATGTTTATCTTTAACAGCTTTGGCATATTACTTTAGCCCTCATGGATTTGAAAATGGAGACACTTGGAAGAGTGTCGGCTTTCAGAATGAAATATTAACTCTCCCCTTTCGTCTTTCAACACTATACATAACCTTACCGTTGGTTCTTGTTGGGTTTCTTATCCAAAAAGCAGAATTTTATAAAAGTCCCTTTGTTGCAGCTTTATGCCTCCCAATTTTCTTATGGTCCATGGCTTATTTGGGAGTAAGAACAGACATGCACAGCAATTATTATTCAAATTACATTTATGGAACATTGTGCGCTATTATTTCCTTACCCGTAATGTACCAGATCGGAAATATTTTAAGAAAATCAAAACACTTGAATGAATTTTTAGCTATCATATCCAAAGAAGCTATTTTTATATTAGTTCTACATTCTGTTTCATTCTCATTAATGCAAGATTTACTTTCCATATCTGGAAAAGAAAATCTAAATAGTGAGAGA
>Ga0308165_1001391_pt1 | contig 34034 bp, 27 predicted proteins | sample PhyWR2_FD_201032 | JGI IMG/M metagenome (GOLD analysis project Ga0308165, IMG submission 201032) | Phyllosphere microbial communities from UC Gill Tract Community Farm, Albany, California, United States - DLSLW.R2 | ecosystem: Host-associated > Plants > Phyllosphere > Unclassified | place: USA... | reverse complement strand
GCCATGCCGCTCTGGGTGTACTTCACGTCCGGGTCGTTGCCGAGGTTGCCGACCAGGATGACTTTGTTGATGCCGCGCGCCATAGGTACCTTCGTCCGTTGTCCAGGGGCAGGCCGCCAGTGATAGCACGTCCCCGGGCGGGGGTGCAGAGCGCTGGGGTCGCCCCTGGGAAATTTGGGGGAATGCGAGAACGGGTCATCTTACCATCCCCTCGGCCGACACCTGGGTCGGGAAAGCCCCCGGCCATGGCCGGAATCCGGCCTGCGGCCCCACGGGCAGGGCACTGCGCGCCCCTGCCCCGGCGCGTGGCGCCAGCGCATCGGCGCCCCATGGCATCATTGCCCGATCATTTCCCTGCTGGCGCCCATGACCATCAAAGGCAAAGCCACCTCCCTGGACATCGCCCACCTGGCCGGGGTCTCCCAGCCCACGGTGTCGCGGGCCCTGCGCGGCAGCCCGATGGTCAACGCCGAGACCCGCGAGCGCATCCTGCGCATCGCCCGCCAGCCTGCGCCTGCGCAATGCCGGCACGCTGGCCCTGCTGTTCTTCGAGGACCCGACCAACGACGACTCGCTGATCAACCCGTTCTTCCACTCGATGCTGGGGTCGATCACCCGCGCCTGTGCGCTGCATGGGCAGGACCTGCTGGTGTCCTTCCAGCAGCTGTCCACCGACTGGCAGGCCGATTACGAAGACAGCAACAAGGCCGATGGCATCATCCTGCTCGGCTATGGCGACTACCACCAGTCACGCGACCGCCTGCAGCGGCTGGTGGAACAAGGCACCCACTTCGTGCGCTGGGGCGCGGCCCTGCCCGGCCAGCCGGGGGTGTCGATCGGCAGCGACAATTTCCAGGGCGGGCATGACATCACCGCCCACCTGCTGGAACAGGGCTGCCGCCGTATCGCCTTCCTCGGCCATGCCTCCAGCCATTACCCGGAATTCCAGGAGCGCTATCGCGGCCACGTCGAAGCGCTGCGTGCGCATGGCCTGGCCGCCGATCCGGCGCTGCAGCACGATGCGATCACCACCGAAGCGTCCGGGCATGCGGCGTGCCTGTCACTGCTGGCCCAGGACCGTTCCATCGATGCGGTGTGCGCGGCCAGCGACCTGATCGCCATCGGCGCAGTGCGCGCGCTGCGCGAGCAGGGCCTGCGGGTGCCCCAGGACGTGTCGGTGACCGGCTTCGATGACATCCCGCTGGCAGCGTCAGTGTCGCCGCCGCTGACCACCGTGCAGCAGGACACCAAGCAGGCCGGCCAGCTGCTGGTGGAGAAACTGCTGGCACTGATCGGCCGGCAGGCGGTGGAAGGCCAGAGCATTCCGGTGAAGCTGGTGGTGCGGGAATCCTCACTGCGCGCGTAGCCCTTCGGTGGCGTCAAGCCATGCTCGCTACGCGCCTCCCGGCATCGCCGTGCGTACCGCCATGCTGAACTCGTCCAGCAGGAAGGGCTTGGCGATCATCGCCATGCCTTCGTCGAGGAAGGCCGCGCGCTCCTGCGCCTTTTCCGCATAGCCGGTCATGAACAGGATCGGCAGCGCCGGCCGCGATTGCCGCGCGATCTCCGCCAGCTGGCGCCCGTTGAGCCCCGGCAGCCCGACATCGGTGACCAGCAGATCGATGCTCTGCGCCGACGTGAGGATGGGAATCGCCGCATCGGCATCCCCCACCACCTGCGCCTGGTAGCCCAGGTCTTCCAGCACCACCGTCACCAGCATCCGTACCTGCTCGTCATCCTCCACCACCAGGATGGACTGGCCGGCACCGCGCCGGATCGGCTGGGCGGGTGCGGGCGCGTCCTCCACAACGGCTTCCGACAACGGGATGAACAGCAGCACCGTCGTCCCCTCGCCGACATTGGACTGGATGGCGATGTGGCCACCGGACTGCTGCATGAAGCCGTACACCATCGACATGCCCAGGCCCGTGCCCTTGCCGATCGGCTTGGTGGTGAAGAAGGGCTCGAACGCGCGCTCGACCACTTCCGGCGCCATGCCGGCGCCGGTGTCGGCCACCTCCACCAACGCGTAGTCGCCGGCAGGTACGGCCGTGTACTGGCCTTCCCTTACGCTTACCGACGAGGCGCGCAGGGTCAGGTCACCGCCGTGCGGCATCGCGTCGCGCGCGTTGATGGCCAGGTTCAGCAGCGCGCTCTCGAACTGGTTGGCATCCAGCGTGGCGTGCAAGGGCAGCGGCGAGGGCTCGGCGCGGATGCGCACCGCTTCGCCCAAGGTGCTGTGCAGCAGGTGCTGCACCGAAACCAGCAGCGCGTTGAGCTCCACCGGCCGGGCATCCAGCGACTGCCGTCGGGAGAACGCCAGCAGGCGCTGGGTCAGCGCTGCCGCACGCTGGGCCGAGGCGGTGGCGGTATCCAGGAAACGCTCGAGATCGTCGATCCGGCCCATGTCCAGGCGCAGCCGGACGATATCCAGCGCCGACAGGATGCCGGTCAGCATGTTGTTGAAATCGTGGGCGATGCCGCCGGTCAGCTGGCCGATCGCTTCCATCTTCTGCGACTGCCGCAATGCGGCGTCGCTGGCCTCGCGCGCTGCCATCTGCGCTTCCAGCTCACGGGTGCGCTCGGCCACCATCGCCTCCAGCGCGTGCGCGTGCTGTTGGCTGCTGGCAAGGGCCAGCTTGGCGGCCGTGACATCGGTGACGAACACATGGAAGCCGTCGATGCGCCCCCCGCCATCGCGGCGCGGCGAGTACCGCACCTCGCAGTCCCGGCGGCCGTACACGCGATGCGGCCAGACGATTTCGAACACCGCCTCGCGGCCCGCCAATGCTGCCTCCATCGCCGGGCGCCGCTGCTGCCATACGGCTTCGCCGATGACCTCGCGCACGTGCTTGCCGATGACGTCGCCGGTCGCCAGTTCGAACCAGTTTTCGTAGGCCTTGTTGGCAAACCGGAAGCACAGCGCGCGGTCCACGAATGCGATCAGCACCGGCATGGCGTCGGCGATCAGACGCAGTTCGGCTTCACTGCGCGCCAATGCCGCACGGCCATCGGCCAATGCGGCGAGCTGATCACGCACCACGAACTGCTTGCCGCGCGCGCGCAGCGCGCCCTGTACAGCACTGAGCAGCGACATGCTGCCCAATGGCCGGTCCATCTCCACCACGTTGATCGAGGCGGGCAGCAGCGGTTCCCTCGTAGAACGACGATAGGAACGCGCCGAACGCAGCAGGATGAACGGAATGTCCGACCAGGCCGGCTGCTGCTGCAGCGCGCGCAGCAGCACCTCGTTGCCGCGTGCCACCGCTTCCTGGGTAACCACCACCAGCCCGGTGCAGTCATCGAGCTGGCCAGCCAGTGCCTCCAGGTTTGGCGCGATGCCCGTCCTCAACCCTGCGCCGGCCAGCACCGCGGCGATGCTGTCGGCATCACGGCCGAAGGGCGCGACGATACGGACAACGGTGCCGCCCTCATCGCTATCGGACATCGGACTGGCCCAGCAGCGATGCGCTGTCGCCGACGAACTCGGGCGTGCCGGTGAGGATTCCCTGGAAATCGGCCAATGCAGCGCTGACCGTAATGCCGCGCCCATCGATCTTCAGTTCGCGGATGGTGTCTTCATGCGCACCGCCGCGGTTCTTGATCACCGAGATCGCCTTGCGGATGCGTCCCTTGGCTTCGAAGAAGCGGAACAACACCACCGCATCGGCGATGTAGGACACGTTGAGGCTGCCGGTGGACATGGTGCCGACCAGCCCATGCTGCGGGTTGATCATGAAGGTCGCCACGCCCTTCTGGTTGAGGTAGGACAGCATCTCGTGCAGCTGCAGCATCAGCTGCTTTTCCTGCGGCATGGCGGTCACGTAGCCATTGAGGCTGTCGATCACCAGCACACGGCAGTTGCGCTCCTCCACGGACTTGCGCAGGTTCCAGGAAAACTCCCCGGGCGACACTTCGGCCGGGTCGATCTGCAGGATCTCCAGCATGCCGGAGCGCAGATGCTTGTCCAGATCGATATCCAGCGCCGACGCGCGTGCCAGCAGCGTACCCACGCGCTCGTCGAACTCGAAGATGCAGCTGCGTTCACCGCGCTCGCAGGCGGCCCACACGTACTGCAGCGCCACGTTGGTCTTGCCGCTGCCGGCCGGGCCGGTCAACAGGGTGGAGGTACCGCGCAGCGGACCACCGCCCAGCAGCCGGTCGATCTCGGCCACGCCGCTGCTGATGGGCGTTCCCACGAATCGTCCGTGATGCTCCGAAGCGATCAGGCGGGGGAAGATCTGCACGCCGCCGCGACGGATCACCATATCGTGGTAACCGGCAACGAAATCGACGCCCCGCAGCTTCTGTACCTGCATGCGGCGCCGTGCGGGACCGAAGTCCAGTGTCAGGCGTTCCAGCGACAGTACGCCGTGGCACAGGCTGTGCAGCTGGCCATCGCGCTCATCGCCGGTGGACGTCAGGTCGTCCACCAGGAACACCGTCGCACTCTTGGGCGCGAAGAACTGCTTGAGTGCGAGGATCTGCCGACGATAGCGCAGCGAATCCTGCGCCAGCAGGCGCAGTTCCGACAATGAATCGAACACCACCCGGGTCGGCCCGATGCTGTCCACCTTGGACATGATCAGGTTGACCGTCTCGTCCAGCTCCATTTCCCACGAATGCAGCACCGACTGCAGGCGGCCGTTGCCCATCGCCCCTTCGGCCGAACCCAGCTCGAACAGGTGCAGACCGTCCAGCGACCAGCCGTGGGCCAACGCCACTTCGCGCAGCTCCTCGGCAGTCTCGGACAAGGTGATGTACAGGCAGCGCTCGCCGCGCCGCAGGCCTTCCAGCAGGAACTGCAGGGACAGCGTGGTCTTGCCGGAGCCCGGCGGCCCCTCAAGCAGGTACAGCCGCGCCTGCGGCAGCCCGCCGCCAATGATGCTGTCCAGTCCTTCAATTCCGGTTGTGATCCGCATGCGTGCCTGCATCGAGGTCGATGTTTGAGGGGCAAAGCCTATCGGCGCCCCTGTCGACGCATTGTGTGATCCAGCGCACCGCTGTTAACGCATTCAGGTAGCTTTCACGACGGCGCCGTCGCAGCGCATCCAGGGCACACCCGCGATCAGGGGAGTGCCGGGCCGGCCTTCGGCCCCAGCAACGCCAGCAGCACGTAAACCACGATCGAGGCGACAGTGCCCAACATGGCTGGCAATCCGAACGCCCACGGCGAACGCCCCTGCAGCTTTGCCCACACGCCCAGATGCCAGGCAGCGCCAAGATTGATCAGCCAGGCGATGACGAACACCGGCCACTGAACAATACCCACCGCACGCAGCAGGGGCATGGCGAGCAGCGCGGCGACGATGGCTGCGATCAGATAGATCATCGCGTTGCGGGAGTGCCGGGCGGTGGTGCTGGACATGACCTTCACTCCTTTGCGCGGGGGCGCTGTATTCGGTAGTGCCCACCATGCTCGGCACCGGCTGCAACACGCCGCTATGCTCCTCACTGCCCATGCGCTACTCGTCGCGGCGATAGAACAGCCAGCCATAGACCATGAATGCAGGCACAGGCCCAAGCGCGGCAAATCCTGCATACAGCCACGCGCGGCGGCGCTGCAGGCGGGCGCGCCAGTAAAGATGGTAAGCGGCCCCCCAGGCACCGATCCATGCCAGCAGCGGCGCGGCGGTATCGTGCATGTCGAACTCGAAAGCAAGGACAAGGCCGAGCGCCAGCGAAAAGGCGACGCCGGTAACCAGCCAGATGACGGCGCATCGCTCGTGGTAAGAGGCACTACGCTCCTGCTGGGCCATGTCCGAATCCTTTCGATGCAGTGTGTGCAGAACAGTGGAGCAGGGCTCGAGTCTACAGAAACCGGACGCGGCCGTTCAGCCCTGCGCGAAGTCCTTCAGGATCTCGCCGACACCGCCGGGCGAGATCTCGAAGCCCAGCGTAGTGCCCGGGTTGATCACCACGCCGTAGCCGCCCGGCACGCGACGCAGCACGTCCAGCATCAGCCAGCGGACCTGATGCTCGGCCTGCTGGCTGTAGATGCCCACCCGCGCCGGATCGGTGAACACGGCTACGTGCAGGGTGCCCTGCTTGTCGAACAGCAGCGGATCGAAGCCACTGCCATCGGGCGTGACCAGGCTGCCGGTCAGCAGCACCACCTGGGAAGCAACGAAGGCCTCCATGAACGCGCGGATCGGCACTGTTCCGTCCATCGCGGCCTTGAGCAGGGTTTCGATCGGGGTCTGCGGGGCAAGGTCGGTCATGGCGGTGCGGGCGCGGCATCAGGGGGGCCTATTGTGCCGGATGCGATCAATCCCGGTAGTGCCGGCCGCTGGCCAGCACCTGCAGGTGCCGTGGTTTCATGGATTGCCGGCCAGCGGCCGGCACTACCGTTTCCGAAGCCGCTGGTCGCGCGCCAGCTGGTCTGCCATGGCCTTGTCCAGCTCGGCCTGCAGCGCCGGCTGCTTCACCTCGGCGTCCAGCACGAACACCTTCACCCCGTGTGCGGGCACCTCGGCTTCCAGCGACCGCTTCACCTTCAGTTCGCCGCCATCCAGCGCATCGCGCCAGGTGCCCGGCTGCAGGTAGCGGTCCACCTTGAACGGCTTCGCGGCATCGGCCTTGTTCAGCAGCACCAGCGCGGTCTGCGCCACGTCGCCATGCTGCAGCACACGGAAGAACACCGCTTCATCGCCCTGCAGACGTTCGTTCACCTGCAGGCCGCGCTGCAAGGCCGGCGTGCTCTCGCGCAGTTTGGCGATGCGCTGCAGCGGGGCGAAGATCGGGCTCTGCGGGGCTGCATCCACCCGCGGCTGGCCAAAGTAGGCCCGATTGCCGGCGTGTTCCGCTCGGCCGCGCATGAAGCCCGTTTCCGATCCGTAATAGACCACCGGAATGCCGCGCGCGGTGAACAACCAGTTGTGCGCGTCGATGAAGCCGCTGTCGCTGGCCTGCAGGCGTGGCATGTCGTGGTTGTCGTAGAAGCTCATCAGCTCATACGGGTTGGCGTACGGGCCACCGGTGAGGTGCAATGGCTCAGCCAGCGTTTCAAAACCCTTGCCGGCGCCGCCGAAGGTCTGCTCCAGCGCGCCGCGCAGCGGGAAGTCGAGCACGCTGACATTGGCATTGGCCGGCCAGGTATGTTCGGCGATGCTGGCGGCGTTGTAGTCGAACGCTTCGCCGAACATGAACATGCCCGGATGCTGCGCGCGGATGCGGTTGACGAACTCGTGCCACCACGGATGCGGCAGCCAGCCGATGGTGTCGATGCGCAATGCATCCACGCCCTGCGCGGTCCACTGCAGGTAGGCGCCCACCAGGTAGTCCATCACCGCGGGGTTGTCCTGGTTGAAGTCGCTCAGCTCGGCCAGGTTGCCATCGAAGATCGAGCCGTCCTTGCTGTCGACCGGGCCGATGTTGTTGTAGAACGCGTGCAGCGGATTGTGCTTCGGGTCCAGCTTCTGTGGCGGCAGGTTCTGGTGGTCGGCAATCAGCCTGCCGTCCTTGTCGAAGATCTGGCCGAACTGCGGCTGCCGCTTGGGCATGGTCCAGGCCGGCGAACCATGGTTGCCGACGATGTCCAGCACCACCTTCAGGCCGGCGCCGTGCAGGCCCTTGGTCAACCCGGCAAAATCAAGGTCCCTGCTCGGCAGGTGCTCGTCCAGCGTGTAGAAGTTGATGCCCCAGTAGCCGTGGTAACCGGTCTTGCCACGGTCGGTGAGGGTGCTGGTACAGCTGATCGGCTTGCTGCCGGTGAAAGCTTCGTCCGGGTTGTCGACGATGGGCGTGATCCACACCGCGCCGAAACCGAGGTTGCGGATGTAGTGGGCATTGTCGAGCACGCCACGGAAATCGCCACCGAGATAGCCGATGTTGCCGTCCACCTTGTCCGGGCATGGCACCGGAATATCGAAGGTACGGTGCTTGCCACCCTGGTCGCGATGGTCGTTGGACGGATCGCCATTGACGAAGCGGTCGGTGACCACGAAGTACACCGCGTCACTGGCGAACGGTTCGGTGGTACCAACATAGGCCGGGCGCGGCGCAGCCGACGCATGGCCAGCGAACAGCACAAGGGACACAGCAACAGACAGGGCACCACGCATCACACCACCTCCGGACGGGACGGAACCCGCAACACGCACAGACCCGCAATCAGCAGACTGCAGCCACCCAGCACCAGCACATGCATCGGTTGGCCCCCCAGCCATGCGCGCAGGGCGAAACCGAGCGCGCTGGCCGCGACCAGCTGCGGGATCACGATGAAGAAATTGAAGATGCCCATGTACACGCCCATCTTCGCTGCCGGCACGCTGTCCGACAGCAGCGCATAGGGCAGCGACAGGATCGAGGCCCAGGCAAAGCCGACGCCGACCATCGACAGCAGCAGCCACTGCGGATCGTCGATGTACATCATCGAGATCAGCCCTGCCCCGCCCAGCCACAGGTTGACCAGGTGGCTCCAGCGCAGGCCGATCGCCCGCACCATCGGCGGAATCAGCAGCGCGGCCAGTGCGGCGAAACCGTTGTAGGCACCGAACAGTACGCCCACCCAGTTGGCACCTTCGTTGTAGGCCGCCGATTCGACGTCGGTGGAGCCGAAATGCATGCCGGCCACTGCGCGCGTGGTGAAGATCCACATCGCGAACAGGGCGAACCACGAAAAGAACTGCACCCAGGCCAGCCTGCGCATGGTGATCGGCATCGCGCGCAGGTCGCCGACGATGGCGGCCAGCATGTGCGTACCCGGTAGTACCCGCGCCGCCGCCAGCAATGCGCCGTAACCCGCGCACAGGCCGGCCAGCACGTACAGCATCCTGTCGCCCTGGCGCCAGGCAATCAGCGCGGCCAGCAGAACGCCAAGACCGAGCCACAGCGCCACCTGCGACAACGGCGCCGGGCCGGTAACCGCCGTTCCTGCGTGATGTGCCGGTGGTTCGGCATCATCGAAGCTGGCCAGCTCGTCGGGCGAATACTCACGGGTGCTGACCACCGTCCAGGTGATCGCCGCCAGCAGCACCACCGCGCCGAAGTAGAACGCATAGCGCACGGTATCGGGCACCTCGCCAGCCGCTGCCGTGTTGGCAACACCGAAGTGGGCCAGGATGAAGGGCAGGAAGCTGGCAACGATCGCGCCGACGCCGATGAAGAAGCTCTGCATCGCATAGCCCGCCGGGCGCTGCCGTGGTGCCAGCTGGTCGCCAACGAAGGCGCGGAACGGCTCCATCGACACATTGATCGAGGCGTCCAGCACCCACAGCGTGCCGGCCGCGATCCACAGCGTCGGCGAGTTCGGCATCACCAGCAGGGCCAGCGTGGTCAGCACCGCGCCGATCATGAAGAACGGGCGGCGGCGCCCCCAGCGTGTCCACGTGCGGTCGGACAGGTAACCGATCACCGGCTGCACCAGCAGGCCGGTCAGCGGCGCGGCGATCCACAGTCCCGGCACCGCCTCCATGTCCGCACCCAGCGTTTCGAAGATGCGGCTGGCGTTGGCGTTCTGCAGGGCGAAGCCAAACTGGATGCCAAGAAAGCCAAAGCACATGTTCCAGATCTGCCAGAACGACAACTGCGGTTTTGCGGAACGACTCATCGTGCGTCCCCTGCTGCCGCCACCGGCGCAAGCTTCAGCGCCTGCACCTGGGCCTGGTTCAGCACGCCATCACGCCCGCCCTTGCCGCCGGTGTAGTGTGCGAAGTGCTGCAGCGCGCTCATGTTGAAGCCCTCTTCCAGTGTCACCGTGCAGCGCCCCTTGGGTACCGCGAAGGTTGCCGCGGTCGAGTCCTGCACCTCCACGCTGTGCGGCAGCGTTACCGTATGCCGCTGCGACGGTTGGCCCTTGCACTGCACGGCCAGCTGCTTCACCGCCGCGGTCACACCGGTGTTGATCGGGCCGTTCGGATTGCTGTACTGCAGGCGCAGGCGCACGTGGCCCGTCCTGGCGGCAGTGAACTGCCATTGCCGGCTGCCCCGCAGCACCTGCTGCGGGCCGACGCAGACCATCGGGCTGTGCAGTGACTCCAGCGCACCTTCGCGCCGGGTCAGGCTCAGGCAATGCTGCAGGCCATCATCCCCAATGCGCACCTGGCCCTTGCTGGCCGTGGCCGCGGCACCGTCCTGCCAGAGGACCTGGCCGGCGGCCACCGCGACCGACCAGCCCTTGCCACTGCGCTTTGCCTGCGGTGCCAGCGGCGTGGCCGGTGCACGTGCGTTCGCATCGGCACGCGGCACATCAAGGCTCACGGCCGCTGGCGCAGCGACCAGCTGCACGGTGGTCGTGGTACCGCGCGTGCGGGTCTTTCCTGCGACCAGCAAGCCTGCACTCACCTGCTTCGGGCGCTCCAGCACATAGCGCTTGCCGCCGGCCTCCAGACTGATCCGTTTCTGCTTTCCGAACAGCTCTGGCACCAGCTCGGCCGGCAGCTTGGGCTGCACGCGACCGTCGTCCTGCACGCCGAACACGCCCTCGGTGACCATCGACAGATAGCCGGCCACCGACCACAGCTGACGCTCGGAGTTGACCACCGGCCCGCTCAACGCGCCTTCGTCCACGTGCACGGCCTGGCTGACCAGTTCGTAGTTCTCCATGTTGGAACCTGCCAACGCCGCCCCCTGCATCAGCGAGCGGATCTCGGCGGCAATGCGCGGCGCATCGTCCACCTTGCGCGCCGCGCGCAGTGAGTACGCGCTGACGAACGGCCAGATCGCACGGTTGTGGTAGATCGGCTGCCGCGCTTCCTGCGGCCACACCACCGGGCTGCCGGCAGCCCCCATCGGATAGCCCGCCAGCGCACGACGCGCACGTTCAGCAGGCAGCACGTCAGCGAGGATGCCCAGCGACAGGCCGAGCAGATCGATCTTGGCGTACGGCACCGGGTGCGCTGCCTCGCCGATGTAGCTCATGTACTGGCCCATGTCCTCGCGCCAGAAGCGCGCGTCGATCTGCGCAGCCAGTGCGTCGGCCCAGGCCCTGTACTGCTCACTGCGCTCGTCGCCCAGCTGCGCGGCCATCTGCTGCCCCAGGCGCAGCGCCTGGTAGTGCAGCACGTTGGTGGACAGCGCGTAGGAATCGCCGATGAAGCGCACGTCCGCGCGCGTCCAGTCCGGATAGGTCTGCTCGCGCCAGTCGAGGAACGAGGTCTCGCCGCGATACAGGCCCATCTGCGCGTCGAACACCATCGCCCGGTCCTGCGCCAATGTGCCCTGCAGGGCCTGCCAGACCTGCTCGGCAAACGCAGGATCATCCAGCAGGTGGCGTGCGGCGAGGAACCACACCACGCGGTCGCTGCTGATCGGCCAGCTGCCACCGGAGCCGGTGTCCTGGGCCACGAACAGGCCGGGCGTATGCCCATCGCGCGCCGCCGACAACTTGAACTGCAGCGACTGACGGGTGCGCTTCGGGTCCAGCTTCGCCAGCGCCAGATCGGCTGCAAAACTGACGTCACGCGTCCACACATACGGCCAGCGCGCGCCGGTCTGGAAGCACTCGCACGGTACCGGACGGCCTTCGTCGAAAGCCGGATCGCGGATGGCATCCACCCGGTCCTGGTCCATTTCCTGCTGGGCCAGCGCGAACAGCGCGTCGAACATCACGCTGCCGGTCTGGCTGCGCATGGGCGCGGCGGCGATGCGCACCTCACCCTTTGGCGCATGCAGGATGAAACTGCCCTTGGCAGCGGATTCGGCGCGCGCCTGGCGGCCGTCGAATGTCAGGTCGGCCGCGTGCGCGGTCGTCCCCAGCGCTGCCCCCAGGGCAGCGGTCAGGCAAATGATCTTCAGCATCGAAGCGGCAGACCGGCTTGCGCCCGTCGACCTCCCTCCCTCTCTGCACCGTTGTGGGTCCGCACTGCCGTCGCCAGCGTGCGGGCGCGGCACCTCCCTCAAGGTGCCCTGGCCCCATGGTAGACGCGAGGCTGTCGACTGCGTCCAGCTGCATACGTATTCATGACGTGCGGTACTGGCAGGCCTGCCGGGCTGGCTTATGGTCCGGGTCTGTCAACGGCGCCTTGGGAGGGGAAATGCCGACGTCACCCACAACGGTACGCGCAGTGTTCGCGCACGCGTTCGGCCTGGCCCTGCTGGGATGGGCCACGCTGGCACAGGCGGCGGCCCCGCAGATCGCCAGCGTCGAGTCACCTGACAAGGTGCTGAAGGTCAGCCTGGTGCTGGACGGCGGTACCGCGCGCTACCGCGTCGAGCGCCTCGGCCAGACCGTGGTAGCCGATTCGAAGCTGGGTTTTGAACTGCGCGATGGTCGCCTCGACCGCGACTTCAGCCTGCTGGCGCAGGAACGCCGCAGTGTCGACGACAGCTGGGAACAGCCCTGGGGCGAGCGCCGGCTCACCCGCAACCACTTCAACGAACTGACCGTGCACCTGGCCGAAAGCACCGGCAGCAAGCGCCGGCTGGACCTGGTGTTCCGCGTCTACGACGACGGCCTGGGCTTCCGCTACGTGTTTCCCGAGCAACCGCACCTGCGCGAAGCGATCATCGATGACGAGCTGACCGAATTCGCCATCGCGCCGGAGTCCACCGCATGGTGGATACCCGCGGGCGAGCCGATCCACTACGAATACCTGTACCAGCGCACCCCGCTGCGCGAAGTGCCGCTGGTGCACACGCCGATGACCCTGCGCAGCCACGACGGCCTGCATGTGGCCATCCATGAGGCGGCACTGGTCGACTATGCAGGCATGTGGCTGCGCCGCACCGAGGGCCAGCGCCTACGCGCCCAGCTGTCGCCCTCGGCCGAAGGCTGGAAGGTGCGCCGCGCCCTGCCCTTCGCCACGCCATGGCGCACCCTGCAGATCGCCGACCGCGCCGGCGGCCTGGTCGAGTCCGACCTGATCCTCAACCTCAACGAGCCCAATGCGCTGGGCGATGTGAGCTGGGTGAAACCGGCCAAGTACCTGGGCGTGTGGTGGTCGATGCACCTGGATGAGGAGAGCTGGGCCACCGGGCCGAAGCATGCGGCGACCACCGCAAAGACGCGGAAGGTGATCGACTTCGCCGCCGCGCACGGCTTCCGCGGTGTGCTGGTGGAAGGCTGGAATCCTGGCTGGGATGGCAACTGGGTTGGCAACGGCTACGACTTCGACTTCACCCGCGCCACGCCGGATTTCGACATGGACGTACTGTCGGCGTACGGGCTGAAGAAGGGCGTGCACCTGATCGGCCACCATGAAACCGGCTGCGCGATCGAGCACTACGAAGACCAGCTGGGTGCTGCGCTGGATCTGTATGCGCGACTGGGCGTGGACCAGTTCAAGACCGGCTACGTCTGCGACGACGGCCAGGTTGATCGCCGCAATCCGGCCGGCGGCCCGCTGTGGCGCGAGTGGCACGACGGGCAGTTCATGGCCCGCCATCACCTGAAGGTGGTGCAGGAAGCCGCCCGCCGGCACCTGTCGGTGAATGCGCACGAGCCGATCAAGGACACCGGCCTGCGCCGCACCTACCCGAACTGGATTTCCCGCGAAGGCGCACGTGGCATGGAATACAACGCCTGGGGCCAGCCACCGAACCCGCCCGAGCATGAGGTCAACCTGGTGTTCACCCGCATGCTGGCCGGGCCGATGGATTACACGCCCGGCATCCTCAGCCTGAAGGGCCGCCACGGCCAGGCCATTCCCAGTACGCTGGCCCGCCAGCTGGCCCTGTATGTGGTGCTGTACAGCCCGATCCAGATGGCCGCCGACCTGCCCGAGCACTACCTGCAGCACCGCGAAGCGTTCCGCTTCATCGAGGACGTGGCGGTGGACTGGGAGCAGACCCGCGTGCTCGACGGCGAGGTTGGTGACTACGTAACGATCGTGCGCCGCGACCGCAACAGCCGCGACTGGTTCCTGGGCAGCATCACCGACGAGAACGGCCGCGTGCTGCCGGTGTCGCTGGGTTTCCTGGAGCCGGGCGTGCGCTACCGCGCCGAGGTCTACCGTGATGGTGACGGCGCGGATTTCCGCAGCAACCCCTTCGCCTTCAAGCGCGAAACACGCGAGGTCAGCAGCACCGATTCACTCACTCTGGTGCTGGCGCCGGGCGGCGGGCAGGCCATCCGATTCATACCGCTGAAGTGATGAACACCGGCATGACGTTCGCCGGGCATGGCCCGGCGCTACCGAAGCTGGGGTCTGGAATCGATTACAACCCTGCAAACGCCATTGAATACGTATGCAGGGTGATTCCCACGAAGAATGCGCTGCCTACCATAGCGGCGACGACAGCGGCCACCGCGTCGCACGTCCTCGACACCATCGGGACGACCACGAATCGCACTACAACATTGCCTGGGAGGGGAAAATGTTGAACCACAAGCGCAGTGCGCTGAGCATCGCGTTGGCCGTCGTACTGACGCCATCGCTGGCAGCAGCGCAGTCCACGCAGAGCACGGCAACTCCGCCAACCGGCACCGCCGCCACCAACCTGGACACCGTGCAGGTCACCGGCATCCGTCGCGGCATCGAAAGCGCCATCGCGACCAAGCAGGACGCCACCTCGGTGGTCGAAGCCATCTCCGCCGAGGACATCGGCAAGCTGCCCGACGTGAGCATCGCCGAATCGATCTCGCGCCTGCCCGGCCTTGCCGCGCAGCGCGTGGCCGGTCGTGCGCAGGTGATCAGCGTGCGCGGCCTGTCGCCGGATTTCGCCACCACCCTGCTCAACGGGCGTGAAGTGGTCAGCACAGGCGACAACCGCGGCGTCGAGTTCGACCAGTATCCGTCCGAGCTGGTCAACGGCGTGACCGTGTACAAGACCCCCGACGCTGCGCTGGTCGGCCAGGGCCTGTCGGGCACCATCGACATGCAGACCGCACGTCCGCTCAGCTTCCCCGACCGCGTCATCGCCGTCAGCGGCCGCTACCAGAAGAGTTCGTTGGGCCGCGCCGCCGACACCGACCCGTACGGCAACCGCTTCAGCGCCAGCTACATCGACCAGTTCCTGGACAAGACCCTCGGCATCGCCATCGGCTACGCGCACAGCGACATGCCCATCCAGGAAAACCAGGTGGGCCTGTACGAGCCGTGGACCACCGAACACACCACCAACGGTGACCGCCCCGGCGTTGCCGCTGGCACCTACTTCACCGATGGCATCAAGGCGTTGCGCCGCACCGGCAACAACAAGCGCGACGGTGTGATGGCCACGATCCAGTTCCGGCCGAACAACAGCTGGACCAGCACCTTCGACGCGTTCCATACCGAAGCGGAACAGATCGACACCGCCAACCAGTTCGAGCTCAACCTCAGCAACTACAACGGCGGCTACACCCCGGGCCTGCTGGTCAGCAACCCGCAGGTCAACGCCAATGGCACCTTCACCGGTGGCACCGCCAGTGGCGTGTACCCGCTGGTGCGCGGCATGTACAACAAGCGCAAGGACAAGATCGATGCGTTCGGCTGGAACAACGAGTTCACCTTCGGCAGCGTCAAGCTGGTCGCTGACCTGAACTATTCCAAGGCCACCCGCGACGAACTGAACCTGGAAAACAACCTGCAGCTGACCCCGATGCCGCAGCTGGATACGGTCGGTGTGCAGTTCCGCCAGGATGGCTTCTCGCAGATCAGCCCGGGCCTGAACTACTCCAACCCGGACGCGCTGTTCCTGACCAACACCATCTACGGTTCTGGTTACGGCAAGGTGCCGAAGGTGGAAGACCGCCTCAAGGGCGGCAAGCTGGCCGCGACCATCGCCCTGCCGGAAGCAATGGCGTCGTGGGCACCGGATCTGGATATCGGCGTGAACTATGCCGACCGCCGCAAAGTGAAAACGCAGTCTGAAGGCAACATCCTGCTGGGCGCACAGGGCGACGCCAACATCGCATCGGATCTGCAGTACCGCCCGGTCAACCTCGGCTTCGCCGGCCTTGGTACCATCCCGGCCTGGAACGTGCCTGGCGCGGTCGGTCGCTACATGACCTTCAACCCGGTCGACAACCTGGATTACCTGATTCCCAAGTCGTGGACGGTGCAGGAAAAGATCACCACCGCCTGGGCGCGCCTGAACATCAACACCGACATCGGCGTGGTGGGCGTGCGCGGCAACATCGGCGTGCAGATGCAGCACACCGACCAGAGCTCGGACTCGCGCTACTGGGACAGCTCGCAGGCGGCCGGCAACAACATCCAACCCTACTCGGACGGCCGCAAGTACAACGACTGGCTGCCCAGCTTGAACCTGGCCTTCATGTTCCCGCATGAGCAGACCCTGCGATTTGCTGCAGCCAAGCAGGTCGCGCGCCCGCGCGTGGACCAGATGCGCGCGGGCCTGGAGTTCGGCGTGGATACCGGTACCGGCCGCCCCGGCGGCAGTGGCGGCAACCCGCTGCTGGATCCGTGGCGTGCCACCGCGCTGGACTTGTCCTACGAGAAGTATTTCGGCGAGAAGGCCTACGTGGCCGCCGCGATCTTCTACAAGGACCTGAAGAGCTACGTCTACACCCAGTCGGTGGACAACTACGACTTCACCGGCCTGCTGGGCAACTATGTGCCGCCGCCGGGCATGGTGGTGCCGGTGCTGCCGACCGGCACGTTCTCGACCCCGGTGAACGGCAAGGGCGGCACCCTGAAGGGCCTCGAGCTGACCGCGTCGTTCCCGCTGGAAATGCTGACCGACAGCCTGCGTGGCTTCGGCGTGCAGGCCAGCGCGACCTTCAACAAGAGCGACATCCAGATCCTGGATCCGGAAAGCGCGTCCAGCGTGGGTACCGACCCGATCAGCCTGCCCGGCCTGTCCAAGCGCGTGTACAACTTCACCGCCTATTACGAGCGCAGTGGTTTTGAAGCACGCGTCAGCCAGCGCCGCCGTTCGGACTTCATCGGTGAGATCGGCAACTTCAATGGCAACCGCACCCTGCGCTATGTCGTGGGCGAGAACGTGACCGACGCGCAGATCAGCTACACCTTCAGCGACAGCAGCAGCCTGCGTGGGCTGACCCTGCTGCTGCAGGGAAGCAACCTGACCAACGAACCGTACCGCACCTACGCCGGCACCAAGGATCGCCCGCTGGAGTACATCGAGTGGGGCCGCACCTACATGCTGGGCGTGAACTACAAGTTCTGAGGTAGCGCCGGGCCATGCCCGGCGACAGGACACAGGGAGCAGGACCGGAAACCCGCTGCGCAGGCAGCGGGTTTTCTTTTGTGCGAATGCGGCATCGGGTCGGCGAGGCCCATCCACGCAAGGCGTGGATCTCCCCCACCGCATCGCAATCGATGCGTGGCAGGCATCCATTCGGCACCCCGGTAGATCCACGCCATGCGTGGATGGATGCTCTGCACCGGAACCGCGCCCACAAAAAAGGGACGGGGCGCTTCGGCCCCGTCCCCGCAAGTACCGCCACCGGAGAAATCGGTCAGCTGCGTCGTGCGCAATACACCGCACGCGGCGGCAGCTGCAGTTCGTTGCCCTGCACCGTCCCCGCATCGGGGCCCGGCACGGCCACCTGCTGCCAGATGCCCGCCGGCAGCGGATGGCTCACCGCTTCGGCCGACAGGTTGAAGGCCAACAGGAGAGTTTCATCTGCAAGCATACGCTCGAACAGCAGCACGGGCTCGGCACTGTCCAGGAACCGGATGTCACCGTGCAGCAGGGCCGGCTGGGTACGGCGCCAGGCCAGGAAGCTGCGGAAGGCCGACAGCACCGAATGCGGATCCTGTGCCTGCACCGCCGCGGCCGCCGCCTGGTGCTCGGCCGGGATCGGCAGCCACGGCTTGCCGGTGGTGAAGCCGGCCAACGGCGCGTCGATCCACGGCAGCGGCGTGCGGCAGCCGTCGCGCCCCTTGAAGTTCGGCCAGAAGGTGATCCCGTACGGGTCCTGCAGCGCCTCGAACGGCACTTCGGCTTCGGCCAGGCCCAGCTCCTCGCCCTGGTACAGGCAGACCGAACCGCGCAGTGAACACAGCAGCGCCACCAGCATCCGCGCCAGGCGAGGGTCGGCCGGATGGCCGCCCCAGCGGCTGACCGCCCGTTCGACATCGTGGTTGGACACTGCCCAGCACGGCCAGCCTTCGGTCATCGCCGCTTCCAGGCGCGAAACGGTGTCGCGGATGTAGGCCGCGCTGTAATCATTGACCAGCAGCTCGAAGCTGTAGCCCATGTGCAGGCGGCCATCGCGGGTGTATTCGGCGGTGGTGGCCAGCGAATCCTCCGAGGAGATCTCGCCCAGGCTCACCGCCCCCGGGTACTCGTCCAGCAGGGCGCGCAGCCGCTCCAGGAACGGCAGGTTCTCCGGCTGGGTGTTGTTGTAATAGTGGTACTGGTAGGCATACGGGTTGTCCGCGCTGAAGCCGCGGCCGACGCGCTTGTCGGCCGGCTTGGGCGGGTTGTCGCGAAGCTGCGCGTCATGGAAGCAGAAGTTGATCGCATCCAGGCGGAAGCCATCCACACCCCGGTCCAGCCAGAAGCGCACGTTGTCCAGGGTTGCCTGCTGCACCTCCGGGTGATGGAAGTTCAGGTCCGGCTGGTCCACCAGGAAGTTGTGCAGGTAGTACTGCTCGCGGCGCGGTTCCCACTGCCAGGCACCGCCGCCGAACAGCGACAGCCAGTTGTTGGGGGGCGTGCCGTCCTCGCGCGGATCCACCCACACGTACCAGTCCGCCTTCGGGTTGCTGCGGTCCTGGCGGCTCTCGCGGAACCAGGCGTGCTCGATCGAGGTGTGGCTGAGCACCTGGTCGATCATCACCTTCAGGCCCAGGCCGTGGGCCTTGGCCAGCAGCCGGTCGAAATCGTCCAGGCTGCCGAACAGCGGATCGACATCGCGGTAGTCGGCGATGTCATAGCCGAAGTCGGCCATCGGCGATCGGAAGAACGGCGAGATCCAGATCGCATCCACGCCCAGCGCGGCGATATGGTCCAGGCGCTGGATGATGCCCGGCAGGTCGCCTACCCCGTCGCCGTTGGCGTCGAGGAAACTGCGCGGGTAGATCTGGTAGATGACGGCTCCGCGCCACCATGGATAGTGCGACATCGACAGCCCCCCTCCGGGCATGCAGGACCCGCTGGAAGCGGGCCGGAAACCAACTCCCGCAAGCTTAGCGGCGGCCCACGACGATGGCGCCGCCTGCATACGTATTCACGCCAGACACCACGCCCGGTGGCGCGCGGCGGCGGCCTGGCCCCCGGTTTCCTCCCCAATTCACAGGCAACGCCTATAATCAGGGATGAGCCTGAAAGCCTGATCGCATGACCATCACTGAAGACACCCGTCCCGCCCTGGGCCTGTCCCAGATCCAGTCGCTTGCCGCAGCCGACATGGCTGCCGTCGATGCCCTGATCCGCCGCCGGCTGTCCTCGGATGTGGTGCTGATCAACCAGATCGCCGACCACATCATCTCCGCTGGCGGCAAACGCCTGCGGCCGATGCTGGTGATGCTGGCCGGCCATGCGGTCGGCGGCGCCGGACCCGAGCACCACCAGCTGGCAGCGATCATCGAGTTCATCCACACCTCCACCCTGCTGCACGACGACGTGGTGGACGAATCCAGCCTGCGCCGCGGCCGCAGCACCGCCAATGCGCTGTGGGGCAACGCGCCCAGCGTGCTGGTGGGCGACTTCCTGTACTCGCGCAGCTTCCAGCTGATGGTCGAGCTTGACCGGATGTCGGTGATGCAGATCCTGGCCGACACCACCAACCGCATTGCCGAAGGCGAAGTGCTGCAGCTGCTGCACGTGCACAACCCGGACACCGACGAAGCAGCCTACCTGCGCGTGATCGAGCGCAAGACCGCGGTGCTGTTCGCCGCCGGCACGCGCCTGGGTGCACTGGCCAGCGACGTCGATGAAGCCACCCAGCAGGCCCTGTATGACTACGGCATGCACCTGGGCTACGCCTTCCAGATCGCCGATGACGTGCTGGATTACTCGGCCAACGCCGACGAGCTGGGCAAGAACCTGGGTGACGACCTGGCCGAAGGCAAGGCGACGCTGCCGCTGATCCATGCCATGGCCCATTCCGATGAGGCCACCCGCCAGCGCCTGCGCACGATCGTGCAGAACGGTGACGCCTCGGCGATGCCGGAAGTGCTGGCGGCGATCCACGCCACCGGTGGCCTGGAATACAGCCGCCGTCGTGCCGAGGAATATGCAGCGGCCGCCGAACGGGCGCTTGACGGCCTGGCCGACAACGATGCCGTCGCCGCCCTGCGCGGCCTGGCCCGCTACGCGGTACAGCGTTCGCATTGATGGATTCGCCGGGCACGGCCCGGCGCTACCGCACGCGATCTGGTAGCGCCGGGCCATGCCCGGCGGACTCGGCGCCTCAACGCCTCTCAAATCGCTCCTCGAAGAACTCATCCAGCGCCTTCCACGCGCGCTTGGCCGCCCGTTCGTTGTACTGGCAGCCCGGCGGGCTGTTGGCATCGCGCTCGGCAAAGCAGTGCACCGCACCGCTGTAGTTGGTGAACTCCCAGTCCACCTTGGCCGCGTCCATTTCCTTCTGGAAACTGCCGATATCCTCGGCGGTCACGCTCTTGTCATCGGCGCCGTTCAGCACCAGCACCGACGGGTGGCTGCCGCCGGCCTGGGCCGGCAAGGGGGAGCCGAGCCCACCATGCAGGCTGACCACGCCCGCCAGCGGCGCGCCGGCGCGGGCCAGTTCCAGCACCGTGGTGCCACCGAAGCAGAAGCCCACTGCGCCGATCCGGCTGGCGTCCAGCGGTGCCTTGCCCGCCTGCGCCTTCAGTACATTGACCGCCTCCAGCGCCCGCGCCCGCAGCAGCGGCCGGTCATTGCGCAGCGTGGTCGCCACCGGTCCGGCCTCGGCGTCGGTCTTCGGCCGCACGCCCTTGCCGTACACATCGGCCACCAGCACCACGTAGTCATCGCCCGCCAGCTGCTTGGCCTTCTCGATGGCCGATGCGTTCACGCCCTTCCAGTTCGGCACCATCACCAGGCCTGGGCGCTTGTCGTTGTCGCCGTCGTCATAGACAAGCACGCCACTGAACGTCGTGCCCTGGTGTTTCCACTCCACCGGCTGCGTCTTCATCGCCGCCCACGCTGGCATCGCTGCCAGCCCCAGTACCATCGCCATGCCGCAACGCCAACGGTTCATGCGCCTGCTCCAGAAAAAGGGGACGGAGGGGATTAAGCCGTAATCGCCCCTCCCGCGTCGCATTCTGCATTGGCGGCGTGACGCAGGTGTGGTTGGATACGACTTAATTCCCTCCGTCCCCTTTTTTCGCATGAATCCTGTTGATCGCTTTCTGTCTGGCCTTGTTCCTCGTTTGCCTGCCGACGACGCCACCCAGTGGGCTTGGGTCCAAGGCGCCAGCGAGGCCGACCTGCAACGGCTGCGCGCGCAGTGGCCGCAGGTGCCCGACAGCCTGGTCGAGCTGCTGTCGCGCGTGGACGGCACCCATTTCCGCGAGTATCCCGGTGGTCAGGTCTGCGTGCTGATGCTCGGCTCGGACGTGGAGGACGGCGGCTATCCGTATTACCTGCGTTCGGTCGCGCAGATCTTCGAGGACCAGCAGCGGTGGGACGACAGCATCCGTTCCATCTACGAAGAGTGGCTGGATGATGAACCGGAGATTCTCGGCGAGGGTATCGACGCGGATCTGCCGATGAGCCGTCGGCTGTGTTTCTCGCACTGCATGAACAACGGTGGCACGTCCATGCTGTACCTGGATTTCGATCCCGCGCCGGGCGGCACCGTCGGCCAGGTGGTGCGCTACCTGCACGACCCGGACAGCTATGCGGTCATCGCCCCCAGCTTCGATGCCTACCTGCAGCAGCTGATCGAAGGCGACTACGCGTTCATCGATCAGGACGAGGACTCGGCTCTGCAGTAGATCCACGCCATGCGTGGATGGGTTCTCCCGGCGTTGCCGGCCAGCGGCCGGCACTACCCGCGTTCGATCCAATACAACGTGCCCGGCTCCAATGCCAGCAGATCTTCGGCGGCCAACTGGGCCCGTGACCAGCGACACTCCGGCGGCTTCGGCTGCCGGGCACCCACCGAACCGTCGTAGTCGCGCACCAGCAGGCCGATGCGCGCGGCCCCAGCCTGCAACAGCGCGTCGATACGCTGCAGCCATTGGCCAGCGTCGCCCAGCGTTTCATCGCGACGTTCCTGCTGATCCTGTTCATGTCGCGCCCGCTGCTCGGCCAGCGCACGGGCGATCTTCGCCGTGCTCCAGCCCTTCTTCCGCCAGCGTTCGGCATCGCCCTTCCACTCTCGCTCGGCATGCGACGAGGCCAGCGCCGTACCGCAATCGCAGTGGCCCGCGCTCAGCCAGGGCTGCCAGCCGGGGCCGGCGGCCGCCTGCAGGCTGGGCGAATCCTGCGCGAACAAGCGTCGTCCGCTGCGCTCCATGATGGCGGCAGCCTCCACGCGTGGAAGCGACGTGGGCAGGAACACGGTGATGAAGGTGCACATGCGGGTATCCGGGTCCATCCGGGGATGCGTGCATGATAAATGCACGATGGGGGTCAGAGCCCTTTCCTGCGGAAAGGGATCCGACCCCGATCCGGCAGATCAGGCGATGCCCAGGCCCGGAATCGCGCTGATGGTGTCCGGGTCGAACCCGGCCAGCTCGGCGAAATGCCGCCCGCGCGCAACGTAATCGCGGTAGGCGCCATAGCTCGGTGCGCCCGGAGACAGCAGCACCACCCCACCCTGTTCGCCCAGTGCGCGACGCGCCAGCGACATCGCCTCAGGCAGATCGGCTGCGGCATGCAGGCCAAAGCGACCGGCATCGGCCAACGGCTGCAGCATCGCGTGGATGCGCGGGCCATTGCTGCCCATGGTCACGATCTCCACCGGCGGCACGTCGTGCGCCATGTGCTGCATGAAATCAGTCCAGTCCAGGCCACGATCGTGCCCGCCCACCAGCAACGCAATGCGCTGGCCGGCAAAGCACTCCAGCGCCGCCAGGCTGGCATGCGGCGTGGTGCTGATCGAATCGTTGACGTAGGTCAGGCCATCGGCCTGGCCGATGCGTTGCAGGCGGTTCGGCAGCGGCCGGAAATCCTGCACCGCCGGCGCCAACGCCACGGCATCCAGGCCCAGTGCTTCCAGCGCGGCCAGCACCGCGCACAGGTTGCCGCGGTTGTGGCGGCCGGGCAGTGGTGTATTGCGGGTATCGAATACCGCCTGCCCGCCGCGATGCACGATGTCACCGCGCATGTGCCAGCCCTGCGGCTGGTTGAACCAGACCACCTCGCTGCCGGGCAGCGACAGCGCCGCCAGATGCGGGTCTGCGGCATTGAGCACGGCAACGCGTGGCGCGGCGCCAGTCACCAGCTGCAGCTTGTCTTCGATGTAGCGCTGTTCGCTGCCGTGCCAGTCCAGGTGTTCCGGGAACAGGTTCAGCACCACCGCCACCTGCGGGTGCGCACCACTGCGCGCGACCTCGCCGGTCTGGTAGCTGGACAGCTCCACCGCCCAGTACGCAGGCGCCGGTTGCGGATCCAGCACTTCCAGCAGTGGCAGGCCGATGTTGCCGACCAGGCCGGCGCGATGCCCCGCGGCGCGCAGCAGGTGGGCGACCAGCGCGGTGGTGGTGCTTTTGCCCTTGGTGCCGGTCACGCAGATCGTGTCGCGCACGGTGCCATCGGCATCGGCATGTTCGGCAAACCACAGCGCCGTGCCGCCGATGAAGCGGGTGCCCCGCTCCGCCGCCGCCAGCGCGATCGGCAGGTACGGGCTGATGCCCGGCGACTTGATCACCACCTCGAATGCGGCCAAGGCCTCGGCCGACGGTTCACCACGCACGTCCAGCACGCCCTGCGTTTCCGCGCGCGCGGCCTCGGCCTCGCTGGCCGGGCAGAACAGGCTCAGGCCAAGCGATGGCAGGCGCGCGCGCAGCACCGCATATGCAGCACGTCCCTCACGTCCCCAGCCCCACAGCGCTACGCGCTTGCCTTCAAGCTGCGAAATCTTCACGTACCCGTTCCCACAGCGCCGCCGGAATACGATGGTCGCCCTGCAGCTGCATCAGTGGTGCCAGCTCCAGCTCGGCCGCATCCAGCTGCGGCTGGATTTCATTGCAGAAGCGCTTCACCAGTACGTCTTCCTTCCACTCCGGGCGCTGCGCCAGGGTCGCCATCGCCGCACGCGATTCGCGGCCTTCGCCCACGCATTCGAACGGTTTGTGGTCCTGGAATTCCAGCAGCGCGTCGAAGCCACCAGCCTGTTCGATGTCATCCAGCAGGTTGCGGCCGAAGATGCTTACCAGGCGGGTCTTTGGCATGAACGGGGCCAACGCCAGGAACACGAAGTGGCACTTCGGGCAGACGCCGCACCAACGGTTCACCGGGCGCTCGCCAAGGATGTGGAAGTTGCGGTTGCAGCTGGAGAAATGCGCGTCGTAGAAATCGCTCTTGGCGAACTGCCGGGCCACCGCCAGTTCCGACATCGGCCGCAGCAATGAGTAGTACTGCAGGTCGGCGGCCACGTACTTGCGCACGTGGTTGCCGAAGGCCTGCTCGCAGGCCCAGCCCTTGGACCACTGGTGGTTCACTTCACCGGTGCCCGGAATCTGGCTGCCATAGCTGGCCGAGCGCTCGTTGGAGAACACGACCTGGTCCACGCCGTACAGCAGCGCGGCCAGCACCATGATCGCCGAGTTCACCACGGTGACCGGGATATGGCCGTTCCAGGCGCCCTGGCGGTTGAGTTCGAACAGCTCCGGTGCCAGCGCGCGGCCAAGGTTCAACGTCGGCAGCCCGGTGCGTTCGGCACAGGCACGGATCAGCTGCGAACCGCCGATCCAGGTCACCGTCTCATCCACGCCGGCGCGGCGCAGCGCTTCGATGCTGACCAGCGAATCCTTGCCGCCGCCGATGGCCACCAGCGCGTGCGATTGCAGGCCAAGCACCGGCGCCTGCACCGCCTCGCCCTGCACCGGCAGGCGGAAGCGCCCACGCAGGTTCAGGCCGTTGCGGTAGGCGAATTCGCCCAGTCCGTTGAGGTAGATGGTCTCCACCAGCGCTGCGGTATCGGCATCGATGCTGTAGCTGTCGATGCTGACCGTATCGGGCACCCCGGCCTTGTAGTAGCTCACTCCGGCAATCAGGTGCAGCAGCCGCAGCGCGCGCTGCACGGCATCGGCACGGGCCGGTTCCAGCACGAACGGGGCGCCGGGCACGGTAACGGTTTCCACCATTTCCGGGCCGTCATCGAAGGCGTAGACCAGCTTGGCCACGCCGGTGTCCGCAGCGAATTCGCAGCGGACGAAACGGAAGCGGGAAACCTGGTGTTTATCGAAAGCAGTCATGGTGAATCCAGTTCAAGCACGGTCAGGCACGTGCCCGCGCGCAGGCGCGGGACGTGTCGGTAAGCGGGTGCAGAGCGTGGAAGGCGGCGATCATTCGATCACGTCTTCGCGCGGCATCGCCCGCTGGTTGTAGGTGTTGGACATCACATAGCCGTAGGCACCGGCGTCGGCGATCAGCATCACATCGTCCGGCGCGGTCGATACCGGCAGCTTGCGGCGCTTGCCGAACACATCGCTGGATTCGCAGATCGGGCCGACCACATCGAACGCCGCTTCGGCGTAACCGCCCTGGCGGCTGAGGTTCTCGATGTCGTGCCAGGCGTCGTACAGGGCCGGGCGCATCAGCGTGTTCATGCCGGCATCCAGGCCGACGCGGCGCACGCCGTCCTTCTCCACCACCTGGGTGGCGTGGGTGAGCAGCACGCCCGACTCGGCCACCAGGAAGCGGCCCGGCTCGATCGCCAGGCGGAACGCCGGATGCAGCGCCTTGACCTCGGCCAGGCCCTCGGCCCAGGCATCCAGGTCGAACGGCTCGTCCTCGTCGCTGTACGGGATCGGCAGGCCACCACCGATATCGATGGTGTGCACGCTGCCAATGCGGCGCGCGAAGCCTGCCAGCTCATCGCACATCAGGCGCCAGTGCTGGGCGGTTTCCACGCCGCTGCCAAGGTGCGCATGCAGGCCGACCACGCGGGTGCCCAGCTCGGTGGCCGCGCGCACGAACTCGTCCACGCGCGCAATCGGCAGGCCGAACTTGGACTCCTTGCCACCGGTGCGGACCTTGGCGTGATGGCCTTCGCCACGGCCCAGGTCCACGCGCAGCCACAGCTCGCGGTTGCGGAACAGGTCCGGCCAGCGTTGCAGGGCTTCGACGTTGTCGACAGTGACAGTCACGCCCAGCGCGAACGCCGCTTCGTACTCGCTGCGCGGGCAGAAACTGGGGGTGAACAGCACGCGCTTGGGCGACAGTTCCGGAATGGCCTGGAACACATGCTTCAGCTCACCGTGCGACACGCACTCCAGGCCGAAACCTTCGGCCTCCAGCAACTGCAGGATGGCCGGATGACTGTTGGCCTTGATCGCGTAGTAACGCTGGTCGATCGGCTTGATCGCCGCCAGCGCGCGGGCACGCGCCCGCACCGTCGGCAGGTGGTAGACGTAGCGCGGGGTGCCGGCATCGGCCAGCTGCAGCAGGTGCGCACGCTGGCCGCGCCACCACGGCGTACCACGCGGACGCACGGTGCCGGCGATTTCGCGCCAGCGCGGGCCGAACACTTCGGTCTCCTCCACCGGCATCGCGCCACTGTCGATCAGTTCGGCGTGCAGGATCGGCAGCAGGCCATCGGCATCGGCTTCGTCGATGACGAAGGTCAGGTTAAGGTCGTTGGACGACTGCGAGATCATGTGCACGCGCTCACGACCGAAGGTCGCCCACACATCCGACAGCTTGTGCAGCAGCGAGCGCATGCCCAGGCCAACCAGGGTGATCGCCGCGCACGGCACGATCACCTTGACCTTGCAGATCTGCGACAGGTCGGCCGACAACGCGGCCAGCACATCGGTGTTGACCAGGTTCTCGGACGGGTCCAGCGACACGGTGACGTTGGTCTCGGCCGAACCGATCAGGTCCACCGACAGGCCGTGCTTCTTGAACAGGCCGAATACATCGGCGAGGAAACCGACCTGCTGCCACATGCCGATGCCTTCCATCGACACCAGCACGATGCCGTTGCGACGGCTGATCGCCTTCACGCCCGGCACCGGCGCGGCATTGCCGTCAATGCTGGTGCCCGGCAGTTCCGGACGCTCGGTATCGAGGATCGCCATCGGCACGCCCGCATCGCGGCACGGCTTGATCGAGCGCGGGTGCAGCACCTTGGCGCCGGTGGTGGCGATTTCCTGCGCTTCGTAATAGTCCAGGCGGGTCAGCAGGCGCGCGTCCGGAACGTCCTTGGGATTGGCGCTGAACATGCCTGGCACATCGGTCCAGATCTCCACGCGGCTGGCGCCGAGCAGCGCACCGAAGTACGCCGCCGAGGTATCCGAGCCGCCGCGACCGAGGATGGCAGTGCCACCGTCGGCGTGGCGCGAGATGAACCCCTGGGTGATCAGCAGGCGCGTGGGCTGCGCGCGGAAGCGCTGCGCCCATTCCGCATCGGCACGCCACTGGCAGTTCACCGACAGGCGCTGCGACCAGTCGCTCTGGTTGGGCTGCGGCGGCAACGCGTCCAGCCACTGGCGCGCATCCATCCAGCCAAAATCCAGGCCGCTGGCACGCAGGTAGGCCGCGCCCAGGCTGGAAGACAGCAGTTCCCCCTGGCCGAGCACTTCGGCCTGCCAGTCCAGAGGGCGGCTGGGTGCACGCGGGTCGTCCAGCAGGCCCTGCAGCGCAGCCAGCCGCTCGGCCAGCACCTCGGCGCCCAGGTCCAGCTCGTCCAGGAAGGCCTGGTGGCGTTCGACCAGCGCCGCTACGCGATCGCGGCTGTCCGGCGCGCCATCGGCAATCGCGGTCAGCTCATTGGTGACCCCGGACAGCGCCGAAACCACCACCAGAACGCGCGAACCGGTCTCTTCGGCCCGTTTTTTCGCCAGTTTCCCGATCGTGTCCCAGCGGTGGCGACGCGACACCGAGGTGCCGCCGAACTTCAGTACGATCCAACGATCGACAAGGGGGGAAGCTGACATGGATAGGCTATGGATAATGTGGGGAAGCCGCCCGAGGGGGCGGAACCTTCGATTCTAAGCCCAATACACCCGTCAATGACTGCCTACCGCTACCTGCAGCTCGATGTCTTCGCCCACCAGCCCGGTACCGGCAACCCGCTCGGTGTCGTGTTCGACGCGGATGGACTGTCCACCGACCGCATGCAGGCCCTGGCCGCCTGGCTGAACCTGTCCGAGACCGTGTTCTTCCTTCGCCCTACCGCTGCCGGTGCCGACTACCACGTGCGCATCTTCACTCCTGCCACCGAACTGCCCTTCGCCGGGCACCCCAGCGTGGGCGCCGCCTGGGCTGCGGTCACCTGCGGCCTGGTGCAGCCACGCGACGGGGCCCTGGTGCAGCAGTGCGCGGCCGGCCTGCTGCCGGTGCAGATCACCGGGCCGGCCAGCGCGCCCACCATCCGCCTGGCGAGCCCAACAGCGCGGCCACTGCCGGCAGTGCCAGACGGCATTCCTGACGCCCTGCGCGCTGCTGCCGCCGAGGGCCAGCACGCCGAGCTGTGGGACAACGGCCCGCGCTGGTGGCTGCTGCCGCTGCGCGACGCCGAGGCTGTACGCACGCTGGCACCGGACATGGCGGCCCTGCGCGACTGGAGCATTGCCACCGACGCGCTCGGCATCGCCGTGTTCGCGCTCGAACCCGAGACCGGCCACGACCTGGTGGTGCGCGCGTTCTGCCCTGCCGATGCGCCCAACGTGCCGGAAGACCCGGTGACCGGCAGCGCCAACGCGCTGATCGGCGCCTGGCTTCGGCAGCGTAATACCCTGCCCGGCGAGAACCGGACCTATGTGGCCAGCCAGGGCCGCGAGGTTGGCCGCGACGGCCGCGTCCAGGTCACTGTGGATGCGCAGGACACGGTGTGGATCGGCGGCCAGGTGCAGCTGGTGATCGACGGCAACCTCCACTGGTAGCGCCGGGCCACGCCCGGCGGCCTGCCGCGCTGCGCGCTCGCGGGCCATGGCCCCGCGCTACCCTATGCCGCCTGTTTCCTGGAGTTCCTGCCGATGTCCGCACGCCGTTTCCTGCAGCTGGATGTGTTTTCCCCGCGCCCGGGCGCCGGCAATCCGCTGGCCGTCGTGCTCGACGCCCAAGGCCTGGACGATGCGGCGATGCAGGCCATCGCCCGCTGGACCCGCCTGCCCGAAACGACGTTTGTGTTCCCGGCACAGACGGCCGGCACCAGCTACCGGCTGCGCATGTTCAGCCCACAGAAGGAAGTGCCGTTCGCCGGCCATCCCAGTGTCGGCACCGCCCACGCGGTGCTGCAGGCGGGCCTGGCCATGCCTGTCGACGGGGTACTGGTTCAGGACGGCATCGCCGGTGCGCTGCCACTGCGCGTGACCGGCGAAGGCGCACAGCGGCGAATCGCCATCCGCACGCCCCGTGCGCAGCTGGCCGAAATCGCCACCAGCGATGATCCACGCCTGCAGGCCGCATTGCGCACCTGGCCGCTGGGTTCGCTGCCGCCGGCCCGCATGCAGGGTGGCCGCAGCTGGTGGGTCGTAGAGGTCGCGGATGAGGCTGCGTTGCGCGCCCTGCACCCGGAATGGGATGCGATCGCCACGCTGGCTGAATCGACCGACAGCATGGGCGTGTTCGCCTATGCCTTTGCCGATGGCAGCGAAGGTTACGACCTGGCCGTGCGCGCTTTCGTCGGCAATGGGCGCCGCTTCGAGGATGCTGCTTCTGGCGCGGCCAACGCTGTACTGGCGGCCTGGCTGGACCTGCGCGACGCCCTTCCGCGCGGCCGCCAGCCCTTCGACGTCAGCCAGGGACGCGAAGTCGGCCACGATGCGCGGCTGACGCTGCTGGTCGATGAAGAGGGTGAGGTCTGGTCCGGCGGCCAGGTGCAGACGGTGATTTCCGGCACCATCGATTGGTGATCCGTAGGGCGTGGTGGCGCCGGGCCATGCCCGGCGACTTTCCGCTGCGCTCGCCGGGCACGGCCCGGCGCTACCGCCACTCAGCCCAGTTCGGCTTCCAGGCTGATCGGCACCGCGCTCAGCGCCTTGGAAACCGGGCAGTTCTGCTTGGCGTCATCAGCGATCGCGCGGAACTGGGTCGCGTCGATTCCCGGCACCACCGCCTTCACTTTCAGCCGGATCTGCGACAGCTGCGGGCCGCCTTCCATCGACAAATCGACCTTGGCTTCGGTATCCAGCGAGGTCGGGGTAAAGCCTGCGTCGCCGAGCTTGGCCGACAGCGCCATGGTGAAACAACCGGCGTGCGCGGCAGCAATCAGCTCTTCGGGGTTGGTGCCTTTTTCATCACCGAAACGGCTGTTGAAGCCGTAGCGGGTTTTGTCCAGAAGACCACTCTGCGGCGTGCTCAACTGGCCCTTGCCCGACTTCAGGTCGCCTTCCCAATGGGCGGTTGCGTGTCGCGAGATTCCCATGTCCTGCTCCGTTGTGGCTGTGATGAACCGATACCCTGGCACGCGCCGCGTTAGCCCTGCGTCGCCCTGCCGCATGCGGCGCGCCTGTCCCGAGCCAACGACTGGACACTTCTTCGCCAGCAATCTGGCGATTTTTCCCTTGTTTTCAGTCATTTCGCCCATCCAGACGAAATCACCGCCACTGCGGTGCAGCGCACCACGGCACCCGCTCCCCCTGCTACCGGCCATGTACTGAATCGGCCTGGATATGAAAAAACATGCACTTTCAGCACTCCAGGCTATTGGCGGCGCCCAAGAGTTGCCCTACATTGCGCTTGCCGACGGGGTTCGGCGCCGACCAAACAACCAACCGTTCACGGAACAGGAAACCATGGCAAAGACCGCTAAGAAGGCTGCCCCGAAGAAGGCAGTGAAAAAAGTCGCGACGAAGGCTGCTGCCGCCAAGCCGGCCGCTCCGAAGCCGATCAAGGAAGTGCTGACCAAGTCGGGCCTGGTTGCACACATCGCTGAAGTCTCCGGCGTTGTCGCCAAGGACGTCCGCGCTGTGCTGGCCTCGCTGGAAGGCGCTGTCGCTTCCTCGGTGCACAAGAAGGGCGCCGGTTCGTTCACCCTGCCGGGTCTGCTGAAGATCACCACCGTCAATGTGCCGGCCAAGCCGAAGCGCAAGGGCATCAACCCGTTCACCAAGGAAGAGCAGTGGTTCGCCGCCAAGCCGGCCACCACCAAGCTGAAGGTTCGCCCGCTGAAGAAGCTCAAGGACGCCGCGCTCTAAGCGCGCGCCCTGCAGTGGACACCTGACGGGACGGCCCTGGCCGTCCCGTTTTTTTTTTGCCCCGCCTCCGCGCACGCTCTGCAATAGATCCACGCCATGCGTGGATGCCGTCCACTGCGCCCCCGCAACACAGCGTTTCCCGCGCCCACGCAATTTCCCGCACAGGCCCGCCTCCATTGGCCGCGCCACTGTTTTTCCAGCGCAGGAACGAACCGGGTGGAACACTGCGTGCAGCGCCGGCCATCGCCGCCGGCCGACGCCTTGCCTATGGTGGTGCCATTCCTCCCCACCAGCGCGAGCATCCCCATGGCCAGCCCCTCCACCCGCTACCGGATCTCGGTGACCCCGATCGAAAAGGACGGGCACCAGTGCACCGGGCGCTGCACCATTGAACTGGAACACCGCGCCAGCCGCGACCTGATGCGCCTGCTGGAATCGGCCCCGCGCACGGCAGGCCTGAGCGGCGACGAACGTGCCACCCTCGTTGTCGCCACCCAGTTGCTGCGCGACATCGTGCAGCGCCATGCCGACACCGACGGCCATGCACTGGCAGCGGTCGCCGCGCAGGTCCTGCCGGCGCTGGACGCGCTGGAACAGCTTCCCTCTTCGCGCTGACGACTTCGCGCTGAGCGGCCCCCGGCCGCTACACTGCCGCCTTCCAGGTCGCCTCGGGGAGGAGGCAGACATGCGCGGCTTTATTTCCTTGTTGATCCCGTTGCTTGTGGCGGGGTGTTCCAACCCGGCGCCCCCGGTCGATGCCACCGCGCGCGACGCGAGCGCCTCCACAACCACCCCATCCGGGCCAACGACGAATGCGGCACCGCAGCCCGCTACCGTCGATGCGATCGCCATCGATCCGCTGTATGGCGCCGTTGCCCATGGCGGCGAAACGCCCGCAACGATGCTCAACCGCTACATGCTGGATCTGCTCAACCGCAACACATCGCGCAGCGATGCGGCCTGGGCCTATGCCCCCGCCGACCCGCGTCATGCCGACGATGCCGTGCTGCGCGTGCTGCCCGACGTGCGCAACCTGCGCCTGGACAGTGACGTGGCGTTGCCACGCGACGATGGGCAGCCGCCGCGCCTGCTGGAGGTGCCTGTGAAGATCCGTGCGGTGACTGCCAACGGCACCTTCCGCTACCACGGTTGGTACCGCGTGCAGCCCAGCGCCGATGGCCATGGCTGGCTGATCCAGTCGGCCAGCCTGCAACCAACGCTGGACTGAACCGTTGCAACCGTGTGTACCCGCGATTCAGCGGGCAAAGCTACTCTGTAGGCCTCTTGGATCCTTCTTCCGGTCACTGCCATGCGCCTGCGTTCCCTGATGACCCGCCTAGCCGCCTCGACCGTGCTGATTGCTGCCGCGATCGGTGCGCAGGCCGCCCCGTCGATCTCCGGTCGTGAACTGGCGGTTGGCGCCAGCGACGTGCAGCAGTATCTGGACGGCAGCTTCCCGCGCACGCAGGACGCGCTGGGCGGCCTGATCGCGCTGACCATGAGCCACCCGCAGCTGAGCCTGCCGGCAGGCGAGCGCTTGAACCTGGGCATGGACGTGGCGCTGGCCACCGCCGGCGGCAACCCGGCCAAGCTCGGTACGGTGAAGCTCAGCAGTGGCCTGCGCTATGACGCGCAGACCCAGGGCTTCCACCTGCAGCAGCCGAGCGTGGATGACTTCACTCCGGCCAGCCAGGGTGGCCGTCTCGATTCACGGACCCGTGGCCTGTTGAACGCATGGCTGAGCGACTACGCCCAGCGCGAGCCTATCTACAAGCTGGACCCGGCTGTAGCCGGCCTGCTGGGTGCCCTGCAGGTGCAGTCGGCGCAGGTGAAGAACGGCAAGCTGGTGGTGACCTTCAACCAGAACCTGGGCAACCTGGTGCCGGCGGGCATCCTCGGCAAGTAAGCCCCCGCCAGATACGGTAGCGCCGGGTCATGCCCGGCGGCCTCTGCCCTTTCCGCGCTTCGCGCTCGCCGGGCATGGCCCGGCGCTACCGCATCACAACATCACGCCGCCAGCGCCTTCACCACCGCCTCGCTGAAGGCCGGAATGTCATCGGGCTTGCGGCTGGTGATCAGGTTGCCGTCCACCACCACTTCTGCGTCGCGCCAGCGCGCGCCGGCATTGGCCAGGTCCTGCTGCAGCGACGGCCACGAGGTGACCTCATGTCCCTTGGCCAACCCGCTGTTGATCAGCAGCCAGGGGCCGTGGCAGATCGCCGCTACCGGCTTGCCGGCACCGGCCATGCTGCGGATGAAATCCAGTACTGCTTCGTTGGTGCGCAGGGTGTCTGGATTGATCACGCCACCGGGCAGCACCAGCGCATCGAAACGGCCGGCGTCGGCGCCATCCAGTAGTTGATCCACGGCGACAGAATCGCCCCAGTCCTTGTCCTTCCAGCCCTTGATACTCGCCTCCTTGGCCGGCGACACCACGCTCACGCGCGCGCCCTCCGCTTCCAGCAGGTGCTTGGGCTCGATCAGTTCGGACTGCTCGAAACCATGCGTGGCGAGGATGGCGATCTGTTTGCCGCGTAGACGCTGTGCCATGTCGTGCTCCAGATAGGGGGGAGCGGACAGGGTGGCGGAGTGGCCCTTGAACGGCGGTGACCCTCACGTGCACGGCAGGTGGAGAAGCGCGCGGGTAGCGCCGGGCCGTGCCCGGCGGCTTCTGGTTCCGCCCGCGCTTCGCGCTCGCCGGGCATGGCCCGGCGCTACCGGATCAGCGCTTGGGCTGCAGCATCGTGCCGGTGCACTTGGGCGAGCCACAGCGGCACTCCCAGATCTTCTTCAGCTTGGCCGTGTGGCGCTCGGCCAGGGTGATGCCGTAGTTGTACGTCAACTCTTCACCGGCCTTGATATCGCGCAGCGCCTCGATGAAGACCTTGTCGCCGCGGCTGTCACCGTCTTCGTCTTCCTCGATCACCGCCTCGCAGTTCGGGTCGCAGCTGTGATTGATCCAGCGCGCGTCGT
>Ga0308165_1001390_pt1 | contig 34046 bp, 32 predicted proteins | sample PhyWR2_FD_201032 | JGI IMG/M metagenome (GOLD analysis project Ga0308165, IMG submission 201032) | Phyllosphere microbial communities from UC Gill Tract Community Farm, Albany, California, United States - DLSLW.R2 | ecosystem: Host-associated > Plants > Phyllosphere > Unclassified | place: USA... | reverse complement strand
CGTCCAGTAGTAGACCTTGTAGTCATTAGGCCACGAAGCATAGTCCGCCTTCTGCTGCGGCGTCCAACCGTCATGCACAGCCTTCTGCTCAGGCGTCAGCGCAGCGCCTTGGGCTGCGGGCATCGGGGGAGGCGCCGCCGGGTCGGCTGGCGCATCCCCAGGCATGGCGGCATCTTCGGTTTCGGGGGCACTTTGGGCCTGGATGGTGGCGGGAACCGCCAGCATGGCGAGGGCAGCGCATCCTGCGAGTAACAACTTACGCATTCTCACTCTCCACTATTATTATTATTGCTGACGAAATGACGCACGCCGCCGGGGAATGTTCCGTAGCTGCGACGAAGCGGGCTTGCGCCGCGACGCCCCGTTCCCTAACTGTTCACGGTGAACAACCTGCAAGCACCTCCCCCCTCGTCTGGCACCACCGACGCCATGATCGGCGGCCTTAACGAGCCGCAGCGCGAGGCCGTGCTGACCACCGAAGGTCCGGTGCTGATGCTGGCAGGCGCCGGCACCGGCAAGACCGCCGCGCTGACCACCCGGTTGGCCCATCTGGTGCGCGAGCGCCTTGCCTGGCCCAGCGAAATCCTCTGCGTCACCTTCACCAACCGGGCGGCGCGCGAAATGCGCGAACGCGTCGGCCACATGATCGGCCCGGCGGTTGAGGGAATGCCGTGGCTGGGCACGTTCCACTCGGTCGCCGCCAAGATGCTGCGCCGCCACGCCGAACTGGTCGGCCTGCAGTCAAACTATACGATCATCGACACCGACGACCAGCTGCGCCTCCTCAAGCAGTTGATCGTCGCCGAGAACGTCGACGAAAAGCGCTTCCCGGCCAAGCAGCTCGCCGGCTGCATCGACCGCTGGAAAAACCGCGGCCTGAACCCCGCCGACCTCGACGCGGGCGAGAACGAGGCTTACGCCAACGGCAAGGGCAGGAAGTTCTATCAGCTCTACCAGGACCGCCTGAAGGCCGTGAACGCCTGCGATTTCGGCGACCTGCTCCTGCACATGCTGAACATCCTGCGCACTCACCGCGATGTGCTGGACCAGTACCAGCAGCGCTTCAAATACGTCATGGTGGACGAATATCAGGACACCAACCAGGTCCAGTACCTGTGGCTGCGCCTGATCGCGCAGGGCCGCCAGAACATCTGCGTAGTAGGCGACGACGACCAGTCGATCTATTCGTGGCGCGGCGCCGAAGTGGCTAATATCCTGCGCTTCGAGAAGGACTTTCCCGGCGCCAAGGTCATCAAGCTGGAGCAGAATTACCGCTCCACTCCGCAGATTCTCGCCGCCGCATCGGGCCTTATCGACGAGAACACCCAGCGCCTCGGCAAGACCCTTTGGACCGAGCGCCATGCGGGCGACAAAGTGCGCGTCATCGGCGTCTGGGACGGCCCCGAGGAAGCACGGCGCATCGGCGAGGACATCGAGCGGCTGGAACGCGAAGGCGCCCCGCTGGACCAGATCGCTATCCTCGTTCGTGCGCAGTACCAGACGCGCGAATTCGAGGACCGCTTCATCTCGATCGGCCTGAAGTACCGCATCGTCGGAGGCTTTCGGTTCTACGAACGCGCCGAAATCCGCGATGCGCTGGCGTACCTGCGCGTCATCGCTCAGCCGCAGGACGACCTTGCGTTCGAGCGTATCTACAATGCCCCCAAGCGCGGCCTCGGCGCCAAGGCGCTGGAGGCGCTGCACACCCTGGCCCGCCGCCAGAATATCCCGCTGGCCCGCGCCGCGATCGAGATTGCCGACAGCGACGAACTGCCTGCCCGCCCCCGCAACACCTTCCTTGCCCTGATGCGCGATTTCGCCCGCTGGCGCGACCTGTCCGGCACCGAAAAACCTTCGGACCTGCTGCGCACCGTGATGGACGAATGCGGCTACACCGACGCGCTTCAGGCGGAAAAAAGCGCCGAGGCGACCGGGCGTCTGGAAAACCTTGCCGAACTCGCCCGCGCCATGGAGGAATACGACACCCTCGGCGAATTCCTCGAACACGTCAGCCTCGTCATGGACAACGAGAAATCGGCTGACGACGAGAAGGTCACGATCATGACCATGCACGCGGCCAAGGGGCTGGAATTCGACAACGTGTTCCTGCCCGGCTGGGAGGAAGGCGTGTTCCCCTCGCAGCGCGCGCTTGACGAAGGCGGCCTTGCCAGCCTGGAGGAGGAACGCCGCCTCGCTTACGTCGCGATCACCCGCGCGCGGCGCAAGTGCACGATCGTCCATGCCGCCAACCGGCGCATCTACGGCCAGTGGACCAGCTCGATCCCCTCGCGCTTCATCGCTGAACTGCCTGAGGAACACGTCGACAGCGAAACCACGCTGTCGGGCGGCGCCTCGTTGTGGCGGGCGCAGTGGTCCGAACATGGCGACCCCTTTGCCGAAGTCGCCCGCACCCAACCCTCGCGCATCGTTACGCGCGGCCCCGGCTGGCAGCGCGCCGCCGCGAAGGAGTTCGACACCAAGCCCAAGCGCGTCGCCGAAAGCACCCGCAGCGCCGCCAGTTTCGCCGCCAAGCCTCGCGGCGACATTTCGGTGGGCGACCGGGTCTTCCATGAGAAATTCGGCTACGGCAGCGTTGCCGCGCAGGAAGGCAACAAGCTGGAAATCGATTTCGAACATTCCGGCCGCAAGCGAGTGATCGACAGTTTCGTGAAAGCGGCCTGAACGCGGGAAACGGCGTCCTCTTGAGAAGCCCTCCCCTTGTTCCAATCCCTTTCGCTTGCTCCTGACGGCAAGCTGCCAACGCATTTACCGTCGCCGCGATGACCCCGCGCGCCTCTTCGATTGCCTCGCGCATCCTGCCCTGTACATTAGTTCAACAAGGCAAGATTAACGCGAGAGGTATTGGGAAGTGCTCAAATCAGCAGACGGCGGCCTGCGGCCGGTGCCGTTCCCGATCGAAGATCCCGAACGTATCCCCGTGAAGCGCTACTTCGATGCGGATTTCTATCAGGCGGAGCTGGACCACCTCTGGCCCAACGTCTGGCAGATGGCCTGCCGCGAGGAACAGATCCCCGAAGTGGGCGACTGGATCGAGTACGAGAACGTCGGCAAGTCGGTGATCGTGGTGCGCACGGCCAGCGGCGTGAAGGCTTTCCACAACGCCTGCCGCCACCGCGGCGTGCCCTTTGCCGGCGGCACCCCGCTGGGCGCCTCTCACCCGACAGCTCATGGCAACTGCTCGAAGAGCGGTTTCGTCTGCCCGTTCCACGGCTGGCGCTGGAACATGGACGGCGAAAGCACCAAGATCTACGGCAAGCACCTGTTCTCCGAACACCAGATGCAGGACGCCGCCGAACTCAACCTGATCCCCTGCCGTGCCGAGAGTTTCATCGGCTGCGTGTGGATCAACCATGACAACGACGCCCTGCCCGTGCGCGATTCGATCGGCCCCCTCGCCGACCGCCTCGATGCCCATAACGTCGACAAGCTGCGCGCCGAATGGTGCTACGCTGCGGTACTGCCCGCGAACTGGAAGATCGCGATGGAGGCCTTCATGGAAGGCTACCATGTCCAGCAGACGCACCCGCAGCTGCAACACGCCGCGCCGATGATGTATGACAGCATGTACGCCGTCCCGCGCGGTGCTTTCCCGCAAATGGCGATGGACGATCTTTCGCACACCGAGAACCAAGAGCTTCAGGTGAAGTCGATGGCTCTCCTCGGCGAAGGCATGGCGGGCATGATCCACGCCAAGGAAGTCGACATCGCGCGCAGCATGATCGGCGTCGAGGAAGGGCTGCCCGAGGACAGGAACCAGGCCATGTTCATGTGGCTGGGCATGGTCATGCACCAGATTTCCGAGCGCCTGAAAGCCGCCGGCGAACCGATCCCTGATTTGTGCGCGGTAACCCAGTCGCACCCGATCAATGCCGTGGAGTTCCTCTTCCCGCATTATTTCCTGCTGCCCTACTTCAGCTCGATGTCGGCCTACCGCATCCGCCCGCTCGGTCCGGAAAGCTGCTTCTTCGAGATCTGGTCGCTGACTTTCTTCCCCGAAGGCCAGGAGCCGGAACCGATCATGGAACCCACCGTGTTGCCTTACGACAGCCCGGAATTCCCTCCGATTCCGCGCCAGGACTATGCAAACATCCCGATCCAGCAGAAGGGTGTTCACGCCAGCGGATTCGAGTTCATGCGCCTCTCCAGCCAGATTGAAGGCATGATCAGCAACTACCAGCGCATCATCGATGGCTACCTTGCCGGTGCTCCGGCGGAAAAGCTGGCGGCGGCGACGAACAAGCTGGGCGGCAATTTCGACGGAAAGATCGAGGATCTGGGCCTCTAAGCCCCGGCAAGGCCGTTCGCGCCGGCTCAGAAAAGGAACTTGCGAGGTCATTCTGATTTTCGAGCATTCCCGGCGCGTTAATACGTGTTATTGCGGGGTGTCGGGCAACCGGAAGATAGGAAGATTAATGAAGTTCAAGAATGCTCTTTTCGCCGTTGGCACGGCGGCCATGCTCGTTGCACCCGTCGCCGCCCAGGCTGGCACCGTTGCATCGGCATCGACCGGCAAGATCGCCAACCTTTCTGGCGTTGGTGAGCGCCGTTCGGCGCCCGTCAAGGCAAAGAACAAGGCAGAGGCCGGCGTGCTCGCCCTCGCCGTGCTCGGCGCAGGCGCAGCGACGTACGGCGTCGTGCGCGCTGTCGACGACGACAAGTCGAACGGCAGCTGATAGAATACCCTGCGCTCAATTGAGCCAGTCCGGCCGCGGTAGAGTCAGCTCTGCCGCGGCCGAATGATTCAGGGCTACCGCCGGCACCGGTGATGCACTCCGGTACTTGGCTATAGACTGATGACTACGGCGCGAGCCCTGCTAACGGCCGCGTCCCTTTATCATCGCGTCGCCAGACCACTCTCCGCCGCCGCGCGCGATCAGCGGGAGAAGGATGCTGCCCAGCTCAGATGGGTCGGCCAAGCATCGGGTAGACATATATCTCGATGACGGCGGGCTTGACGGCGACGCGCCTTCTATCGCCGCCGCATGCCGGGCGGCGAAAGCGCGCGCGCGCACTTCTGGGTCAATGGATCGCAGACGGCCTCATCATCGGTGCGGGGCCGGACCAACGCTTGCCGTAGCCGTCAGGCCGGCTCAAACTTCATCGCCGCGCCGTTCATGCAATACCGCAGTCCGGTGGGCTTGGGCCCATCATCGAAAACATGGCCAAGGTGGCCCGCGCAGCGCGCGCAGACGACCTCGGTACGGGTCATGCCGAACTTGCGGTCGGTCTTGGTGGTGATCGCCCAGGGGTAGTGATCGTAGAAGCTGGGCCAGCCCGTGCCGCTGTCGAACTTGGTCGCCGACGCGAATAGAGGCAAGGCGCAGCCCGCGCAAAGAAACCGTCCCTTGCGATGTTCCTTGTTCAGCACACTGGTGAAGGCGCGCTCCGTCCCGCCCTTGCGCAGAATATCGTAAGCCTGCGGCGAAAGGCGCTGCCGCCATTCGGCATCGGTCAACTTGAGCGTTCCCGAAGCAGGAAGTGCCGCCAGAGCCCCATCCCCGAATGCCCGCCAGCAGAGCGCAGCGACAGCGGCTGAACCGCAAAGGCGCAGGATATCACGGCGGTGCGAGGACAAAGGCATGGTCGGCTCCTGTAGCTTGGTGGGAAAAGAGCATGACGGGGCCGTGACCTTTGGTCACCGGCCCCGCCTGCGCTCAATCAGGGCATCAACACCGTATCGACGACGTGGATCACGCCGTTGGACTGCATGACGTTGGGAATCGTGATCTTGGACTTGCCGCCCTTGGCATCGGTGAGCCACCAGGCACCGGCCTTGTCCTTCCACGCGGTCAGCTTTTCGCCTTCGACGGTGGTCAGTGTGGCCTTGCCGCCGTGCATCTTGGCATTGGCGGCGATGTCCTTGGCAGTCATCCGGCCGGCGACGACGTGATAGGTGAGGATCTTGGTGAGCATCGCCTTGTTCTCAGGCTTCACCAGCGATTCCACGGTGCCTGCGGGCAGCTTGGCGAACGCGGCATTGGTCGGTGCGAAAACGGTGAAGGGCCCGGGGCCTGACAGCGTTTCGACAAGGCCAGCGGCCTTTACCGCCGCCACGAGCGTGGTGTGGTCCTTGGAGTTTACGGCGTTCTCGACGATGTTCTTCGTCGAATACATCGCAGCGCCGCCAACCATCGGGTTGGAGCCGGCATATACCGACGTGGCGCCGCCCAGTATAAGCGCACTTGCCAGGGCTACGGCGAATGTCCGGGATTGTGCCTTCATGTCTAAGCATCCTTCCATCTCGCACCCCGTTTCGTGGGATGCGACAGAAGATACGAAGACCGGCGCGGGGCGGATGCACCTGGACGTTCAGATAATGGAAAACTTCCCGACCAGCACCGGCGTCGCACTAGGCGCCTTGTGGGGAGCGCTGGCTGCATCCTCCATGGTGATCGCCAGCGTAGCGCCGTCGCTCATGAAACGGCGCATCCCAGCGTCGACCGTAAGTTCGTCGCCATCGGCGCGCACGATGCCCAGCGATCGCGGCACGCCGTCCTCGGGAATGATCCATAGCTCGGGGCTCTTCCCGGAACCCAGCAGCGTAGCACCGCCCAGGCGCAGCACGCCCTTCTGCGGATCGTATGCCACTGCCATGGTAATGCCGCCATCGGCGCCAGAAAGCTGCGAAACGGCAACGGACGTAGTGGGCGGCACCGCGACGACCGAGGGCGCAGGCGGACGGGTCACAAGGACCAGGGCCAGCCCCGCCGCTATGGCGCCCGATACCAGCGCTCCGCCGCGCCACAACCTGAGGCTGCGCGGACCAGCTGAGGGTCGTAAAGCCTTCTCCTCGCCAATGCGCGCCTCGACCGCGTTCCAGACACGCGGCGACGGCGGCATCGCTGCCACCGTGCCCAGCAGCGGCGACAGACGGCGGCGCCAGGCTTCCACCTCGACCGCGAAGGCCGGGTCCGACAGCGTCAGGCGCAGCGCCTCGGCGCGGTCCGCGCCTTCGAGAACGCCCAGCGCCAGCTCGGCGGCAAGGGATTCGTGTTCGGGAGAAAGGAGCAGGTCAGGCATCGCCGAGGCACACCTTGAGCTTGAGCATCCCGCGCCTTATCCAGCTCTTGATCGTCCCCAGCGGGGTCTGCAGGTGGTCGGCAAGCTGCTGGTACGTCAGTCCGCTCAGGAACGTGCTGCGGATAGCCTCGGCATGTTGCCGCTCAAGACCATTCAGGCAGGCCAGCAGGCGCAGACGCTGTTCGTCCTGCATCATCACTTCATCGGCGCGCGGCGCATCGTCGGCCACAGCGTCAAACGCCCCTTCCGGCGCGGCATCGTGACGCAGCTGCGCGCGCCGCCAGTCGATGGCCGCATTGTGCGCAATCGTCGCCAACCAGCTTACCGCGCTTGCCCGCGAAGCATCGAAAGTAGCGGCCCGGCGCCAGATCTTGACGTAAACATCCTGCAAAATGTCCTCCGCAGCTTCCCTGTCACCAGAGATACGAAGGCAAATGCCAAATAGTTTCGCCGAAGTCAGATCATAGACCCGGCGCAATGCCAAAACATCGCCTGCTCCGGCCTCGCCCAAAGCGGCGGCCAGCATGGTTCTCGCATCGTCTGCATTCTGTTCGCCGACATTACCCATTCGATGCCCCAGACCACCCTGACCTTGAATGCATAGCTCAAACCGGCAATCGAACTACTGTTCCAAAGGTGAATCGAATTCCCGAAAGCGTAGGCCGCAAATTTCGGCTTCGAGGCAAGGTCAAATTGGCTGATTTCGAGCGCTGACGTCGCCCGCCCGTCAACCCGGCAAAGTACCTGTCTGGCGCAGAGCTTCGCCAAGTGCGAGCGCCGCCGATGTGGCAAGGTTCATCGAACGCACCTGCGGCCGCATCGGAATGCGCACCTGCGCATGGCAGCATTCGGCGACAGCGGCGGGCACGCCCGCGCTTTCCTTTCCGAAGAGCAGGATGTCGTCGGCCTCAAAGCGAAAATCGTAGGCCGATTGATGGCTCTTGGTGGTGAACAGCACCAGTCTTCGCGGGCCGATGGCAGCCCGGAACGCGTCGAAGTCGGCATGACGGGCAATGGTGACATGGTCGATATAGTCCATCGCGGTCCGGCGAACTCTTCGATCATCCCATTCGAAACCCATGGGCTCGATAAGATCGACAGCCGCCCCGAAACAGGCACCGAGACGCAGAATGGCGCCAACATTTCCGGCAATTTCAGGTTCAAAAAGAGCGATGCGCATTGGGGCTACTTGGCGCGGGCGAAGTCCCCATGCAAGCCCGCACTCCGATCTCGCAGCCGCCCCGACCGAAGCAGCGCCAGCACACGGTTATCGACGAGAGAATGTCGGGCCGAGGGCATCGTATCCCCGCTTCGTCAGACTGCGGCAAAGTAGACTGCCGATGCGTGGCAGATGCCTGTCCGGTGCCTCGCCCTGCCTTCAGCCGGTGATGTTGTAACCGGCGTCGACGTAGATCGTCTGCCCGGTGATCGTTGGCGACCGGCCGGAAAGCAGGAACGCGGCCATTTCGCCTACTTGCTCGATGGTGACCAGCTGGTGCATCGGCGCCGTTTCCGCCGCCTTGCGCATCAGCTCGTCGAAGTGGGAGAGCCCCGATGCGGCGCGGGTGCGGACGGGGCCGGCAGACAGGGCATTGACGCGGATGCCTGCAGGTCCCAGTTCGGCCGCGAGATAACGCATGGTTGATTCCAGCGCGGCCTTTACCGGCCCCATGATGCCATAGCCCGGCACGACCTTTTCCGACCCGTAGAAGCTCATCGTCAGGATCGCGCCCCCTTGCGTCATCAACGGAGCTGCGCGCGCGGCAAGGCGAATCAGCGAATGGCACGAGATATCCATGGCAGTCGCGAACCCTTCGGCCGAACTGTCGAGTACGCGCCCCTGGATGTCGGCCTTGGGCGCGAAGGCGATCGAGTGGAGCAGGAAGTCGAGGCTGCCCCACTGCGCCGCGATAGTATCCAACAGCGCGTCCACCTGCTCCGGCTGCGTCACGTCGAGCGGCAGGAAGATCGGCGCCTCCACCGCCCTCGCCAATGGCTCGACATGGGGGCGGGCCTTGTCGTTGAGGTAGGTCAGCGCCAGCGCCGCGCCTTGCGCGCGCAGCGCCGAGGCGCAGCCCCAGGCGAGCGACTGGTTGTTGGCAAGACCGACTATGAGGCCCTTCATGATAGCGTCTCCAACAAGTCCTTGGCGTGGATCGCCATCATGCGCTCCTCGTCGGCGGGGATGACGAGGCTTTCCACCGGGCCCAGAAAGGCGAGATGTTCGAGGATGCATGCCCGCAGCGGCGCGGCATTTTCGCCGATCCCGCCGGTGAAGACGATTCCATCGACGCCGCCCAGACTGACCGCCATGGCCGCGGCGAACTGCGCGGTGCGGTGGCAGAAGTATTCGAGCGCGAAGGCAGCGCGGGGATCGGCGCTGGCGGACAGGGCGGCGACGTCATTGGTCAGCCCGGACAGGCCCTTCAGCCCCGAATCCTCGTATAGCATCCGGTCGACATGATCGGCATCGAGGCCGAAGCGGCGCATCATGTAGGTCACCGCTCCCGCATCCAGCGCGCCGCTGCGGCTGCCCATCGGCAGGCCGTCGAGCGCGGTCATGCCCATCGTCGTGTCGATGCTGACCCCGCCCCGCATGGCGCACAGACTTGCCCCGTTGCCGAGATGGGCGGCGATCACTCGGCCCTGTGCAAGGTCGGGGCGTTGCTCGGCCAGCACCCGGGCTATCCATTCATAGGAAATGCCGTGGAAGCCATAGCGCCGCACGCCCGCTTCGCGCATCGCTGCCGGCAGGGCAAAGCTGTGCACCACCGGATCGTGCCCGGCGTGGAACGCGGTGTCGAAGCAGGCCACGTCATAGGCATCGGGAGCAAGCCGCGCCGAGGCGGCGATCCCTGCGAGGTTATAGGGCTGGTGCAACGGGGCGAGCGTGCAGAGCGCTTCCAGTTCGGCCAGCACATGCGGGGTAACCACCACCGGCGCGGTGAACGCCTGCCCGCCATGGACGATACGATGGGCGAAGGCCTCGATGTGCCAGCCATCGTCATGCGCATCGATACAGGCGATCACGGCCGCAAGCGCAGCCTCCTGGTCCGCGCCGGGCAGCGGCCGCTCGATCTCCTCGCCGGTTTCGATAACCCTTGCGACCAGCCGGCAATCGCCGCCGATGCCGGTTACCTTGCCCGCCATCAGCCGGTCCAGCGAATGCCTGGCGAATATGCGGAACTTGAGGCTGGAAGAGCCGGTGTTGAGCGTTGCCAGGGCCGCGATCAACGCGGCGTCCCTGTCCTGCGCGCCTCGGCCATGAGCACGGCGATGGCGCACGACAGCAGGCGTGCGCGCTCGCTGTCGGCACGGCTCGTCAACATGATCGGCACCCGCGCGCCCAGTACGATCCCCGCCGCCTCCGCTCCGCCCAGAAAGCTGAGCTGCTTGGCAAGCATGTTCCCCGCCTCGATGTCCGGCACCACCAGGATGTCCGCGTCGCCCGCCACTGGCGAGACGATCCCCTTTTCACGCGCAGCCTCCTTGGAGACGGCATTGTCGAAAGCGAGCGGGCCATCGATGACGCAGCCGGTGATCTGCCCGCGCTCCGCCATCTTGCACAGGGCGGCGGCATCCAGCGTCGCCTGCATGCGCGGATTGACCATCTCCACCGCAGCGAGCACGGCGACCTTGGGCAACAGCCCGCCGGCTCCGAAAAGCACCCGCCACAAGTCTGCCGCATTCTGGACGATGTCCGCCTTGGCGGCGAGGTCGGGCGCGATGTTCACGGCAGCGTCGGTGATGACGAAGGGCTTGGGGTAGCTGCCGATACTCATGACATAGGCGTGCGAAAGCCGCCGTTCGGTGCGAAGCCCGGCTTCCGGTTTCAGGATCGCGGCAAGCAGTTCGTCGCTGTGGAGCGAGCCTTTCATGATCGCGGCGACCTTGCCCGTCCCGGCAAGCATCGCCGCGCGCCCGGCGGCCTCATGACTATGTTCGGTATCGATCAGCGCCCATTCGGCGGCGCTCAGGCCTGCCTCTGCCGCTGCCGCTTCGATCTTGCCGCGAGGACCGATCAGAACGGGGTCGATAAGCCCGCGCCGCGCCGCATCGGCTGCCGCCTCGATCGCGACCCGCGATACCGGATGGACGACGGCGGTAGGCACCGGAGCCAGCCTATCGCACCTTGCCAGAATCCGGTCGGTTGCCTCAACCAAGTGCCAGTATCCACTTCGCGATATCGGGCCAGGCGTCGGCAAGGGTCTTTCTGCCCATGAACAGGCCGATGTGGCCGCCGGGGACAAGCCTTGTCACGACTTGCCCGGGGTCGGTGCCGAACAGGTCCCTTGCGCGGAACACCTGCTGGGATGTGGTGATGTCGTCGTCCTCGCCGGCGAGCAGATAGGCGGGGACCTTCACGTCCTTGAGGTCAAGCGTGCGGCCCAGCGCTGTGAATGCGCCTTTCGCCAGCCGGTTCTCCTTGAAAAGCTGGCTGATCGCCTGAAGATAGAACCGGCCCGGAAGGTCCAGCGGGTTTTCGTACCAGCTTGCGAACTTCTCGGTGCGTTCGACGTAATTGCGATCCTCGACGTTGCGATAGAGCGCCTCGAACCTTTTGACGTACTGCTTGTCGGGATGCATGTTCTTCCAGCCGGTCAGCATGAACCGGCCAGGCATGTTGCCGCCGCCCGCGCCCACCATCTCTTCGTAGATGGACATCGGCATGGCATGGGCCAGCCGCTTGATCGGGCCCTCCCCCGCATCCGTGTCGATCGGGGACCCGGCCAGCGTCAGGCTTTTCACCTTGCCGGAAAAGCGCGCCGCCAGCATCGTGCTTAGCCAGCCGCCCTGGCACAAGCCGACGAGATGGACCTGCCCGCCCAGATCGTCGATCGCGACGTTCAGCTGTTCCAGGTAAGTATCGATATCGAAGTACCGCATTTCCAGCGTGGCGGGCTTCCAGTCGGTCACGAAGACGTTGGCGAGGCCATTCTCCATCAGCGCCTGCACCAGGCTCTGGCCCTTGGCGTAATCGGCGATGGTGGCGCTGTGCCCGGCATAGGGCGCGTCGATCAACACCGGGGTCGCGCTTGTCGGCCCTTGCGCGAAGGCTCGCAGGCGCATCGTCGCAAGGTCGAGCCGGACGGTGTTCCCGCTCGCCCACTCGGGCTGGGGTGGATGCTCGATGCGACCCGCTTCGACCGCGAAGTCGAAATTGCGTTGCATCGTCCCAACCGCTTGCTCACCCAGCGCCAAAGCCGCGGCGAAGGGCCAGAAGAAAGGGACGCTGTGCTCGTGATCGGTGGAAAGGGCAGCCGCCGTCTTCATGAAGGCATCATCCGAAATTCGGCCGGCAGCCGGGAGATGGCGCGCCGCGTCAGCACAAGACTACACAAACGATAGGGTAAGTCATGTGACAGAAGGCAACAATTTGTTTCCAGCTCCGCGCTGTTGGCCCGGGATTAGCTTAAACAACGCTTAGAGCAGCGGTGTCGCAACCACAGCGCCAAGCATGGCCGTTGACCGTTTCGTACTTGCCTACCGTAGCCCCGTTACGGTAGTCGGCTCGTACGGTTGGGGTCGCATCCCACTCGTCTTCCGCGATGGCCTAACTCCACTGGAAGGGCACTTTTGATGGTTCGGCTCCACCTTCTTCTTGCTACCGCGCTCACGGTCCTGCCCGCTGCCGGACATGCGCAGGCCGACGAAGAAATTCCGCAAAGAAGCGCGCCGGAAGCTGGCGATCCCGAGGCACGCCGCAAGACCTTCAACGAGGAGCAGGCCGCCCAGGCGCGGGCAGACATGGGCGCCTACCTCGAACGGCGCAGTGCACGAGAAGCCGCAATCGCGACCATGGAAGCCCGCAAGGCTCGCGACGATGGCGCATATGACGAAGCAATGCGCCAGCACGAAGCGGAAGTGGCATCCTATCAGGAAGCCCGGGCCGAGTGGGAGCGCACGAACCCGGCCTGCAAGCGCAAAGACCCGGTTGGTTGCCCGGCGCCCTGACAAGCGTAAACATGCGGAAATTGACTATAAGAGGCCGGGTGGCCGCTGTAAAATCCGCTATTGCCGGGTTAGCGATGCCCTACGCACAGTAATGGCGGGTAAACGACTCTGGGGGGAAGCGTGAGATATTGCAGCATCGTGTTAGCGGGGCTTGCCCTTGTCGCCGGTACTACGCCCGCTGCCGCGCAAGGCGCGAAGGCGAGTTCTCCGCCCGAGTTCGCGCGTCTGATCGAGCAGCTCAAGCCAGGCCAATGGGTCTGGGCGCCCCAGGTGTCCCCCACCGGGCCTATTCTGGTCTATGTTGACCTCTCGCGCCAGATCGCGCTCGTCTACCGCAATGGCGTGCGCATCGCCGCGACCACCGTATCGAGCGGCAAGGCCGGCCACGATACGCCAACCGGCGTCTTCACCGTTCTCCAGAAGGACGCAAAGCACAGGTCCAGCACCTACAACAACGCCCCCATGCCCTTTCAGCAGCGACTGACATGGGACGGTGTGGCGCTGCACGCCGGAGGCCTGCCGGGCTATCCTGAAAGCCATGGCTGCGTTCATCTGCCCTATGAGTTCGCGCGAGAACTGTTCGGGATCACCAGCCTGGGCATAACGGTGGTGGTCGACGGCGATGCCGCCAATCACGTGCGTACCAGCGAGAACAGCCTGCTGGCTCCGTTCGACACAAAGGGTCAGTCGCAGGAGGCCAAGCCGCTACGCGGCGCCGAATACCGCTGGACACCGCAGCTTTCGCCCACCGGGCCGCTCAGCATCATCGTCTCGAAGTCTGACCAGCGCATCGTCGTGATGCGCGCCGGCGTAGAGATCGGACGCGGTGCAGCGCACATCGACGATGACGACCCCGGTTCGCACGTCATCACGCTGACGACAAGGAACGGCGAACCGCGCTGGGTCTACGTGGGCATGAATGGCCACGCGGAAGACGAAGACAAGGCAGTGGACGAGGCCATCATCAACCGCGTGCGGATGCCGCGCCGGTTTTACGAACTGATCAAGGCGCAGCTCAAGCCTGGAGCAACCATCCTCGTAACCGATTCCCGCGTCGGAGCGGAACCCCCCGAGCGCTTGACGATCATGGATGCGGTAGTACCCCGGCCCTGAAATACCTGACGCTGCCATGTCACGGACTTGAAACGGAGCTAATTGTTCGATGCCATGCTATACAGGTGCGAACAGCAGGGGAGGCACTTAAATGAAGCGTATCACTGTAACTGCGTCCATCATCGCGTTGACTGTCCTGGCGGGCTCGGCGCAGGCGCAGACGCCGTCCAGTCTCAATGATCTTGTCGGCGCCCGGGCCGTTGGCGCAGAAGCCCAGATGCAGGCGCGCGGCTACAGCCTCGTAAAGACCGAAAAAGGCGACGACCGCAGCTATACTTATTGGTGGAACGCCTCGACCCGCCAGTGTGTGACTGTCGCGACGATGGAAGGCCGCTATGATTCCATCACGTCAACGCTGGCGCCCGACTGTGGTCAACAGGCAGACCGGCGCAGCTCCAACGACAGCGGGCGCTATCGCCCGAACCCCGGCTATTCCTACGGCAATTCTTCTTCCAATCAGCGTCAATCTCCCAGCTACGTCGAAGATCGCGACCGCGGCGGGGATCGCTATCAGGTAGACGGTCGGGATGTCGATCTGGGCCTGGTGTGCTTCGGTGACGGCCAGCGGCCGGGCTTTGCGACCACCTACGGATATTCGTGGAATAGCCGGACCCGGCGCTACGACTACGGCAACCGGACCGAGATGACCGGACAGCAGTTCGACGCGTCCGTCATGATTCAGCTCTGGCCCGGCGGCGGGCATATTCGCCTTCCCAAGAAACTGGTTCCGCCGATCAACAGCCGAGGCAACGATGGTTGGTGGGATCTGTACGACGTCGAGATGGGCCCTGACGTGATCCGCGCCAAGTACCGGCTCAACGGGCTCAACAAGCCGCTTATCACCATCAACCGGCGCAGCGGGCAGATCAGCATCAAGGGCACCGACCCTTACGCTTTTCGCGGCGACTGCGACCTGATCGACGGCGAAGATCACCGCCGCTTTTAATCTGTGGCATGCAGGCCCGCTCTGCCAGGCCTGCATCACTTCGGGAGAATGCGCATGAACTGGAAACATGGAACCATCGCTGCGGCCGTCGCAGCCGTAGCGGCGATACCGGCAGTGGCACAGACACCGATCAAAAACGAAAGGGTGCAGTTCCCACGCGGAGCCAGCTCGGCCACCGTGCGCGGGACCATTCGCGGATACGAAACGGTGGATTACATCGTCGGGGCAAGAGCCGGACAGTCGATGTCCGTCTCGCTCAAGACAACCAGCAAGTCTGCCTACTTCAATGTCTTGCCGCCCCGTTCGCAGGAGGCCGTTTTCAACGGTTCCCTTGCCGGCGGTCGGTTCGATGGCCGCCTGCAGTATTCCGGTGACTACCGGGTCCGCGTCTACCTTATGCGCAATGCCGCCAGGCGCGGCGAGCGGGCGATCTACAGTTTGACGGTAGCCGTGAACAGCCGACCCGGCGGTGGCCCCGGCAATGGCGGGCCTGGCACTCCGAGCCCCATCGGCTCGGGCGCCCCTGTCGCCCCGGGGAACATGCCTGCGTTCTGCCGGGGTGAAGCATCGCGCCAGTACGGCGTGCGGCCTGCCTACATCACCACCGGGCGCGTCGTAGCCAATCGCGGCGGCAGCGTTATCGACGGATCGGCCGACCAGGGCCGCAACGGCATCAAACGCTTCCGCTGTCGCTTCGATGGACGTGGCCGCTTCATCGACGTGATGGCGATAACCCGGGACGGCGTTTGAACTCATCCATCCGGCTGGTGTCGTCGTGCGTCCTGCCGTCTGCGCGACGATCCCTCAACCATTCCAATACCGTTATTGGAAATGGTGAGCCCTGCTGGGTTCGAACCAGCGACCTACTGATTAAAAGTCAGTTGCTCTACCGACTGAGCTAAGGGCCCCCGATGCCGCTTGGCGGATCTGGTGGGGGTCACCTAGGGGCCGCGCGCGGCTTGGTCAAGCGGGCACGCAATTGGTTTATGCTAAGACCCGTGAGCGGATCGCGCCAGCGGCCCGCGATCGTCGCGGCGGGGTCGAGGACGAAGCGGCGTTCACGGAAGGAACGGTGCGGAATGACGAGATCTCCGCCCTCGCCCGGCCCGGTGTAGGCTCCGCCGTTCCACAGCACGATATCGAGGTCCAGCACGCGGGCGCCCCAGGCGCTGCCCATGCGGCGGCGGCCGAAACGGTGCTCGATCTTGTGCAGCTTGCGCAGCATCTCGCCGGGATCGCGTTTCGAACGGACCAGCGCCGCCGCGTTGGCATAGCGGCGGCGCGAGGGGCCGAGCGGCGGCGTCTCGATCACACGGGAGGCTGCCAGCAGGTCCAGCTTGCCGTGATCCAGCGCCGCCAGCGCAGCCGCCAGCACCCGGCGCGGCGAGCCGTGGCGCGGATGCCGCATGTTCGAGCCTAGCGCCACGAGGTAGCGATGCTTCGCCACCCGCGTCAGATATCCTGCGCGATGCGGGTGTAGAGCTGCGGGCGGCGGTCACGGAAGAAACCCATGCCGGCGCGGTGAGTGGCGGCCCGGGCGAGGTCCAGGGTGGCGACGAGCACGCCGGTTTCCTCGCGCCCGAATTCGGCGAGGTAATCGCCCCATTCGTCGGTGATGAAGGAGTGGCCGTAAAACGCCTGCTCGCTACCGCATTCGGTTTCGGCGCCGATGCGGTTGGCGGCGATCACCGGCATGCAGTTGGACACCGAGTGCCCCACCATCGCGCGGCGCCACATGCGGCTGGTATCGAGCGTGGCGTCATAAGGCTCGGAGCCGATCGCGGTGGGATAGAACAGCAGTTCCGCGCCCATCAGCGCCATTACGCGCGCGCATTCGGGATACCACTGGTCCCAGCACACGCCCACGCCGATGCGGGTTCCGAACAGGTCCCAGACCTTGAAACCATCGTTGCCCGGGCGGAAATAGTACTTTTCCTCATAGCCGGGGCCATCGGGAATGTGGCTCTTGCGGTAGGTGCCGACGATCTGGCCCTCTCCATCGATCATGGCGAGGGTATTGTAGTAGTGATGCCCGTCCCGCTCGAAGAAGCTGGTCGGGATAGCGATCTTCAGCTTCGCAGCCAGCGCCTGCATGGCGATCACCGAGGGATGCTCGGCGGTGGGGCGGGCCAGCGCGAACAGCGCCTCATCCTCAACCTTGCAGAAGTAGGGGCCGGAGAACAGTTCGGGCGGCAGCACGATCTGCGCGCCCTTCCCCGCCGCTTCCTCGGCCAGCGCGGAAACGGCGGCGATGTTCTCGCCCTCATCAGCTGAGTTCAGCGCAAGCTGGAGCGCGGCGACGGTGATCTGACGGTTCGACATGGGCGCGGCCCCTATCAGTCCCGCTTGCGGAAAAGAAGCGTCATGCGGTCACTCTCGCCGATCGCAAGATACTTCGCCTTGTCCTGCTCCTTGAGCGCCAACGTGGGCGGCAGGGTCCAGACGCCGCCGGGCCAGTTCGCCGTGTCCTTGGGGTTGGCGCTGACCTCGGACTTTCCGGCGAGGTCGAAGCCGTTCACTTCCATGAAGCGGATCACGTCCGCCTCGCGCAGGTAGCCCTTCGAGCCATCGGTGTACGAATAGGGCGCATCCGCCTTGGCGCGGTGCTGCTCGATGCCGATCAGGCCGCCCGGCTTGAGCAGGGCGCGCATCGCCTTTATCTCGCTATCGGCGATGTTCCAGTTCAAAAGGTTGTGCATCATGCGCGGCACGACGATGACGTCGAACGTGCCCTTCTCGCCCTCGGGCACGGCGTCCAGCGTGTAGGCGGCGAAGCGCGAGGCATCCATGCCGGTGAACTTGGCGACGTCGGCGGGATAGGCGGCGGCGGCCTTGCGGATGCCGTCCTGCCTCTCGGGCTTGAAGGCGCCGCTGGTGGGGTCGAAGAACAGGCCGACCAGATGGCCCTGCTGGCCCAGGTACAGGCCCAGGAAGCGCGAGTACCACTCTCCGCCCGGCGCATATTCACCCACCTTCATCTGCGGGCCGACGCGGAAGAACGACAGCGTCTCCACCGGGTGGCGCGCTGCGTCGCGGGCGCGGTCGTCCTTGCGCAGCGGGTTGGAGGCGGCCCGTTCGAGCAGCGCCTCGCAGCCCTTGCACTGCTGGGTCGGCGCGGCCTTGACCGGCGTACCGGTATTGGCGGCGAGCGGCGCGGCGACGAGGCCGAGAAGCGAGGAAAGGGTCAACAGGGCGCGGCGCATGAGGCTCTCCATTTGTGGGTTGGGGCGAGACTAGCCACACTCGGGGCAATGACAAGCGGCACCGGCGTACCTATCTAGCGGCCCAGTGCTTCGAATTGAGGACAAGGAACAGATGGAAACGGCAATCGTAGCTGGTGGGTGCTTCTGGTGCACCGAGGCAGTGTTCCGCGACGTGGTCGGCGTGAACAAAGTGGAAAGCGGCTATATCGGCGGCAGCGTCGAGAACCCGACCTACAAAGCGGTATGCTCGGGATCGACCGGGCACGCCGAGGCGATCATGGTGGAATTCGACCCCGCCGTGATCTCGCTGCCCGAAATATTCGACGTGTTCCTCGGCACGCATGATCCCTCGCAGCTCAATCGTCAGGGCAATGACGTGGGCACCCAGTACCGCTCGGCGATTTTCCCGCTGGACGATGCGCAGACGCAAGAAGCGCAAGCGGCAATCACCCGCTGGGACGGCGAGCATCCGGGCGAAAAGGCTGTCACCACCATCGAAGGCCCCGCCCCGTGGTATCCGGCCGAGGACTATCATCAGGAATACTGGGACGGCGAAGGCCAGCGCAACCCCTACTGCCTGGCCGTGATCCCGCCCAAGCTGATGAAGCTGCGCAAGAGCTTCCAGAACAAGGTCAAGGGTTGAAAGACCGTTTGAGAATGGGCTTTGCCCATTCGGCCGCACCAGCCCGCTGCCTAATCGTTCACAAATTCTGAACGACATCACCGGTGACTTGCCCGCTGTTCCACCAAGGGACAGCGGGAAAGTCGAACTTCCCAAATGCCCCAGTAACTATACGGAGTTTTTCAGCTCAACCATCAATCGAGAAACCGCCCGTGGCCCACATCCGTACCGTCTCGCTGTCCCTGGCCGCCATCGCCGCCGTGCTCCCCGCCAGCCCGGTGCTGGCCGATTCCGCGATGATCGCCGGAACCGACGTGCTGCGGACATGGAACCTCGTGGTGCTGGGCGACCTCACCTCCTCTTCCGAGGTTGAGGGCCGCACTTTCGTCGGCGGTAACTTGAGCGGCAATTCCTCGAACTATCAGATCCAGCCCATCGCCGCCTCCAGCACCGGCACCCCCGGCCTGACCGTCGTGGGCGATGTGAACGGCGGATCGAAGAACCTCAACAACGGCTCCGGCGCCGTAGTCGGCGGCAGTGTAAACAGCGGCCTCAACCTCAACGGCGCGGCGCAGACAGTGCTGGTCGGCGGATCGATCAGCAATACCAACGTCAACCAGAACACGGTGACCTCAGGCCTTGCCGCCAGCGACCCTTCGTTCAGCCAGAACCTCACCCAGCAGAAAAGCCTCATCGAAACCTCGATGAACGGCCTGAGCCACACCATGAGCACGCAAACGTCGAACAGCGCGCTGACCATCACCGGCAACACCGGCACCTTCAACGCCCAGCCCGATTCCAGCGGCGTGGCCGTCTTCAACATATCCTCCGCCGACCTCGACAAGATCGGCGAGATCAAGTTCAACCTCAACGGCGCCGACACCGCGATCGTCAACGTCTCGGGCGCCTCGATCACGCTGAACGACAACTTCCTCGGCGGCACCCAGAACCTGGGCGAACACGTCATCTGGAACTTCCCCGATGCCAAGGACCTGTCGCTGACCACCGCATGGGGCGGCTCTGTCCTGGCTCCGGGCGCGGCAGCGACAACCGGGAACTACATCCAGGGCTCGGCCGTGTTCGGCAGCCTCGTCCAGAACGGCGAGATGCACATCGGAACCTACACCGGCGGCTACACCGCACCCAGCGATCCGGGCACGTCGACCAGTTCGGGCGGTTCGTCGTCGGGTGGCAGCACTGCGGTGCCGGAGCCGGGCGTGGTTGCGCTCTTCGCTGCGGTGCTGGGCGGGCTGGCGTTCTGGCGTCGGCGGAAGGTTGTTGCAGGGTAAGTTAAGGGTAGAAGCAGGGGAGCATGGCCCCCCTGCACCCCCATTATCGTCGTCGTGGTGCGCGCAGCTTGGTAGCGCGCTTGTTTCGGGGTTCGCTTGCGGCGAAGCCGCTTTCCAGCCTTGACGTCACCTGACACAGACGCTGGCAAACAAAGCCTGCGGCGCGGCTACGTCATTGCAATGCACACAACGCAGCCTCGACAATACCGGGGTCTGGGGCAATGGCCCCAGGTCTTCCCCTTAATCCTTGACCCAGCGCGCCACAAAGAACCCGTCCAGCCCGCCAACCTCGGCCAGCATCCCCGGATCGGTGCGCAGGAACCCTTCAGCGGTAGGCGCAAGACCCTCCGGCAGTTCAGACGCCTCGATCGGCAGCACCGCCAAACCGGCGGGAGCAGCCTGCCCCTCGCCCTCTGCGGCTTCCAATGAACATACCGCGTAGATCAGCCGCCCGCCCAGCTTAAGCCAGCCCGCTGCGCGTTCGAGCAATTTTGCCTGAAGCTCCACCATCTCGTCGATCTGGCGCGGGGAGATGCGGTGCAGGACGTCGGGGTGGCGCCGCGCGGTGCCGGTTGCCGTGCACGGTGCGTCGAGGAGGATCGCGTCGAACTTTTCCTCCGGCTCCCACGTCAGTGCATCGGCCAGCACCACTTCGGCTTCCAGCATGGTGCGCTTGAGGTTGTCGCCGAGGCGTTCAAGGCGGCGCTTGGCATTGTCCAGCGCGGTAACCTGCCAGCCTTGCGCTGCAAGCTGCATGGTCTTGCCGCCGGGCGCGGCGCAAAGGTCGAGAACGCGCCGCTTGCCATTTGGCCCCTCGCCCGCGCCCAGCAACCTTGCCGGCAGGCTGGCGGCGAGATCCTGCACCCACCAGGCACCGTCACGGAAACCGGGCAGCAGGTCGATCGCCGAACCGCGCGGCAGACGCAGATGGCCAGGCATCAGCGAAACGCCGCCCATGCGCTCTGCCCATTCGGCGGTCTCAGCCGGATTGCGCAGGGCGATATCCAGCTGCGGCGGCTCCACCAGACCGGCGGCGATGGCATCGGCCCGCTCGCCCCAGCGCGTCGCAGCCGCTTCGGGCAGCGTGGGGACGGCAGGCAGCTTGGCCTCGCGCTTCATCAGGGTGGAGAAGACGCCGTGGGCCAGACGGCGCGGGCCGCCCATGAGCAGCGGCAGGCCAGTGGCGATCACCGCGTGCGGCGGGGTCTCTAGCCGCAGCACCTGCGCCAACATGATCTGCAGCACGGCGCGGGCCTTGGCATCGTCGGCCAAAGCCATCTTGGTGGCCGAATCTATCAGCTCGTCCAGATCCTGCCGCCAGCGCAGCGCCTCTCCAGCGATGGCGCGGGCAAGCGCGCGGTCGGCGTCGCCGCGTACTTTGGCGAGGGCACCGCCCGCCGCCTGGTCGAGCGTTTCGCCCCTGCGCAGAACGGCATCGATAAGGTGAAGCGCGGCACGGCGCGCCGGAAGGCCGGGAATGTCCATCGCGGGCCCCTATACCGGATTGCGTTTTTCCGCCAGCGTCGCCACATGACAAGTATGACCAAGCGCGCAACCCAACGTCCTGAAGGCTTCTCGAAGCCTGCTCACTGGACGAACGAGCCGGCGCCCAAGCCGGCGCAATTCAAGGACGGTGAAGACCCGGACGGTCTTTCGCCCACCCGCTATGGGGATTGGGTGCGCAACGGGGTTGCCGTCGATTTCTAAGGGTTGAAGGGAAGACCTGGGGCCATCGCCCCAGACCCCGTACTGTCGTCGCCACGCGCGCAGCAGTGACGCGCAATGGAAATGTCCTTGCGGCAAAGCCGCCTTCGGTCTCCCTGTCGTCCAGGGCGCAACCACTGCACAAAACATAAAGCTGCGGCGCTTCTCCTACCCTGAAGTGAGCGCAAAAACGTAACGGCGCGAGTAACCTCGACAGTACCGGGGTCTGGGGCAATGGCCCCAGGTCTTCCCCTTAAACCTACTCCGCTTCCCGCTGCCACCCGCCGCCCAGCGCCAGAAACACCGCGATCTGGTTGTCCACGACCGCCGCCTGCGCCGCCGCGTGACTGACTTCCGCCGAGGCGAGGCTGCCCTGCGCGCTCAGCAGGTCGAGGAAGCCTCCGCGTCCGAAGCGGAACAGCTTGCCTGCCTGTCCAGCCGAAATTTCGGCGCTATCTCTCGCACGGCCCAGCGCCGCTGCCCGTTCGCGGCCGCGGGCGTAGGTTTCCATCGCGCTTTCCGCTTCGCGCAGTGCAGTCAGCACCGTGCTGTCGAACGTCGCGATGTCGGCACGGACTTTTGCATCGGCCTGATCGATCCGGGCGTGGACGACCGGGCGGTTGGGGAACGACCAGCTCAGCAGCGGGCCGAGGCTGAAGCCGAAGCTGCTGCCTTTGCCGATATTCTCCAGCGGGCCGGACAGACCCAGCGACGAGCCGAGGCTGACTTGCGGATAGAGGTCGGCAACGGCAACGCCGATGCGCGCGGTATCGCCTGCAATGGTCCGTTCGGCCTGCCGGATATCGGCGCGGCGGCGGATCAGTGAAGCCCCGTCCTCAACCGGAAGCGCTCCGGCCAGCCGGGGCAGCGCAGCGCAGTCCGCCACTTCGCGCGGGTACTCTGCCGGGGGGCGGCCAAGCAGCGTGGCGAGCAGGTACAGCCCGTTCTGGCGCGTTGCCACGAAGGCCGGCAGGGCAGCGGCGCTGGCATCGACGGCAGCGGCCGCCCGGCTGACGTCGAAGGCGGTGCCGCGTCCGCCGCGTTGCAGGCGGCGCGTCGCGTCGAGCGTCTGGCGTTGCAGCTGCACGACCTTGCGTGTCACGTTCAGCTGGTAATTGGCGGCGCAGACATCGGCGTAGGCCTTTGTCGCTGCGCCGGCCACGCTCACCCGCACCGCGTCGCGCGCGGCTTCCACGGCGGCGCGGTCGCTCTCGCTTGCTTCGATCGCGCGCCGCAGCTTGCCGCGCAGATCGAGGGGATAGCTGAGCGCCAGCCCTAGGTTGTCGGTAATGACGCCGGGCAGCGGCCTGCCGGTCTGCGCCTGCCGCGAGACGTCCACTGCGCCGGTCAGCGAAGTCGTCAGCGCCCGGCCGCCTTCCGCCTCGCGAACGACCGCTTCGGCGCGTTCGAGGTTGGCGTCGGCGGCGCGCAGATCCGTGTTGGCGGCGAGCGCCTGTTCGACCAGCGCATCGAGGCGCGGATCGTCGTATAGGCTCCACCAGCGATCGGGCAGCGGGGCCTGGGTGAAAGCCGCGTCATTGCCCGAAACGAAAGCCCCTTGCGCGTAAGGCGCAGTGGCCACCGACTGTTCGGGCGGGTGATAGTCCGGCCCGGCGGTTGCGCAGGCGGACAGAGCCAGCGCCATTGCTGCGGCGGAGAGGAAGCGCGATGCGGCCATCACTTGGTTTCCTGCGCTACCAGCTTTGCGGCGGGGGCGGGATGCTCCACGGTCACCGTCGCGGTGCGGCCCAGGATCAGCCGCACGTCCCTAGGAACATGCGTCAGCTTCACGCGCACCGGGATGCGCTGGGCGAGGCGCACCCACGAAAAGGTCGCCGCGACATTGGGAAGGAGGTTGCCCGAATCGCTGCGGCTATCGTCATTGATGCCCGCCGCGATGCTTTCGACCCGGCCCTTGAGCGCCTGCCCCTCGCCCATGAGGTGGACAGTGACGGGGGCGCCGACGTGGATCATCGCCAACTTGGTTTCCTCGAAATAGCCTTCGACGCGGATAGAATCGTCGTCGACCAGCGCCATCGCCTGACTGCCCGCAGCAAGGTAATCGCCGGGGTGCAGGTCCAGGTTGGTAACGGTGCCGTTGACCGAGGCATGGACCTGCGTTCGTGCAAGGTTGAGTTTGGCGCCGTCGAGCGCGCTCTCCGCTTCAGCCAGCGCTGCGCGGGCCGTGGCGACGCGGGCGACGTTCTGCTCGTGCGATTCGGTGGCGACCAGATCGCCGAGCGCCAGATCGCGTGCGGATTCGCGGCCCGCCTGCCCCAGGGTAGCCTTCGCGCTCGCTACGGAAGCCTGCGCCTGTTCGACGGCAAGCGTATAGCGCGGGCGGTCGATCACGAAGAGGAGGTCGCCCGCCTTCACCGTCTGGTTGTCCCGCACCGCCACCGAGGTGACGAGGCCGCCGATGTCGGGCGTCACCCGCACCACGTCGGCACGCACGCGCCCGTCGCGGGTCCAGGGGCTGCGCTCGTAGTGGTTCCACATCCAGAACGCGATGAACGCGGCCAGGATGACGATGACGATGGTAGCGGCGCTGCGGCCAATCGCGGGAAGCAGGTTCTTCATGGATGGAGACCGATGTGGGGGGCAAGAAGGGAAAGCGCGCCGAGGACCATGATGTAGATGCACAGGTCCACAAGGGCGCGATAGGCGACGAAGCGATAAAGGCCCGAGACGTTGATGAAGCGCAGAAGAATCATCGTCAGCACCGAGGCGATCACCGCGAGCAGCAGGATGGTGGGCATGAACACGCCCCCAATGGATATTTCGCCGTTCATGGCAGGCCTTTCAGCGCGGCGGCGTCGGGGAACAGGTTGCGGCGCAGGGATACAAGCGCGAGCGCGGCCTGGCGGCGCACGGAGCGATCCTCATCGGCCACGAACAGGTTGAGCGCCTTGTCGATATCGCCCAGCAGTTCGGGATCGGCAGGGGCGCGTTCCTCTGGCTCAAGGCGGCGATAATATGCGCCAACTTCGGCCAGCACGCTGGTGAGAGTGCCGGTGCGCGCGGCCGGAAGGTCGAGGCGCAACTGGCGCAGTTCACCGATGGCGACGCCGGTGCGAAGATCGCGCAGCACGTCGTAGAGCGGCTCGCCCGGCTGCTTGCCGCTCAGCGCAAGACGGGGGGAGAGCACGGCGATGCGGTCGAGCATACGGTTGATCCAGCCGCGCACGTCGGGCGGCCCCATCACATTGCTGCGCTCGGCGATGTCGCGCCAGCCTGCGCGCAAGGTTCGGCGAATGGCGCTCTCCAGCCCGGCGGTCTGCAACAGGCGCGCCATGACGATCGCGAACAGCGTCCCGGTAAGCTGAGCCAGCGCGCCGTTGGCAAAGCTGACGAAGTTGTCGTTGTACTTCACGGCGATGATGAACGGGCTGCCCATGCCCAGCAATGCGGGCAGCGCCACCCCGGCAAAGCGCGGCGAATGCATCAGCGATCCCAGCACCAGCAATGCCGGGGCAAGCACCAGGGCCAGTTCCGGGAACCCGGTCACCCTGGGCAGGATGACGAAGGCGTAGATGAATCCGATGATCGTCGCGATCAGGGTGCCCCAGAAGAACAGCCGCAGCGGCAACACCGGATTGTCCATCGCCGAAAACAAGGCGAGGAACACGCCCGCAAGCATGACGGCGGTAGCACCGTCGTTCCAGCCGCTGCCGATCCACAGCACGCTGCCCAGAATGATGGTGATTGCCGCGCCGGCCGCGCCGCGCAGGGCGCCCGCGACGTCGCGGTGCACTTCGCGGTTGCGGCGACCTTCAAGCAGGCGCGGGATACGCAAGGACACCGGCTTGCGATCGAGCGTGCCAAGCTGCTCGGCAAGATCGCGGCAGTCGAGATGGGCGTCGATCAGGCTGGATAGACGCGAGCCCAGGCTGAGCTGGAGCAGGTCGTCCCAGTCGGACCGGGCGCTTACTTCGGGTTCAAGCGCAAGGCAGCGGGCCTTGAGATCCTGTGCCGCCGCTTCACGATCTTCCCGTGGGCCCTCGATGGCGTCGAGCCAGGCGCGGGTGTCGGCGAGCAGGGTCACGGCGGCATCGGCAAGCCCCCCGCGCTCCCTCAGCGCCGCAACGCGGTCCGCCACGGCAGCGCCCAGCGGCATAAGCAGCGAAAGCTGGTCCTGCAATGCGCGCACCGTGCGCACGCGCGGAGCGGGGCGGCTGGTTTCATAGGGCAGGTGGATGGACAGGTTGTGCAGTTCGGTAACGTCCTGCGCCAGGCGGCGGCGTTCCGCCTCGACCGCTGCATCCGGTTCCAGTTCGAGGGAATCGCGGCTCCACCGTTCGGCATCGCGCAACATCATGGCAACGCGGCCCAGCAGGAACGTGGAGACCGAATTGGGGAACACCACGCCGTGCATCAGGCTGGAACACAGGATGCCGATGGTGATTTCCTGCACCCGCAGCGAAGCGTCGGTGAAGATTTCCCCGGGGGTGTTCACGGCCGGCAGCACGATCAGCACGGCGGTATAGCCAGCGAGCACGAAAGCGTAGCCGCGCGGCGTGCGTTCGAGGAGCGAAACGAAGACGCAGAGCGCCAGCCACGAGGCGATCGCCAGCGTCAGCAGTTCCGGGCTGTGCGAGAGCGGCGGCACCATGATCACCGCCATAGCGGCGCCGACGAACGTGCCGATGACGCGGAACAGCGCCTTCGAAATCACCGCCCCCGCCAGCGGTGCGGCGACGATGTAGGAGGTGAGAAAGGCCCAGTAAGGGCGCTCCAGCCCGATCGAAAAGGAAATGTAGGTCGCAAGAATGGCCGCCGCGAGCGCCTTGAGAGAGAAGACCGCTGCGGGAATGCCCCAGCGGTTGAAGACGGCGGTGTTCATGCCCGGCTCCGCATCTCTGCCGCGCGTTCGGACACGATGCCAAGCAGGCGCACCGCTCCTTCGAGCTGCTCGTCGGGAATGCCTTCGAGAAGCTCGATACGCAGTTCGATCAGGCGCTTTTCGGCCTTGCGCGCCAGTTCCTTTCCTTCTGCCGTCAGATGCAGGCGATTGGCGCGGCGATCTTCCTCGTCGGGGCGGCGTTCGACCAGGCCGCCACGCTCCAACTGTTGCAAGGTACGCACCAGCGAGGCTTCGGTGATGCCGATCGCGCGGGCCAGATCGCCCTGCCGCGCACCCTTCCCCAGCCGTTCGAGATGCACGAGAGCCCAGCCCGCAGAATTGGAAATCGCCAACGAGCCGAGGATGCGGTCGGCAAGCTGCAACCACGCGCGCGAGACAGGGCTCAACTGCGTGGCGAGTTCATGGGCAAGGGTGATTCGGTCAGTCATGGAAGCCATTAGTTAGGCTCCTAACTATTAATCGGCAACATGGGCTGTCTTGCGTTTTACAAACCAGCAATGCCGGAAAGTGCAATTTGTGCAAGCCGGTCGTGCAGCGGGGTGTCAGCCTTTATCGCGCGGGCTTGACCCACGGCGGCGTGACCACCGTGTGCTAAGGCACGATCTCGATCGGGGTGCCATCGGCGACTGCCTCCCACAAGGCCTCGATCTCCTCGTCCGAAACCGCGATGCACCCGTCGGTCCAGTCGCCGGGCACACGGCCTTCGGTCCACGAATTGGGCTGGCCGTGGATCATGATCATCCCTCCGGCAGAACGGCCATGCGCAGCGGCATAGGCGCGGTCGGCGGCGCCGGGATACGAAATGTGGAGTGAGAGGTGGTAGGCGCTCTGCGGATTGGCCCAATCGATCGTGTAGCGCCCCTCGGGGGTGCGCTCATCGCCTTCGAAGCGTTTTGGGCCGACAGGTTCATCGCCAAGCTGGATATGCTCGATGACGTGCACGAGGCGCCCGTCCGCGTAGAGTTCCATGATCCGCGCCGCCTTGCGCACACGGATCAGGTCAATTTCAGGTAAAGGCTGCGGCAGGGGCTGCCGCGGGGCCTGTGCCTCGGCCGCAGCGATGCCAAAAAGCAGCAGCAGCGGGGCAAACCGAAGTGCGCCCCGCATTGCCGTCAGTCCGCGAAGGGATCGCGCACGAGGATCGTATCCTCGCGCTCGGGGCTGGTGGAAACCAGCGCGACCGGGGTTTCGATCAGTTCCTGCACGCGCTGGATGTACTTGATCGCCTGAGCAGGCAGATCGGCCCATGAACGGGCGCCGGCGGTAGTGCCCTGCCAGCCGTCCATTTCTTCGTAGATCGGCTCTACCGCAGCCTGGTCGGCAGCGTGGCTGGGGTAATAATCCATCACCTTGCCGCGCAGGCGGTAGCCGGTGCAGATCTTCACCTTCTCGAACCCGTCGAGGACGTCGAGCTTGGTCAGCGCGATGCCGGTGACGCCCGAGATCGCGCAGGACTGGCGCGTCAGCACCGCGTCGAACCAGCCGCAGCGGCGCTTGCGCCCGGTCACGGTGCCGAATTCATGGCCGCGCTCACCCAGGCGCTGGCCGGTCTCGTCTTCCAGCTCGGTGGGGAACGGGCCGGAACCGACGCGGGTGGTGTAAGCCTTGACGATGCCCAGCACGAAACCGGTCGCCGAAGGGCCAAGGCCCGAACCGCTGGCCGCCGTGCCCGAAACCGTGTTCGAGCTGGTGACGAAGGGATAGGTGCCGTGGTCGACGTCGAGCAGCACGCCCTGCGCACCTTCGAACAGGATGCGCGCGCCGGCCTTCTTGACCTTGTTCAGGCGGCGCCACACCGGCTCGGCGAACTGCAGCACGAAAGGCGCGATCTCGCGCAGTTCGTTGAGCAGGGCCTCGCGGTCGATCGGCGGCTGGCCGAAACCGGCGCGCAGTGCGTCGTGATGGGCGCAGAGACGGTCGAGCTGCGGTTCCATCGAATCAAGGTGAGCCAGATCGCAGACGCGCAGCGCGCGGCGGCCGACCTTGTCCTCGTAAGCCGGGCCAATGCCGCGACCCGTGGTGCCGATCTTGCCGGCACCGGCCGCCGCTTCGCGCAGGCCGTCCAGTTCGCGGTGGACGGGCAGGATCAGCGGGCAGTTGTCGGCGATGGCGAAGTTGTCGGAATTGATCTCGACGCCCTGCCCGCGCAGCTTTTCGACTTCGGACTTGAGGTGCCAGGGGTCAAGCACCACGCCGTTGCCGATGATCGACAGCGTGCCGGTGACTATGCCCGAGGGCAGCAGGCTCAGCTTGTAGACCTGTTCGCCCACGACGAGCGTGTGGCCGGCGTTATGGCCGCCCTGGAAGCGGACAACGGCATCGGCCCGGCTTGCCAGCCAGTCGACGATCTTGCCCTTGCCCTCATCGCCCCACTGGGCGCCGATCACGGTTACGTTGGCCATGGATATGCTCCTCCACCCTGCCCAGGCGGATCCGGTGACGCCCTTCGACAGGACTCGGCGAAACGGATGAGATGGTGGGGCGTAGATGCCCCGGCTTTTCGCCCCGCGCCCTAATGCGTAGGCGGCGGGGTAGTCAAGACCCACAAGGCTGCCCCGGATCAGGTCCGGGACGGGGAGATCAGATCTCCACCGCCTCGCCGCCTTCAAGGCGGTGCGAGCAGCCGAGCGCGATCGCCTCGTCATCCTCGCTCAGGGCCGCCACGGTTACCCAGCCGATGGCCCGCTGGCGCGCCGCGATTTCGCGGTCGTGGCCGAGCGGGAGGAACAGCTTGCGCTCCTCGCCGCCGCCCGAGCCGAGCACGTCGATCAGCCGATCGGGATAGAGCGAGAAGCCGGTGGCCGGCTCGGGATCCAGCCCTGCCCCGCCAAGAATCGCGTATGTGCCGCCGCGCCCCATGCTGCCGGGAATGCCGTCCGCATAGATCGTGAAGCCCAGCCACGACTGGTATTCGAAGCCGTGACGCTCGGACGGGTCCAGCGTCAGGCGGGCCTTGTCGCTCACTCGCGCCGCGATGGCGCGCAGTCCGGCGATGCGGCTGGCCAGAACGCCGTCCACGTCGAATGCCGCAAGCCGCTCGATCGCGGCGTCGAACGGACCGACCGCATAGAGCAGCGGCAGGTAAGTCTCGCCGCCAGCGTCGACCAACCCGCCTGCATCCTTGGAATCGAGCATCCGGCGCACCGCCTCGATGTTCGCGGCGGGAAGCGGCAGGGCCTCGGCGCTCAAAGCATCGACGAGGTCGGGCAGCGTGAAGTCCACCGAAACCCCGGTAGCGCCGGCGGCGCGCAGGGTTTCGATAGCGAGTTCGACGATTTCGGCGACGGCGTCGATCGAATCGGTGCCGATGAGTTCGGCGCCCAGTTGCAACCGTTCACGCGCGGGGTCCAGGCCGTCGCCCTTCACGGTGACAACCTGCCCGGAATAGGAAAGCCGCAGCGGACGCGGCGCCTGCGCAAGGCCGGTAGCGGCAATGCGCGCGACTTGCGCGGTAATGTCGGAACGCAGCGCGAGGGTGCGCAGCGAAACCGGGTCCATGAAGCGGAACATGCGGCGCACCTGCACGCCCGCCATACGGCTGGCCAGCGCCTTCTCGAATTCGAGCACGGGCGTCTCGACCCGCGCATAGCCGTGGCTCGCCAGCACGTCGTGCGCGGCGCGGCGCACGGTCTGCGAGGCCCATGCCTGCTGCGGAAGTCGGTCGCCCAGTCCCTCGGGCAGAAGATCGCGGTCGTTTTCCTGCATAATGCGCGCGCCCTTAGCGGGATGGTGCGGGAATGTCGAATGGGTTGGCACATGGCGCTGGCGGGCCATGTGCAGCGCCCCTCCCGCCGCGATCAGGCCAGCTGGTTCCCCAGCCCCGCCGCGTGCTTCGCTGCGATCCAGCCGAAGGTCATCGACGGACCCACGCTTGCCCCGGCGCCAGGATAGACCCGGCCCATCGGCGACGCCGTGGTGACACCGCAGGCATAGAGGCCCTCGATGGCCGAACCATCTTCACGCAACACGCGCGAATCGCAGTCGCAGACCACGCCGCCATAAGTGCCCACATCGCCGGGGACGATGGGGATGGCGTAAAACGGGCCCTTCTCGATCGTGCCCATGCACTGGTTCGGGCCGTCCTTGAAGAAAGGGTCGCCCAGCCAGTTATCGTAAGCGCGCACGCCGCGCTGGAAATCCTCGTCCCGCCCGCTGCGCACGAAGCCGTTCCAGCGCTCGACCGTGCCCTTGAGTGCATCCGCCGGCACGTCGATCGACCCGCCCAGAGCCTCGATGGTATCGGCGCGGTGCATCCAGCCCGAGGCAAGCCACTGAGCCATGTTCTTTCTGGCGGTGCCCCTGCCTGCGACGGCATATTCGTCCATGTACTGCTGGTCCATGATCGCCCAGCTGGGGATCGCTGGCACGGTGCGATTGCGCACCAGCATGTTCTCGCAGAACTCCTCGTAGGAGCCGCCCTCGTTCATGTAGCGCACGCCGGTCTGGTCGACCTGGATGGCGTGGGGTTTGCCGGTCGTACTCTGGGTGCCGGGCTTGACGTAGTCGGTCGCCCAGCCGGGCGCCTCGGTCATCTGGAAGCCGACCATCTGGTCCATCTGCGCCAGCTGCGCGCCCTTTGCGGCCAGTTCGACATGCATGTCGCCGGTATCGCTCTCGATCCCGTTGGACCACTTCGCCTGCGTGCCGGGCATATGTTTGTCGCGCATCGCTTGATTCATCGAAAAGCCGCCTGCATTCATCAGCACGCCCAGCTTCGCCCCGACACGCCAGGGCTTGCCGTCCCGAATGGTGACGACACCCACCGCCCGGTCGCCGTCCATGATGACTTCGCTGACGGGAGAGTCGGTGCGGATTTGCGCCGCCTCCTTATCCAGCACCGCCTTGAGCATCCGCCCCTGCAGCGCTGCTCCAGCGGTGACCCAATGCTTGCCGGTGAGCTTGCCGGCGACGACCTTGAGCGCGATCTTGAGGAACAGCCGCTTGATCGCCCAGGAATGCTTCATGAAGGGCAGCTTCATCCCGTCGTCGAGCCGGACGGGCACTTCGAGGAACCCCTGCCGCAGCTTCGGCGCCCATTCCTTGCCGAGTTGCTTCTTGTCGAAGGGCAGCGCAGTGACGGTGCGGCTGGTTTTCACGCCGCCGGGAAGTTCATCGTAATAGTCGGGCCAGAAGGTCGATCCGCGTTCCATCCTCACGCCTTGCGCGACGATGAAGTCGAGCATTTTGGGCGCTTCGACCGCGTATGTACGGCGGCGCGCGGGGCTGGTCCCGGGCGAATCCGGGCCATCGGGAACCACCGCGTCGAGATATTGGCAGGCCTTTTCGAGGCTGTCCTCGCCGGGGTCCATGAAACGATTGCCAGGGATCCACATCACCCCGCCCGACTTGCAGGTAGTGCCGCCTACCCACGGCGCCTTTTCGAGGATGACAACGGACTTGCCCGCCTGCTTCATCAGCAGCGCCGAGGCCATCGAACCTGCACCGCTGCCCACGACCACCCAGTCGAAAGTCTCGTCGAACTGCGTCATCGTAGTTGATCCTCTCATCCGTCATGCCGCGCTGCTGCGCATGCGTTCAACACGGGGGTAGATCGAACTTCGCGCACTTTGGCAACGCCGCGCACGCTTGTGGGTGCAGGTTTCGCCGGAGCGAAGGATTGCGCCTGCCGTGGCGTTTTCATGTGGCCTTGGAAGGCCGCCTGCCTATGAGATGAACCGCAAAAGAGGGAGACCCGCCGCAATGACCGAGAACGTGCCTGCCCTGCCCGTTTTGAGCACGATCGCCATGGCCCGCGAGGGACGGCTGCTGCGCATCACCCTTAACCGGCCTGAAGCGCTGAACGCGGTGAACCTGGCGCTGCATGACGATCTGGCCGAAGCCATGTGGTTCGCGCAGGTCGACACCGGCTCCGACGTCATCGTGCTGACCGGCGCGGGACGCGCGTTCTCCGCCGGAGGCGACCTTGGCCATATCGAGCACAATGCCAGGAACCCGCACCTGTTCGACCACGAGACTCGCGTCGCCAAGCGCATAGTTTCGACCCTGCTCGACATCGACAAGCCTGTAGTGTGCCGGATGAACGGCCATGCGGTTGGGCTTGGTGCAACGCTGGCCTTGCTGTGCGATGTCATCTTCGCAGCCGAAGGCGCCAAGATCGGCGATCCGCATGTCGGCCTCGGCCTTGTGGCAGGGGATGGCGGCGCGGTGATCTGGGCCCAGCGCATCGGCCTGACGCGCGCCAAGGAATACCTGCTGACGGGCGACCTGCTCACCGCCAGCAAGGCGGCGGAGATCGGCCTGGTCAACCATTGCGTCCCGCTGGAAGACCTGGACGCGCGGGTCGACGCCTTCTGCGCCAGGCTGCTGAACGGCGCGACGGGCGCCATTCGCGCGACCAAGATCCTCACCAACATCGAACTCAAACGGCTGGCGACGGCGTTGATGGACGCCGGCATCGCCTATGAAAGCGTCTCGGTACGCAGCGCGGACCACCTTGAAGGCATCCAGGCTCTGAAGGAGAAGCGGCCCCCGAAATTCACCGGGCGGTGACGCGGGCGATGCATTTGGCGGCGGGATGAAGACGATCATTTGCCGGCTCTGAAAGCCGCCGCCTTCCCGTTCTTCCAAAACGGGGAGCTTGGATCAACTTTCCGCGAAGGTATAGGGCTGCGCGGCCCGGCGATAATCGTCGGCCAGCACATCGCGCCCAATTGGCGGGACCGAGCGAGCCGTGCATTCGGCGCGCTGGCACAAGCGGCAGGTAACGCCGATCGGCGTGGTAGGCGCGTTGATGGGATCTGCCTTGGCGGCATAGACCAGACGGCCCGCATGTTCGGCTGCGCAGGCCAGCGCGACGGCGCGCACCACGCGGGTCGCGCCGTACCCCTTGGCCCCGCCGGTGACGGTGCGGGCGATCGAGAAGAAACGCTCTCCGCCCGGCAGTTCCAGCCATTGCGTGGCGATTTCTCCCGGACGGCGGAAGACCTGGTGAACGCTCCACAAGGGGCAGCCTCCCCCATGCGCGGCAAAAGGAAAGCCAGCGCCGTCGAGCCGTTTGGACACGTTGCCCGCTTCATCCACCCGGATGAAAAAGAAGCCGACGCGCTCCTCTCCGGGGCCCTGAAGCGTAGTGAGGCGGTGTGCGACCTGCTCGAAACTGGCGCCGAACAGCGAGCATAGCGCATCGATATCGTAACCGCGCTGGTCCGCCGCGCGGGCGAAGCGGCCATAGGGCATGACGATCGCAGCAGCGGCATAGCCTGCCAGTGCGCGCAGCAGCAGCGCGGCGGTGGTACGGCTGGAGAAACTCTCGGCACGGATCGCCTGCTTGATCTCGGTACGCAGCGCG
>Ga0308165_1001389_pt1 | contig 34070 bp, 26 predicted proteins | sample PhyWR2_FD_201032 | JGI IMG/M metagenome (GOLD analysis project Ga0308165, IMG submission 201032) | Phyllosphere microbial communities from UC Gill Tract Community Farm, Albany, California, United States - DLSLW.R2 | ecosystem: Host-associated > Plants > Phyllosphere > Unclassified | place: USA... | reverse complement strand
GTCGGATGCCTTGTTCTTGACGCTGAACGCCAGCAATTGGGTGATGTCCACGAAAGGCCCTTTGTCGTTTGGTACGCTTGTCGGTGATTATGACAATGATTGGTAACAACCTCCACCAGATCCACGCGCGCCTTGACCAGGCCTGCGTGGACGCCGAACGCGCGCCGGGCAGCGTTGCGCTGCTTGCCGTCTCCAAGACGTTCGGCCCCGACGCGGTGTACGAAGCCGCGCTTGCGGGCCAGCGCGATTTCGGCGAGAACTACATCCAGGAGGCGGTTGAAAAGATCGCCATCCTGCGTGAAATGGCCTGGCCGCCGGGCCATGCGCCGCTGCGCTGGCATTGCATTGGCCCGATCCAGAGCAACAAGACGCGGCTGGTTGCCGAGCATTTCGACTGGGCGCAGAGCGTTGACCGGCTGAAGATCGCGCAGCGGCTGTCCGACCAGCGGCCCGAAGGCCTGGCGCCGCTGCAGGTCTGCCTGCAGGTCAACCCCGACGGCGGGGCGGCCAAGTCGGGCGTGCCGCCCGAGGAGGCGCTGGCGCTGGCCCTGGAAATCGCGCTGCTGCCCAACCTGCAGCTGCGCGGGCTGATGGCGATTCCCGAGGAGGGCGCGGACTTCGCCGCGCAGTACGCGGTGCACCGCCGCGTGCGCCTGCTGTTCGACAGCATTGCCGCCAGCGGCGCACCGGGTCTGGCGGCGTTCGACACGCTGTCGCTGGGCATGACCGCCGACCTCGAGGCCGCGGTGCATGCGGGCAGCACCATGGTGCGCGTGGGCCGCGGCATCTTTGGCAAACGCTGAGATCGGCTTGCCGCGGCGACGCGTGCGCGTCGAATGGACGCGGCGACGTTTGAGCGTCGAATTTTCCCGGCGACGTCTTTAACGTCGCGTGGGCCGCTGCATCTGGCAGGCGCTGGGCAGCGTCAGCTGCTCGGCGGGAATCACGGCATCGGTGCGAAAGCCCCACTGCGTGCCTTCCCAGCCCTGGGTCACGCGCTTGCCGTCTACCGGGGCAATGGTGTTGACCACCTGCGCCAGCAGCAGCTGGTGGTCCTGGCCGCGCATGCGCACCTTGCCCACGCTGGTGTCCAGGGCCATGTCTTCCATGGCCAGCGCGAGTTTGAGCGGGTCGGTCGACTGCGACTTCTGCATTGCCGCGGCCAGGAAGCGCACAGTCATGTCGATGCGCGGGGCGAGAAAATCCTTGCCGGTTTTCGCCTTGTAGGCCCTGGCCTGGGCATCGACGGCGGGCCGATCGGCCTGGCCCGGGTGCCATTCGGCGACCCAGGTCAGCTGGCCCTTGCCGGCCTGGGAGACGGCCAGCACGGTGCCGGGAACGCCGCCCGCGCTGTGGTTGAAATAGCGGTAGTCGAGGCCGGCGTCGCCAGCGGACTTGAGCAGCAAGGCCATGTCCTGGCCCCAGTTGCCGGTGATGAGGGTGTCGGCGCCGGATGCCTTGATCTTGGCGACATAGGGCGCGAAATCCTTGACGCGGCCTATGGGGTGCAGCGTCTCGCCGACAAACTGGATGTCGGGGCGGGCCGCGCCCACCATGCTGCGGCCATAGGCCGCCCACTGCTTGCCATGCGCGTAGTCCTGGTTGAGCAGGTAGACCTTCTGGATTGCCGGCTGGGTCTTGATGTAGTCGCTGATCGCCTTCATGCGCATCGCGGTGTTGGCATCGAACATGAAGTGCCAGAAATTGCAGGCCTTGCCCGTGAGCTCGGGATCGATCGACGAATGGTTGAGCACCAGCACTTCCTTGCCCGGATTGCGCTGGTTGTGGCGCGTGGCCGACTGCACCAGCGCCGTCACCACCGACGAGCCCGAGCCGCCGGTGATGATGGCGCGCGCCCCTTGGTCTATGGCCGCCTGCAGCGCGCTCTGGCTTTCCTGCGCCGACAGCTTGCTGTCGAACTGCAGCAGCTGCAGCTGGACCTTGCCCGGCAGCCCGCCCTGGGCGTTGATGTCCTCGACCGCGAACTGCACATGGTTGAGCATCAGCTCGCCGACGTTGACGAAAGGCCCGGACAGCGGATCGATGTAGGCGATCTTGAACGTTTCCTGGGCCTGGGCGCCGGCGGCGCACAGCAGGGCGGCCGCGGCCAGGGGGCGCAGCGAACGGGTGGACATGGCAGGCATGGAAGCAGGTCTCCTGGAAGGTGAAAGCAGATGCCTGGGCGGCCACGCTACTCGAGCGCAATGCCCTGGCTGCGGATCAGCGGGTGCCAGCGCGCGGTTTCCATGCGCACCAGTTCTTCAAAGGCCTGGGGCGTGCTGGCCACGGGCTCCAGGCCCAGATCGGTGTAGCGGGCGCGTATCTCGGGGCGCTGCAGCGCGGCGGCAATGGCCTGCTGCAGCGCGGCCACGGTGTCGGCGGGCGTGGATGCGCGCACGGCAACGCCGATCAGTGCCGAGGCCTGCATTCCCGCCAGTCCCAGCTCCTCGAACGTGGGAACGTCGGGCAGCAGCGGATGGCGCCGGGTGTCGGCCACGGCCAGCGCGCGCAGCTTGCCCGACTTGAGAAAGCCGCTGGCCGGCGCGTAGTCGCTCATCACGGCCGGAATCTGCCCGGCCACCAGATCGCTGAGCGCGGGCGCGGAGCCGCGGTAAGGCACATGCGTCATGGGCAGGCTGGCCTGCTTCTTGAGCAGTTCCATGGCCAGGTGATGCGGGCTGCCGGCGCCGGCCGAGCCGTAGCTCAGGCGCCCCGGACCGCGGCGGGCTTCGGCGAGAAACGCCGGGAGATTGCGCGCCTGGCTGCCCGGGCCTACCAGCAGGATCATCGGTGTGCGCGCCAGCAGCGTGACCAGCGTCAGATCGCGCGTCGGCGAATAGCTCAGGTGCTTGTAGAGCGCGGCGTTGAATACCAGCGTGCCGCTGTCGACATTGAGCAGCGTGTGGCCGTCGGCGGGAGCGCGCAGCAGGTCGGCAACCGCGACCGCACCGTTGCTGCCGGGTTTGTTCTCCACGGCCACGGATTGCTGCAGATCTGCGGCCAGCGGCTGGGCGAGGGCGCGCGCCATGAAGTCCGATCCGCCACCTGCAGGGTAGGGCACGACCCAGCGCAGCGGCTTGGCCGGAAAGTCCGCGGCACGGGCCGCGGGCAGAGCGGCCAGCAGACCGGAACAGAACATCAGCGCAAGCGCCATTCGCTTCTTCATGGATTCTCCTTGGAGGGTGGGCCAGCGCGCAGACCGATGACGCGCAGGGCCAGCAGCAGCAGTTCCTGCTCCATGGCTTGGGCGTCGAGGCGGCCGTCGGGGCGGTACCAATGGTAGAGAAAACCAGGAAGGCTGCACGCGGCCTGGGCCGTGATGCGCGTTTCGCGGAAGTCGAAATGGCCGCTGGCGCGGCCTTGCTCGAGCAGCGCGCACAGCTGCCGGTAGAAGTGGTTGGCGATGCGGCGCGACTGCGCGAGGTACTCGGGCCGGTAGCACTGCGGCTCGCGATAGGGGAAGAAGGCCGCGGGATAGTGCGCGATGGTCGCGCGTATCAACTGCCGCAGGCCGTCCTCGACTTTCTCGTGCGCCGGGCGCAGGTCGCTGGCGGAAAAGTCGAGCACCGTGAAGCAGGCCACCGTGGGGCGCCACGAAAGCGCCTCGAAGATTTCCTGCTTGTTGCGAAAGTAGTAGTAGACGAAAGGCTTGGTCACGCCGAGCGCATCGACGATCTGCGCCATGGTGGTGTTGGCGTAGCCCTGGGCATGGAACAGCGCCTGCGCGGCCTGCAGGATGCGCTCGCGCTTGGCGTCGGATTCGGCCGTGGGCCGGCGCTGGCGCCCGCCCGCGGGCAGCAGCGGATCGCGCGCCAGGGAGTTGTCCGGGGCGGCGGCTGGAGGCGGGGCGGTGAGGGGGTGTCGCATGGGTGAAAGCTGGATTGGCTTTGTCATACCCAGCGGTATATATTGAAAAGACACCTGCCGGTATCGCGTCCTATGGCAAACCCTGATGCGGTACTGAGAACCGGTGAATCCAGACACCAAGGAGACAACGCCATGGCCGATTCCGCCGAGCAGCAGCCGCTGCATGAATGCCTGCGCGCCAACGCGCGCCACCACCCCGATGCAACGGCCTACCAGTGGTACGGCCGCTGCGTCACCTGGGCCGAGATAGACGCCGGCAGCGAGGCCTTCGCGGCGCGGCTGCAGGCGCTGGGCGTGGCCAAGGGCGAGCCCGTGGCGCTGTTCATGAACAACTGCCCGCAGTACGTGATGGCGCATTACGGCATTCAGAAAATCGGCGCCATCGTCTGCCCCTGCGGACCGCTCAACAAGGAGCATGAGCTGGAATATCAGCTGGGCGACCTGCAGGCGCGCGTGATCGTCAGCGCGGCCGGGCTGCTGCCCGTGGTCGACAAGGTGCGCGCCACGACGGCGCTGGCCCATGTATTCGTCGTGCATTACGCCGACCTGTTGCCTGAGGTCGCGACGCTGGCATTGCCGGCCGAGCTGGCCCAGCTGCAGGCTGCGCCGCGCGCCGTGCCCGAAGGCTGCGAGGACTTTCTGCAGGTCGCGCTTTCGGGCGCGCAGGCCGCGCCCGTGGACATCGCCATGGACGATGTCGCGCTGATGACCTATACCTCGGGCACGACGGGACTGCCCAAGGGGGCGATGCTCAGCTACCGCAACGCCTGGTTCAAGACCCAGGCCTCGGCGCTGACCAATGGCATCGATCGCAGCGCCGTGCTGCTGGCGATCGCGCCGCTGTACCACATCGCGGGCATGCTGATGGGCGTGAACCTGCCGGTGCTCACGGGCGCGCCCACGGTGCTGCTGTTTCGCTTCGACGCGCTGGCCACGGCCCAGGCGATAGAGCGCTACCGCGTGAGCTGGTGGTACAGCATCGCGCCCATGAACGTCGCGCTGCTGCAGCTGCCGGGCGTGCGCGACATGGATCTGTCATCGCTCAAGCGCAATGCCGTGACCAGTTTCGGCATCACGTTCACCGAGGCACTGGCCGCGCAGTGGCGCACGCTTGCGCCCGACTGCATTGCCTGCGAGGCCGCCTACGGCCTGAGCGAAACGCATACCGTCGACAGCACCATGCCCGCGGACGCAATCCGCTGGGGCACGCATGGCAAGCCCGTGCCGGGCAACGAGATCCGCATCATCGACAGCCTCACGGGCCAGGCGCTGCCGGCCGGCGAAGTCGGCGAGATCACCATCCGCGGACCGGGAAATTTTCTCGGCTACTGGAACAAGCCCGAAGCCACGGCGCAGACATTGCGCGGCGGCTGGGTGCACACCGGCGACATGGGCCGCATAGACGCCGACGGCTATCTGACGTTCATGGGCCGCTTCAAGGAAATGATCAAGGTCTCGGGCTACAGCGTGTTTCCCGAGGAAGTCGAAACCATTCTGATACGCCACCCGGCGATTGCCCAGGCGGCGGTGATAGGCGTGCCCGATGCCGAGAAGGGCGAAGTGGTGCGCGCCTTCGTCGTCGCCAAGCCGGGCCAGGCGCTGGACGCGGCCGAGCTGGTGCAATGGGCGCGCGACAACATGGCGCCCTACAAGGCGCCGCGCGAAGTGCGCATCATCGCCGCGCTGCCGGCCACGGGCGCGGGCAAGGTGCTGCGCCGGCTGCTCAAGGACCTTGCCTGAACGGATGCCCGCCATGTTCCACAAAGTACTGATTGCCAACCGCGGCGAAATTGCGCTGCGCATCGTGCGTGCGCTGCGCGACCTGGGCATTGCCAGCGTCGCCGTGCATGCCGCCGACGACACCGACGCGCCCCATGTGCACGCCGCCGACCAGGCCAGGGCGCTGCCGGCCACGGGGCCTGGGGCCTACCTCGACGGCGCGCGGCTGCTGGCGATCGCGCGCGAACTGGGCTGCGACGCCGTCCACCCCGGCTATGGCTTTCTGAGCGAGCGCGCCGATTTCGCCCAGGCCTGCGCCGCTGCCGGACTGCGCTTCATCGGCCCCACGCCCGCGCAGCTGGCGCTGTTCGGCGACAAGGCCCAGGCGCGCGCGCTGGCCCGGCGCTGCGGCGTGCCGTTGATGCCCGGCAGCCAGGGCGCGGTGACGCTGGAAGAGGCCCAGGCGTTCTTTGCGGCGCAAAGCGGCGCCGGCGTGATGATCAAGGCGCTGGGCGGCGGCGGCGGGCGCGGCATGCGCGCCGTGCGCAGCGCCGAGGAATTGCCCGCGGCCTATGCGCGCTGCCGCAGCGAAGCGCTGGCCGCGTTTGGCGTCGACGGCGTCTATGTCGAGCGGCTGATGCGCAATGCGCGCCACATCGAGCTGCAGTTGCTGGGCGACGGCCGGCAGGTGATGAGCCTGGGCGAGCGCGAGTGCACGCTGCAGCGGCGCTTCCAGAAACTCGTCGAGATCGCTCCCAGCCCCTCACTCACGCCCGCCTTGCGCGCCGCGCTCACGCAGGCCGCGCTGCACATGGCCGGCGAAGTGGCTTACGAGGGTCTGGGAACGTTTGAGTTTCTCGTCGACATGGCGTCCAGCGAGCTGCCGTTCGTGTTCATTGAAACCAATCCGCGGCTGCAGGTCGAGCACACCGTGACCGAGGAAGTCACGGGCCTGGACCTTGTGCAGACGCAGATCCTGCTGGCCGCGGGCCAGAGCCTGGCGCAGCTGGGGCTGGATCCCGCGGCGCCGCCGGCGGTCCTGGGCCATGCGGTGCAATGGCGCATCAACGCCGAAACGCTCACCGCGTCGGGCGAGGCCAGGCCCGGCCATGGCCGGCTCGCGCGCTTCGAGCTGCCCGCGGGCCCGGGCGTGCGCGTCGACACGCATGGCGTGGCCGGCGCCGCGCCTTCGCCGCATTACGACACGCTGCTCGCCAAGCTGATCGTCAGCAGCCGCGGCGGCTCCTGGGACGCGGTGCTGCGGCGCTCGCAGCGCGCGCTGGCCGAATGCCATGTCGAAGGCCTGGCCAGCAACCTCGACCTGCTGGCCGCGCTTGCGGCCAGACCCGAAATGGCGAGCCAGGCCGTGCACACGCGCTGGCTCGAAGAAGTGTTGCCCGAGCTGCTGGTCCAGGCCGATGCGCAGGCCTCGGCGCGCGCCGCGGCGCGGCCCGCCCAGCCGCCAGGCCTGCCAGCCGCGCCGGCGCTGGCGCCAGCGGCCCTGGGCACGGTCTGCGCGCCCATGCCTTCGCGGCTGGTGCAGTTCAGCGTGGCGGTGGGCGACGAAGTGGCCGCGGGCGCCGAGCTGGCGGTGCTCGAGGCCATGAAGATGGAGCATGTGCTGCAGGCACCGCATGCGGGCCGCGTGACGGCCCTGCCGTTGCAGGTCGGTGACTACCTGGCCGAAGGTGAATGCGTGCTGGTGCTCGAGCCGCTGTCGGCCGCCGCCGAGCTGCAGGCCGAGGTCGGCGCGATGGCCGACCCCGATGCCATACGCCCCGATCTGCAGCGCCTGCGCGAGCGCCAGGCGCTGACGCTGGACGCGGCCCGGCCGCTGGCCATGGACAAGCGCCATGCGCAGGGCGGGCGCTCGGCGCGCGAGAACATTGCCGATCTCTGCGACGAAGACAGCTTTCTCGAATATGGCGCGCTGGCGATCGCGGCGCAGACGCGCCGGCGCCGCCTGGACGACCTGATCGCCAACACGCCGGCCGACGGCATGGTCACGGGCGTGGGCAGCATCAACGCCGCGCTGTTCGGCGCCGAGCGCGCGCGCGCCGTGGTCATGGCCTATGACGCGACGGTTCTCGCCGGCACCCAGGGCGCGCGCAATCATGCAAAGACCGACCGCATGCTGGGCGTGGCGCTGGCGCAGAAGCTGCCCGTGGTGCTGTTTGCCGAAGGCGGCGGCGGGCGCCCGGGCGACACCGACATGCCCGTGGTCGCGGGCCTGCATGTGCACACCTTTGCGGCCTATGCGGCGCTGTCGGGCCAGGTGCCGGTGGTGGGCATCACGGCCGGGCGCTGCTTTGCCGGCAATGCGGCGCTGCTGGGCTGCAGCGACGTGATCATTGCCACGCGCGCCAGCAACATCGGCATGGGCGGGCCGGCAATGATAGAAGGCGGCGGCCTGGGCGTGTTCCGCCCCGAGCAGATCGGGCCCAGCAGCGTGCAGCATGCGAACGGCGTGATCGACATATTGGTCGAGGATGAAGCCCAAGCCGTCGCCGCCGCGCGCCACTACCTGTCGTTCTTCCAGGGCCGGCTCGCGCAGTGGGCCGCGCCCGACAGCCGCGCGCTGCGCCAGGTGGTGCCCGAGAACCGGCTGCGCGTCTACGACACGCGCGCGGCGCTGCGCGGTCTGGTCGATGAAGGCAGCCTGCTGCTGCTGCGCACCGGCTTTGGCGTCGGAATCCATACCGCGCTGGCGCGCATCGAAGGCCGGCCCGTGGGCCTGCTGGCCAGCAATCCGCTGCATCTGGGCGGGGCCATCGACGCCGACGCCGCCGACAAGGCCGCGCGCTTCATGCAGCTGTGCAATGCGCATGGCATTGCACTGGTGAGCCTGGTCGATACGCCGGGCTTCATGGTCGGGCCCGAAGTCGAGCAGACGGCGCAGGTGCGCCATGTGAGCCGGCTGTTTGTTGCCGCGGCGAATCTGCGCGTGCCGTTCTTCAGCGTGGTGCTGCGCAAGGGCTACGGCCTGGGCGCGATGGGCATGACGGCCGGCAGCTTTCACGCGCCGCTGTTCAACGTCGCCTGGCCCACGGGCGAGTTCGGCGCCATGGGCCTTGAAGGCGCGGTGCGGCTGGGCTATCGCAAGGAGCTCGAGGCGCTGGCCGAAGGCGCCGAGCGCGATGCCTTGTTCGCGCAGCTGCTGGCCCAGCAATACGCGCATGGCGAAGCCATGCACATGGCCAGCACGCTGGAAATCGATGCCGTGATCGACCCCGCCGACACGCGCGCCTGGCTGGTGCGCGGGTTGGCTGGTGCGCGCGTGGCACCGGCGCGCGGGCCCTTTGTCGATACCTGGTGACTACTGCGGCGTGAGCGTCAGCAGCGCCGCGCTGTGCGCACCCATGGCCAGCAGCAGCTGGCCGTCGGCGTCGGCTTCCAGGATTTCGCCATAGGCCGTGCCCACGGGCCGGCCGTCGCGGCTGCCGTCGAAGGTCTGGCCCGCAAGGCGCAGCGGATCGGCGCTGTCCAGGCGCGTGACCACGGCCTCGCGCAGGCCCGGCGGCAGCTGCACGGCGACCGTGCCCGACGTGCTGGCCTCGTGGTTGATCAGCGCGACGCGCAGCGTCTGGCTGCGCGCGTCGCGCACCGCCCAGGCCTTGATCTGCGCGCTGTTGTCGAGCTGCACCGGCAGCCACTGGCCTTGCGCGCCCGCGAAATGCGCGAAGAACAGCATGCCGTAATAGCGCGCTGCCACCGTTTGCGGCGTGGCCGCGGCGTCGGTGATGCCGCCCTGCAGAGTCACGCCGGCAGCGCCCCACTGTGCGTACTGCAGCAAGGTGTCGACGGTGGCGAGCGCGGTGTCCGTACCCAGGGCCAGCGTGCAGCGCAGGCCGGGTGCGGGCGCAGGCACACGCGCCAGCTGGTCAGCGCCGGGGCAGTCGGCCGCGGCGCGCGCGGTCTCCAGCGTCACCGTGCCTGGCGGCAGGCCTGCGAGCAGCTTGCGCGCCGGCGCGATGCGGCCGTCGGCCGGACGTATCGACAGCGGTCCGCCGCCATAGTTCTGCAGATTGCGCAGCAGTTGGCCCTCGCGCGCGGCCAGCGGGCCTGCGGTCGGCAGCACCACGCCCAGAAAGCCCGGGGCAATGCGGGCGCCCGCGGGCTGGACGGCGATGCGCAACCGGGCCAGCGGGGGCTCGGCCGGCGTCACTTCGACGGTCACGCTGGCGCTGATCGGCGCGCCGCTGGGCGCGGGACCGCTGAGCGTATAGGTGGTGGTCTGGGCCGGGCGCACCAGCACGGCGCCGGGCGGCGTGGCCGTGAGGCCGCTCATGCGCAGGCTGTTGCCCAGCGGCGCATCCCACGACAGGCGCGCGCTCTGGCCGGCTTCGATGCGCGGCGGCTGGGCCGTGAGCGCGGGAGTGGTGTAGACGGGCGGCTGGGGCAGTTGCTGGCAGCCGCCCAGCAACGCCGCGGCGGCCAGCGTCCAGACCAGGCCTTGGCGGGTGATGGAGGGCAGCGGCGCAGGGGCCGCGGTCTGGAAGAGGGTGTTCGACATGGTCTATCCGTTGGTCCGGTCGCCGTGGGCCGGGTGGGCCGCACGGCGCGGGGCAATGGTCACAGCGCGCAAAGCCGCAGGCGGGTTTTGCGCAGGGCTGCCTGGCATTGTGGGCAGGGTCTGTGACGCGGGTTGTACGACAGCGCCGCATCTGCAGGCGGATCGGCTTGGACCGAGCCTGGCGGGCACAAAGGCCCATGCTAAGCTGTGATTCCACTTCGTGTCGCTTTGCGCCTGCATGGCCGGACCGCTTGCAGGGAGACGCGCAGCGCCCACCGAACTACTTCAGGAAAATTTCATGCCAGGACTTTTGCCCGAGATCGATCCCGACGGACTGCTCGAATTTTCGGTCGTCTATACCGACCGCGCGCTCAACCATATGTCCCAGCGTTTCGTCGGCGTGATGCAGGACATTCTTGGAACGCTCAAGGAAGTCTATGCGGCCCAGACCGCGGTGCTGGTGCCGGGCAGCGGCACGTTTGGCATGGAAGCCGTGGCGCGCCAGTTCGCCAACGGCGAGAAGGTGCTGATCGTGCGCAACGGCTGGTTCAGCTACCGCTGGACGCAGATCTTCGAGGCCGGCGGCTTCGGCCTGGGTGGCGGCGCCGTGGTCTGCAAGGCGCGCAAGCAGGGCGAAGGCGCACAGGACCCCTGGGCGCCGTGCGCGGCCGCCGATGTCGCCGAAGCCATCCTGCATGAGAAGCCCAAGGTGGTGTTTGCGCCCCATGTAGAAACGGCCAGCGGCATCCTGCTGCCCGACGACTATCTGCGCACCATCGCCGATGCCGCCCATGCCGTGGGCGCGCTGTTCGTGCTCGACTGCGTGGCTTCGGGCGCGATGTGGGTCGACATGCAAAAGACCGGCGTCGACGTGCTGATCTCGGCGCCGCAAAAAGGCTGGAGCAGCTCGCCCTGCTGCGCCATGGTGATGCTCAGCGCACGCGCCCGCGAAGCCATAGAGAACACCCAGAGCTCGAGCTTTGCCTGCGACCTGAAGAAGTGGATGCAGATAGCCGAAGGCTACGAAAAAGGCCAGCATGCCTACCATGCGACGCTGCCCACCGATGCCCTGGTGCGCCTGCGCGACGTGATGCTCGAGACCCGCGCCTATGGCTTCGAGGCCGTCAAGCAGGAGCAGATCGCGCTGGGCGCCAAAGTGCGCGCACTGCTGGCGGCGCGCGGCTTTCCCAGCGTTGCGGCGCCGGGCTTCGAGGCGCCGGGCGTGGTCGTGAGCTACACCACCGATCCGCTCATCCAGAACGGCAAGAAGTTTCTCGAAGTCGGCCTGCAGACCGCGTCGGGCGTGCCGCTGATGTGCGATGAAGGCCCGGACTTCAAGACCTTCCGCATCGGCCTGTTCGGCCTCGAGAAGTGGCACCATGTGGACCGCACGGTGGGACACCTGAGTGCCGCGCTCGACAAGCTGGGCATTCCTGCCGCCTGATACGTCTCCAAGGAATATTGATGCAACGACTGATTCCCGCCGCGCTGATCGCGGCCGCACTGTTCGCCACGGCCGCCCAGGCCGCCGAGCCCGTGACCACGGCCAGCGGCCTGGTCTATCAAAGCCTGACCGAAGGCACGGGCGCCAGCCCTGCGGCGCGCGACACCGTGCGCGTGCATTACCGCGGCTACTTTCCCGACTCCGGCAAGGAGTTCGACAGCTCGATCGCGCGCGGCCAGCCCATAGACTTCCCGCTCAATGGCGTGATTCCCTGCTGGACCGAAGCGCTGCAGAAGATGAAGGCCGGCGGCAAGGCCAAGCTGACCTGCCCGGCGTCCATCGCCTACGGCAGCCGCGGCGCGGGCGGCGTGATTCCGCCGAACGCGACCTTGAACTTCGACGTCGAACTGATCTCGGTCAAGGGCAAATAAGCCGTCAGGGCAGCATGCAGCCCAGGCGTTTGGCCAGTCGCTGCAGGTTGGCGCGGTCCATCTGCAGCGCGCGCGCCGCGGCCGCCCAGTTGCCCTGGTGGCGCGCCAGGCTCTGCTCTATGCTGCGGCGCTCGAAAGCTTCGACCGCGGCGCGCAGGCCGGTGTCTTGCGCCGTGCTCGGCGCCGACGCAGCGGGCGCGTAGACCGGCGCTGGCGGCAAGGCCTCGCGCCCCTGGGGCCAGAGATCCTGCAGCGTCACCGTCAGCACGCGCGGGCGCCGGCCGTGGCGGCTCAAGGCCTTGAGCACGCCGCGGCTGATCAGGTGCTCGAGTTCGCGCACATTGCCGGGCCAGGAGTGCGACAGCAGCGCCGATTGCGCGAGCGCATCGAGCCGCACCGTGCCCAGCTCCGCGCCCGAGGCCACGGCGGCCAGCCGAGAGCGGTTCTCCTCCAGGAAATAGCCGCACAGCAGCAGGATGTCGCTGCCGCGCTCGCGCAGCGGCGGCACCTGCAGCGGGTAGACGCTGAGCCGGTGAAAGAAGTCGGCGCGCATGCGGCCCGAGCGCACGGCCTCCTCGAGCGGGCGGTTGGTCGCGGCAATCACGCGCACGTCGACGCGGTGCTCGCGGTCCGAGCCCAGGCGCTGCAGCTGGCCGCTTTGCAGCACGCGCAGCAGCTTGGCCTGCACGGTCAGCGACAGCTCGCCGATTTCATCGAGAAACAGCGTGCCGCCATCGGCGCGCTCGAACTGGCCCTGGCGCTCGCCCATGGCGCCAGTGAAAGCGCCGCGCACATGGCCGAACAGTTCGCTTTCGGCCAGCGTGTCGGGCAGGGCCGCGCAATTGACGCTGACCAGCGGCCGGCCCGCGCGCTGCGATTGCGCGTGCACGGCCTGGGCCACGAGCTCCTTGCCGACGCCGGTCTCGCCGGTGATCAATACGTTGAGTTCGCTGGGAGCGACCAGCGCTATGTCCTTTTGCAATTGCCGCAGCGCCGGGCTTTGGCCCAGCAGCGGGCGGCGCGCCTGCGTGGGCAGCGCGGCTTGGCGCCAGCTCTCGGCGCGCGAGCGTTCGTCCTGCACGCTTTGCGCGAGCTGGCGCAGACGCTCGGCGGCAGCGACGGTGGCCGCGGCCAGATTGCTGAACGCCTGCAGGGCTTCGAGATGCCCGGATCCGGCAAAGCGGCCGGGCGCGAGCGCGTCCAGCGTGAGCAGTCCCCAGGTGCTGCCGCCGACGACCAGGGCGCAGCCCATGCAGTCGTGCACTTCGAGCGGGCCCGCGTGTTCGACCAGACCGTCGTAGGGGTCGGGCAGCGGGCTGTCGGGTGCGAAGCGCAATGCCTGGCCATGGGCCAGCAGCTGCGCCAGCCGCGGGTGTTCGGCGACGCGAAAGCGCCGGCCCAGCGTGTCGCTGCTCAGGCCGTCGATGGCCACGGGCGCAAGCACCTCTCCTTGCAGCCGCAGCAGCGCGACCGCATCGCAGGGCAGCAGGGTCCGCAGCGCCTCGAGCAGGCGGCGATAGCGCTCGCGCTCGGGCAGGTCGTCGGCCAGGTCGGCGACCAGCGGAACGAGGCTGCGCAGCAATTTGTGGGTGGCAGTCATTTTGACTCGGTTCTGTGTCCAATTGACATGTTTTGACGCGGGTCATATTGACGCATGAAATTCCAAGTCATTGATCCTAAAGGGAGATTGCGCTGGCATGCGGATTGCGACTGTCTGGTCAGCCGGGGCGTCATCTGCCCCTTGTCGTTCATTTCCAGGAGTTTCCATGCTGACTGCCGAGCAACGCGCCATCGTCCAATCCACCGTTCCGCTGCTTGAAAGCGGCGGCGAGGCGCTGATCACCCACTTCTACCAACGCCTGCTGGGCGGCCACCCCGAAGTGCGCGCGCTGTTCAACAGCACGCACCAGCAAAGCGGTGCCCAGCCGCGCGCGCTGGCGTTCAGCGTGCTGATGTATGCCAAGCACATCGACCGGCTCGAGAACCTGGGCAACCTGCCCGCGCAGATCATCAACAAGCATGTGGCGCTGCAGGTGCAGCCCGAGCACTACCCCATAGTAGGCCAGTGCCTGCTGGCGTCGATACGCGAAGTGCTGGGCGCCGAGATCGCCACCGATGCGGTGATCGACGCCTGGGCCGCGGCCTACCAGCAACTGGCCGACATCCTGATCGGTGCCGAAAGCCAGGCCTATGAGCGCAACGCCAGCGCGCCCGGCGGCTGGCGCGGCGCGCGCGCCTTCCGCGTCGCGCGCAAGCAGATCGAAAGCACGGAAATCACGTCGTTCTATCTCGCGCCTGTCGATGGCGGCACGGTGATGGCGCATCTGCCGGGCCAGTTCATAGGCCTGCGCATCGTGGTCGACGGCAAGGAGCAGCGGCGCAACTACTCGCTGTCGGCGCTGGCCAACGGCCGCGAGCTGCGCATCAGCGTCAAGCGCGAAGCCGCGGGCGTGGTCTCGCGCCATCTGCACGACGCGGTGCGCGAAGGCGATGTGCTGGAGATCTTCCCGCCGGCCGGCCATTTCACGCTGGCCGAAAGCGACAAGCCGCTGGTGCTGGTCAGCGGCGGCGTAGGCATCACGCCCACGCTGCCCATGCTCGCCGCGGCGCTGGGCAGCGCGCGCCCCGTGGTGTTCATCCACTGCGCGCGCACGCCCGAAGTGCAGGGCTTTCGCGCACGCCTCGATGCGCTGGCGCTCGAGCACCCGCAGCTGCAATGCCATTACCTCTACGAGAACGCCGCGCCGGCGCGCATCGACGCCGAGCAGCTGGGCCGCTGGCTGCCCGCGTCGCGCGATGTCGATGCCTACTTCTGCGGCCCCCAGCCGTTCATGGCGGCCGTGCTGCAAGGCCTGCGCGCGCTGGGCGTGCCGCCCGCGCAGACGCATTACGAGTTCTTCGGCCCCGCGCAGGCGCTGGCGTAGGCCGCACGCGGGGCAAGAGATTGCCGCGCTGCCCATGGCCATGACGGCGTCTTGCCCGGCTTGAGGGCGCGGGGTCGGCGAACGGCGCGCGCCGCGTCGCAGAGCGAGCATTCAGGCTAGCCATGAATGATCTTGCCGAACTTGCCCCAGCGCTGTGCCGCCTGCTGCAGAACCAGGGCGCAGCCGTCGCACCCGACCCGGACACGGGCGCAGCGCTGCGCTGCGCGCTCGGCCGCGGACGCTGGGTGGACCTGCACTTCCAGGCGCAGCAGCAGCGCTGGCTGCTGGGCGTGGGCTGTGCGAGCGGCATTTGGGACGCAGCGCGGCGGGCGCGGAGCGAGGAAGCGCTGCTGCGCGTGGGCCACGCAAGCCGCTGGGGACTGCAGCAGACCGCGCTGGGCGATGGCCAGGGCCTGCAACTGGTCGACTGCGACTTTTGTGCCGCGCCCGCGCAGCTGACGGCGGCGGCCGTGGAGCAGCAGCTGCAGGCGCTGCTGGGCCAGCTCGATGCGCTGGCCGAAGGCGATGACATGGCCCCTGGCGCGCCCCTGGAGCGCTGCGCAGCGCCCCGGCCCGACTGCGGCTGCGCGCAGGCGTTCCGTGCGCGCATGCAGGCGCTGGACGCGTCGCGCGCGCCGCGCAGCGTTGCGGCGCAGGAGCTGCTGCTGGAGCCGCAACTGCCGGTGCGCATTTCCTTGCACCCCTGCAGCCACCACTGGGTGTTCGAAGCTTTTGTCGGCGATGCGTCGGTGCTGGCCGGGCCGCTGCGGCGCAGCCTGGTGGCCGCGCTGCTGCTGGTCAACGGCGCGGTGCTGACCGGCAGGCTGCTGGTCTGCAGCCTCGACGGCTGCGATCGCGTGGTGGTGATCAGCCGCTGGCACCTGGACTGGGCGGCGCAGATGCCGTTGCTCGATTGGCTCGACTACAGCACGCGCCAGGCGCAGCGCATTCGCGCCGCGGTCGCGGCCATTGCGATGCACGACGATGGGGGAAGGCTGCCATGAATCCGGTCGTGCCTGCGGGCGCGTCGGCCGCGGCGCTGCGGCCCGTGCCGCGCACCGGCGGCGCGGCGGGCCCATGGCGCGGGCTGCGCGCGCTGTTCGCACCGTCGCCCGCGCCGCGCCTGCTGACCACGGCGCAGCTCATCAACCAGCAGGAGGCGCTGCAGGCGTCGCTGGTCGCAGCAATGAACGTGGCCAGCCAGCAGGTCGCGCCGCAGTGGCGCCAGGCGTTCGCGGCGCGCGCCGCGGCCATGGTGAACGACGTGATCGCCGACAGCATGTATCCGGTGCACAGCGCGATGATACGCAGCCGCGCGCACACCGTGGACTGGGAGCTGTTTCGCGCCGCGGCGGACCGCGCCAGGCAATGGGTGGAGCGGCACCGGCAGGTGGAGCTGTCGATGCAACCCATGCGGGACCCCGCACCCCATGCGCAGCTGCTGGCATCGGGCCAGATCCTGCTGCTGCGCGCGGCGCCGGCGATCGAGAGCCTCGTGCTGGGCGGCGGCGGCGTGCGCGGCATGGCGAATGCGCCCGCGCTGCGCGCACTGCAGAACCTGGGTCTGCTGTCGCAACTCAGGCAGGTGGCCGGCAGCTCGGCCGGGGCGCTGACCGCGATCTTGCTCGCCGCCGGCGTGTCGCCCAAGGAACTCCAGCAGCAGCTCAACGGCACCGACCCGCTTTCGCTGCTGACCACGCCGCCGGACTTCGCGCGCAATTACCCCGGCGTGAAGCTCGGTGCCCTGGGCTTCGATGCGGGCGCGGCCGTGCAGACGCTGGACAGGATGACGGCGCTATCCGCGGCGCGCTACCTCGACGGCCATTGGGCGCAGGTCACGCGCCTGCCGCAATGGACGCACTTCACCGCTGCGCAGCAGCAGCGCCTGGAACTGCTTCGCCGGCCCGACTTCACGGCGCCGCGCACCGATCAGATGCTGACCTTTGGCGATCTGCAGCTGCTGCACCAGCTGGCTCCGGCCAGGTTCAAGGCGTTGACGGTGACCGGTTGGAACCAGTCCGAGAAGCGCCTGGCCTACTTCTGCGCGCAGACCCATCCCGACATGCCGCTGGCACTGGCCGGGCGCATTTCGATAGGCCTTCCCGTGCTGTTCGCCGATGTGAAAGTGGTACAGCAGGACCGGATCCAGCGCTGGGCGGACGGCGGCGTGGGCAGCAACCTGCCCACGGAGGCGGTTCTTGGCGGGATCGAGGGCCAGGCGCTGCAGGAAGCGCAGTCGCGAACGCTGGTGATGGCGTTTGTCGACCAGGGCCGCACCCAGGCCGTGATGCACGGCCCGCCGGACCGGTACCTGCCGGCGGTGAGTCCGGTCGTGACCTGGCTGTCGGGCAATCCGCACTTCCCCGAGGCCGTGCATGCCGACCGGGGCAAGCTGTACGCGGCAGGCCTGCATGTGATGCCCGTCGCGCATGGCGATCTGGGCATTGCCTCCTTTGAGGCGGGCGCCGAGCGCGTGGCGCGCGCCAAGACCGAGTCACTGGAGCAGGCGCTGGTGTTCATTGCGCAGAACCGGCACAACTTCCGCCATGACCTCGTGAACGATGTGCAGGCCGCTGCGGCGCTGCTGTCGCCGCAGGAGCAGGATCTTTTTCTGCTGCGCCACGCGGGCGACGCCACACCGCTGAACGCGCAGCTGAGCGCAGCCATTCTTCAGCAGCGCGCCTGTCTCGCGCCGGCGGCGGGCGCATCGGAGCGTGCCGCGGCGCTGGCCTGGGGGCGCAGGGATGCGGCCATCTGAAGTGCGCTCGCGGGCGCGCGCCCTGGCCGCGGCGGGTGAAGATGGAACTTCGGCACGCAGCGTGTGACGTATGGGGTAGCCGCGTGCGTTCGCGCGCGACGAAACGGCCGCCGGCCGACAAGGGCTCCATGAACGATCTGACTCATATTTCGGCGCAGCTATGGGAGTTGTTCCGTTGCGGCGAGGTGCCTGACGCACTCGCCGCCGGAGGCATGCTGCGCTGCGTGGTGGACGATGTGCGTTGTGTACAGCTGCGTTTCGCGCCGCTGCAGCAGCGCTGGCAGCTGGGCGTCGATCAGACCATAGACAGGCTCAGCGAGGACCGCCAGGCCCAGTGCCAGGAAGCGCTGCTGCGCGCGGCGCACGCCAGCCGCTGGACGGGCCAGCAAGTGGGGGCGCTGGAGACCGAAGGCTGCATCACTCTTGTGGACTGCGATTTTCCCGGGACGCCGCAGCAGGCCGCGGCGCTCGCCGGTGCGGATGCGATCGAGGGCCGGCTGGCCGCGCTGATGGAACAGCTCGAACGGTTTGCGTCGCGCGCGGCCGTCTCCACGGCGGCATCGCCGGCCACCGAACCTCCATCCTGGATCAAGGCATGAACGATTCCTCCACCGCCCTGGCGTCGGCATTCAGCGCGCAGATGCATTTGCTCGATCCCCAGCGCGCGCGCACCAGCGTGCAGCCGCTGGAGCTGCTGCTCGACGACGGCCTGCCGCTGCGCGTGACGCTGCATCCCGACAACCGGCATTGGGTCATCGAGGCCAGCGCCTACGACGCCGTCGCCATCCATGGGCCGCTGCGCCGCAGCCTGATCAGCACGCTGCTGCAGATCAATGGCGCAGCGCTCGGCGGGCGGCAGTTCCTTTGCACGCTCGATTACGGCGATCTGATCGTGGTGATGGCGCGCTGGCCGGCCGATGAGGGCGCCGATTCCGCCGGATTTCTCTCCTGCCTCGAGTACACCGCGGCCCAGGCGCGCAGGATTCGCGCCGCCGTGCGCGCCATCGCCATGCATGACGATGAGCTCGAATGGGAATGGGCCGCGACATGAGCATTCCAAGCCATCTCCCGGCGGGCGGCGGCATGCCCGATCTTTCGCGCCACACGCCGGCGCCGCCGCGCAATGCACTGCAGTCCGCCTGGAATGCCGTCATCGCCTTGTTCGCGGGCCGGTGGCTGACGGCGTCGTCCACCGCGCCCGCGCTGACGCCGTCGCGGCTCACGTCCCAGGCGATCTACGCGCACGTTCAAGGGCTGCGCGCCGAACTCCAGACCGCCATGGAGGCGGCATCGGCGACGCTGCCCGCAGCGAGCCGGCAGGCGTTTGCCGCGCGCGCCGCGGCCATGGTCAATGACGTGCTGGTCGAATGCATGAACCCGGTGGTCGATGAAAGCGAGCGGCGGTCCGACCGGGATGTGAAGCTGCATACGTTCCAGAAAGCGTCGCGCAAGGCGCGACTGTTGGTGGACCGGCATCTGCAGGTCGCGCGCGGCCTGGAGCGCGGGAAAATGACAGCACCCGAAGTGCGTGCGGTCTGGGTGCAAAACCCTGCCGGGCCCCATTTGCCCAAGGTGGAACGCCTTGTCGTGATGCGGGCGGCACCACCGCTAGAGCATCTTGTGCTGCGCGGCGGCGGCGCCAAGGGCATTGGCAATCCTCCCGCGCTGCGCGCGCTGGAGAACCTGGGCAAGCTGTCGGATTTGAAGAAAGTGGTGGGCACTTCCGCCGGGGCGCTGACGGCGGTATGCCTGGCGAGCGGCATGTCGGCCCAGGCATTTCAGCGGCTTTCGAATGACACCGGCATGCTGTCGCTGCTGAGTTCGCCTGGCGGCTTCAAGAACCGCTATCCCGAAGTGAAACTGGGGTTGATCGGTTTTGGCGCGGGCAAGGCGCTGGAGACGCTGGACCGGGCCTCGGCCGGCGCGGTGCGCAGCTATCTGCGCGACCATTGGGACGACGGCGAGGCCTGGAACAGCCTGGGCGCCGCGGACCGCGCGCGCCTGGTCAGCCTGCGCGATCAGGACCTGGAGAGATCCCCGCGCACCGCGCAGATGATCACGTTCCGCGATCTGCAGCTGCTGCACCAGCTCGCGCCCGCCCGGTTCAAGGAGCTGGTGCTGACGGGCTACAACACGGACAAGAAGGAGACCACCTATTTTTCCGCCACCAGCCACCCCGACATGCCGGTGGCGCTGGCCGGGCGCGTCTCCATGAGCATTCCCGTTTTCTTCAAGCCGGTGAAGATGGACGTCGCGGGTCAGACGCAGAATTTCGTCGATGGCGGCGTGGGCAGCAACATGCCTTCGGAAGCCATCCTCGACGGTTTGCACGGCAAGGACATGGACGATGCCATGGCCAGGACGCTGCTCATGACCTATGACGAGGGCGGAGCGGCCTACTCCCTTTTGCATGGCAGTCCGGCCGAGCGCAAGAACGCCTCGGGCGGGCTGATGAGCCGCTGGACCAACGACCGCCTGGACGCGGAGAAGATCCACTTCTCGGGCAGCAACGTGCTGCCGGTGTTCCACGGCAAGCTGGGAACGTTCTCGTTCAATGCGAGCAAGGAGCAGGTGGAGCAGGCGCAAACCCAGTCCATGCTCAATACGCTGGAGTACATGGACACGACCATGGGCCAGGCGCAGCATGACCTGGTGACGGACGTGGACGCGGCCGTGCGCCTGCTGTCGGTCGATGAGCAGCGCGGATTTCTGCAGCGGCATGGCGAAGACGCCGATCCGCTGCACGCCGCGATGTGCGACGCGATACGCGTGCAGTTGCCGGCCGCCGGCGCGGCCCAAGCCTAGTCCGGCCGCGGCGGCGCGATCGCCGGCGCGTGTTAGTGTTGCATGCCATCCTCACGGGAGCCGCCGAGCATGCAAGAACAGACCCTGGCATTGAAACGCGCGAAACGGCAGGCACTGGGCCTGCTGATCGCGGTCGCACTGGTGTTTGCCGCGACCAGTTTCATGGCGCCCAGCCTCTGGGTGCGCTGCGTGCAGGCCGTGGCCGAAGCGGCAATGGTCGGGGCCCTGGCCGACTGGTTTGCGGTCACGGCGCTGTTCCGGCGCATTCCGCTGCCCTGGGTGGGCCGGCACACGGCCATCATTCCGCGCAACAAGGACCGCATTGGCGACAACCTCGCGCATTTCGTGCGCGACCGCTTTCTCGACCCGGCCTCGCTGCTGGCGCTGATACGCAAGCATGACCCCGCGCAGTGGCTGGCCAGCTGGCTCACGGCGCCGGCGCACAGCGCCATGCTGGGCCGCCAGGTCGCGCGGCTGGCGCTGGCCGCGCTGGAACTCGTGCAGGACCGCCAGGTGCAGCGCTTTCTCACGCAGTCGCTGCGCGCCGTGCTGTCCCAGGTCGATCTGTCGCGCGCCGCGGCCTCGCTGCTGACGGCGCTGACCCAGGGCGGGCGCCATCAGGTGCTGCTCGACGACGTGCTGGCGCGCATTGCCGCCATCATGCAGACCGCGAACACGCGTGAATTCATTGCCGCAAGCATTGTCGAGTGGCTCAAGCGCGAGCATCCGCTCAAGGAAAAGATGCTGCCCAGCGACTGGCTGGGCGACAAGGGCGCCGAGCTGATTGCGCAGGCGCTGGAAAGCCTGTTTGACGACATAGCCCACAACCCCGAACACCGCGTGCGCGAGGCGCTGGACGCGGCCGTGGTGCGGCTCATAGAGCGGCTGCAGACCGACCCGGACTTCGCCGAGCGCGCCGAGCAGCTGCGCCACTACCTGCTGCACGACGAGAAGCTGGCCGGCTATCTGCAGGCGCTGTGGACCCAGCTGCGCCAGCGCCTGCAGGCCGATCTGGCCGACGAGCATTCGCACATCGCGCGCAAGGCCGCGGCCATGGGGCGCTGGCTGGGACAGTCGCTGGCCGCCGACCCGGCGCTGCGCCAGTCGATGAATGCGCGCCTGGAGCGCTGGGCGGCGACGCTGGCTCCCGATGTCGCGCAGTTCCTCGCCGAGCACATCAGCGACACCGTCAAGCGCTGGGATGCTGCCGAGCTGTCGCATCTGGTCGAGCTGCACATAGGCAAGGATCTGCAGTTCATCCGCATCAACGGCACGCTGGTGGGCGGCGCGATCGGCCTGCTGCTGTTCGTGCTGGCCCAGTTGCCGCAATGGTGGGCGGCGCTTTGAGCCGGCGGGGACGCAGTTCACGCAATCGTCAGGGTACTTACCAATTGCGCACATGAATACCGTCCTGTCAACCCATTGAAAGGGACTGCGCGGGTTATGTCGGGTTTGTAACGTTTCAGTAAATAATAATGCGACTGATTCTCATAACGGAATCAGGCTTTTCATTTCTTATTTACCGGACCTGACATGTATTTGCTTCGTATCCCGTTTCCCACCGTCGCCGCGGCCATCATGGCCACGGGCTTTGCCGGCATTGCCGCCGCACAAGAGACCAAGGCAATGGATACCGTGGTGGTGACGGCTTCGGGCTACGAGCAGCTGATCAAGGAAGCACCGGCGTCTATCTCCGTGGTCACGCGCGAGGAACTCGAAAAGAAGGCCTATACCAACCTGCATGACGCGCTGCGCGACGTGCCCGGCGTGATTCTCACGCCCTCGGACAACAACTCCAACGACATCGCGCTGCGCGGCATGGGCGCGAACTACACGCTGATCCTGGTCGACGGCAAGCGCACGAATTCGCGCGAGACCCAGACCAACGGCAGCACCGGCACCGACCAGAGCTGGATTCCGCCGCTTGAAGCCATAGAGCGCATCGAAGTGGTGCGCGGCCCCATGTCCTCGCTCTACGGCTCGGACGCGATGGGCGGCGTGATCAACGTGATCACGCGCAAGGTGGCCAAGGAGTGGCATGGCTCGCTGCGCGCCGACGCGACGCTGCAGGAGCGCTCGACTTCGGGCAATGCCTACCAGAGCAATTTCTACCTGTCGGGCCCGATCAAGGAGGACCTGCTGGGCCTGAGCATCTACGGCAACTACACCCAGCGCGAGGAAGACCGGATCTACCAGGGCTACAACGACTACGACAACCGCGCAATCAACGTCAAGCTCGCGCTGACACCCAACAAGGACCACGACGTGATCCTCGAGCTGGGCACGGCCAAGCAGCATTTCACCTCGACGCCAGGCATGACGCTGCTCGATTCGGAAGCGCTGAGCGACCGCAGGTTCGAGCGCGAAAGCTACTCGCTGCAGCACAAGGGCCGCTGGGGCTGGGCCACTTCGGACACCTATGTGCAGCAGGAAGAAACGCGCAACATCGCGCGCGACATGACGATCAAGAACACGGTGTTCAACAGCAGCTGGACCCTGCCGCTGGGCCAGCGCAACCTGCTGACCACGGGCGTCTACTACAGCGAGCAGGACCTCAAGGACACAACGACCAACACCTTGCCGGGATCGAGCCGCAGCACGGCCGATCGCAGCCAGTACGCGGTGTTTGCCGAAAACGAATGGCGCCTGCGCGACGACTTCGCGCTGACCGGCGGCCTGCGCTACGACCACGACAGCCAGGCCGGCGGCCATGTGAGCCCGCGCCTGTACGGCGTCTGGACCGTCGATCCGCGCTGGACCGTCAAGGGCGGCGTGTCCTCGGGCTTTCGCGCGCCGTCGCTGCGCCAGACGCTGGGCGACTGGGGGCAGTCAAGCCGCGGCGGCAACATCTACGGCAATCCCGATCTCAAGCCCGAGACGTCGCTGACCAAGGAAATCGGCCTGCTGTTTGATGCCGGCAACGGCACGACGGCCGGCCTGACGCTGTTCGACAACGATTTCAAGGACAAGATCACGCGCATTGCCTGTCCCACATGCGGTCCGCTCAACTCCTCGGGACGCGTGCCGACCACCAACGTCAATGTCGACAAGGCGATCACGCGCGGCATCGAAGCCACGCTGGGCACGCAGCTGACGCAGAACCTGGGCCTGACCTCGAGCTATACCTTCACCACTTCCGAACAGAAGAGCGGTGAGTTCGCGGGCAAGCCGCTGAACCAGCTGCCGCGCCACCTGCTCAACGTGTCGCTGGACTGGAACCCCACGGGCCAGATCAACGGCTGGACCAAGGTGTCCTACCGCGGCAAGGAAAGCGACAGCTCGGGCGCGGCCTCGTCGGGAACGTTCAACCAGAAGAGCTACGCGATGCTGGACCTGGGCGGCTCGTACAAGTACAGCAAGACCGTGACGCTGTACGCGGGCATCTACAACCTGCTCGACAAGGAAGTGCTGTACGACGGCGTGAACTACGACTCCGTGCTTGACGGCCGCCGCTACTGGCTGGGCATGAACGTCAAGTTCTGAGCCCCCCCTGAGTCCCCCCGAGCCGCCTCGCGGCTCCTCCATTTCCCTGCAGGATGAGACACCCATGAACTTCATGACTTCGCGCCGCCACATCGCCATCGCCCTGACCGCCGCCGCCTGGGGCATTTCTGGCGCCGCCGGCGCCGCCGCGCCAGCCCAGCCCGCCCAGATCACCGTGCAGCACGCCAAGGGCCAGGCCACGGTGCCGCTCAAGCCGCAGCGGGTCGTGGTCTACGACCTGGCCGCGCTCGATGTGATGCATTCGCTGCAACTGCCCGTGGCCGGCGTCGCCAAGGCCGAGTACCCCGACTACCTGAAGTCCTACGCCGACGCCAGGTACCAGGCCGCGGGCTCGCTGTTCATTCCCGACTTCGAGGCGCTGAGCCGCATCCGGCCCGACCTGATCGTCGTTGCCGGCCGCTCGGCCGCCAAGTACGACGTGCTGTCGAAGATCGCGCCCACGCTGGATCTGAGCGTCGACGGCAAGAACCTGCTGGGCGACATGCAGCGCAATGTCGACACGCTGGCCAGCCTGTACGGCAAGCAGGCCCAGGGCCGGCAGCTGATGGCCAAGGTGCGCGCCGAAGTCGAGGCCCTCAAGGCCGTCGCCGCCCAGGCCGAACCCGGCCTGCTGGTGCTGGCGGTGAACACCAACATGAGCGCCCAGCCTCCGGGAGCGCGCTTCGGCCTGCTGCACGACGTGCTGGGCATCAAGCCGCTGCTCGCGGCCGACGCATCCAAGCCGCGCGGCGTGCCGCTGAAGATGGACGACATCGCCAGGCTGGACCCGGCCTGGCTCTATGTGATAGACCGCAATGCCGCCACGGGCACGCAGACCGACAAGGAAGGCAAGCCCGTCGTGCCGTCCCGGCAGCTGTTCGACAACGCCCAGATCCAGGGCACGCAGGCCGGCAAGAACGGCCGCGTGGTGTTTCTCGACCCCAAGGGCTGGTACCTGCTGGGCAGCGCCGGGCCTACGGCCATGCTGCACAACGTGGCGCAGATCAAGGCGGCTTTGGCCGGCAGGTGAAAGCGGCGGGTGCGCAAGAAGATCGTGCCCTGAAACGCCCTTTGACGCGGCCGGCCAGGCAGGCTCAGGGCGAACGGTGTGGAAAAGTCAGAACGCAGATATCGATCACCGTTCGTCCTGAGCCAGGTCGAAGGATGAACGGCCTGCCCGACAGCGTCGGACCTGCGTCATGCCAGTCCTCCAAGCTCAAGAGGCCTGATCCGCCTGCGCCTCGTCCAGATCCAGCTGCTGCAAATGCTTGGCCAGCTGCGCCCAGGCCTGAGCGGCTTCTTCATTCTTGGCCCACGCATGGCAGCTTGCGGCCATCATGGCCGTGGGCGCATGGTCGGGCTGGAGATCGAAGGCGCGCTCGCACTGGGCTGCGGCATTGGTCCACATCACGGCCGCGTTGGCCGAGCCTTCCTTTTGCAGCGCATGGGCTTCGGCCATCCAGGCCTGGGCCAGGCGCAGCGCTGCGGCGTGCTGCTCGGGATCGGCCTGGTGGGCCTTGGCGAAGAACGCGCCGGCCTGCTGCCACAGCGCACGCGCCTGCGTGAAGTCCTGCGTGGCCACGGCCTGGGCCTGGGCGACAAGGTCGTTGCCGGATTGGAGAAGGGTGGCGTAGTCAGCAGCGGTCATGGCGGGCAGAGAATCGGCGAAACGAAAATGCCGCCGATTGTGCGCGAAACCAAACGCCTGCGCGATCAGTGCAGTTTCAGCCGCGGATCGGTGCGCCGGCCTATGCGGTCGCTGAGCATCAGCAGCGCGGTGCGGAACACGCCGCACAGCGCGACCTGGTGCATGCGGTACAGCGAGATGTAGAACATGCGCGCCAGCCAGCCTTCGACCTTGACCGTGCCCATCAGGTTGCCCATCAGGTTGCCCACGGCCGAGAAGTGCGACAGCGAGACCAGCGAGCCGTAGTCGCGGTAGCGGTACTCGGGCAGGGGCTGGCCCTGCAGGCGCTTGGGCAGCGACTCAGCGAGCAGCGAGGCCTGCTGGTGGGCCGCCTGGGCGCGCGGCGGAACGTTCTTGCCGCTGCCGTCGTCCATGGGGCAGGCCGCGCAGTCGCCGAGCACGAAGATGTCATCGTCCAGCGTGGTCTGCAGCGTGGTGCGCACCACCAGCTGGTTGATGCGGTTGCTTTCCAGGCCGTCGAGGTTCTGCAGGAAATCGGGCGCCTTGATGCCCGCGGCCCAGACCTTGATGCTGGCCGGAATCACCCGGCCGTCGGCGGTTTCCAGCTGCTCGGCGGTGACGCGGCTCACGGCGGCTTCGGTGATCACCTGCACGCCGAGCTTTTCCAGCGTCTGATGGGCGTCGCGGCCAATGCGTTCGGGCAGCGCCGGCAGCACGCGCTTGCCGGCGTCGAGCACGGTGATGTGCAGGTTCTCGGGCGCGATATTGCCCAGGCCGTAGTCGGACAGCTGCTGCGCGGCGCTGCGCAGTTCGGCGGCCAGCTCCACGCCCGTGGCGCCCGCGCCCACGATGGCAATGCGCAGCTGCGCCTGCTTGTCGTGGCCCGCGTGGGCCGCGAGGTACTTGGCCAGCAGCAGGCGGTGAAAGCGTTCGGCTTGGTCGGGCGCATCGAGAAAGATGCAATGCTCGGCCGCGCCCGGCGTGTGGAAATCGTTGGTCACGCTGCCTATGGCCATGACCAGGGTGTCATAGGCCAGGGTGCGCGCCGGCGCGGCTTCGCTGCCATCGTCCTGCAGCAGCGGCGCGAGTTCTATGGTCTTGGCCTGGCGGTCGAGACCGCACATGCGGCCCATCTGGAACTGGAAATGCTTCCACTTGGCCTGGGCAATGTAGTTGAACTGGTTGTCCGACAGGCTCAGCGAGCCCGCGGCGACTTCGTGCAGCAGCGGCTTCCACATGTGGGTGAGGTGGCTGTCGACCAGGATGACTTCCGCCTGGCGGCGCTTGCCCAGGCGCTGGCCCAGCCGCGTGGCCAGTTCCAGTCCGCCGGCGCCGCCGCCGACGATCACGATGCGATGGGTCATGGATGTTTTCCTTGGTGGCCGCCCGCAGGGTGCGGGCTGGCAGAGAGGCGGCTGGCCCAAGCAGGTCGCCGTCCCCCAATCCCCTGAAGATAATCCGAGTCGCGTCGAGGCAGGGTGCAGCCCTTGATTGCCCTGCGGCAATTCAAGGGTAAACCCTAGGTTTCCCGCAATTTCCGACTTAGAACCGCGGCAGGTCGGGGTGGCTGATCTGCCCGCCGCGCACCAGCATCTTGCCGTATTCGGCGCAGCGGTGCAGCGTGGGAATCACCTTGCCCGGATTGAGCAGACCCTGCGGGTCGAACGCCGCCTTGAGCGCGAACATCTGCGCGTTTTCCTCGGCGCTGAACTGGGTGCACATGGAGTTGAGTTTTTCCACGCCCACGCCATGCTCGCCCGTCACCGTGCCGCCCATGGCGACGCTGGTCTCGAGGATGTCGGCGCCGAACAGTTCGCAGCGGTGCAGCTGGTCGGCATCGTTGGCATCGAACATGATCAACGGGTGCAGGTTGCCGTCGCCGGCGTGAAACACGTTGGCGCAGCGCAGCTGGTACTTCTGCTCCATCGCCTGGATGGCCAGCAGGATGTCGGCCAGGCGCTTGCGCGGAATGGTCGAGTCCATGCACATGTAGTCGGGGCTGATGCGTCCGCTCGCGGGAAACGCGTTCTTGCGCCCGCTCCAGAAGCGCAGGCGCTCGGCCTCGTTCTCGCTCACGGTGATGGCCGTGGCGCCGGCGTCGCGCAGCACGGCGCTCATGCGGCCGATTTCCTCGGCGACTTCCTCGGGCGTGCCGTCGGATTCGCACAGCAGGATGGCTTCGGCCGTGAGGTCGTAGCCGGCCTTGACGAAGTCCTCGACAGCCGCGGTCATGGGCTTGTCCATCATTTCCAGCCCGGCCGGAATGATGCCCGCGGCAATCACTGCCGCCACCGCCGCGCCGGCCTTGCGCACGTCGTCGAAGCTGGCCATGATGCAGCGCGCGAGCTGGGGCTTGGGAATCAGCCGCACCGTGACTTCGGTGATCACGGCCAGCATGCCTTCGCTGCCTATCACCGCGGCCAGCAGGTCGTAGCCCGGCGTGTCCAGCGCCTGGCTGCCGAAGGTGATGGGCTCGCCGGCCATGGTGAAGCCCTTGACCTCGAGCACGTTGTGTACCGTGAGGCCGTACTTGAGGCAGTGCACGCCGCCCGAGTTCTCGGCCACGTTGCCGCCTATGGTGCAGGCGATCTGGCTTGAGGGATCGGGTGCGTAGTAGAGGCCGAACGGCGCCGCGGCCTCGCTGATCGCGAGGTTGCGCACGCCGCACTGCACGACCGCGGTGCGGCTGTAGGCATCGACCTTCAGGATGCGATTGAACTTGGCCAGAGACAGCACCACGCCCAGCGCATGCGGCATGGCGCCGCCCGACAGCCCCGTGCCCGCGCCGCGCGCGACCACGGGCACCTGCAGCGCATGGCAGGCCTGGAGCACGGCCTGCACCTGGGTCTCGGTTTCGGGCAGGCACACGACCAGCGGGCGCTGGCGGTAGGCCGTGAGGCCGTCGCATTCGTAGGGCGTGGTGTCTTCGCTGTGCCACAGCAGGGCGTGCGCGGGCACATGCGCGCCCAGCGCCTGCACGATCTGGGCCTGGCGGCGCGCGCGCTCGGAAGGCGAGGGCGCGGCGGTGGCTGGAGATTCGGTGTTCATGGCTTGAGACTTTAGCGAAGACCTGGCGGCGTGGCGTGAGTTTTCTTGCACGTCTGCATGAAATTAGGCACGCGCCGCAGCGGTCGCGCGCAGGCTTTCCATCAGCAGTTCGCTGGCCGGGGTGGGCGCGCGCCCGCGCAGCGTGATGATGCCCACATGCGGCAGCTCGATAGGCACCTTGAGCTTGAGTATGCGCACCAGCCCCTGCTGGGCGAAGTGCTCGGCAACGCTGCGCGCCAGAAAGCCGATGGCCGGCCGCTGGTGCATGCCCGACAGCGTGACCAGGAACGACGAGGTCTCGATGATGTCCGTGGGCGACTCGAGCAGATGCTTGTGGAACATCTGCGCCAGCTTGGAGCGCGACGAGGCCCAGGGCGGGGGCACGACCCAGGGCAGTTCGGCGAGCATCGCCCAGCTGGGCCTGGCCGCGCCGGCCAGCGGGTGCTCGGGGCTCACGACAATGCACATCGGCTCGGCGTAGAGCGACTCGGTCTCCAGGTCGGGCGACGCATAGCCGGGCTCGAGCCGGCCGACGATCAGGTCGAGTTCGCCCACGCGCAGCCGCGGCAGCAGCCGCGTCAGATCGCCTTCCTCGACCATCACCGTGGTGCGCCGCGAGCGCTCCTTGACGCGCAGGATGGCCGGCATCAGCAGGCTGGGCAGGGCCACGACCATCGCGCCCACGCTGGTGCGGCCCACGCCGCCGCTGTCGGCGGCGCTGATCTCGTCGCGCGTGCGCTGGTAGTCGGCGAGCACCGAGCGCGCAAAGCGCACCACCGTGACGCCGTGGGGCGTGGGCTCGGTGCCGCGCGTCGAGCGCACGAACAGCTGCAGCTCGAACATCTTCTCGATCTCGGCCAGCATCTTGGACACCGCGGGCTGGGTGATCGAGAGGAATTCAGAGACCCTGCCGAGATGGCGGAACTCGTCGAGCGCGACCAGCAATTGCAGGTGGCGCAGCTTCAGATTGGAACGGAGAACGCGATCGATCTGGCTCATGGGGCAGGGGACAGCGCTGGCCTCTTCATAACCTGTTCATTATGAAGACAGTCCGCTATTTCATTGGAAAGCAATCATTATCTTCAGAATAATCGGCCGGGCTGACCCTAGAAAAACTATTCGGAGACAACGATGAAGACTTCCCGCCCCCTGGCACGGCGCCAGTTCGTGCTTGGCGCCCTGGGCGCCGCTGCGGTTGCCGCCGTGCCTGGCCGCGCTCTTGCGTCCACCTACCCGGAACGCCCGATCACCTTCATCTGCCCCTGGCCCGCGGGCGGCACGGCCGATCGCTCGATGCGCATCATCTGCCAGATCGCGGCGCGGGAACTGGGTCAGCCCATCGCCCTTGAAAACCGCGCCGGCGCCTCCGGCATGATTGGCACCAAGGCGCTGTCGTCGGCCCGGCCCGACGGCTACACCATAGGCCAGATTCCGATCTCGGTGACGCGCTTCTCGCAGCTGGGCACGGTGCAGCTCGATCCGCTCAAGGACTTCACCTATCTCGCGCGCACCTCGGGCCAGACTTTCGGCATTGCCGTGCCCGCGCGCTCGCCTTTCAAGTCGCTGCGCGACGTCGTGGCGCGCGCCAAGGCCCAGCCCGGGACCGTGACCTATGCGCATGCGGGCATAGGCGGCGCAACCCATGTGGGCATGGAGCAGTTCGCCCAGGCCGCGGGCATCAGGTTCAACGCGATTGCCTACAAGGGCGGCTCGGCCGCGCTGCAGGACGTGCTCGGCGAACAGGTCGATCTGCTGGCCGACAGCAGCTCCTGGGCGCCGCATGTCGAAGCCGGCAAGATGCGCCTGCTGGCCACCTGGGGCGAGGAGCGCACGCCGCGCTTCAAGGACACGCCCACGCTCAAGGAGCTGGGTTTCGACGTGGTCGTCGAGGCGCCCAACGGCATTGGCGCGCCCAAGGGCCTGCCGCCGGCAATCGAGAAGCGCCTGCGCGATGCGTTTCGCGCCGCCGTCAACAGCGAGGAGTTCCGCAAGGTTGCCGAGAGCATTGACGCGCCGGTCATGTACCAGGACGGCCCCGACTACCAGAAGTACATCCAGAGCGTCTTCCAGCAGGAAACCGATCTGATCCGCAAGCTCAATCTCAAGGAGCTGATGGCCAAGGGCTGAGGCCCTGCACCCATTGGCGTTTTCCCACCCCGCTTGCTGCCTTTCCATGAACCACAGTCCCCTGCTGCGCCTGCACCCGAACGACAACGTGCTGGTCGCCAAGACCGCCATAGCGCTGGGCGAGGCGATCGCCGAATTCGGCGTGCGCGCCCGCGCCCAGATTCCCGCGGGCCACAAGATCGCGGCGCGCGCCATTGCCGCCGGCGAGCAAGTGCTCAAGTACGACACCGTGATCGGCGTCGCTGCGCGCGACCTCGAGGCCGGCGACTATGTGCACAGCCACAACCTGACGCTGGTCGACAGCTACCGTGACCCGGGCTTCTGCCAGGACGTGCGTCCCGTCGACTTCGTTCCTGAAGATCAGCGCGCGACTTTCCTGGGCTTCGAGCGCGCGGGCGGCGGCGTGGGCACGCGCAACTTCATCGGCATCCTGTCGTCGGTGAACTGTTCGTCGACGGTGATCACGCGCATCGCCGCGCACTTCACTCCCGAGCGCCTGGCCGGTTTTCCCAATGTCGACGGCGTGGTCGCGTTTGCGCAGACCAGCGGCTGCGGCATGTCGTCGCCGAGCGAGCATTTCGATGTGCTGCGGCGCACGCTCGCGGGCTATGCGCGCCATCCCAATCTCGCGGGTGTGCTGATCGTCGGCCTGGGCTGCGAGCGCAACCAGGTCAGCGCGCTGGTCGATTCGCAAGGCCTTGAGGCCGGCCGGCTGATGCGCACCATGGTGATGCAGGACGTGGGCGGAACGCGCCAGACCATAGAAGCCGGCATTCGCGCGATCGAGGAAATGCTGCCCGAAGCCAATGCCGCGCAGCGCACGCGCGTCAGCGCCGCCCACCTGAAGATAGGCCTTGAATGCGGCGGCTCCGACGGCTTCTCGGCGATCACCGCGAATCCCGCGCTGGGCGCGGCCATGGACATTCTGGTGCGCCATGGCGGCACGGCCATCCTGTCGGAAACGCCCGAGATCCACGGCGTCGAATTCATGCTCACGCGCCGCGCGATCACGCCCGAAGTCGGCCAGAAACTGCTTGATCGCCTGGCATGGTGGGAGCGCTATGCGGCCGGGCAGAACGCGCAGTTCAACGGCGTGGTGGGCCACGGCAACCAGGCCGGCGGCCTGGCCAACATCTTCGAGAAGTCGCTGGGTTCGGCCATGAAGGGCGGCACCACGCCGCTGCGCGCGGTCTACGAATACGCCGAGCCCATCACCGAGCCCGGCTTCGTTTTCATGGACTCGCCAGGCTACGACCCCGTGGCCGCGACCGGGCAGATTGCCAGCGGCGCGCAGCTGATCTGCTTTACCACGGGCCGCGGCTCGATGTTCGGCAGCAAGCCCGCGCCGACCATCAAGCTGGCGAGCAACACGCCCATGTTCCGCCGTCTCGAGGAAGACATGGACATCAACTGCGGCGTGGTGATCGACGGCGAACTGACGGTGCCTGAACTGGGCCAGCGCATCTTCGAGCAGATCCTCTGGCATGCCTCGGGCGAGCCCACCAAGAGCGAGCTGCTGGGCTTGGGCGACCACGAGTTCGTGCCCTGGCATCTGGGCATCGTAAGCTGATTGCCGCACCCTTACACCCCTATTTTCTAGACCCGCCATGCCCTTGACTCTCTCCCGCCCCGAACTGCAACGCACGGGCAACTTCATTGCCGGCGAATGGCTGGCGCCCGAAGCCGGCCGCAGCCTCGATGTGACCGACCCGGCGACCGGCGCCGTGATTGCCGCCGTGCCCGATTCCAACGCCGCCGATGCACGCGCCGCGGTGGACGCCGCGCACGCGGCCTTTCCCGCGTGGCGCAGGACGCCGGCCAAGCAGCGCGCGCAGATTCTCAAGCGCTGGAACGATCTGGTGCTGGCCCACCAGGAAGACCTGGGCCGGCTGATCTCGCGCGAGCAGGGCAAGCCGCTGGCCGAAGGCCGGGGCGAAGTCGCCTATGCGGCCAGCTACATCGAATGGTTTGCCGAGGAGGCGACGCGCGCCAACGGCGAAGTGATTCCCGCGCCCGTGCCGGGCCGGCGCATGTTTGCGCTGCGCGAGCCGGTCGGCGTGGTCGCGGCCATCACGCCCTGGAATTTTCCCGCGGCGATGATTGCGCGCAAGATCGCCCCGGCACTCGCCGCGGGCTGCACCGTGGTCTGCAAGCCGGCCGAAGACACGCCGCTGACCTCGCTGGCGCTGGTCGCGCTGGCGCACGAAGCCGGCGTGCCGCCCGGTGTGCTGAACATCGTCAGCGCCTCGCGCGAACGCACGCCCGAAGTCGTCGATGTGTGGCTGGATGACGCGCGCGTGCGCAAGATCACCTTCACCGGCTCCACGCCCGTGGGCAAGCACCTGGCGCGGCGCTCGGCCGACACGCTCAAGAAGCTGTCGCTGGAACTCGGCGGCAATGCGCCGTTCATCGTGTTTGAAGACGCCGACCTGGAAGCCGCGGTCGAAGGCCTGATGCAGGCCAAGTTCCGCAACGGCGGCCAGACCTGCGTCTGCCCCAACCGCGTGTTCGTGCATGCCGCGGTGCACGACCGCTTTGCCGAGCTGCTGGTGGCGCGCGTCGCCGCGCTGCAGGTCGGCCCGGCAAGCAACCCGGCCTCGCAGATCGGACCGATGATCAACGACCGCGCGGTCCAGAAGATAGAGCGCCATGTGCAGGACGCGGTGGCGCGCGGCGCGCGCATTCTCACCGGCGGCACGCGCCTGCCCGCATTGGGTGCCAACTACTTCGCGCCCACGGTGCTGGTCGATGCCGATGCGACCATGGCCTGCGCCTGCGAAGAGACTTTCGGTCCGGTCGCGCCGCTGACGCGCTTCACCGATGAAGCCGAGGTCATCGCCGCTGCCAACGACACGCCGTTCGGCCTGGCCGCGTATTTCTATACCAACGATCTGCGCCGCGTCACGCGCGTGGCCGATGCGCTCGAGACCGGCATCGTCGGCATCAACGAAGGCGCGCTGGCCGCCGAGGCCGCGCCTTTTGGTGGCGTCAAGGACTCGGGCTATGGCCGCGAAGGCTCGACCCACGGCCTGGACGACTACCTGCACACCAAGTACGTCTGCCAGGGCGGGCTGGACGCCTGAGACCGCGGCCGCAGCGATACGGCCCGCCGCCCCCCCACCTGACGTAACGAGTAAGCCAAGACCAAAGCACCGAGATCCAACGCAGAGCCCTCAGCATGGAGCGGGGCTCTGCGCACCCGGGGAACCACCCCATGCCGCAAGAGCAATCACAACAGGAGACAAGCACCATGAATTCTTCCACCTCTTCCCGACTGAGCCGCCGTGGCCTGCTGCTGTGCGC